>Ga0209607_1000316_pt1 | contig 43891 bp, 31 predicted proteins | sample AD_UKC117_MetaG_FD_184413 | JGI IMG/M metagenome (GOLD analysis project Ga0209607, IMG submission 184413) | Active sludge microbial communities of municipal wastewater-treating anaerobic digesters from Hong Kong - AD_UKC117_MetaG (SPAdes)... | ecosystem: Engineered > Bioreactor > Anaerobic >... | reverse complement strand
CCTGGCGCCCAGCTTTCTGCGGCTTCTCGCGCATCCGTCGGCACGGGTGCGGCTGGGCGCGTTGGCCAACCTGTCCGGCCACGCCGAGGACCATACGCCCGCGGTGGAGCCCCTGGTGCGCGATCCGGACCTGGAGATCAGGGCCGAGGCCATCCAGTACCTGTTCGGGCACGACCGCGGGGATCCCGTGGCGAACCTGCTCGCGCGTCTCGACGACCCCGACGAGGAGGTGCGGCGGGCGGCGCTGCTGTGCGCGGCGCGCGAGAGCCGCAGCAACGGGGTCCTGCAGGCGCGCCTGGACATCAGGGCCAGGATCGAAGCGAACTTCCGCGCCCTGCGCGGCGACCGCACGGCCGAAGGCACGCGGCGCAGGGCGTTCTGCGCCCGGGCGATCGGCACCGCCCGCATCCCGGCGCTGAACCACCTTCTGCACATCCTGCTGCGGGATCCGGCTCCCGAGGTGGTGGATCAGGCGCTGATCGCGGCCGGCCAGACCCGCGAACACGTCTACCTGGGACTGCTGCTGCAGCATTTGGCCGTGCCGCGGCACCGCGACGCCGCGCTGCATGCGCTGGCCCACCACGACCCGGACATCATCGGCCTGCTGGCCGACCTGATGCGGGATCCGGCCGCGGACCCCGCCCTGCGTCTGCTGCTGCCGGGGATCATCGGACGGATCGGCACGCAGCGCGCCGTGGACGTGCTCGTGGACCAGCTGGAGACGGTGCCCGGAGAGGTGCGGCACCGCATCGTCGAGGCGCTGCACGGCCTGCGCAGCGGGCCCGCGCAGCTCCGCTTCAACGACAAGCGGATCGTGCACCGCATCCTGGAGGAGGCGCGTCTCTACTCCGAGACCCTGGGCGTCTTCGGTGCCCAGGTCCGTTCACGCGACGAAGCGGCCTCGCCTGCCGGGAGCGCCTCCCGGCAGGCCGCGGCCCGCGCCCGGCTGATGGAGGCCCTGGAGGTCAGGCTGGACCAGGCCCTGGCCACCATCTTCAAGCTCCTGGGCCTGCGGTATCCGCCCCGCGACATCGAGACGGTCTACAACGGCGTCCGCAGCGGTCGGGAGGAGGCGCGCATGAACTCCGTGGAGTACCTTGACAACCTCCTGGACGGGCCGCTCAAACGCACCATCATCCCCATCGTGGAGTCGGCCTTGGTGGAGGACCTGGAGCGGCGCACGCGCACCCAGCCGGACCTGACCATCCCCGACCAGCGGGAATGTCTCGAGAACCTGCTCCAGGATGATGATCCCCTGCTCGTGTCGGCGGTGCTCGAGCTGATCGCGGCCATCGGCGAGCGCGGGTTCGCGCCGCACGTGTGCGCCCTGCTGGGCAGCCGGCTGGAGGGGATCCCGGAGCTGGCGGAGGTCACGCTCAAGGAGTTGGATGTCCTATGAGGTTCAGTCCGTTGCTCTTCCCGGTCCTCCTGGCCGCCTCCGCGGCCGCGGCTCCGGGCGCCGATCCCCCCGCGGCCGCCCGGCAGAACGATGACGTGGCCGCATTGGTCCGGGAGTTCAAGGCCGATCCGCGAGGGCCATTCCAGGCCATCCGCTGGTTCTGTCCCGACGGCAGCGTGCTGCCGCCCCAGGAACGCTGCGCGGAACCCGGCGGCCTGCAGCACGCCCTGGTCAAGGAGAGCGTGAGCGCCCTCGCGCGGGACCGGGGGATCCACCTGGGCCAGATCCTGGCGGGCACGCCCGACGCCGAGTTCTGGGACCCCGCGGACGGATTCTCGCGCGCCAAGCAGTACGCGCTGGAGCGTTACCTCGTGGCGGTGGATGACGGTTGGATCCTGCGCCGGGCCCGCTTCTACCGCGGCGCCTTCCAGGTGGAGGACGAGGAGGCCTGGGGCCGCGGCTTCCTGTCGCGATTGCTGGACGACGACGCCGTGGTGCGGGACCGGTTCTTCCTGGTCCGGCAGCTGGCCCGCTGGATCCCCCATCGCCCGGTCGACGACCGTTGGCAGCGCATCCGTGCGACCGCCCTGGCCGCGGCGGAGGCGGATCCACGCTTCACGGACCTCCGCGTCAAGATCCACGGGCAGCCCGAGGCGTCGGATCTCGCCGCGGTGACGGCGTTCCGCGGCCGGGCCGACGCCGCCCGCTCCGCGGCCGCCGACTCGATGCTGGCCGTGCTGGAGCAGGACCTGGCCGCGGAGTACGCCGAGCCCGCGGACGCGGCGCTGGCCGCCCTCCGCGGGCGCATGAGCGGATCCGTCGAGCTCGCCGAGCGGTTGGACGCCGTGCTGGCGGCCCTGGACGCCGACGCTCCCGCGGCCGCCGGCCGGGAGCTCTCGGAGCTGCTCCTGGCCGTACGGCGGCGGATCATCGCTCCCGCTTCCGGCGACGACCGGCTCGTCCTTCTGGATCTGTCCCTGGACGTGGAGCGGGTCCTCTTCCGACAGGTGGGGACGTGGCGGGCGCGGGACCTGCGCGGCCTCGCGGCCCGGGCGGAGCTCCTGGCCCGCGGCGCGGCCGGCGCCGGCTTCCTGGAGCTCTGGGAGCTGGAGTCCGTCCTCCCGCGGCTGGACGTGGGCGCGGAGGACGACATGGTGCACCCGGTCGAACTCGCGGAGCTCGCCGCGACGTGCGACCGCGTGGCGGCTTGGTGCGCGGGCCTCGCGTCGGCCACGTTCGATCCCGCCATCCGACGCTTCGGCTTCGAGCCCTTGGCCGCCGGATACGTGGACGACTGCCTGCGCGGATCGGTGGTGCTCGCGTTGGGCGAGGCGGCCGAACGCCTGGCCCGTGCGGCGGCGGTCCGCTCCGGCGTGCGTTCGCGTCTGATGGACATGCCCGCCGCCGGCGGGGCGAGGGGCGTCAACCCCGGCCTGGCCGAGGGTCTCCTGGAGGTGCAGGCCGACCCTGCGGACCCGGTGACGTTCGCCCCGGACCGCATCTGCGTGCTCGCACGGCCGCCGGCGAACCTCACGCCCGTGGCCGGCCTGCTGACCCTCAGCGAGGGCAATCCCGTCAGCCATGTGCAGCTGCTGGCCCGGAACCTGGGCATCCCCAACGTGGTGTTGGCCGCGCCGCACCTGGAGGCGCTGCGGGGGCACGCGGGCGAGCGGGTGTTCCTGGCCGTGTCGCCGCGCGGCACCGTGGTCCTGAAGCCGGTCGCGGAGCTGACGGTCGCGGAGAGGGAGCTCGTCGTCCGGGAGACTCGGGAGCCGGATCTCATGCACGTGCCCGTGGATCGCGTGGATCTGGATGCGACGGGGCCCGTGGACCTGCGCTGGCTGCGCGCCGCGGACTCCGGCCGCCTCTGCGGACCGAAGGCCGCCAACCTGGGCCAGCTCAAGGCCCTGTTCCCGGAGCACGTGGCGGACGGGCTGGTGATCCCCTTCGGCGTGTTCCGGGCCCACCTGAACCAGAGCCGTCCCCAGGGCGGGGGCACCTACCGCCAGTGGCTCCACGACGCCTACGCGCGCGCCGAGGCGCGCCGGCGGGCCGGGGAAGCGGACGACGCGGTCGAGCGCGAGCTCCTGGCGGATCTGGCGCGGTTCCGGGAGATGATCGAGTCGATGCCGTTCCTGCCCGGCTTCACGGCGGATCTCCGTTCCGGATTCGAGTCGGCGTTGGGCGGACCTCCCGAGGACGTCCCGGTCTTCGTGCGCAGCGACACCAACATGGAGGACCTGCGCGACTTCACCGGCGCCGGCCTGAACCTGACCCTGCCCAACGTGCAGGGGGAGCGGGCGCTGCTGGACGGCATCCGCGCGGTCTGGGCCTCGCCCTACAGCGAGCGCAGCTACCGCTGGCGACAGCGCATCCTGGCGAATCCCGAGGACGTGTATCCGTCCATCCTGCTGCAGGCCTCGGTCGCGGTCGACAGGTCCGGCGTCATGATCACCGGCGGCGTGGCCGGCGGGGCGTCCGGAGACCTCACCGTGGCGTTCAACCGGGGCGTGTCCGGGGCGGTGGAGGGCCAGGCCGCCGAGAGCTGGCTCCTGCGGGCCGACGGGCGCGACGAGCTGCTGGCGCCCTCCCGCGAATCGCAGCACATGGTGCTGTCGGCCGGCGGCGGCGTGGCCAGGCAGGCCAAGCCTTTCAGCGCGCCGGTCCTGACGACCGATGAGCGCGAGACCCTGCGTCGGCTCGGCGGCCTCCTCCAGCAGCGTCTGGCCGGGATCGTGGACGGTGCGCTGGACGTCGAGCTGGGGCTGCGCGGCGGCGAGGCGTGGCTCTTCCAGGTCCGGCCCTTCGTGCAGAACCGCCGCTCGCAGGGATCGTCCTACCTGCGGGGGCTGGACGAGGCCGCGGACGCCGGGGCCCCGGTGTCCTGGGCCACGCCCCTGGAGGATCTGGAGCCAGGGGGGGACGAGCGGCCCGGGACGGAGGTCGAGGAATGAACCCGCGCATCATCGCCGCGGCGCTCCTGCTCGCAGCGACGGCCCTGGCCGGGATCGCCGGCGCCTATCCCAACGACGGCTACGCCGGGACGGGGATCCGGAGGCTGGAGCGGCTGCGGCTCCAGCTGGAGGCCGATCCCGAGCACGCCGACCTGCCTGCCGGCGGCCGCCTGGGCACCGCCGACATCGTTCTGCACCTGGCGGATTCCCGCGGCGACAGCGTGTCGTTCTTCCCGGCGCCGGACCGGCGGCTGCAGGCCGCGCTGGAAGGGATCTTCCCCGACCGCGACGAGAGCTATTCCGTGGCCTTGATGGACATCACGCCGGGGCGTCCGTTCCGCTATGCGGCGATCCAGCCGGAACGCCAGTTCTCCCCCGGCAGCGTGGGCAAGATCGCCATCGCCGCGGGCCTCTTCGCCGAGCTGCGGCGCCTGTTCCCGGACGACGTGGACGCGCGGGCGAGACTGCTGCGCGAACGCGTCGTGACGGCCACGGACTGGATCGTCCACGACGAGCACGCCGTACCCATCTATGAACCCGGCACCGGCGCCTTCGTCAGCCGACGGGTCCGCGAGGGGGACGCGGCGACGCTCTACGAGTGGACCGACCACATGCTCTCGGCCAGCGCCAACGCCGCCGCCAGCCTGGTCTGGAAAGAGGTCATGCTGATGCGGGCCTTCGGCGCCTCGTACCCCCCGTCGCCGGAGGAGGAGGCCGCCTTCTTCTCCGGGACGCCCAAGACCGAGCTGAGGGACCTGGCCGTGTCCGTGGTGAACGAACCCCTCCGCGCCGCGGGCATCCCCGAGACGCGCTGGCGTCTGGGGAGCTTCTTCACCAGGCGCGGCAAGGCCATCGTCCCGGGCAGCCCGTCGCTCGGAACCCCCGCCGGCGCCCTGAGCTTCCTGCTGCAGATCGAACGCGGCGCGGTGGTGGACGCCTGGTCCAGCCTGGAGATCAAGCGCCTGCTCTACATGACGGCGCGGCGGATCCGCTACGCATCCTCGCCGGCGCTGGCGAGCAGCGCGGTGTACTTCAAGTCGGGCAGCCTCTACCGCTGCGAGCCCGAGCCCGAGTTCACCTGCCGCAAGTACATGGGGAACGTGGAGAACACCATGAACTCCATCGCCATCGTGGAGCGCCCGGACGGGACGGTGTACTGCGTGGCCCTGATGTCGAACATCCTGCGCCGCAACTCCGCGGTGGAGCACCAGACGCTCGCGACGTTCATCGACAGGATCATGGGCCGGCCCTGAGCGGCCGATGGTTCAGAACGCCACGCCCAAGCCGGTGAGCGTGCGCCAGTCCGTGGTGTCCACGCCGGCGGGCGGCCGCGCGTCGTACTCCACGTTGCCGCCCACGGTGAGCGTCAGCGCGTCGCTCAGGGCCACCTCCAGGGCCAGCTTGCCCATGGCGCGCCGGTCCGAGAGGTCGCGCCACAGGGGCTGCACGAAGAAGACCCCGGTGAGCTTGGCGGTGGGCGACAGGCGCCGCCCCACGTGCAGGAAGGCCGATAGGCGGTGGTCCGTGTCGGAGCCGGCCACGTCCTCGATGCGCTCCACCTCCACCATGTGGGTGGCGCCCACGGCCAGGCGGCCGTCGTCGTCGGCGCGCAGGTCCCAGCGCAGGCCGGCGCCGGTGAGCCAGCGCGAGCGCAGGCGCTGGAAGGGGTTGTGCTGGATCTGCACGAAGCCGATGGAGTGCAGGCCCGAGCCCAGGGCGTGGTTGTGGCGCAGGTGGCCCACCACGGCGCGGGAGCTCTCCATGCCGTCGGTCTCGGTGCGCTCGATCTGGCCCTGGAGGCGCCAGAGGTCGCGGTCGCCGCGGCGCAGCACGCGGCCGCCGGCGTTCAGGGACCACAGCTCCGTGTTGCCGCCGGTGGCCTCGAAGCCGCCTTCCACGGCGCCGCTCCAGCCGGGTTCCGCCAGGCCGCTGCCGGCCAGGGTGTCCAGGATCACGCCGGCCGCGGCCGGGGCGGCGGCGGCGAGGGCGAGCAGCAGGGCGAGGGCGCGGAGCGGGGAGCGGCGCATCAATCGGATCCCTTCACGAAGCGGAGCAGGCGGCCCAGGATGCCGTCGCGCTCCAGGACCACCTCGCGCTCGGCGGCGCGGTCGCGGGCGGACTCCTCCAGGGCGGCGCGGTTCTGGGCGGCGCGGGCGGCGGCCAGGTCGCTGAGGCGGGCGGGCAGCTCGTCGTGGAGCGAGAGCAGGGCGCCGAAGGCGGACGCGTCGAACTCCAGCACCTCCGCCGAGGCCGTCACCGTGAGCGTGGCGCTGCGGCAGACGCCGGTCAGCAGGCTCATCTCGCCCACCACGGCGCCGGGCTGCACCTGGAAGTCGATCTCGCCGCCGTCCTTGGCGATGGCGCCGGCCAGCGCGCCCTTGACCAGCACCCAGAACACGTCGCCGTCGTCGCCCTGGCGGCAGAGGGTCTCGCCGCGGGCGTAGCGCAGGCGCCGCACGCGGGGGGCCACCTGGCGCAGGTCGTCGTCGTCCAGCAGGGGGAGGCCCTGGTCGTCGGTGACCAGCTCGGTGACCAGCTTGCTGCGGCGCAGGTCGGCCACCACGTCGTCGAGCTGCCGCTCCGAGGGTGGGATGCGGCGCTGGTTGTAGACCACGGCCATGAAGTCGTTGAGCAGCACGTCGCTCATGGGGAAGGGGATCTCGATGCCGCGGCGCTTGAACTGGTACCAGATCATCCGGTTGACCTCGCCGTCGATGATGACGTGGCGCGGGTAGTCCGTGGTCCAGTAGAGCAGGCGGTAGTTGATGCCGAAGTCCAGGTAGGAGGTGATGTCGGCGCGCGGCGCGGGGCTGCGGCGCACCTCGGGCACCTCAAGGGCGGCCTGGACCAGGGCCTCGATGACCTCGTCCGGGGCGTCGCTGTAGCTGGCGCCCACCTCGATCTGATGGGCGCGCAGGGGCGTGGGGTCCTGGTAGTTGTTGATGCGCGCCTCGGCCACCTTGCCGTTGGGGATCACCCACATGTGGCCGCGGCGGTCGCGCAGGCGGGTCTCGCGCCAGTTGGTGGCGGTGACGCGGCCCTCCAGGTCGTCGATGCGCACCCAGGCGCCCGGCCGCAGGCTGCGCGTCAGATGCAGCGACATGCCCGCCAGCAGATTGCCCAGCACGCCCTGGAGCGCGAAGCCGATCACGGCGGTGAGCAGGGCGGTGGACGCCAGCAGGGGCCCGATGTCGATGCCCAGCTCCGCCTTCAGCACGCCGAAGGCCAGGGCCAGCATCAGCACCGCGCGCAGGATGTCGTGCAGCAGGTCCGGCAGGGGGAAGTCGCGGCGGCGCCAGGCGAAGAAGGCGTGGACCAGGCCGTCCAGCAGGCTGAGGGCGGCCACGCCCAGCCAGAACATGCGCCAGGCGTCCAGGTGGTCGGCGTGGGAGGCGCGCCAGGCGGCCAGCGGCGCCCAGGGCCGCGCCGCCACCAGCGCCAGCTCCGTGAGCAGGATCACCAGCAGCGGCCGCGCCGCGTAGGTGAGCAGGGCGCCCAGCATGCGCGTGCCGCGCGCGCCGGGGCCCAGGTGCTTGCGGTGCTGCAGCGGTCGGGTGAGGCCCACGGACAGCAGCCAGATCAGGGCCATGGCGCAGGCTTCCAGGATCAGCGGCAGGTACTCGTTCACGAGGCGTCCTTTCGGTCGCGGGCCGCGGACGGCAGGAGGATGGTCTCGCCCTCGCGCGCGAGGGCGGCGGCGGGGGACTGGGCGCGCACGGCGGCGTCCATGGCGTCCAGGGCGTCGTCGTCGCGGTCCGGGGCGTGATGGACGATGCGCACGGCGCCCACGCCGGCGGCGGCCGCCGCCTCCAGGACCTGCTCCGGCGAGCTGTGGCCCCAGCCGGCGAAGTCGGGCAGCGCGTCGGCGGGGAACTGGCCGTCCATGGCCAGCAGGTCCGCCGGGTGCGGCGCGGCGCAGAGCTCCACGAAGCGGGCGCGGCGGGCGGGCGAGGCGCCGCTCCACTCCACGTCGGTGGCCTGGACGAAGGCGCCGCCCGCGGCGTCGTCCACGCGCCAGGCGGTCACGCCGCCCGGGTGGGGCATGGCGAGGCCGCGGACCGTGAGGTCGCCCGTCGTCCAGGGGGTGCCGTCGTTTGGCACGTGGAGGACGTCGATCTCGGCGGGCACGTCGTCCAGGCCGATGGGCCAGAAGGGCGGGCTCATGAGCCTGTCCAGGGCCTCGCGCAGCTCGTGGGACGGCAGGGCCGAGGCCACGGTGATGCGCGCGCCGGGCCGGTGCAGCAACGGCAGCATGGGGAAGCCCAGCACGTGGTCCAGGTGCAGGTGGGTGAACAGGACGGTGAGCTCGTCCACGTCCGGGCCCAGGGCCGCGGCGGCGCGCTGCACGCCGCTGCCGCAGTCCAGCAGCAGGCGGTCGCCCGCGGCGCCCGTGGCCAGGACGCAGGTGCTGTGCCCGCCCCAGCGGGTCTGGCCGGGGCCGCCGCGCGGAGCGGAGCCGCGCACGCCGGCGAAGAGGATCTCCATGCCCACCTACTTGCTCGTCAGGTTCCAGTGGCCGGTGAACGGTTCGCCGGCGTCCAGGGCCTCGCGGCAGCGGCGTGCGAACACCGCCGCCACCGCGTCTCGGTCGGCCAGGGCCGCGAAGGCCGCGGCCGCGGCGTCCAGCTCGCCCGCACGCAGGCGGGCCAGGGCCGCCGCGAACTCCGGATGGCCCGGCGGCGGCGCGTCGCCCGCCAGGCCGGTCAGCTCGTGGACGGGCACCGGCTCCTTGCGGCCCACCACCGCGGCGGTGCCCAGGTCGCGCACCTGCACGGCGCCGGCGGCGGCGGCCAGGGTGGCGCCGCTGATCATGGTGGCCGAGCCGAAGGCCTTGTTGGCGCCCTCCAGGCGCGAGGCCAGGTTGGCGGCGTCGCCCAGCACCGTGTAGTCGAAGCGCTGGCGCGAACCCATGTTGCCGACGACCACCTCGCCGGTGTGCAGGCCCACGCGCATGGTCAGGTCGCGGCCGCAGCGCGCGCGGAACTCCGGCCGGCGTTCCGCCAGACGACGCTGGCAGCGCACGGCGGCGCGGCAGGCGCGTTCCGCGTGGTCGGGCTGCGCCAGGGGCGCGTTCCAGAAGGCCAGGATGGCGTCGCCCTCATACTTGTCCAGCGTGCCGCCTTCCTCAAGGATGATGTCGGTCATGTCCGTCAGATAATCGTTGAGCAGGGTGGTGAGGGCCTCGGGGTCCAGCCCTTCGCTCAGGGACGTGAACCCGGCCAGATCCGAGAACATGATCGTCAGCTCGCGGCGCTCGCCGCCCAGCTTCAGGGCGTCGGGGTCCACCAGGATGCGCTCGATGACCGCCGGGCTCAGGTAGTGGCGGAAGGCGGTCTTGAGGAAGCGGCGCTGGCGGCCCTCGGTGGCGTAGTTGCGCACGAAGCCGCCCAGCACGGACGCGGCCACCGCGGCCTGCAGGGGCACCACGGGCCAGCCCAGGCCGGCGGCGTAGGTGGCCAGGCCCAGGCCGGCGGGCGCGAGCAGGGCCAGCGCCGCGCCCAGCGCGCCGCGTCGGGCGTCGGGCGTGCGGGTGACCAGCAGGGCGGCGCCCACGGCGGCCAGCAGCACGGTCAGGGCGGCCGGCAGGGCCGGCACGGGGGTCAGGAAGTCGTCGGCCAGCAGATCGTCGGCCACGGTGGCGTGGACCACGGCTCCGGGCGCGGTGGGGGAGAGGGGCGTGGCGCGCAGGTCCTTGAGGCCGGGCGCGCTGTAGCCCACGAAGACGATCCTGCCGCGCAGCAGCTCCGGATCCACGGTGGGCGCGCCGCCCTCGAGCAGGCGCAGCTCCGACTGGATCACCGCCGCCACGGAGTAGGCCGGGTAGGTGCCGGGGCCGCCGCGGTAGCGCAGCAGGGCGGCGCCGTCGGCGGCCACGGGCACGGCGCGGTCGCCCACGCGCAGGCGCCCGTCGCGCAGCTCGGGCGGCGCGTCGGCGCCGGCGTGGAGCATCCAGGCGGCCAGGCCCAGGGAGGGGATCAGCTCGCCGTCCAGCCGGCGCACCAGGCCGGCGCGGCGGAAGACGCCGTCGGGGTCGGGGGTGTCGGTCACGTTGGCCAGGCGCGCGGCGGCGCCGGCCACCTCGTCGATGGGCAGGGCGCCGGGGGCGGCGTCCAGCGCGCCCGGCTCCAGCACCAGGGTGCGCGCCCCCACGAAGCGGCCTTGGTCGGCCACGGCCGCGCCCAGCGCGGCGTCGTCCTCCACGCCGTAGGTGCTGGCCTCGGTGAACAGGATGTCGAAGGCCACCACGCTGGCGCCGCCGCGTCGGCAGAAGTCCAGCACGGGCGCCCACACCTGTCGCGGCCAGGGCCAGCCCAGGCCGTTCTCCTGCTCGCCCCAGTCCAGGGAGCCCTGGTCCAGCAGGATGAGGGCCACGGCGTCCGTGGTGGGGGCGGGGCGGGCCAGCGCGCGCACCCGCCAGTCCCAGGCGGTGCGTTCGATGCCGTCCAGCGCGCCGGCCGCCCCGAGCCCCAGGCTCAGGGCGGCCGCCGCCATTCCGATCAGCAGTCCGTGGCGCGTGGCCTGGGTCATGGCGTCAGCGCTTGATGCCCAGGGCCTGCGCGAAACGGGCCTGGCGGACATCCACCACGTCGGCCTCGCCGGCCGCCTTGCCGCCGATGTCCGCCAGACGGTCCTGGGGCGACGGGTGCGTGCGCGCGAAGCCCGGGCCCTTGGGGTCCCAGTGGGCCGCCATGACCTGGAGCATGCGGTTCAGGGCCAGGGGATCGTAGCCCACGCGCTCCAGGATGATCCGCGCGGCCTGGTCGGCGGCCGTCTCCTGGCCGCGGGCGTAGCCGCTGTTGACCAGGGTGCCGGTCACGTCCTGGATGCTGCCGTCGAACTGGTTGGCCAGATCGCGCAGCTGCTCGCCGCCCAGGTGCCGGGCGCCCTCCACGCTCAGGGTGGTCAGGGCGCCGGTCAGGCGGCTGGTCTTGATGGCGCGCAGGCCGTCGCGGTTCTGCACGTGGGCCACCTCGTGGGCCAGCACCGCGGCCAGCTCGTCCTCGGTCTCGCACATGAGCACCAGGCCGCGGCAGACCAGGATCAGGCCGCCGGGCGCGGCGAAGGCGTTGAGCTCGTCGCTGTCCAGCACCAGGAAGTGGTAGCCGCCGAAGGTCTCCGGCCGGTCCGAGGCCATGGCCAGCGTCTGCCCCAGGTCGTTCACGTAGCCGTTGAGGACGGGGTTCTCCAGGGGCCGGTAGCTGGTCAGCAGCGACGCCGCCACCGAGCGCCCGATGTAGTACTCCTGCTCCGGGGTGACGTCCTCGAAGGTCTTCTCCAGCACGTCCACGCTGCGGTTGATGGACTGGGTCTGCTGCTCGGTGAGCACGCCGGCGCCCTGCCCGAGCTGGGCGCCCATCTTGGCCACGGAGCCGCAGCCGGCGAGGACGAGGGCCGCGAGGGCCGTCAGGATGAGGATCCGCTTCATCGCGCACCTCCCGGAACCAGCTTGCCGGCGGACACGAAGGCGGCGGCCTGGTCGGGCGTCACCGTCCAGGTCTCCATGCGGTCCACCCAGGCGAAGTCCACGTCGGGATTCGCGGCGCGGTAGGTCTTCTCCACCTCTTCGTTGAAGCCCTTGCCCGCCAGGGCGATCTCCTCGCCCGAGGCGCCGGCGGCCACGTCGCCCTGGCCGGCCTTCAGCACCACCTTCTTCTCCGTGAGGGCCGAGGCGTGGATCCAGCCGCTGCGGCCGGAGCCGTCGCGCACGCGGGTCCAGCCGGCCGTCTCCTCCAGGACCTCCATGCGGTCGCCGTAGGCCACGTCGGCGGTGATCTTGCCCAGGAACGACGGCGACTGCCGCAGCTTGCCCTCGCGCACCTGCACGCTGCGCTGGGGGCCCGCGGCCAGCACCGCCGCGGCGATCAGCAGCAGCAGGGCCAAGGCCCCCGCCCGCTTACGATGTCTCATGATCCCCTCCTGAATGGTTCTGACGCGTTGGTCTGCCGACAAGGCCGGGAGAGCCTAGCACCCGACGGCATCCCGGGCCACCTGGAGATGCTCGCGCCGCGCGGACGCGATCGTTCTTGCGCGCGGGTTGATTGATGGTATGATTGATTTCATCCTATCAGAAAGGGGTCCCCGATGCGAACCACCGTCTTGCGCGCTCTGCTCCTGCTCGTCCTCCTCCTGCTCGTCGTCCCGGCCGCGCTGGCCCAGGAGGAGCAGGAGGGGCACAGCCACGATCCGTTCCTGGACCCGGCCGTGTCGCCCGTGGTGGTGCCCACCACCCTGGACTTCGTGGACCTGGACAAGGCGGGCGACGCCGCCGCCGCGGCCAACGTGGGGGTGAGCGGCTACGTGGAGGTCACGTCGGACCAGAAGCTGGGGCTGCTCACGCCGTTCTACCGCTTCAACCCCAACCTGTCGCTGAAGGCGCGCGTGCCGCTGATCTTCGACCGCACCGCTCACTTCTACGCCGCCGACGCCTCGGCCAGCGGCCTGGGCGACGTGGCCCTGGACGCCCAGTACGAGCGCCTGGCCGGCCCCGGCGCGGTGTGGCGCCTGATGGCCTCGGTGAAGCTGCCCACCGGCGACGACGAGAACACGGTGGAGGTGGACGGCTTCGAATACGGCGTGCCCCTGGGCACCGGCACCACGGACCTCATGGCCCGCGGGCAGTACGCCAAGAGCGCGCCGGACTTCGGCTGGGTGGCCAGCGTGCTGTTCCGCAAGAACGGCGGCTTCGAGTCGTACACGTACGACTACGGCACCTACCAGGAGACCACCACGCAGACCAACGGCAACCAGCTCATCGGCTCGGTGTTCGCGCGCAAGCGCGTGAGCCCGTCGTTCTGGGTGCACCTGGGCCTGTCGGCCACCAAGCTGGCCAACGGCAACTCCAAGACCGAGTACACCAACGACACGCCCACCTACGAGTACGACATCGAGACCGCCGGCACGCTGCTGGACGTGTTCCCGGGCATCAGCTACGCCCTGGGCTCGCTGCAGCCGTTCGTGGGCGCGCGCATCCCGCTGAGCACCAGCTTCGACAACGAGTTCGCCAGCACGGACCGCGATGCGGCCTTCATCTTCCAGTTCAGCTACAACCCGGACCGCATGGGCAACTGACCCGGACCCCTTGCGGGCCCCGGAATCCGCGGAGTATCCTGAGGGGGCGGCCGTTGCGACGGCCGCCCCTTCGATCGTCCGTCCAGCCCCCGTACGAGAGGTCCACCCATGCTGCGAGCCACGGCCACCGTGCTGCTGACCTGCCTGCTCCTGCCCGTCCTGGCCGCGGCCGCGGACGATCCTCTGGCCGACATCCGGCAGGCCCTGGCCCACCGCGGCGAGGAGGCCGCCGCCAAGGCGCGGCTGGCCAAGCGCTGGGTGACCGAGCGGCCGGCCCTCACGCCGGAGCAGGACGCCTACGACGTGCACCACTACGACCTGGCGCTGGAGCTGGACCCCGTGAACGAGGTCCTCTCCGGCACGGTGACCACCGCGGCCACGGTGACGGCTCCTTCGCTGGACAGGGTGGTGCTGGACCTGGATCGCGGCATGCTGGTGAGCGCCTGCCGCGTGGACGGGCTGCCCGCGGCCTTCTCCCGCGCCGCGGATCTGCTGACGGTGGATCTGCCCGCCCCGCGGCCCGCAGGCGCCGCGGTTTCGGTGAGCGTGGACTACCAGGGCGATCCCGCCGGCTCCTACTTCGGTTGGAGCAGCCGCAACGGCCATCCCATGATCTGGACCCTTAGCGAGCCGTTCGGCGCGCGCGAATGGTGGCCCTGCAAGGACGTGAACACGGACAAGGCCGACAGCGTGGACGTGCGCGTGACCGTGCCGTCGTACCTGATCGTGGCCTCCAACGGCCTGCTGATCAGCGACGTGACCGACGGCGCCTCGCGCAGCTTCCACTGGCGCACGCGCTACGCCATGGCCACGTATCTGGTCTCTCTCGCGGTGCACCCCTTCTCCGAGTTCTCAACCTGGTACGCGCCGCTGGGCGGGGGCGACCCCATGGAGATCCAGCACTACGTGTTCGCGGATCAGTTCGCGGAGGCCCAGACCGCCTACGCCGTGACGGACGAGATGATGACGGTCTTCGCCCAGGCCTTCGGCGAGTATCCCTTCATCGCCGAGAAGTACGGCCACGCCTCCTTCCCGTGGGCCGGCGGCATGGAGCACCAGACCATGACCAGCATGGGCGGCCTCTGGCACGACGTGATCAGCCACGAGCTGGGCCACCAGTGGTGGGGCGACATGATCACCTGCGCCGACTTCGGGCACATCTGGCTCAACGAGGGCTTCGCCACCTGGTGCGAGGCCTACTACCGCGAGATGACCCAGGGCCGCGCCGTGTACGACCAGTACATGGACTGGGCGGCCTACTACGGCCCGGGCACCATCTTCGTGGAGGACACCACCGACTTCTGGGGAATCTTCGATTCCAACCTCAGCTACAACAAGGCGAGCTGGGTGGTGCACATGCTGCGCGGCGTGCTGGGCGACGCGGACTTCTTCGCCGGCCTGGCGGCCTACCGCGCGCAGTACGGGTTCGGGTCCGCCACCACCGAGCAGTTCCGCGACGTGATGGAGGCCGTGTCCGGCAAGGACCTGCACGCGTTCTTCCAGCAGTGGATCTACGGCGCCTACTACCCGATCTACAAGGCGACCTGGAGCCAGGCCGGCTCCCTGCTCAGCCTGACCATGGAACAGACGCAGGCGCAGGGGGGGCTGTTCACCATGCCCGTGCCCGTGCGCATCGTCACGGATCAGGGCGTGGTGGACGTGACCCTGGACATCGCCGCGGCGAGCCAGGAGTTCCGCATCCACGTGGACGGGGCGGTGCAGTCCATCGTGGTGGACCCCGACGGCTGGATCCTCTGCCGCGTGGATGCGGCGGTGGAGGCCGCCACGTTCTCGCAGGGGCTGCTGCTGGTCAACGCGGTGAACTGGAGCACGGGCGGCGCCGAGCTGACGGCCTGCTTCCGGGACAGCGTCTTCTCGGGACGGGAGCCCTTCACCTTCTGGGACGTCTACTCCGAGCCGGCCGGCGGCTACGCGTCCGAGCTGCCCGCGCCCCTGGGCCACGGCGCCGTGCCATGGGACATCCTGCAGGACTTCTCCGCCGTGGTCTGGGTGGGCGGCGGCGACGTCAACGACCGCACCGCCTGGTTCACCACGCTGGTGCCCGAGTACCTGGACGTGGGCGGCAACGTGCTGCTGATGGCCCATGAGCTGGACGCCTACCTCTTCGGCGGCGCGGCCGCGCGTCTGGACGTGAGCTTCTTGGTGCGCGACGCCCTGCTGGCCGGCGCGCTGCAGGCAACGGCCCCGGAGCTGACCGGCCTGCCCACCGCCGCGGCCCAGGACGCCATGAACGGCTTCGTGATCGACGGCCCGGCCACGGAGCCCCTGTACGCGGGCCTGCTGGACGGCACGGCGTACGACGTGGCGGCCTGCTACATGGCTCCCGCCGGGGGGGAGCGGCGTCCCGACGGCGGCCGTTTCGCCGTGCTCGGCGGCCATCCCCACCGCTGGGAGCGCACGGCCCTGCGCGCCAACGTGCAATCGCTGCTTTCCGTGCGCTTCGGCGAGCCCTACACTGCGGCCACGCGGGTGACCGACGCGGGTCCGCCCTTGCGGCCGCGTCTGGGCGCCAATTACCCGAACCCGTTCAATCCGCAGACGGTGCTGCCGTTGGCCCTGGCCCGCGCCCAGACCGTGGACCTGGCCGTGTACGACGTGGCCGGCCGCCGCGTGCGCACGCTGCTGAGCGGCCCCCTGGCCGCCGGAGACCACGAGGTGCGCTGGGACGGTCGCGACGACGCGGCCCGTGAGCTGCCCTCCGGCACCTACTTCGCCCGGCTGCGGACCCGGGCCGGGCCGGAGATCCGACCCCTGACCCTGGTGCGCTAGGCGCTCGCGCGCCCGGCGCGGGAGACCATGCGCGCGATCATCCTGCTGCTGACCCTGCTGACGGGCGTGGGCGCCGCCGTTCCGGCCGGCGCCGCGCCGGCGTCGAGCCCGTCCCGCCTGGTGACCCTGGCGCCCAGCGTGACCGAGCTGGCGGCGGCCCTGGGCCTGGGCCACCGCGTGGTGGGCCTCACGGATTGGTGCGCGTGGCCCGCCGGCGCCGAGGCCCGGCGCGTGGGCGGCATCCTGGACCCCAACCTGGAGCTGGTGGCCTCCCTGCATCCGGACCTGGTGGTCCTGGAGGAGGCCAACGGCGACGTGGCCGCCTCCCTGGAATCCCTGGGCCTGGCTGTGCTGCGCGTGGATCATCGCGATGTGGAGGGCATCCTGGAATCCGTCACCCGGCTCGGCTTGGCCTGCGACGTGAGCGAGCGCGCGGCCGACCTGAGGTCGGAGCTGGAGGCCCGGCTCGCGGATCTGGCCCGCCGCGCGCCTCCGGCGGACCGGCGTCCCCGCGTGCTGGTGACCGTGGGCCGCGACGTGGGCGCCGCCGGTCTACGCGACGTGTACGCCGCCTCCCGCGGGACCTTCCTGGGCGAGCTGCTGGCCGCCGCCGGCGGCGAGAACGCCCTGGACCAGGACATGGTGCGCTACCCCACCCTGGGCCGCGAGGCCCTGCTGCGGCTGCGGCCGGACCACGTGCTCGCGCTGGCGCCGGAGCTGGCCGACGACCCCGACGGCCAGGCGCGCCTGCGCGCGGCCTGGGAGGAACTGGGCGTGCCGGCGTCGCACGTGCACCTGTTCACCGACGACGCGCCCACCATCCCCGGTCCGGGCTGCGTGGCCACCGCCGAGCGCTTCGCCGCGGCCATCGCCGCAGGGGAGGACTCATGATCCCCGCCCTGGAGATCCGCCACCTGCGCCTGGATCTGGGCGGCGCCCCCATCCTGCGCGACGTGTCCCTGGCCGTGCCCGCCGGCTCGCGCCTGGCGGTGGTGGGGCCCAACGGCGCCGGCAAGACGAGCCTGCTCAAATGCCTCTGCGGCATCCACCGCGGCTGGAAGGGGCGCATCAGCCTGGACGGGGTGGACATCCACGGCTTCGGCCAGCGCGAGCGGGCGCGGCGCATCGCGTACGTGCCGCAGCCCGGCGGGCGGCTGTCGCCCTACACCGTGCGCGAGCTGATCATCATGTCGAGGTATCCGCACCTGTCGCACTTCGGCACGCAGAAGATGACGGACCACGAGCTGGTGCGCGACCTGCTCGCGCGCACGGGCCTGGGCCCCTTGGCGGACCGGCCCCTGGCCACCCTGAGCGGCGGCGAACGCCAGAAGGCCCACCTGGCCGCGGCCCTCGCCCAGGAGGCGCCGGTGCTGCTGCTGGACGAGCCCACCACCTTCCTGGATCCGCGCCACGCCTTCGAGATCCGCTCCCTGCTGCAGCGCATCAACCGCGAGGACGGCGTGACCATCGTGGAGGTGAGCCACGACCTGAACACGGCGGTCATGGACAGCGACCGCGTGTACGCCCTGCGCGAAGGCGCCACGGCGTTCTTCGGCCCGGCGGAGCGGTTCCTGGACGAGGACGTGCTGGGCGCCATCTACGGCCGCTCCTTCCTGCTGGCCGACCATCCCGTGACCGGACGCCGCGTCCTCGTGCCGGAGCCGGTGGAGCGGTGAGGCGCGAGGTCGTCCTGCTGGGCCTGCTGCTGCTGGCCCTGGCGGTGCTGGTGCTGGCGCCCTTCGTGGGCATGCAGGCCATCACGCCCGCCGACGTGCTGCGTTCCGGCGGCAACGGCGTGGACGAGGCCGCGATCTTCTGGCGTCTGCGCGTGCCGCGCGTGCTGCTGGCCTTCCTCGCAGGGGCCTCGCTGTCCCTGGGCGGCATGATCTTCCAGGCCGTGTTCCGCAACGATCTGGCCACGCCGTTCACCCTGGGCGTGAGCAGCGGCGCGGCCCTGGGCGCCACGCTGAGCCTGCGCCTGGGCCTCTCGTTCTCCCTGCTGGGGTTGGACGGGCCCACGCTCTTCGCCCTGCTGGGCGCCCTGCTCAGCATGGCGGTGGTGCAGGGCCTGGCCGCACGACGTCCCGACGCCACCGGCGCCACCCTGCTGCTGGCGGGCGTGGCCGTGAACTTCACGCTCTCGTCGCTGATCCTGCTGGTGCACTACACCAGCGACGCGGCCCAGTCCTTCAACATCCTGCGCTGGCTCATGGGGCGCCTCGACGTGGTGGGCATGGGCTCCGTGCTGCTGCTGCTGCCGCTCTTCGTGGTGGGCGGGCTGGCGGCGCTGCTGCTGCATCGGGAGCTGAACCTGATGACGGTGGGCGAGGAGTTCGCCGTGAGCCGCGGCGTGGACGCGGGACGCACCCGCACCCTGCTGTTCCTGGGCACCAGCCTGCTGGTGGGCGGGGTGGTGGCCGTGTGCGGGCCCATCGGCTTCGTGGGCATGATGACGCCGCACGTGGCGCGGCTGCTGGTGGGGGCGGACCACCGGCGCCTGGCGCCGGCGTCGATCCTGCTGGGCGGCATCCTGCTGACCCTGTGCGACCTGCTGGCGCGCACGCTCCTGGCCCCGGCGGAGCTGCCCGTGGGCGTGATCACCGCGCTGCTCGGCGGCCCCTTCTTCCTCTGGCTGCTCACGCGCAGCCGCTCCGGCGTGCGTTGACACTGCTCCGCGCGGACCGTACCGTGGCCGGACGCGCAACCTCGTCGGACCGGGAGGCCCCATGACACCCAAGGCGAAGAAAGGCATCCTGGCCGGCGGCGGCGTGCTCGCGGCGCTGCTCGCCGCGGAGCTCGTGCTGCGCCTGGCGGGGTACGGCGCGGTGGTGCCGGAGCTGAGCTTCGGGGTGAACGCGCGCCAGGGCATGGAGCGCGGCGCGCTGGTGGCCCATCCGGACCTGTTCTGGACGCTGCCGGCGCCGGTCTCGGAGCTGGACCGGGCCCTGAACGCCGTGAATCCCGCGCGGCCGCTGCCTCCCAAGGGCGACCGCACGCGCGTGCTGGTGCTGGGCGACTCCTGCTCCCGACTCTCGGTACGCGGGCTGCCGTACAGCGCCGCCCTGCAACGACGGCTGGGCGCGCGCTACGAGGTCCTCAACGCCGCCGTGCCCGGCTACAGCAGCTACCAGGGGCTGGCCTGGCTGCGCCTGCAGCTCCTGGAGGCGCGGCCCGACGTGACGGTGATCTACTTCGGCTGGAACGACCACTGGCGCGCCACCGGCCGCACGGACGTGGACCTGGCCCGCCGCGCCGCGCCGGGGCGGCTGCGCCTGCTGGATCTCCTGGACCGGCCCGCGGACCCCGCGCCGCTGCGCGTGCCCCTGGACGACTACCGCGCCAACCTGGAGACCATGACCGCCGCCCTGCGGGAGATCGGCGGCCGCGTGGTGCTGGTGGCGGCTCCGGAAGACATCTCCGCCGGGGCCCGCGCCCAGCTGGTGCGCACGGGCTATCTCCTGCCCGACGACGATCCCCGCGATCTGCACGCCCGCTATGCCGAGGCGCTGCGCGCCTGCGCCGCGGCCCAGGACGCGGACCTCTTCAGCGCCGACGAGCTGCTGCGCCAGGTGTCGCTGAACCAGCCCCTGCTGCACCGCGACGGCATCCATCCCACCGACGTGGGCCACGAGGTGCTGGGCGCCGCTCTCGCCCTCCTGATCCGCGACGGCGAAGGCGCCGACGGCATGCTCACCGGCCCCATGCTCAGCACCGCCATGGCCGCCGGCGCGGCGGCGGGAGATCCCCGGTGAGGCGTCCGATGCTGATCGTGACGACGGCCGCCGTCGTCCTGCGCGTGCTGGCCTGGACGCTCCTCGCGCGCACGCCCTTCTTCGCGGTGCCGGTGGTGGACGCCTCCAGCTTCGACATCTGGGCCCGCGACCTGCTGGACGGCGGCGGCATGATGACCGACGCCTGGTTCAAGCCGCCCCTCTATCCCTATCTCCTGGCCGGCCTCTACGCCGTGTCGGGCAAGTCCATGGCGTTCGTGCAGGCGGTGCAGATGCTGGCGGGCGTGGCGTCGGCGGCGCTGTCGCTGGTGCTCGCGCGGCGCCTGCTGCGGCCCGGCCCGGCCCTGGCCGCGGGCCTGACCGCCGCGCTTCTGCCCATCCTGCCGTTCTTCGAGGCGCAGCTCCTGGCCGAACCCTGGACCACCCTGCTGACCCTGCTGGCCCTGGAGCGGCTGCTGATCGACGGCGCAGGCTCGTCGCCCCCGCGCGGCCGCGTGCTGCAGGCCGGCCTGCTGCTGGGCGTGGCCGCCCTGGGCCGTCCCAACCTGCTGGCGCTGGTGCTGGCCGTCGGCGTGTGGCTGGCCTGGGAACGCGGCCGGCCGCGGGTGCCCGCCAGGGCCTGGCCGCTGCTGCTGGCGGCGGCGCTGCCGGTGCTGAGCGCCACCGTCCGCAACCTGGCGGTGAGCGGCGAGCCGGTGCTCATCAGCGCCAACGCGGGCGCCAATCTCTGGGCCGGCAACCGGGACGGAGCCGACGGCATCAGCGCCATTCCCGTGGGTCTGCTCTGGGACGATCTCCAGCTCGAGTGCCGTCAGGCCGGCGCGGTCTCCGCCGCCGCCTCCTCGCGTCACCTGACCCGGCGCGCGCTGAGCTGGATGGGGTCGCACCCGGGCCGCGCCGCCGAGCTCGCGGGCCGCCGCATCCTGGCGCTGCTGAGCGGCTGGGAGATCCGCAACAACATCGACCCGGGCTGGCTGGCGCGGGAGCACGGCGTGTGGCTGCTCGCCCGCTGGTGGCCGGGCACGTGGCTGGTCATCCCCTTCGCGCTGGCGGGCGCGGTCTTCGCCTGCCGCGGGCGCGCCTGGGCGCTCCTGCTCACGGCGGCCGCGGTGCAGGCCGCGGCGCTGCTGCCCTTCTTCGTCAACGCGCGCTTCCGGCAGCCGCTGCTGCCGCTGCTGGCTCTGTTCGCGGCGGCGGGCGGGGCGTGGCTGCTGGGCCGTTGGCGCGCGGGCGGACCGCGGGCGGCGCTGCCCGGGCTGGTGGTCCTGGCGTTGGCGGCGGCGGTGGTGAACGTGGACTGGCTCGATGCCGACGCCCCGCGCCGCAACGCCGAAGACGCGTACAACGAGGCCTTCATCGCCATGCGCGGCTACGACGGCCGGCCGGTGGACGCCGCCGCCGCCGAGGCCGCCCTGCGGAAGTCCCTGACCCTGGACCCGGATCACCTGGACAGCCTGGAGCGCGCCGGGGCCCTGCGCCTGTCCCGCGCGCAGGCGGGCCTGGGCCGGCTGCAGACGCTGCTGGCCCGGGGCGACACGCCCCAGGCGCGCGGCCTGGGCGATCAGGTCCTGCAGGTGCTGGAGGAGGCCGCCACCTACCACGGCCGCGCCTTGGCGCTGCTGCCCCGATCGTACCGCTCGGCCGCCAACCTGGGCGCCGCCGACCTGCTGGCCGGCGAGGTGCACGCCGCCTTCGCCGCGGCGGCCGCCGATCCCGACCGGGCCGTCCGCGACCGCGAACAGGCCCGCCGCGCCTACGGCGCCGCCCGCGAGGCCCTGGGCCGCGCCCTGCGCCTCAATCCCGACTACGCCGAAGCTCGCAGCAACCTGCGTCTGCTCCAGGCTCGCCTGGACGCGCTGCCCGGCGGCGGTTGAGCGTGACGTCGCTGATCCTCGCCTCGCTGCTGTGGGCGTTCTCCTTCGGACTGATCAAGGACAGGCTGACCGGCCTGGATGCGGGGGCGGTGGCCGCGGCGCGCCTCGCGCTGGCGGCCCTGGCGTTCGCGCCCTGGCTGCTGCGGGGACCGCGCAAGGGCCGCGACCGCGCCGCGCTGCTGGCCCTGGGCGCGCTGCAGTTCGGCGTGATGTACGTGGCCTACATCCGCGCCTACGCCTACCTGCCGGGCCACGCGGTGGCCGTGCTCACGGTGGGCACGCCGGTCTTCGTGGCCCTGGCCGACGGGATCCTAGCGCGCCGGCTGGCGCCGCGGGTCTGGGCCGCGGCCGCGTTGGCGGTGCTGGGGGCGTTGGCGCTGAGCTGGCGGACCCTGCCGGCGGCGGACCTCTGGCGCGGCGCGCTGCTGGTGCAGGCGGCCAACCTCTGCTTCGCGGTGGGGCAGGTGGTCTACCGCCGGCGCGCTGGCGGCGGCGCCGATGCGGCCAACCTGGCGTGGATGTACTGCGGCGCGGCCCTGCTCGCGGGACTCGCGGCTGCGGCGCGGGGCGCGTGGAGCGCGACGGGCTGGGACCGCGGCGCCGTGCTGGCGGTGCTCTACCTGGGCCTGCTGCCCACGGGCGTGGGCTTCTGGCTGTGGAACCGCGGCGCCGCGCGCGCGCCTGTGGGCGTGGTCGCGGCGCTGAACAACCTCAAGATCCCCCTGGCGGTGGCGGCGGCCTGGATCGTGTTCGGCGAGCGCGCCGATCCCCTGCGCCTGGGCGTGTCGCTGGCCCTGGTCACGGGCGCCACGCTGCTCGCCGGCGGAGGCCGCGGGCCGGTCCGGAAAAGCCGCTTGTAACCCCTACGGCCGCACGTTAATTTTGCGCGGAGTCGAGGTGCGATCCTACTCGAGCATCGCTCTCTGATCCAAGACCTGGGACCCTCGCGAAGGAGTGAGCCGATGAGCTTCGAGGCCCGCCTCAAGACCCTGCTGTCCAACCGCAACGTCCGCAAGAATCTTCCGCGCGAGAAGATGATCGAGGCCGCCGTCAAGAACGGCGAGGCCCTGGTCAGCGCCTGCGGCGCCCTGGCGACCTGGACGCCCACGGACTCGACCGGCCGCAGCCCCCAGGACACCCTCATCGTCAGGCGCCCGTCCAGCGAGAAGACCATCGACTGGACCGCCGCCAACAACATCCCCGTGGATCCCAAGACCTTCGACATGATGGTCACCGACGCCCTGGCCACGCTGCGCTCCAGCAAGAACGTGTACGTGACGGACCGCGTGGTGGGCGCCGACTCCAGCTACGCCCTGCCGGTCAAGACCGTCTCCAACCGCGCCCTGCAGGCCCTGTTCACCGACAACATGTTCCGGCCGGTGCCCAAGGACATCAAGAAGAGCATCTTCGCCGCGCGCCCCTTCACCATCCTGGTCTGCCCCCTCGACAAGCTGGATCCCAAGCGCTACCAGGGCCGCCTGCGCGTGGACCCGCGGCTGGGCCACACCAGCACCATGGCCATCGCCCTGGACTTCGACCGCCGCATCGGCGTGGTCTACGGCTCGGGCTACTGCGGCAGCGTGAAGAAGTCGCTGTTCACGGTCATGAACTACATGCTGCCGGCCGAGGGCATCCTGCCCCTGCACTGCAGCGCCAACGAGGGCAAGGCCGGCGACACCGCCCTGCTGCTGGGCCTGAGCGGCACCGGCAAGACCACCCTCTCCGCCGACGCCTCGCGCGCCCTGCTGGGCGACGACGAGCACGGCTGGGGCGACAAGGGCATCGCCAACTTCGAGAACGGCTGCTACGCCAAGCTGATCGACCTGAACCCGGAGAAGGAGCCGGAGATCTTCAAGGCGTGCTTCAGCAAGAAGCCGTACAAGCGCCACGGATCCATCATCGAGAACGCCATGATGTATCCCAACGGCGAGTTCGACCTCTTCGACGACCGCCTCACCCCCAACAGCCGCGGCTCCTACCTGCTCAAGGACCTGACCAACATCAAGAAGAGCAGCAAGGGCGGCCATCCCAAGGCGATCCTCTTCCTCACGGCCGACGCCAACGGCGTGCTGCCCCCGGTGTCGCTGCTGACCCGCGAGCAGGCCATGCTGTGGTTCATCATGGGCTACACCAGCAAGCTGGCCGGCACGGAGACGGGCGTCACCGAGCCCAAGAGCGCCTTCTCGCGCTTCTTCGGCGCGCCCTTCATGCCCCGCAACCCGGACGACTACGCCAGCATGCTGGGCCAGAAGCTGGACCAGCACGGCGCCCAGGTGTACCTGGTCAACACCGGCTGGAGCGGAGGCCCCTACGGCGAGGGCAAGCGCATGGACATCATGCTGACCCGCGCCATGGTCAACGCGGCCATCAGCGGCAAGCTGCTGAACGTGAAGACCAAGGCCGACCCGTACTTCAAGGTGCTGGTGCCCCAGACCTGCCCGGGCGTGAAGGACAGCTCGATCCTCAACCCGCGCAACACCTGGAAGAACAAGAAGGCCTACGCGGCCCGCGCCGAGAAGCTGGCCCAGGAGTTCGCGGCCCAGTGGAAGAAGGCGTACGCCGGCAAGGGCATCGACAAGGCCATCCAGAACGAGTGCCCCGGCCTCTAGGCCCCGCGGCGACGGACGGAACGGGAACGGGCGCCTCCGCGGAGGCGCCCGTTCCTGTGTGAAGGAGAGCGGCGCGGCGGGTCAGGCCGGCCCGGGCCAGCCCAGGCCGGGGCCGTCGGCGGGATGCAGCCAGCCGTCGCGCAGGATCACGGCGGCGGCGGTGGGGTCGTCGCGCAGGTCCAGGTGGCCGTCCAGATCGGCGTAGTGCACGTTGGGGCGCGCCAGGGCGAAGTGCAGGCCGGCGGCGATGGCCAGGGCCGCCTCGTCCATGCAGCCCACCATGACCTCCAGGCCCGCGGCGCGCGCCACGGCGTCGATGTCCAGGGCGCGCGTGAGGCCGCCCACCTTCATGAGCTTGATGTTGACCATGTCGGCCAGGTCGCGCCGCGCGATGCGGAAGGCGTCGCGCAGCGTCATGAGGCTCTCGTCGGCCATGATGGGCAGGGCGGACTCGGAGGTGACCGTGCCCATGAGCTCCGGCAGGTCGCGGGGCGTGGGCTGCTCGATGAGCTCCAGCCGCGCCGGCGCCGCCGCGGCGGTGAAGCGGCGGAACTGCTCCAGGTCGTAGCCCTGGTTGGCGTCGAAGCGCAGCTCCACGCGCGGGCCCAGGGCCTCGCGCACGGCGCGCAGGCGGGCGGCGTCGTCGTCGGGGTCCAGGCCGCCCTTGATCTTGAGGCAGAGGAAGCCGGCGGCCACGTGGTCGCGGCAGCGGGCCACCGTCTCGTCCAGGGGCAGGATGCCCACGGTGATGCTGGTGCGGATGCGCGTGCGGAAGCCGCCGAAGAGCCGCCACAGGGGCAGCCCGGCCACGCGCCCGGTGAGGTCCCAGAGGGCCATGTCCACGGCGGCGCGGGCCGAGGGGTGACCGTCCAGCAGCGGCGCCAGGCGGCGCAGCACCGCGGCGGGGCGCAGGGGGTCGGCGCCCTGCAGCGCCTCGGCCACGGGCCCCGCCAGCAGCGCGAGCGTGTCCTGGGGCGTCTCGCCGGTCACGGGCAGGTCCGGCGCGGCGCAGCCCCAGCCCGTGTGCGGGCCGGCGTCCACGCGCAGCAGCACGTTGCTGGCCGCGTCCACGGTCTCGTAGGCGATCTGGTAGGGCTCGGCCAGCGGCATGTCCAGCCGCTGCGCCGAGACGGCGCGGATCCTCATCTCAGTACCGCCGCTGGTGGATCTCGTCCAGGGACAGCCCCTTCAGCTCCTCCACGAACTCCGTCAGGTGGCGCACCATCACGTCCCACATGCGCTCGCCCTTGGCGGCGTCGGCGCGGGTGGGGTCGCCCATCACGCCCGACTCGCTGATGCGCGAGGTGTAGGCGTTCCAGGCCACGGCCCGGTTGCCGGTGAAGTCCAGGAAGCGGCTGGTGAAGCGCGGCACCTCGGAGCGGGCCTGGTCCATGTCCACCAGGTGCGGCCGCAGGGCCAGGGTGGTGCTGGTCTCGATCTCGCCGGCGTGCACGTCGTTGGGGGTCTCGGCCAGGGCGTCGATGTCCACGTCGCTGGTCTCGCCCGACTCCACGCAGGTGAAGATGTGGGCGTCGCGGTTGATCATCTGCGCCGCGTGGGCCAGGGCCGGCCCGTTGCCCCCGTGCCCGTTGACGATGACCAGCTTGGTGGCGCCGCAGCGAGCCACGCTCATGCCGATGTCGTAGATGATCTGCGCCATGGTCTCGTTGCGCAGGCTGATGGTGCCGGGGAAGTCGTCGTGGTGGTAGCTCACGCCGAAGGGCAGCAGCGGCAGCACCAGGGGCTTGGGGTCGCTGCAGCCCTCGGCCACGCGGTGGGACAGCCATTGGGCGTCGAAGGCGTCCACGTCCAGGGGCAGGTGCGGCCCGTGCTGCTCCACCGCGCCCACGGGCAGGATCACCAGGTCCGTCTCGCGGAAGCGGCGCTCGGCCTCGGGCCACGTGAGCTCGCCCAGGAGCCAGGGCCGGCGGCGGGGAGCGTCGCCGGCGACCGGCGCGGGCGTCGGCGCGGGGCCGGCGTTCTCGTAGCGCGCGGGCGTGCCGAAGTCGGGATGCGTGAACGGGCTCCTCGGAACCCAGCGCCGCTGGGTGCGGAACACGGCGCCGCCGGCGTGCTCCAGCAGCAGCCGCAGCACGGGGCCGCGCAGGTCCGTGGGCAGGGTGGTCAGCGGCGCGTGGTCGCGGTCGAAGCGCAGGTCCAGCACCTCGGGGTGCGGCGTGGGCGCGGGCGCGTTGGCGGGCCAGAGCCCGCGGCCCTTGAGCAGGTGGGCCATGTGCTCGGCGCCGGCGTCCTCCTGATGCACGCCCTCGCGCAGGAGCGCGGCGATCTGGCGTTCGCGGTCCGCGGGGTCGTAGCCGCACGTCGACGGGTCGGCGCCCAGGGCGGTCAGCATGCCCACGATGCGCCGGCACTTCTCGCAGCGCCCGCAGGGCACGATGCGCCCGTCCTCGCCCTTGTGGGCCGCGTGGCAGGACACCTGCTGGTGCAGCAGCTCCGGGTAGCGCTCGCAGAGCACCTTCTCGATGAGCAGCTCCGAGCAGTGGCGCAGGGCCGAGAACTGGTGCACGCCCCAGCCCTTGCGGTGGAAGTAGCGCGAGAGGGCCAGGTCGAACCAGCGGCTCTGGTCGTAGAGGCCCTCGTAGTGGGGGATGTCGTGGGTGCGGGCGCGCAGCGTGGTGTCGTACTCGTCGCCGATGAGCAGGCGGCCCACGCCGCGGCGGCGCAGCAGGGGCAGGGCCCCGAAGAGGAACACCGCCACGCTCCACAGGCGGACGGGGTAGATGTCCGCGCGCACATCGGCGAAGTCGGGCCGGATGAAGGGCAGACGGCGCAGGATCCAGGTGTACACGCGGTCGCAGTCCGTCCACACCCGCGCGGTGCGGGGCACGGTGTCGCGGAAGTGGCGGTAGGAGTTGAGGGCCGTGAACCAGTGGCGGCCCGACTCGTTGATGAAGACCGGATGGGTCTCCACGCCCAGCTCCGCCAGCAGGCCGTAGGAGAGCAGGCTGTCCTTGCCGCCGCTGGAGAGCACGGCGCAGGCGCCGCGGCCGCCGTCCCAGGCGTCGGTGCCGGCGCGGTCCACGGCGTCGGGGAAGACCAGCTCCGCGTAGAGGTAGTTCTCCCGCGGCACGGGCTTCAGCTTGGCGGCGTCGCCGATGAGGAAGGGGTTGGGCTCCAGGAACTTCTTCACCGTGATCTCGCGCGCGGTGTTCTCGGCCATGCGCTGCAGGAGGTCGCGGTCCGCGGCGTCGTAGGGGCCGTGGAAGACCAGACGGCGGGCGAAGAGGCCGTAGTTCAGGGCCACCTGGGCGGCGATCATGGCGGCCAGGTTGGCGTCGGCCGGCGCGTCCGGCGTGAACACGGGCTCCTCGTAGCGGTAGGTGAGCTCCACCGTCTCCGTCTCGCCGCCGCGCTTCACCGTGTACGGCGCCACCAGACGCGCGGGCTCCAGGCGCACGGGGCCGATCTCCAGGGCGTCCCAGACGCGCAGCGGAGCGTAGGGGTCGGTCCTAGGCATGGCCGCCTCCGGTGCGGCGGCGCGCCCCGGCCGCGGCCAGGTGGGGGGCGAGGGCCTCCAGGATGGGCTCCATGCCGTCGCGCAGGGCGTCCACCGCGGGCAGGCCGGTGGCGGCGGTGATCTCGGCGCAGGCGGCGGGCACCTGCTCCGGGGCCAGGTCCTCGTGGTTCACGGTCACGCCCACCACCGGCCGGCCGGAGAGCAGCTCCACGGCGCGGATCTGGGTGGGCAGGTCGTGCAGGGGGTAGCCCGGGAAGCCGTCGTATTCGCGGCGGGCGGGGGCGTGCTGCAGGATCACGGCGTCGGGGCGGCCGGCGGCCAGCAGCTCGTGGCCGCCGGGGTAGGCCGGGTTCATGAGGCTGCCCTGGCCCTCCAGAACGATCACGTCGGGCGAGGTCTCCCGCCAGCAGCTCCACACCGCGTGCTCGATCTCGCCCGCCACGAAGTCGTTCACCAGCGAGTCCAGCACCAGGGAGAAGCGCGCGCCCTGCAGCCAGGCGGTCTGGCCGGTGCCCACCAGTTCCGCGCGGAGGCCGGCGCGGCGGTACGCGTCCACCAGCACCCAGGCGGTGGTGCGCTTGCCCACGGCGGAGTCCGTGCCCAGCAGGGCCACCTTCAGGCTGTCCACCTGCTCGATGCGGCCGTCGAAGAAGTGCAGGTCGCGCCGGTGGGGCGGCCGCCGCACGTCCGTGAGCGTCACGCCGCGGGCCGCGGCCAGGGCCGCCAGCTCCTCGTCCTCGCCCAGGAACTGGTGCAGGCCGCATACCACGTGCAGCCCCGCGCGCAGGGCCGCCTCCACGGTGGCGCGCATGACGGGGGGCAGCTTGCCGCCGTCGGTGGCCACGCCCACCACGTAGTGGGTGAGCGGGGCGCCGGCGGCCGCGGCGGCGCCCAGGGCGTCGTCCAGCGTGGCCAGCACGGGGATGCCGTTGGCGCGGCCGTCCAGGACCGTGCCGGCGTCCTGCCCCGCGAAGCGCGGGTCCAGCACGGCGGACACGTCGTAGCGCTCGCTGCGCCGGACCAGGCCGTGGGCTGTCTTGCCGTAGGTGGTGGTGTAGGCGCCGGTGGCGTCCACCACGGCGCGGCCTTCGGGCCAGGTGCTCATCAGCGTCTCCCGGTGAGGATGGCGACGTAGCGGTCGCCGGGCAGGGGCTGCTGCTGGTGGCGGCCCAGCAGGGCCAGCAGGCCGGCGGTGGAGGCGGGCAGCACGCTCAGGCCCTCGCGCTCGCGCAGGTCGCGGGCGGCGGAGGTCATGGCGCGGTCGCTGCATTCGTCGGCCCAGCCGTCGGTGGACTGGATGGCCTCCAGGGCCAGGTCCCCGTCGATGCTGTGCCAGTTGATCAGGGGCTCGTTCACCCGCGACTCCTTGATGAGCTGCGGATCCAGGTTCTCGCACGTGGTGAGCTTGCGCCGCCAGGCGTGGATCACCGGATTCTTGCCGTGGCTGGAGCCGCCGATGAAGCGCGGGATGCGCGACGTCTTGCCGCGCCGGTACAGGCTCACGAACCCGTGGTGGATGCCGGCCAGGGTGGTGCCGTTGGACACGGGCACGGCCACGGCGGCCGGCGCATCGCGCAGCTCGTCGTAGATCTCGTAGGCGATCTCGCCGTAGGCCCGCAGCTGGATCAGGGTGTTGGCGCCGCCGGGGTTGGCGTCGTAGATCTCGTCGCGCTCGGCGCGGATCTGGGAGGCGTCCACGGCGGCCTCGTAGTCGCCCGGCTGGCGCACCAGCTCCACGCCCCAGCGCTCCATCTCCTTCACGCGGGCGGAGTGGTACTGCTCGGGCATGTAGACGATGCAGCGCAGGCCCGCCGCCGCGGCGGCCAGGGCTGTGGCCACGCCGTAGTTGCCGCAGGTGGCCACGGTCACGGCGTCGTAGCCCAGGCGCAGGGCGTCCAGGGCCTGGGCGAAGGCGATGCGGTCCTTCTGGGTGCCGGTGGGGTTGGAGCCCTCGAACTTCAGGTAGAGCTGCCGCATCCCCGCCTCGCGCTCGATGTTGCGGGCGCGGGTCAGCGTGGTGTCGCCCACCTCGGACTCCAGGAGGTCCTCGTAGGCGGCCAGACGCACGTCCAGCTCCTGGTCCCGGTCGGCCGCCAGGCGGCGGCCCGCGTCCAGGGGCATGGGATCGGTGACCTGCGGCGTCACCCCGTCCAGGAGGGTGAGCCCGACGGGCTGGGACGGCGGCTCCAGGCCCTCGGGCGGCAGGGAACGGTCGGTCACGATGCACCTCCGGTGCGGGAAGTCGGTTCGGGGGTCAGGAGACCACGCGCCCGGAGCCGGACGCAAGCCCCATGTTGGCCCGCCGGCGCCGGTTTTCCCGTTGCGGAGCGGGCCTCCCACACGCTACAAACGCCGGATCAGGAACGCCGGGCGCGAACGCCCGCGAGGAGGTGCAGCCATGTCCCCGTCGACCTTCGGCCTGGAGCCCGGCACGCTGCTGGCCGACAAGTACCGCGTGGTGTCCCGCCTGGGCGGCGGCTGGGAGGGCGAGGTGTACCTGGTGCGCGAACGCGGCACCGGCATCGAACGCTCGGCCAAGCTGTTCCACCCGCGCCGCAACCCGCGCAACCAGGTGGTGCGCTTCCACGCGCGCAAGCTGCACAAGCTGCGCCGCTGCCCCATCCTCATCCGCTACCACGCCCAGGAGCAGGTGGTGATCGACGGGCAGGACCTGACCATGCTCGTGTCGGACTACGTGGACGGCGAGATCCTCTCGGAGTTCCTCAAGCGCCAGCCCGGCGGCCGCCTGGATCCGTTCCAGGCCATGCACCTGCTCCACGCCCTGGCCAGCGGCATCGCCGTGATCCACGACCTGGGCGAGTACCACGGCGACCTCCACGAGGACAACGTGCTGGTCACCCGCCTGGGCCTGGGCTTCGACGTGCGCCTGGTGGACCTCTTCCACTGGGGCAAGCCCAGCGCGGCCAACATCCAGGAGGACGTGCTCAACCTGGTGGGCATCTTCCACGCCGCCGTGGGCGGGCCCAGGCGCTACGCCTCGCAGCCGCCGGAGGTCAAGGGCATCTGCCGCGGCCTGCGCCGCGACCTGATCCTGGAGCGCTTCCGCACCGCCGGGCACCTCAAGCGCCACCTGGAGACGCTGGAGTGGACCTCGCGCTGAGCGCCGTGGCCGATCCCGCGCCCCCGCCCTACCATGGGCGCAACGAAAGGACCGCCCATGCGTCGTGAGGAGCTCCAGTCCGCCGACCCCGCCCTCTTCGCCGAGCTCGCCGCCGCCGTTGAGGTGGGCGAGCTCGCGCTGGTCACCGCCGACGGCACGCCGCGCGTGATCCCCCTGAACTTCGCGGCCCTGGGCGAGACGGTCTACTTCCACGGCGCCCTGGCCGGCGAGAAGCACGACCTCTGCCGCGACGGCGGCGCGCCCTGCAGCTTCGCCATGACGCGGCCCTACAGCATGATCCCCTCGTACTGGACGGCGCCGCGCTACGCCTGCCCGGCCACGCACTTCTTCAAGTCCGTGGAGATCCGCGGCCGCTGCGACCTGGTGGCCGAGCCCGCGGAGAAGGCGGCCGCCCTGCAGGCGCTCATGGAGAAGTATCAGCCCGAGGGCGCGTTCGATCCCATCACGCCCGAGGACCCCGTCTACGCCAAGGCCCTGGCCGGCGTGGGCGTGTTCCGGGTGCGCGGCGCCTGGACGGGCAAGGTGAAGTTCGGCGTGAACGAGACTCCGGCGCGGCGCCGCCACTGGGCGGCCAAGCTGCGCGAGCGCGGCGCGCCGCGGGATCTGGAGACCGCCCTGGAGATCGAGAAGACCCTGGAGGACACGCCGTGACGCTGAAGCAGACCCTGGCCGCCCTGGAGAAGGCCGGCACCGCCCAGAACCGCAAGGTCTACGCCCGTCACGGGGTGGGGGAGGACCAGTACGGCGTGAGCTACGCCGAGCTGGGGAGGCTCAAGAAGGCCATCGGCACCGATCACGCGCTGGCGCTGGAGCTCTGGGCCACCGGCAACCACGACGCCCGCATCCTGGCCTGCATGGTCGCCGACGCCTCCGCCCTGGGCGTGCGCGAGCTCGACGCCATGGCCCGCGAGCTGGACAACTACGTGATCGCCGACGCCTTCGCCGTCCTGGTCGCCCGCTCGCCCCACGCGGAACGCAGGTTCGCCGCCTGGCGCGGCCGCAAGCACGAATGGACGGCCGCCGCGGCCTGGAACGTGCTCTGCCACCTGGCGGGCGACGCCGCCGACCGCCCCGACGCCTTCTTCCTGGAACCCCTGGCTTCCATCGCCGCCGACATCCACGGCCGCCCCAACCGCGTGCGCCACAGCATGAACCAGGCGCTCATCGCCGTGGGCGTGCGCAACGACGCCCTGCACCGCGCCGCCCTGGACGTCGCCGCGCGCATCGGCCGCGTGGAGGTGGACCACGGCGCCACCGGATGCACGACGCCCGATGCGCGGGCCTACATGGAGAAGACCCTGGCGCATCGGGCGAAGAAGAAGCGCTGACGCGCCCCTAGGACGTGCGGTCCACCTCGTAGCTGGACAGGGCCGCCATGTTGACGATCTCGTCCACCGTGCTGTTCCGCGCGATCATGTTGATGGGCTTCTTCAGGCCGAAGAGCAGCGGTCCGATGACCTCGTTCCGTCCCAGGTGCCCCATCAGCTTGTAGGCGATGTTGGCGCTGGTCAGGTCCGGGAACACCAGCACGTTGGCCCGGCCGCTGAGGCGGCAGTCGGGCACCCGCGAGGCCGTGGCGCCGCGGATCACCGCCGCGTCGGCCCGCATCTCCCCGTCCACCTTCAGCTCCGGATGCTCGCGGCGCAGGATGCCCACGGCGTCGCGCACCGCGCGGCTCTCGGGCCGGTCGTTGTCGCCGAAGGTGGAGAAGCTCAGCATGGCCACCTGCGGGTCCAGGTTGAAGTGGCGAGCCACCTCGGCCGCGCGCAGGGCGATCTCCGCCAGGCGCCGGCTGTCGGGGGCGAAGTTCACCGTGGTGTCGGCGAAGATGTACACCTCTCCGTCGATCAGCAGCACGTGCAGGCCCACCACGTGGCCCACGCCCTCGCGCAGCTCGGCCAGGGGGAGCACGATCTTCAGCGTGTCCACGTAGGAGCGGTCCGCGCCGCAGACCATGCCGTCGGCCTCGCCCGTGCGCAGCATCATGCTGCCGTGGTGGATGGTGCGACCCACCATGCGCCGCGCCTTCTCCAGGCTGTAGCCCTTGCGCGCGCGCAGGCGGAACAGGAGCTGGGCCTTCTCGTCGAAGTCCGGGCAGTGCGCGGGATCCTTCAGGACCATGCCGCCCAGATCCACGCCCAGGCGGTCGGCGGCGGCGCGGATGGCCGTCTCCTCGCCCAGCAGGATGGGCTTGGCGAAGCCCTCGGCGGTGACCACGCGGCAGGCCTCCAGCACGCGGTCGTTGTCGCCCTCGGTGAAGACGATGCGCTTGGGAGTGGTGCGGGCCTTGGAGCGGATGGTGTGCAGCACCTGGAAGCTGCGGTTGGTCATGCTGCGCAGCCGCTCCAGGTACGCGTCCCAGTCCGTGATGGGCTCGCTGGCCACGCCGCTCTCGCAGGCCGCGCGGGCCACGGCCAGGGCCACCTTGGACAGCACGCGGCCGTCGAAGGGCTTGGGGATGATGTACTCGGGCCCGAACTCGAACTGCTGGCCGCCGTAGGCGTCGGCCACGTCCTGGGGCATGGGCTCGCGCGCCAGCTCCGCGATGGCGTGCGCCGCCGCGAGCTTCATCTCCTCGTTGATCGCCGTGGCGCGCACGTCCAGCGCCCCGCGGAAGATGAAGGGGAAGCCCAGCACGTTGTTCACCTGGTTGGGATAGTCGGAGCGGCCCGTGGCCATGATGATGTCCGACCGCGCCGCCGTGGCGTCCTCGTAGGTGATCTCCGGATCCGGGTTGGCCATGGCGAAGACGATGGGCCGGTCCGCCATGGACTTCACCATCTCGGGCTTCACCAGGCCGGCCACGGAGCAGCCCACCAGCACATCGGCGCCCTTCATGGCGTCGGCCAGGGTGCGGCGCTCGGTCTCCACCTCGAAGTAGGCCTTGTACTCGTTCATGCCCTCGGTGCGGCCCTTGTAGACCACGCCCTTGGAGTCCACGAGCATGAAGTTGGCGCGGGGCACGCCCAGCGACTCCATGAACTTGGCGCAGGCGATGGCCGACGCGCCCGCCCCCGACACCACGATGCGCAGGTCCTCCAGCTTCTTGCCCTGGAGCTGCGCGGCGTTCAGCAGGGCGGCGCCGGAGATGATGGCGGTGCCGTGCTGGTCGTCGTGGAAGACGGGGATCTTCATGGTGCGCTTGAGCGTCTCCTCGATGTAGAAGCACTCGGGCGCCTTGATGTCCTCCAGGTTGATGCCGCCGAAGGTGGGCTCCATCAGCTGGCAGGCCCGGATCACCTCTTCGGGGTCGTGGGTGTCCAGGTTGATGTCGAACACGTCCACGTGGCCGAAGCGCTTGAAGAGCACCCCCTTGCCCTCCATGACCGGCTTGCCCGCCAGGGCGCCGATGTCGCCCAGGCCCAGCACCGCGGTGCCGTTGGAGACCACGGCCACCAGGTTGCCGCGGTTGGTGTAGCGGTAGGCGTCGCCGGGCCGCGCCGCGATGGCCTCGCAGGGCACCGCCACGCCGGGGGAGTAGGCCAGGGAGAGGTCGCGCGCGGAGAGGCAGGGCTTGGTGGGGACCACCTCGGTCTTGCCGGGCCGTCCTTGCTCGTGATAGTCGAGGGCATCCTGGTCGCGGAACGCCATGGGAACACGCCTCCGTCGAGGCCGTCGCGGAAAAGGGGTAGGGGAGTCCGGACCGGCCGCGGTCGGCGCGACGGAGTCGGCGCGCGGCGAAGGGGATCCGCTCCGCCGCAAATGTGCCTGTCGGGGGTCGGGAGTTCAAGCCCAACCTGTTAAGACCGTTAACGTGTTGAAAATGAACGAGGGCTCCCGTTGGGGAGCCCTCGCACGCGTCCGGCTGCGGGCCGGCTCAGTCCATGCCCAGGTGGTGCCAGAGGAAGGCCCACTGGTCCGCGGCCTCCTCGATGATCTTGCTGGTGGGCTTGCCGCCGCCGTGGCCGGCCTTGGTCTCGATGCGGATCAGCACCGGTTCCTTGCCCGCCTGGGCCTCCTGCAGGCGCGCGGCGTACTTGAAGCTGTGGCCGGGCACCACGCGGTCGTCGTGGTCCGCGGTGGTCACCAGCACGGCCGGGTACTCCACGCCGTCCTTGAGGTTGTGGTAGGGCGAGTAGGCGTAGAGCGTGGGGAACAGCTCGGGGTCCTCGCTGCTGCCGTAGTCGCTCACCCAGGCCCAGCCGATGGTGAACAGGTGGAAGCGCAGCATGTCCATCACGCCCACCGCGGGCAGGGCCGCGGCCCAGAGGTCCGGGCGCTGGTTGACCACGGCGCCCACCAGGGTGCCGCCGTTGCTGCCGCCCTGGCAGGCCAGCTTCTCCGGCGAGGTGTAGCCCTTCGCGACGAGGTACTCGCCCGCGGCGATGAAGTCGTCGAAGACGTTCTGCTTGTTCTTGAGCATGCCGCCCTGGTGCCAGTCCTCGCCGTACTCGCCGCCGCCGCGCAGGTTGGCCAGCGCGAACACGCCGCCCATCTCCACCCAGGCCAGGCGCGTGATGGAGAAGTAGGGCGTGAGCGACACGTTGAAGCCGCCGTAGCCGTAGAGCAGCGTCGGGTTGGAGCCGTCCAGCTTCAGGCCCTTCCTGTGCACGATGAACATGGGCACCTCGGTGCCGTCCTTGGACGCGTAGAACACCTGCTCGGTCTCGTAGCCGCTCAGGTCCACGTCGATCTCCGGCTCGCGGAACACGCTGCTCTCGCCGGTGGTGAAGTCGTACTTGAAGATGGTGGGCGGGTAGAGGAACGACGTGAACACGTAGAAGGTCTCCGTGTCCGTGCGGTCGCCGCCGATGCCGCTCACGGTGCCGATGCCCGGCAGGGCCAGCTCGCCGATGCGGTGCCCGTGGATGTCGTGGCGGTAGACCACGTTGTGGGCGTCCTTCATGTACTGCGCCACGAACTCGTTGCCGTTGATCATGCCCACGCCCTGCAGCGTGGCCTCCTCCTCGCCGATGAGCTCGAACCACTCGTCCTTGGCGGGGTTCTCGATGTCCACGGCCACCAGGCGCTTGCGCGGGGCCTCGTAGTCCGTGGTGAAGTAGAAGATGGTGTGGTCGTGGCCCACGAAGCCGTAGTCGGCCTCGAACTCCGGCAGCAGCTCCTGCACTTCCGCGCCGGGCGTGCGCAGGTCCTTGTAGAAGACCAGGTTCATGGGCGACGTGCCCTTCCACACGCTGATGATCAGGTAGTCGCCGCTCTCGGTGACGGCGCCCCCGAAGCCCCACTCCTTCTGGTCCGGGCGCTGGTACACCAGCGCGTCGGCGCTCTGGGGCGTGCCCACCGCGTGGTAGTAGAGCTTCTGGAAGTAGTTGGCGCCCTCCAGCTCCTGGCCCTCCGCGGGGGCGTCGTAGCGGCTGTAGTAGAAGCCCTTGCCGGCCTCGTCCCAGCTCGCGCCGGAGAACTTGCTCCACTCCACCTTGTCGTCCAGGTCCTTGCCGGTGTCGATGTCGCGCACGTACCAGGTGCGCCAGTCGGAGCCGCTCACGTTGGTGGCCCAGGCCAGGAGCCTGCCGTCGCGGCTGATGCTCATGCCGCCCAGGGCCACGGTGCCGTCGTCGCTCAGGGTGTTGGGGTCCAGCAGCACGCGGGGCTCGCCGTCCAGGCTCTCCTGCACGTAGAGCACGCTCTGGTTCTGGAGGCCGTCGTTCTTGGTGAAGAAGTAGCGGCCGCCGCGCTCGAAGGGGGCGCCGTACTTGGGGTAGTCCCACAGCTCGGTCAGGCGCTTCTCGATGCGGTCGCGCGAGGGCAGCGACGCCAGGTAGGGCATGGTCAGCGCGTTCTCCGCCTCCACCCAGGCGCGGGTCTCGGGGCTGTCGGGCTCCTCCAGCCAGCGGTACGGGTCCGCCACCTGGGTGCCGTGGTAATCGTCCACCTGATCCACCTTGTGGGCGTCGGGATAATCGAAGGTCATGGTCTGCGACTCCTGGGTGCCGCCGCAGCCGCAGAGCAGGGCCGCCGCGGCGAGCAGGGCGAGGATGAGGGACCTGGGCATGGGAACGCCTCCCTTGGGGGACCGGCGGGACGGGGCCGCCGGAGCATTGGGTTGATTCGGGACGATCCGCTTCCCTACGGGCGCGGCGAGGGCGGGTTGCCGGTCGCGGAACGGCAGGAGATGGTACCAGCCCGGGCCGCGGCTGTCACGACGGGATCAGGCCGGGGACTCGGGCCCGAACATCTCCTTGCGCAGCCAGGATTTGGCGCTGCGCCAGGAGCGCTTGACGGTGATGGGGGAGCAGTCCAGGGCCTGGGCCGTCTCCTCCACGGACAGGCCCGCGAAGTAGCGGCACTCCACGATGCGGGCGGCGCGGGGGTCGAACTCGGCCAGGCGGTCCAGGGTGAGGTCCAGCAGCACCACCTCGTCGGCCTTCTCCTCGGACATCACGTCCACGTTCTCGTCCAGGGGGAGGTGCACGTCGCCGCCGCCGCGCTTGACGCGCTTGCGCCGGCGCGCCCGGTCCACCACCACGCGGCGCATGGCCATGGCGGCCACGGCCAGGAAGTGGCCCCGCCCCTGCCAGGACACGCGGGTCTGGTCCACCAGCTTGAGGTAGGCCTCATGCACCAGGTCCACGGTGCCCAGGGTGGGCTGGCGGGCCTCGCTGCTGAGCAGGCGGCGGGCCAGGCCGTGCAGCTCGTCGTAGACCAGGGGCAGCAGGTCGTCCACGGCCTTGGCGTCGCCGTCGGCGCTGAGCTGGAGGAGGCGGGTCACGTCGTCGCGTTGGTTCACGGGCGGTCCTCCTGGTCCACACGGGCGATCATGGCGCGCAGGCGCGCGGCGTCCTCGCCGTCGGGGTCGTCGGCCTGGTACGCGTCCAGGGCCCGCCGCATCTGGACGAGCCCCTCGTCGGTGCGGCCGTCGGCGGCCAGCAGACGGCCCAGCTCCTCGCGGTCCTGGGCCACGAAGGGATGGTCCTCGCTCAGGGCCGTCGCGTCCAGGGCCAGGGCGTGACCCATGGCCTCCACGGCCCGCGGCAGGTCGCCCAGGCTCTCGGCGTTGAGCGCCAGGTTGAACCACCCCGCCGACAGCCGCGGATGATCCGCGCCCAGGCTGCGCGTCCAGATCGCCAGGGCGCCGCTGATCAGGGTGTCGGCCTCGGCGTGGGCGCCGCGGTCGCGCAGCAGGCGGCCCAGGTTGTTCATGGTGTTGGCCACGTAGGGGTGCTCCGGGCCCAGCAGCTCGCGCCGCAGGGCCAGGGCCTCGCGCCAGAGGGGCTCCGCCTCGTCCAGACGTCCTTGGGAGTACAGGCCCGAGGCGATGTTGTTCAGGCTCTGGGCCACGTCGGGGTCGCGGTCGCCCTTCAGGGCCCGGCGCATGTCCAGGGCCTCCTGGTCCAGATCCACGGCCTCCTGGTCGCGGCCCTGGTCGCCCAGGCACCAGCTCAGGTTGTTGAGGGATTCGGCCAGGTCCATGTGGGGCGGTTCGTAGAGCTCCCGCCGCATGGCCAGCGACTCGCGGAAGAGGGCCTCGGCGCCCTGGTAGTCGCCGCGGCGGTGCACCACCGTGCCCAGGAAGTCCAGGGCCGACGCGATGGCCGCGTGCGGCGGCGCGAACAGCTCCCGCCGCAGGGCCAGCGACTCGCGGATCAGCGGCTCGGCGCGGTCGTACAGGCCAAGGTTGCCGTAGAGGCGCGCCATGAGGTGGCAGACGGTGGCCTTCAGCTCCGGCTGGTCCGCCAGCTCGGTCATCAGCCGCTGCTCGTTGAGCTGCAGGAAGTCGCGCACGCGCAGGGTGTCGCCGCGCTCCACGCTGCCGTAGATGGGATCCGACACGTCGAACATGTCCACCAGAACGCCGGTCACGTCCTCGGCGCGGTCGCGCTCCAGGGCCAGGCTCTCGGCCTGGCGGTTGATCAGGCGCGCCTGCCGGCCGCTCGCCACCGCGAAGATCAGCGTCACCAGGAAGAGCCCCGCCACCAGGCCCAGACCCAGCCGGTTCCGGCGCACGAACTTCCAGGTGCGGTACTGCATGCTGTCGCGGCGCGCGGCGATGGGATGGCCGCGCAGGTGCTGGCGCAGGTCGTCGCTCAGGGCCTCCGCGGAGTGGTAGCGCCGCCGCGGGTCGGGGTGCATGGCCACCTGCACGATGGTGTCCAGGTCGCCCTTGAGCTTGGAGCGCCAGGGCACGGCGGCCTGGCTGGGGCGCGGACGCGGCAGGGCCTCCACCGCGGCGGCCAGCTCGTGGGGCGGCACGGTGGTCAGGTCGTGGGGGCGCGCGCCGGTGAGCAGCACGTGCAGCAGCACGCCCAGGCTGTAGATGTCGGCGGCGGTGGTCAGGGTCTCGCCGCGCACCTGCTCGGGGCTGGCGAAGTCCGGCGTGAGCGGGCGCAGCCCCGTGAGCGTCATGCTCTCCTCGGGGTGGGCGCGCGCGTCCAGCAGCTTGGCGATGCCGAAGTCCAGCAGCTTCACCGTGCCCTCGCCGTCCACCAGCACGTTGCTGGGCTTCAGGTCCCGGTGGACGATGAGGTTCTGGTGCGCGTGCTGCACCGCCGCGCACACGTCGCGCATGAGGTCCAGGCGCTCGCGCAGACCCAGCCCGTTCCGTTCGCAGTAGCGGTCGATGGGCAGGCCGTCCACGTACTCCATGGCGAAGTAGGGCACGCCGTCGTCGGTCATGCCCCCGTCGTACAGGTGGCCGATGTTGGGGTGCGCCAGCGAGGCCAGGATCTGGCGCTCGGCGCGGAAGCGGCGGATCACGCGGTGGGTGTCCATGCCGCGCTTGATGACCTTCAGGGCCACCTGGCGGCGGAAGTGCCCGTCGTCGCGCTCGGCCAGGTAGACCATGCCCATGCCGCCCTCGCCCAGGGTGCGCACGATGCGGTAGAAGCCCATCTGGGTGCCGGGGGCCAGCTCGGGGTCGTCGGGGGGGAGGTCGTCCAGGGAGCCGGCGGCCTCCTCCAGGAAAGCCGTGTCGTCGGCGGCGAGCATGGCGCGCAGCTCGGCGGCCAGGTCCGGGTCCTCCGCGGCCAGACGGCGCAGCTCGGCCTCGCGCTCCGCCGCGGGGCGTTCCGCGAGGTCGTCGAACCGGTCCTGGAGCTGCCGCCAACGCTGAGGATCCACCCCTGGTCCCTTCCTGTCCGTTGTCGTCGGGCCTCAAATGATACCACGAAACTCGGTGATGGCATGACCATCGCGGTACGATCCGTGCAGGCCTCGCGGACGGTGACGCGTCCATCGCCTGCGCCGCACCTCAACGAAATGCACCCCAACGACTTCGGCACCGAGGTGGAGAACATGAGGATTCCCGTGCGGGCGACCTGGAGCGTCGTCCTGGCGATTTGCACGACCGCCGCGGCCTGGGCCGCGCCGGTGGACGCGGATCTGGCCGGCCGCATGGCCCGGCGCTGGGCCGAGCGCGACGGCGCCGCGGTGGTTTCCGTGACGCCCCTGGACCCCGCCGATCCCGCGGCCGGCTGGCTGGCCGCCCTCGCGCCGCAAGGCTGGGTGCTGATCGCCGGCCGGACCGAGCTGGCCCCGGTCAAGGCCGCCGGCGACGGCGAGCCCCCGCGCTCGGACGACGCCGGCGGCGTGCTGGCCGTGGCCCGCGACGACCTGGCCGCCCGCCTGCCCGCCCTGGCCGACGCCGCCCCGCACCCCGCGTGGGAGCGCTGGACCGCCGCGCCCATCCCCGACACGAGCGTCGAGATCGGCCCTCTGCTCGCCACGTCCTGGCGCCAGGACTGGCCCTTCAACTCCGCCTGCCCCACCGGCGACGGCGGCCTCAGCTTCCCCGGCTGCACGGCCCTGGCCGTGGCCCAGATCATGGCCCATCACCAGTGGCCGCCCCGCGGCCTGGGCTCCCATGCCTACTGGTGGGACGGCGACCAGGCCTGCGGCGGCGGCACCGCAGGCGCCTGGCTGGAAGCGGATTTCACCGACGATTTCGCGTGGGGATCCATGCCCGACGCCGTGTCCTGGTCCGCGCCCGACTCGGTGAACGCCGCCGTGGGCGAGCTCTGCTACGAGGTGGCCGTGGCCCTGGAGATGGACTTCAGCGCCTGCGGCTCCGGCGCCTCGGTCAGCCGCATCCCGTCGGCCCTGTCCCAGCGCTTCCGCTACGCGGCCGGCGCGTACGAGACCTCGCGCTTCCGCAAGACCGACGCCATGTGGTCCGACCTGCTCCGCGCGGAGGTGGAGGGCGGTCGCCCGGCCGTCTACGCCTCCATGATCCACGCCATGGTCCTGGACGGCTGGCGCGAGGTGGACGGCGTGGTGCAGATCCACCTGAACTACGGCTGGAACGGCGACTCCAACGGCTGGTACACCCTGGATGCCGTGGCCACGTCGCTCAACCCCGACACGGAGAAGGCCGTGCTGGGCATCCTGCCGGATCTGACCACCCCCCTGGATCCCGGCGTGCCCCAGGCGCCGGCGGCCCTGGCCACGGACCTGGGCGCCCCCTGGCCCAACCCGGCCAACCCCTCGGTCTCCGTGCGCCTGGAGCTGGCGACGCCCGGCCCGGTGCGCGCCGCGGTCTGGGATGTGCGCGGCCGCCGCGTGGCTTCGCTGCACGACGGCCCGCTGCCCGCCGGCGCCCACGTCCTGCGTTGGGACGGCCGCACCGACGCCGGCCGCCACGCCCCGGACGGCCTCTACCTGCTGCGCGTGGACGGGGCCGGCGCGCCCCTGGTCCGACGCTTCTCTTTGGCGCGCTGAGCCGATGAGGCTAGATTGGTGCCCATGCGCACCGAGCCCCTCACCGTGCTCCACGAGGACAACCACCTGCTGGTGGTGTGCAAGCCCGCGGGTCTGCTGACCCAGGGCGACGCCTCCGGGCACGTCACGCTGATGGACCTGGCCAAGGCCTACCTCAAGGAGCGCTACGCCAAGCCCGGCAACGTGTACCTGGGCCTGGTGCATCGCCTGGACCGCAACGTGTCCGGGGTGGTGGCCCTGGCGCGGACCAGCAAGGCGGCCGCGCGGCTCTCGGCCCAGTTCCGCGAGCGGAGCATGCGCAAGAGCTACCTGGCCGTGGTGGAGGGCCGACCGGCGGCATCGACGGGCGAGCTGGTGCACCACATGGGAGACCGGGCCGACGGCGACGGCCGCACGCCTCTGGCCGCGGCGCCGTTCCCCGGGTCCAAGGAGGCCCGGCTGCGCTGGCGCCGCATCGCCACCGCCGACGCGGACCGCGCCGTGCTGCTGGTGCAGCCGATCACCGGCCGCCGCCACCAGATCCGCGCCCAGCTCGCCGCGGCGGGCTGGCCCATCGCGGGCGACCGCAAGTACGGGGCCTCGGTGCTCCTGCCGGACCGCGCCCTCGCGCTGCACGCGTGGCGGCTGGAACTGAAGCACCCGGTCGGCGGTACTGCGCTGACCTTCACCGCGCCGCCGCCGTGCCGGGATCCCTGGCCGTCGTTGCCGCAGCTCGAGATGCTGGACACCTGACCGGCCCGCGGGCCATCCCGAACTGGAGACCCGATGAACCGCATCCTTCCCGTCGCCCTGCTCCTGCTGATGCTGTCCGCCGCCGTGGCCGCGGCCTCCGAGTCCGCCGCCGACGGCATCCGCTGGTTCTCCTACGAGGACGGCTTGAAGCGCGCCGCGGAGACCGGCCGCCCCATCGTCATCGACTTCCACGCCGACTGGTGCAAGTGGTGCAAGGAGCTGGACAAGAAGACCTTCACGGACCCGCGCGTGATCCAGGCCATGAACGAGCGCTTCGTGCCGGTGAGCGTGGACACGGAGGCCGACAAGGCGACCGCGGCCAAGTACCAGGTGCAGAGCCTGCCCACCATGTGGTTCCTGACCCACGAGGGCGAGCGCATCGACGCGCTGCCGGGCTTCGTGGACGCGGACAACTTCACCATCATCCTGGACTACATCGCCTCGGGCAGCTACAAGACCACGGACTTCCAGACCTTCTACGAGAGCCGGTCCTAGGCCGGACGCGGGGGGGAGCATGGTCGGCATCGACGTGACCGTGGTGGGCGGCGGCATGCTGGGCTGCGCCACCGCCGACGCCGCGGCCCGAGCCGGCCGCTCCGTCGTGCTGCTGGAGAAGGGGCCCCACCTGGCCGGGGGCGTGACCTCGCGCAACAGCGAGGTGGCCCACGGCGGCATGTACTATCCCACCGGCACCCTCAAGGCCCGCTGCTGCGTGGAGGGCCGCCGCCTGCTCAAGGCGTTCTGCCTGGAGGCCGGCGTGGCCTACCGCGAGCGGGGCAAGCTCATCGTGGCCGTGGATCCCGACGAGGACGAGGCCCTGGAGCCCCTGCTCGCACGCGGCCTGGCCAACGGCGTGGAGGATTTCCACCGCGTCGACGGCGCCGCCCTGCGCGCCATGGAGCCCGAGGTGCGCGCCGTGTCCGCCCTCTTCTCGCCGCGCACCGGCGTGGTGGACGCCGAGGGCGCCGCCCGCGCCTTCGCCCGCCGCGCCGCCGAGCACGGCGCCCTGGTCATGGAGAGCGCGGAGGTGATCGGCCTGGACCGCGGCGCCGACGGCTGGACCGTGCGCGTGCGCCGAGGCCAGGAGACCTGGGAGCACGTCAGCGCCGCGGTGATCCTCTGCGGCGGCCTCTGGGCCGACGACCTGGCGCGACTGGCCGGCCTGGACCCCGACGCCCTGGGCCTGCGCCAGCGCTGGGTGAAGGGCAACTACTTCGGCGTGGACCCGCGGCACGACGGGCGCGTGAACCACCTGGTCTACCCCACGCCGCCGCGCCACCGCGACACCCTGGGCGTGCACGTGTGCCTGGACCTGGCGGGCCAGATGCGTCTGGGACCGGACTTCGAGCCGGTGACGGATCGTGAGGACTTCCGCGTGGACCCCGACCGCCGCGACGCCTTCCACCGCGGCGCCGTGCGCTTCCTGCCCTGGCTCGAGCCCCAGGACCTGCAGCCGGGCATGAGCGGCATCCGCCCCAAGCTGGACGTGGACGCCCCCT
>Ga0209607_1000315_pt1 | contig 43993 bp, 35 predicted proteins | sample AD_UKC117_MetaG_FD_184413 | JGI IMG/M metagenome (GOLD analysis project Ga0209607, IMG submission 184413) | Active sludge microbial communities of municipal wastewater-treating anaerobic digesters from Hong Kong - AD_UKC117_MetaG (SPAdes)... | ecosystem: Engineered > Bioreactor > Anaerobic >... | reverse complement strand
ATATATCAGAAAGCGGGGCACACGTGTGCAATGTGTAACCTGTTGCAACAATAGGATATGCACACATCACTTGTGCAACACGCCCCATGGCCCCGATCTTTCTATCCATGACCGTATCGATCAGAACCACGCTCTGCATGTTCCTCCTGACCGTGTCCGCCACGGCCGGGCCGCCGGCCCTGCTGGACAGCCTTGTCATCGACTATCCGGAGATGGCCCTGGCCGCTCAGCTCGAAGGCGAAGCCGCCATCGTCGGTACGATCAATGAGTACGGGCGCATGACCGACTGGACCGTCCAACGCTCCACCCACCCGATCTTAACGTACGCCTTGGTCCGGGCCGTCCGCTTCAAGGTGTTCCAGCCCGCAATCGACGATCAGGGAGCCCCCTGCACCGGCGACATCTTGCTCTCGCACACCTTCGACCTCCAGGCCGAGATCACGAGACTCCGCTCGAACCACCGATACATCTCGGACTGGCCGCATCCACGCCTCAGCGACGTGTTGGCCCCGCTTCCCGCCGATAACTCCATGAGCCGCCGTTCTCCTGCCTTCCTGTACCGCGGCGTCACGGTCTGCGGCGATGTCTCCATCGACATCGTGGATGATCTCATCCGCCAGGCTCGCGACCATGCGGCTGCCCACGATTCCATGACCGTCATCGTGATCACCAACGCCTTCCCGTTCGATTTCTCGACGAATCGAGGAAGTGCCCCCGGCGCCTTCATCGAATCGGTACCGGTGAGAACTCCGGAGAATCGTCACCCCGTAATGAAGCGGTTCGACTTCGAGCTCGACGAGGAAGGCAACTACCGATTCTTCAGCGTCACCAACCAGCTTCGTAAATTCACGAAGGATCCTCCCTGATCCGCAACGCAAAGAGGGCGGCCCACCGGACCGCCCCCCAAGCCGATTCCCTATGCTCCGTGCCTAGCTCTCATACCCCGGCAGCGCCGGCTTGGCGATGTACTCCTCGTCGATCTTGCCGGTCAGCGCCTTCATGAACGCCACCATGTCGGCCACCTGCTGGTCGGTGAGCGTCTTGCCCAGCTGGTAGTCGGCCATGATCCGCACCGTCTCCTCCAGGGTCTCGATGGAGCCGTCGTGCAGGTACGGGCCGGTCTCGGCCACGTTGCGCAGCAGGGGCACCTTGAAGAAGAACTTGTCCTGGTCCTGATGGGTCACGTCGTAGCGGCCCAGGTCGGCGGTGTCGTAGGGCTTGAGCAGGCCCAGCTTCTGGTAGAGGGAGCCGCCCACGTCCGGGCCCATGTGGCAGGTGGTGCAGCCGGTCTGGATGAACGCGTCCAGGCCGCGCTTCTCCTGCACGGTGAGCGCGCTGCCGTCGCCCATGAGCCAGCGGTCCCAGTTGCCGCGGGTGACCAGCTTGCGCTCGAAGGCGCCGATGGCCTGGCCCACGTTCTGGAACGTGATGGGCTGCTCCTCGCCGGGGAAGGCCGCGGCGAAGAGGGGAGCGTACTCGGGGATGCCGCGCAGGATGGTCTCCACCGCGGCGCCGTCGGGCATGCCGTGCTCCACGGGGTTGAGGATGGGACCCAGAGCCTGGGCCTCCACCGTGGGCTCGCGCCCGTCCCAGAACTGCACGAACTGCAGGGCCGCGTTGTACACGGTGGGGCTGTTGCGGGCGCCCAGGGTGCCGTCGTGGCCGGGGCTGGTGGCCAGGCCGTCCACGCCGTACTTGTCCAGCACGTGGCAGCTGTTGCAGCTGATGTCGCCGCTCTTGCTCATGCGGTCGTCGTAGTAGAGCATGCGGCCCAGGGCCACCTTCTCGGGCGTGATGGGGTTGTCCGGACTGGTCATCTCGCGGGGCATGGAGCCGAACATGGCCTTGATCTCGGCGGTCGGAGGGCCGGCGGCCGCCGTGTCGTCGGGGGCGCCGCCGCAGCCGGCCAGCAGCAGGGCCGCGGCGGTCAGGGTCAGCAGCAGGGTGATCTTGCGGTTCATCATGGGCCTCCGTGGATTTTCGGGAACGCTGGTTCCGATGTGGTGTCCAATATAGATGTCTTGTTTCGCAGTTTCAACTTTTGAAGATTAAATGGACCAAGGAACTCCGGAATATCGGCCGGCGTACGACATCGGCACCCCTGACCCCCGGAACCCTCACCGAGGAGCCCCACCCATGACCCCTGGATCCCGCTGCGCCGCGGCCGCCGCCCTGGCCGTCCTGCTGCTGCTCTCCACCGCCCACGCCGAACCCCGCCGCATCGACAATCCCGCCAAGCCCGCCGGCGGCGCCCGCACCGTTCAAGCCCGCGAGGCCTGGCGCTGGGGCGGCGACGAGGAGAACGATCCCCTGCTGGGCCGCGTGGCCGACGCCGAGTTCGGTCCCGACGGCAACGCCTACGTGCTGGACTCCAACCTGAGCGTGGTGCACGTGCTGAGCCCGGAGGGCGAGCTGCTGCGCACCATCGGCGGCGAGGGCGACGGTCCCGGGGAGTTCCGCAACTCCGGCGAGCTGGCCTTCCTCCCGTCGGGCGATCTGGGGATCCTGGAGATGATGCCCGGCCGCGTGGTGGTCATCAGCCCCACCGGCGAGCCGCGCACCAGCTTCCGGCCCGCGGGCACCGAAGGCTCCATGCTCGCCATGCCCCAGCACCTGGAGGCCGACGCCGACGGCATCGTGCTGGGCCTCTTCTACGGCACCTTCGGCGACGGCGCCATGACCACCACCTTGCGCCTGGGCCGCTACGCCGCGGACGGTTCGCTGCTGGCCAGCTACCGCGAGGTGAGCGAGCAGCAGGACGGCCACAGCCTCTCCTTCTCCTCGGGCCAGGACGGCAGCGAGTTCATCAGCCACTGGACCCTGCTGCCCGACGGCCGCGTGGTCGTCTACGCCGATCCCGCCTCCTACACCCTGGAGATCCTGGACCGCGACGGCGCGCCCCAGGCCGAGATCACCCGCGCCTACGAGCGCCTGCACTATTCCGATGAGGAGATGGACGAGCAGCGCGAGCAGCGCGAGGCCATGCGCGCGACCTACGGCATCGAGTCCGACTACGAGCTGGAGGAGTGGCACCGCGACATCCACTCCGTGCACGCCCGCCCCGACGGCTCCCTGTGGGTGGCCACCGGCCGCGGCCGCGCCGCGCGTCCCGAGGGCTCGCTGGGCGTGTTCGACGTGATCGACGCCGACGGCGCCTTCACCCACACGCTGCGCGTGGCCGGCGTGGACTACGATCCCGACCGCGACGACTACGTGCTGCAGGGCGACCGCCTGCTGATCTTCAAGGAGTCGCGCATGGCGTCGCCCAAGATGACCACCGCGGGCGGCGGCGGTTCCACCATGATGATGATCAGCGGCGTGAACGCTCCCGACGACGACGACGGCGAGTTCCGCCCCATGGAAGTGGTGTGCTACCGCCTCGACGACGACTCCTGATCTTCCTGCGGGGCGGTCCGCCGCGACCGCCCCGCGGCCCTGCATTTTCCAGGCTCGACGACCTATCCACACAAAAACCCTGTCAAGGACAAACATGTTCTTGGCAAGGTCGGAAGCCTCCTTGTAACGTCCGGTCACTCTCGATCCTGACCGTCCGTTCCTGAGGAGTCCGCCCGGTGCAACTTCGGCTCGACACCATCACCTTCGGACGCGTGAGCGGCCTGCTGTCGATGCTGTTGATCCTGGGTCTCGCCACCACCACCTCCCAGTCCATCGAGCCCAGCACCGCCAAGGGCGCGCCCACCAGCACCGAGCGCGTGGCCGTGCTGCACGCCCTGGACGCGGCCCTCGCCACCATCTTCCCGGACTACCGCGCGGAGCTGCCCCACGACGGCGCGCGCGGCTCCTCCGCCCCGGCCTACGACTGGCTGGGCGCCGACGGCCGCGCCATCAAGTGCCGCGTGGTCACCGCCCCGCGCACCTGCGACCTCTGGTCCGTGCACCAGGCCGTGCACGCCGCCGCCGCGGGCGTGGGCGCGCAGGTGCTGTGGGCGGAGCGGCTGCAGCCCGCGTCGGCCGTGACCGTGACCGCGCCGCCCGAAGAGCGCGACGTGCTGCGCATGGACCTGGGCCTGCCCGGCAACGCCACGCACACGCTGCTGATCCGCGATCCCGCCGCGCCGGCGCCCGCCGTGTGCTGGGAGGACGTGCCCGCGCCGCTGACCGCGGCGGAGCTGCTGGGCGCGGACGACCGCCCCACCGTGGCCATCGTGCTGGACGACTGGGGCTACGGCCTCACGCCCGCCGGCGAGGGTCTGCTGGAGCTGGACGTGCCGCTGACCCTGTCCATCCTGCCCGGCCTGCCCACCTCGCGTGAGGTGGCCCTGCTGCGGACGGATCTGGCCGTGCCCGCGCTGCCGTCCGCCGACGATTCCCGCGAGCTGCGCCACAAGCTGGGCTGCCCCGTGGACCTGGACCTGGGCCGCCTGCTGCCGGACGTCGTGCCCGCCTCGCGCCGCGAGACCATGCTGCACCTGCCCATGCAGCCCGACGACTACCCCGTGGTGAACCCCGGCCGCAACGCGGTGATGACGTGGTCGTCGCCCGTGGAGATCGCGCGCATCGTGGAGACGGCGGTGGCTTCGCTGCCGGGCGTGTCGGGCGTGAACAACCACATGGGCAGTGCGGCCACGTCGGATCCCGCGGTCATGGACCACGTGATGGACCGCCTCGCCCCCCACGGCCTGTTCTTCCTGGACAGCCGCACCTCGCCGTCGTCGGTGGCCTACCGCACGGCGCGCCGCCACGGCCTCTCGGCCCTGGAGAACCACGTGTTCCTGGACGAGAAGGAGCCCACGCGCGAGAAGGTGCGCGGGCAGGTGGAGCGTCTGCTGGAGCTGGCGGAGACGCGGGGCTTCGCGGTGGCCATCGGCCATCCCTACGGCTGCACGCTGGACGTGCTGCGCGAGGAGATCCCCCGCCTGCAGGCGCTGGGCGTGCGCTTCGTGACCGTGTCGGAGCTGCTGGCGCTGCAGGGCGGCGAGGCCCTGGCCGCCGTCACGCCCTAGCTTCCGTCACTCCCCGCCTCCGGCCGCGCCCTACTCCGACGCCTTGCCGGCGCCGTCGTCCCGCTCCAGCCTCTCCAGCAACCGCCCCAGGGCCTCGCGGCCCAGCGGCTTGGCCACCACCTCCACGGGAACGTGGGGGTTCAGCTCCCGCATGCGGCCGCTCACCAGCGCGCCCCCCAGGCCCGGCAGATCCGCATCCACCACCACCAGATCCACGCGGCCGCGCAGGGCCTGGAAGTCCACCAGCGCCGCTTCCGCGTTCGTGGCCGCATGCACGCGGTAGCCCAGCTCCCGCAACCGGCACTCCACGTCCAGACGATGGTCGGGATCGGCGTCCACCAGCAGCACGGTCCGCACTCCGACGGGCGACGGAGCGGCGGCCGACGTGCGGCAGAATTCGCGGGCGCGGTCCAGGGCGGCGCCGGCGGCGATCACGCGCGCGCGAGGATCGCGGCCCGTGTCCAGGTCGGACTCCAGGAGATGGAGCTGTTCCAGGGCGGTGAGCAGGAGCTGCTCGATGTCGAGGAGCACGCGCGGGGAAAGCGCGGGGCGCGGAGCGCCGTCCGGGCGCTCGGGTCCGTCCAATACCACGGGGGCCTCCGGGCGAGGGAGTGGCCGGGCGGGCCGCTTTCGACACGGAATCTAGCAGGACGGCGGCGGGAACGGAAGCTTTGATCACGATCCCGTGATGGTCGTCCCGTCCGGCACCTGGAGAGGCGCCTCGCCTTCCTGGCTCAGAACGGCCGCACCCGTCACGGTCACGCCGCGCCCGAACCGCACGTCGCCGCGGAGGGCCAGACGTGCGCAGTCCTTCAACGACGGCGGCCCGTAGGGGAAGCGCGCCTCGAGCTGATCCACGAACGCGTACGGCCCGTCCAGCTCCACCACGCAGCGGCCCAGGCGTCGCTCCGGGTTGGGCACCACGCGGTGGTCGTCGGTGAGCACGAAGTTGTCCGACCGCACATCCAGCAGGTCGCTGGTGCGCTTGATGGGCGCGAAGCGCGACGGCGGCACGCGCACGGCGTCGGCGCCGGGGAACGCCTCGATGGCCGAGCCCATGGCCGTCTCCAGCTGCCACACGGGCGTGCTCTGCTTGTCGCGCGGATCCACGGTCTTGCCGTTGCGGATCAGCGGCAGGTCCAGCACGCCCTTGGCGGCGCGCAGGGCGTCGCGCACGGCGGGCAGGTGGAGCCAGAGGGAGTTGGTGTTGAAGTAGCGGTGGCGGGCCACGTCCTGGAAGGCGTCCAGGTCGTCGTCGGGACACTGGGCCAGCTCGCGCAGCATGAGTCGGCCGTCGCGGCGGCGGGCCAGGTGGCCGCCCTTGCGGTCGGCGGGCGTGCGGTCCGCGCACTCCATGAGGAACGGGGCGCCGGACTCCGCGAACCAGCCCAGCAGGCCCGGCTCGATCACGGCGCCCAGGTTGTCGCTGTTGCTCACGAAGGCGTAGCGGTAGCCGCCGTCCACCAGGTCGTCCAGCAGGCCGGTGGTGAGCAGGGCGGTGTAGAGGTCGCCGTGGCCCGGCGGGCACCAGGTCAGCGACGGATCGGCCGGATGCTCGACCGGGGCCAGGTCGTCGCGGCGGATCTTGGGCACCTTGTTCTGCACGAAGTCCAGGGGCACGTCGGCGCGGCGCAGCCGCGGGTAGGCGGCCAGGGCGGCCAGGCTGTCCTCGCGGGTGCTGAAGCTGTTCATCAGCACCAGCGGCACGTCCAGGTGCAGGCTCTGGCGGGCGATGATGTCCAGGAACGTCAGCCCGTCCTTCACCTCCAGCAGCGACTTGGCCTTCTCCAGCCCCATGCCCGTGCCCAGGCCGCCGTTGAGCTTGAGGACGATGGTGCGGGGGAGGACCTCGCGGCCCGCCGCCAGCAGATCGGGATCCCCAGCGAAGTCCTCGGCGTTCCGCAGGCTCTCCACGGGCTGGAGTTCGGCTTCCGGGATCAGGCCGGTCTCGCCGCGCACCAGCTTGGCGTAGTTGTGGGCGAAGGCGTCGACGGCCAGGTCGGGCAGGCCTTCGGCGCGCATGCGGGCGGCGAAGGGGGCGAAGTCGGGCATGGGGTCTCCTCACGGGTCGGGTGCGGAGACCATGGTAAGGGGGGAGGCGGCGGGCGTCCATGCCGGACGAAAATGCGGGCCCCGCATGATGACGGGACCCGCCGTTTCGATCAGGACCGCCGAGGCGCTCCCGGGGCTGTAGATATCCGCCCGTAATCCGGTCGTCGGAGCGTTTCCGACGACCGCCCTCATCTCAGACAAGCCTCGAGGTTCCCAACCGTTCCATGAAAAGTTCAAAACGGGTTCATGAGGGAAGTCCAAGTCTTGATAGGGGTTCTCAATCCAGCCGGGGTGGACGGGTTGACCTCTGATCCGACGCGGGTCTAGGATGGGCTTCCCCTATCCTCCGGAGATCGGCAGCCGATGAGCGACCCGACCCGCATCATCCGCCGCGCAGCTGCCCGGCTGTCCCGACGACCCTCCCTGGGCGTCGCCGTGGGGGCGTACGGACTCCACCTGCTGCTGCTGCTGCTCTGCCGTCCCTTCACGCCCGACGGCGTCCATTACCAGCCTTGGACCTCGGACCGTCTCATGCAGACCGTGGCGCTCGAGGATCTGCGCGCGTCGCCCTGGGACTCGCTGGACCATCTGCACATCCACCCGCCGGCTCTGGACCTGGCGCGCGCGCTGCTGGCGCGGCTCACGCCGCACGCGGCGCCCGACACGGCCCTGCGTTTCGTGGACGGCGGGCTGCTGCTGCTCTGGGGGCTGTTCTACGCCCTGGCCGGTGGGCTGGCGTACCGCTGGGCGCGCGAAGCCGCCGGTCCACGCATGGGCCTGCTCACCGCGGCGGCGGTGCTGCTGCATCCGGCCACCATCTTCTACGCGAGCACGCTGGACACCACCCTGCCCACTGCCGCGCTCACGCTGGCCCTGCTCTACCTGCTGACGCGCGCGCGCGACGGCCGCCTGCGCACCGCGCTCCTGCTGGCCGGCGCCTACCTGCTGCTCTTCTTCACCCGCGCCCTGTACCAGTGGCCGTTCCCGTTCCTGCTGGCGGGCAGCCTGCTCCTGCTGCGCGCACCGCGCCGCACGGTGCTGACGTTCCTGGTCACGACGGTGCTGATCTCCGGCCTCCACGTGGAGAAGCAGCACGCGCGCTTCGGAACCTGGTTCACCTCCACCCTCTCGGGCTTCAACCTGGTGCGCTCGGTGGGCATCGACGACACCGAGGGCTACCTGCACCTCATGGACGCGCGCGCCGCCACCCCCGGCCCCACGGGCGACGGCCCGGCCGTGCTCACGCGCGCCTTCATCGCGCCGGGCGTGCCCAACTACAACCACGCCGACTACCTGGCGGAGAACCACCGCCTGCTGGACGTGTACCACGCCCATCTCAAGACCCTGCCCCTGGGCGACCTCCTGCGCGACTACGCCTTCAACCTCTGGCTCTACGTGCAGCCCTCCAGCCGCTACACGCGCCACGCGGTGGTGGACCGGCTTCCGTGGCGCAAGGCCGCGGACCGGCTGGCGTCGTTCCCCGCGGGGCTGCTCCCCCTGGGGCTGGCCGGGCTGGCCTGGGGCGCGGCGCTGCGACGCGGCGGCCGCCGCACGGCCGCCGCATTGGCCCTGCCGGTGGGCGCCGTGTTCCTGCTGTCCGTGCTGTGCGAGCAGGGGGAGAACATGCGCTACCGATTCTTCCTGGAACCCGCCGCGGTGGTCTTCGTAGGCGTGTGGGCGCCGCGGTCCCGGGCCCTGATCCGGTCGTGGCGGCGGCGTCCGGATCCGGCGGCCCCTCCCGCCCCACGCCCTGCCGCCGCCCCCGACCCCGCCCCCCGCGCCGCCGAAGCCGAGGCCTGATCCTCTGGGACTTGACGGGCTCCCGCCGCACGGCGAAGCTCGGCGGACCCAACCCCTTTCCGGAGGCATCCATGAAACGATTCGCCGTCACCCTGCTGCTGGCCCTGGGCCTGCTGCCCGCCCTGTCCGCCTCCGCCCAGGAGGCGCGCCTGCTGCGCATGCCCGACGTGAGCGCCACCCAGGTGGCCTTCGTCTTCGCCGACGACGTGTGGGTGGCCCCCCGCGACGGCGGCGAGGCCCTGCGGCTGACCACCTTCCCCGGCAGCGAGAGCTGGCCCCGCTTCTCGCCCGACGGCACCCAGGTGGCCTTCTCCGGCGAGTACGACGGCAACGTGGACGTGTACGTGGTGCCCGTGAGCGGCGGCGAGCCCCGCCGCCTCACCTGGCATCCCGGTCCGGACATGGTGCGCGGCTGGACGCCCGACGGCGCCGCCGTGCTCTTCGGTTCCGGCCGCACCACCGTGCCCCGCAGCCAGCCACGCCTGTGGACCATCCCAGTCGACGGCGGCTTCCCCACGGAGCTCCCCCTGCCGCGCGCAGCCTTCGGTTCCTACGACGCCGACGCCTCCCACCTGGCCTACCAGGTGGTGGACCCCTGGGAGAACGAGTTCCGCAACTACCGCGGCGGCCAGTGCCAGCCCATCCGCGTGATCGACCTGAAGACGCTGGCGATGGACAAGGCCCCCTGGACCGACAGCAACGACCTGCAGCCGGTGTGGCTGGACGGCACCGTGTTCTTCCTGAGCGACCGCGACTGGGGCATGAACGTGTGGGCGTGGACCCCCGCCACCGGCGCCTTGGAGCAGCGCACCCACTTCAAGGAGTACGACTGCAAGCGCCTGTCCGGAGGCCACGGCCGACTGGTGTTCGAGAACGGCGGACGCCTGTGGACCCTGGACGCGGCGGGCGGCGAACCCCGCGCCCTGGCCGTGGAGCTGCGCGGCGACTTCCCCTGGTCCCGCCCCCACTGGACCGACGCCGCCGGCCTGATCCGCGAGGCGGCCGTGTCGCCCACCGGCCAGCGCGCCCTGTTCGAGGCGCGGGGCGAGATCTTCAGCGTGCCCGCGGACAAGGGCGACGTGCGCAACCTGTCCCGCGATCCCGGCGCCGCCGACCGCGCGCCCGCGTGGTCGCCCGACGGCAGGCACGTGAGCTGGTTCAGCGACAAGGACGGCGAGTACGCCCTGGTCATCGCCGACCAGCACGGCGACGAACGCCGCACCGTGAAGCTCAAGGACCCCACGTTCTATTACTCCCCCGTGTGGTCGCCCGACAGCAAGCACCTGGCCTACGGCGACGCCGACCGCGTGCTGTGGGTGATGGACGTGGAGAGCGGCAAGGCCACGCGCATCGACGACGAGGGCTTCGCCCACCCGGTGCGCTACATCGCGCCGACGTGGTCGCCGGACAGCCGGTGGATCGCCTACTCCAAGCGTCTGGTCAATCAGTTCAACGCGATCTTCGTCTTCTCGCTGGAGAGCGGCAAGACGCGGCAGGTCACCGACGGCCTGAGCGACGCCATCGCGCCCGCGTGGGATCCGCAGGGCGGGTGGCTGGCGTTCCTGGCCAGCACGGACTTCGGCCAGAACGTGGGCTGGCTGGACATGACCAGCTACATGAGGCCGCTGCATCGGTCCGTGTACGCGGCGTTGCTGAAGGCCGACGGCGCCACGCCCCTGCCGCTGGAGAGCGACGAGGAGCCGGTGGAGGATGAGGCCGCGGAGGAGAAGAAGAAGGACGAGAAGAAGGACGAGAAGGCCGACGACGGCGTGACCGTCACCATCGACTGGGACGGCCTGGACCGCCGCGTGGTGGCCCTGCCCGTGCCGCCCCGCCGCTATGAGGCCCTTCTGGCCGCCGACGGCGGCGCCCTGCTCCTGGCGGAGATGGACAACCTGCGCGACGACGGCGGCGCGGTGATCTACCGCTACGATCCCGAGTCGCGCGAGACCGAGCAGGTGCTCGAGGGCGTGCAGGGCTTCATCGTGTCGGCCGACGGCAAGAAGCTGCTCTACGGCCTGGGCGGACCCGCCTGGTTCCTCACCGACGCCGCGGGCCCCAAGCCCGGCGACGGCGCCCTGGCCCTGGGCGGCCTGCGCATGAAGGTGGACCCGCAGGCCGAGTGGAAGCAGATGTTCCGCGAGGCGTGGCGCTACCAGCGCGACTACTTCTACGTGGAGAACGTGCACGGCCTGGACCTGGACGCGGCCTGGAAGAAGTACGCGCCGTGGGTGGACCACGCGCGGCACCGCGCGGACCTGACCTACGTGCTGGACATCCTGGGCGGCGAGACGTCGGTGGGCCACAGCTTCGTGGGCGGCGGCGACTTCCCCGACGTGGAGCGCGTGCCCGTGGGCCTGCTGGGCTGCGACCTGGAGATCCGCGACGGCCACTACCGCATCGCCCGCATCTACGACGGCGAGAGCTGGAACCCGCGCCTGCGCGCCCCCCTGAGCGGCCCCGGCCTGGACGTGAAGACCGGCGACTACCTGCTCGCGGTGAACGGCGTGGATCTGCGCGCCGGCGAGAACCCGTACCGCCTCTTCGACCGCACCGCCGGCCTGCAGACCGTGCTCACCCTGAGCGCCAAGGCCGACGGCAAGGACGCGCGCGAGGTCACCGTGGTGCCCGTGGGCGACGAGGAGGGCCTGCGCCGCCGCGCGTGGATCGAGGACAACCGCCGCAAGGTGGGCGAGCTGTCCGGCGGCCGCCTGGCCTACGTGTGGGTGCCCGACACGGCCATGGGCGGCTACGCCGCGTTCACGCGCGAGTACTTCGCCCAGCAGGACAAGCAGGGCGCGGTCATCGACGAGCGCTTCAACCACGGCGGCTCCATCGCCGACTACATGACCGAGGTCATGGACCGCGAGCTGCTGGGCTACTTCAACAACCCGGTGGGCTCGCGCCAGCCCTGGACCGCTCCCAACGCCGCCCTGTGGGGCCCCAAGGTCATGCTCATCAACGAGATGTCCGGCTCCGGCGGCGACATGCTGCCGTACATGTTCCGCAAGAAGGGGATCGGCCCGCTCATCGGCACGCGCACCTGGGGCGGCCTGGTGGGCATCTGGGACGTGCCCATGCTGATCGACGGGGGCGGCATCACGGCGCCCCGCGGCGGCTTCTTCGACACGGACGGCAACTGGGCCGTGGAGAACGAGGGCGTGGGCCCCGACATCGCCGTGGAGCAGACGCCGCTGGGCATGCGCAACGGCGGCGACCCACAGCTGGAGCGCGCCGTGAGCGAGTGCCTGGAGCTGCTGAAGACCCAGGGCGTGAAGCTGCTGGAGCAGCCGGCGGACCCGGTGCGGGTGCGGCGGCCGCGGTAGGCGGCGGAGTCAGGAATCCTCGGAGCGGGGCCTGCGGGCCCCGCTTTTTTTATCTTCGATCAATTTCGCGCCCTAAGAAATCATCAAATCATGGAACCGATCCCCATCCGGTGCGACGGCCGCCCTATCATGAAGACCGGTTTCATCCTCGATCTTCGCCCGGGAGGGCCCGCCATGAAGTCCGCCGCCGCCGTTCTGTGCTGCCTGCTGCTCGCCTGCTCCGCCCTCGCCGTCCCCGGCGACGAGAACTGGGCCACCACCTGGAACCTGCCCGGAGCCGACGACGAGGTCCACGACGTGATCGAGTTCCAGGGCGATCTGGTCATCGTGGGCCGCTTCGCCGCGGTGGGCGACGCGCCTGCGCCCGGCGTGGCCATCTACGACGGCACGGCGTGGTCCGCCCTGGGCGGCGGCATCCACGGCGAGGTGTACGACGCCGAGATCTTCGGCGGCCAGCTCTTCGTGTGCGGCGACCTGCGCGACGCCTCCGACAATCCCCTGGGCGGCATCGCGCGCTGGAACGGCGCGGCGTGGGACTTCAATCCCTTCGGCTCCGTGGACTACGTGAACGGCATGGCCGCCCTGGGCTCGCAGTTGGTGATCATGGGCGACTTCACGGACGTGGACGGCGAGTTCATCGAATCCTTCGCCATGTGGGACGGCGCCCAGTGGAACGACATGGGCGCGAGCTCCGCCTACGGCTACGACATCACCTCCGACGGCGCCAACGTCTACGCCACCGGCTCCTTCGAATGGCTCGGCGACACGTACGTGGCCCACGTGGCGCGCTGGGACGGCACTCAGTGGCACGCCATGGGCAGCGGCCTGACCGACGAGTTCGGCGACCCCTTCGACGCCAACGGCGAGTCCATCCACGCCTGGAGCGGGAAGGTGGCGGTGACTGGATACTTCGCCAAAGCCGGCGGGCAGAACCTGCCCAACTTCGCCGTGTGGAACGGGTCGAGCTGGGGCACGCTGGGCTCGGACCCCGGCTTCTTCAGCGGCGGCGACGTGCCCTACGTGATCGGCGACTACGCCGGCGACCTGCTGGTCTTCAACGGCTACTCCTTCGTCTACCGCTGGAACGGGTCGTTCTGGAACGGCATCGGCTGGGGCGGCTACGTGAGCTGCGCCGCGGACTACGGCAGCGACCTGGTCTTCGGCGGCCTCTTCCGCGAGATCATCGGCGTGCGGGCCCACAACGTGGCGCGCTACGACGGCGCTGCGTGGCACGCCATGGCCGCGGGCGACGGCATCATCGGCATCACCAGCTTCGGCGATGCCGAGACGGTGCACGTGTGGAACGACCTGCTCCTGGTCAGCGGCCGTGCGCAGAACTACTACGGCGACGACGTGAGCGGCGCCGTCCTCGCCGGCTGGAACGGCACGGACTGGGTGGACATGGGGTTGGGGACGCAGAGCTCCTCCCTGGCGGAGATCGACCAGATGGTCACGTATCAGGGCGACCTGGTGGTCAACGGCAGCATCGACAACGCGGGCGGCTCGCCGTGCAACTCCTTCGCGCGGTTCGACGGCACGTCGTGGAGCCCGCTGGGCAATGCGGTGACCGTCAGCGGCGGCTCGGGCATGGTGGTGCTGGACGGCGAGCTGTACGCCATCGTCTACACGCCGGCCAAGGTGGTGGCCAGGTACCAGCCCGGCACGGACACGTGGCTGACCATCGGCGACGATCCGCCGGGCTACGACCTCTACGAGCTGGGCACGTACCAGGGCGACCTGGTGGTGGCCGGCAGCTTCCCCAGCATCGACGGCGTGACGGCCAACCACATCGCGCGCTGGGACGGCGCGGCCTGGCACCCGCTGGGCGCCGGCGTGGAGGGCGTGGTGCGCGACCTGCGCGAGGTGGACGGCAAGCTGGTGGTGGCGGGTTCGCTCACCCAGGCCGGCGGCGCCGCGGTGGGCCGCATCGCCGCGTGGGACGGGTCGGGCTGGAGCACGTACGGCAGCGGGATCTTCGGCAGCATCCACAGCGTGATGGACCTGGGCGGCAAGCTGTACGCGGCCGGCGACTTCAGCCAGGCCGGCGGGCAGCCGGCGGCCAACATCGCGAGCTGGGACGGCGCGGCCTGGTCCACCCTGGGCTCCGGCCTGAACGACTTCGCCCTGGACCTGGCCGTGTACGGCGGCGCGCTGGTGACGGTGGGGGAGTTCACCACGGCCGGCGGCACGGGCAGCAGCAGCATCGCCGTATGGTCGCCCGGCACGAGCACCGGCGTGGGCGACGGACCCGCGGTGCGCGTGGGCAACCTGCTGGCCATGGGACCGGCTCGGCCCAACCCGTTCCAGAACGGGACCGCGGTGAGCTTCACCATGACCCGCGCCGGCGATGCGCGGCTGGACGTACTGGACGTGCGCGGCCGCCGCGTTGCCGCGCGGGAGCTGCACGGGCTGAACCCCGGCGTGCAGACGGTGAGCTGGGACGGGAAGGCTGCGGACGGGCGCGAGGCGGCGGCCGGGACGTACTTCCTGAGGGTGCGGGCCGAGGGGGCCGAGGGGATGCGGAGGGTGGTGGTGGTGCGGTAGGCCCCGCTGTCCTGCGAGGAAACGTGACGGAACGGCCGGGAGACCGGCCGTTCCGCGTCGTTCTGACATGATTCGCCGCGTGCCGATTTCGCGGGCGGAATCCCTGCTTCGACATCATCTTGTCATCTCCCGCCGCGGCCCTCCCGCCGCGGCCTCTTTCTACCAATGCTCGACCCCCTGACCCGGCGCCGGCCGCGAGCCGCCGCCAAGGAGGTGGCCCCCCATGACCACCCGTGTGCCGCGACCCGTGGGCGCCGTCGTGTCCACCCTGCAGTCCTTCCTCAAGCTCGAGGCCGCCGGCGGCCTGGTGCTGATGGCGGCGGCGGCCGTCGCCATGATCGCCGCCAACTCGCCGCTGGCGCCGCGGTACGAATCGCTGCTGACCCTGCCGGTGGAGTTCCGCTTCGGCGACTTCAAGCTGGCCAAGCCGCTGCTGCTCTGGATCAACGACGGTCTCATGGCCGTGTTCTTCTTCCTGGTGGGCATGGAGCTCAAGCGCGAGGTGCTGCAAGGGCATCTGTCCAGCCTGCGCACCGCGGCGCTGCCGCTCTTCGCGGCGGTGGGCGGCATGGCGGCCCCGGCGGCCGTGTACGTGCTGCTGAACCGGGGCGACGCCGTGGCCATGAACGGGTGGGCGGTGCCCACGGCCACGGACATCGCCTTCGCCCTGGGCGTGCTGTCGCTGCTGGGGCCGCGGGTGCCCACGGCGCTCAAGGCGTTCCTGCTGAGCGTGGCCATCTTCGACGACCTGGGGGCGATCCTGGTGATCGCGTTCTTCTACACGTCCAAGCTGTCGCTGGCCTCGCTGGGGTTCGCGGCGGCCATGATCGTGGGGCTGGCGGTGCTCAACCGGCTGAACGTGCGGCGGCCGGCGGCCTACGTGCTGCTGGGCATTCCGCTGTGGGTGGCGGTGCTCAAGTCCGGCGTGCACGCCACGCTGGCCGGGGTGGTGCTGGCCATGTTCATTCCGCTGCGCGGCGACGGGAACGCGGAGGCGGCGGCCGACGCCCACGGTGACGATGACGGCGACGACCACCACCACGGCGGTCCGCTGCTGCTGCGCCTGGAGCACGCGCTGCATCCGTGGGTGGCCTTCGGCGTGCTGCCGATCTTCGCCTTCGCCAACGCAGGCGTGCCGGTGCGCGGGCTGTCGGCGGCCGACCTCTCGCACCCCGTGCCGCTGGGCATCGTGCTGGGGCTGTTCCTGGGCAAGCAGATCGGCGTGCTGGGGCTGAGCTGGCTGGCGGTGCAGCTGCGTCTTGCGGCGCTGCCGGCGGGCGTGGGCTGGGGCCTGCTGCACGGCGTGGCGCTGCTGTGCGGCATCGGCTTCACCATGAGCCTGTTCATCGCCTCGCTGGCGTTCGAGGACACGGGCGCCGAGTTCCTGGGCATGGAGCGGCTGGGGATCCTGATGGGGTCGCTGGTGTCCGGGCTCGGGGGCTGGGCCGTGCTGCGGTGGGCGCTGGGGCGCCGCGAGCCGGCCTAGACTTGAGGAAATGTCACGGAACGGCTGGCCGGCCAGCCGTTCCGCGTCTTTCAGACAAAATCCGCGGTCGCTATAGCTCCCACCCGAACCGCCTCAAGTCCACCCGCCCCCGCCCATCGAACTCCACGCCCTCCGCCTCCAGCAGCCGCCTCTGCCGCGCGCCGCTCTCCCCGCCCAGGCTGATCTCGCCGCGGGCGTTGAGGACGCGGTGCCAGGGCACGTCGTGGACATCGGGAAGAGCGTGGAGCGCGTAGCCCACCTGGCGGGGGCCGCAGCCCTCCACCAGCGCGGCGACCTGGCCGTATGCGGCGACGCGGCCCGGGGGGATGTCCCGGACCGCGTCGTGGATCCTCGCGTAGAGGTCGGAGGCCGCCAACGGTCTACTCCTCGTCCTCGTCCGGGAACTCGCGGCCCATGCGCGCCGGGGTGAAGCGCGCCAGCACCGAGTACACCACCGGCACCAGCAGCAGAGTGAGGAACGTGGAGAAGAGCACGCCGCCCACGATGGCCACGCCCAGCGGCCGCCGCGATTCCGCGCCCGCGCCCAGGCCGATGGCGATGGGGAGGATGCCGAACACCGTGGACAGCGACGTCATGAGGATGGGCCGCAGTCGGATGCGCGCCGCCTCCTGCACCGCGTCCACGATGGACGCGCCCCGCTGCCGCAGCTGGTTGCTGAACTCCACGATGAGGATGGCGTTCTTGGTCACCAGGCCGATGAGCATCACCAGACCGATCTGGGAGTAGATGTTCATGCTCTGCTGCATCAGGTACAGCGAGGCCAGCGCGCCGACCACCGCCAACGGCACCGAGAGCAGGATCACCAGCGGGTGGATGAAGCTCTCGAACTGCGCCGCCAGCACCAGGTAGATGAACACCACCGCCAGCAGGAACATGAACGCCAGGCTGCCGCTGCTCTCGCGGTACTCGCGCGACTGGCCCGAGAGCTCGCGGCGGATGCCCGCCGGCAGGTTCTGCTCGTAGATGCGGTCCAAGGCGTCCAGGGCGCTGCCCAGATCCACCCCCGGCGCCAGGTTGGCGGTGATGGTGGCCGAGCGCACGCGGTTGTAGTGGTTGAGCTCCTTGGGAGCCACCGTCTCGCGCACGCGCACCACGTTGGCCAGGGGGACCAGGCCGCCGTCGCCGGCGCGCACGCTGATCTCGCGGATCACGTCCGGGGTGGCGCGGTCGTCGGGGCGCATCTGGGCGATGACGTCGTACACCTTGTTGCCGCGCTTGAACTCGCCCGCCACGGTGCCGCCCAGCAGGGTCTCCAGGGCGGTGCCGATGTCCGTCACGCTCACGCCCAGGGCCGCGGCGCGGTCCCGGTCGATCTCGATGTCGAGCTGCGGCTTGTTCAGGCGCAGGTCGCTGTCCAGGTTCAGCAGGTAGCCCAGCCGGCCGGCCTCGGCCAGGAAGGTCTGCACGGCGGTGTTGAGCTCCTCGTAGCTGTCGGCCTGCAGCACGTACGAGATGGGCGACGACGTGCCGCGCCCGCCCAGGCTGGGCGGATTGATGACGAAGGCCAGCACGCCCGGCACCGCCATGAGCCGCGGGAAGAGCGTGGCCACGATCTCCTGCTGGGAGCGCTCGCGCTCGTCGCGGGGCTTGAGGTTGAGGAACATGAACCCGTCGGTCACGCGTCCGGGACCGCTGAAGCCCAGGCCCACGGCGCTGAACAGGCCGCGGCGCTCGGGCAGCTCCAGGAGGATGTCCTCGATCTGCCGCTGGTAGCGGTCCGTGTACTGCAGCGTGGAGCCCTCCGGCGCCAGCACGATGCCGAAGCCCGTGCCGCGGTCCTCCGTGGGCACCAGCTCCCGCGGCAGCTGGCCGTAGAACCACGCCGTGCTGGCCACCAGGGCCACCGCCAGGGTCAGCACCAGCCAGCGGTGGCGCAGGCAGAAGCCCAGGGTGCCGGCGTAGGCGGCGTCCAGGCGGACGAAGAAGGCGTCGAAGGTGCGGTCGCTCCACTTCTCCTTGGCGCCGTGCTCGCGCCGCTTGAGCATGAGCGCGCAGAGCGTGGGCGTGAGGGTGAGCGCCACGAACGACGACAGCAGCACCGTGACCGCCAGCATCACGCCGAACTCGCGGAACAGCCGCCCGATGGTGCCCGTGAGGAACGCCACCGGCACGAACACCGCCACCAGCGCCACGGTGGTGGCCACCACGGCGAAGGCGATCTCGTTCACGCCCTTGCGCGCGGCGGAGAGACGCCCGCGACCCTGCTCCACGTAGCGGAAGATGTTCTCCAGCACCACGATGGCGTCGTCCACCACCAGGCCGATGGCCAGCACCAGCGCCAGCAGCGTGATGATGTTCACCGTGAACCCCAGCGCGAAGGCGATGGTGAACGCCCCGATCACCGCGATGGGGATGGCCACGATGGGGATCACCGTGGCCCGCAGGCTCTTCAGGAACAGCAGCACCACCAGCACCACCAGACCCGTGGCCAGCAGCAGCGTGCGCGCCACCTCGCCGATGGACTCCTCGATGAAGGTGGCCGAGTCGTACGCCGTGTCGATGCGCATGCCCTCGGGCACCGAACGCTGCAGCTCCGGCAGCGCCGCGCGCACGGTGCGCGCCACGTCCACCGTGCTGGCCTGCTTCTGCTTCACGATGCCCAGGCCGATGGAGGGCCGGCCGTTGTAGCGCGTGACCGTGCGGTCGTCCTCCGGGCCCACCTCCACCTGGGCCACGTCGCGCAGGCGCACCACGTCGGCGCCGTCGCGGCGCACCACCACGGCGCCGAAGCCCTCGGGCGTCTGCAGCTCGCCGCGGGTGCGCACCGCGAACTCGCGTTCCTCGCCCTCCACGCGCCCGCCGGGGATCTCCACGTTCTCCACGCCGATGGCGCGCACCACGTCCGCCGCGGTCAGACCGCGCGACGCCATGCGGTCGCGGTCCAGCCACACGCGCATGGCGTAGCGCCGCTCGCCGCCGATGATGATGGACCCCACGCCGGGCAGGCGCTGCAGGCGCTCCTTGAGGATGCGGTCGGCCACGTCGGACAGCTCCAGGGTGCTGGCCGTCTCGCTGCTGAACGCCAGCCAGATGATGGGCTGCGCGTTCACGTCCACCTTGGCCACGATGGGATCCTCGGCCTCGCGCGGGAGGCTGCCGCGCACGCGGGCCACGCGGTCGCGCACGTCGTTGGCGGCCACGTCCACGTCGCGCTTGATCTCGAACTCCACGGTGATGACCGAACCCTGCTCGCGGCTGGAGCTGGTGATGGCCTTCACGTCCTCGATGGTGGAGAACTGCTCCTCCAGGATGTCGGTGATCTCCGTCTCCACCACGCTGGGGCTGGCGCCGCGATAGAAGGTGGTGACGGAGACGACGGGCGGCTCCACGTCGGGATACTCGCGCACCGGCAGGCGCGTGAAGCTGATGGCGCCCAGGAGGATCAGCGCCAGGCTCATGACCGCGGCGAAGACCGGCCGCTGGATGCTGAGTTCGCTCAGCCTCATGAGCCGTCGTCCGCGGTCTGCGGGGCCAGGGGCAGCACCTTGGCGCCCGGGAAGAGCTTCTGGTGGCCGGCGCGCACCACGCGCTCGCCGGGCGCGAGGCCGTCGGTGACCTGCACGCTCGCGGCGCGGCGCAGGCCCAGGGTGACGGGTCGCGGCGCCACCGTGCTGTCGGCGTTGACCACGTAGACCAGGGTGCCGCCGTTCTGGACGAAGACCGCCTCGCTGGGCACGGTCAGGGCGTCGGCCTGCACGTCCAGGGTCACGGCCACCTCGGCCGACATTCCCGGCCGCAGCGCGCCGTCGGGGTTCTCCAGGCGGGCGGTCACGCGCACGCTGCGGGTGCCGGCGTCCACCACGGGATCGATCACGTCCACGGTGCCGTGCAGGGCGCGGTCGGGCCAGGCGCTGGTGCGCACCTCCACCGGCGCGCCCAGGGCCAGGCGGGCCAGCAGGCGCTCCGGCGCGGTGAACTCCACGCGCAGGCTGGTGAGGTCGGCCAGGTCGGCGATGGCCGTACCGGCGCGCACGTAGGTGCCCACGCTCACGCGCTTGGCCCCCACGGTGCCGGCGAAGGGCGCCGCGATGCGCGTCTTGTCCAGGCGGGCGCGGGCCAGGGCCAGGTCCGCGGCGGCCACCTTCTCGGCGGCCACGGCGTCGTCCAGGTCCTGGGGCGTGCCGGCGTTGCGGTCCACCACCTCGGCGGTGCGGCGGCGGCTCACCTGGCGCTGCTCCAGCAGCGCGGCGGCGCGGTCCACCTGGGCCCGGAGCTCCACGTCGTCCAGGCGGGCCAGCAGATCGCCGGCCTCCACGCGCCGACCCTCGGCGATGGGCAGGGCCGTCACGCGGCCGTCGGTCTCGGCGGTGACCTGCACCACCTCCTCGGCGTCCAGGCTGCCCACGGCGGTGAAGCGGTCGGCCAGGTCCGAGGTGGCGGCCACGGCCGTCTCCACGGGCAGGGGCGGCATCTGGAAGCCGCCGCCGCCGGCCTGCTGTTCGTCCGAGCCGCAGCCCGCCAGGGCGGCGCCCAGCACGAGGCCGGCCGCGAGGGCGGCGGAGGCGAAGCGCGATGAGGTCATGGCGTGTTCTCCGGGTTGCCGGCGGGGACGGTCCCGCCGGGGAAGGCGCCGCCGGTGAGGCGGCGCAGGTTGGCGGCGGCGCGGGCGGCGCGGACCAGGGCCGCGGAGTAGCGGCGCTGGGCGTCGGCCAGGTCGGCGCTGAGACGGACGAGCTCGAAGGCGGTCACGCGGCCGCTGCGGAACTCCAGCTGTCCGATGCGGGCCTGCTCCAGGGAGGCGTCCACGCCGCGCTCGGCCAAGGCCAGGCGCTCGCGGCCCCGCTCCAGGTCGCGGAACTGCAGGCGCACGTCCTGCTCCACGGCGCGGGTGAGGGCCTCCAGCTGGTGCTCGGCGCGGGCCAGCTCGGCGTCGCGCACGGCGCGGGTCCCGTCGGCGGCGTTGCCGCCCAGGGGCAGGGCGAACTCCACGCCCACGCTCCAGGTCGGGTAGCGGCGCTCCAGGACCTGGGAGAAGCCGTCGCCGTAGCCGGTGTCGGTCACGTTGCGGATGGTGTCGGGCTCGCCCTCGCCGAAGTTCACCACCACGTCGCGGCCGGTGCCGGAGAGGCCGCGGCCGCCCAGCGAGCCGAAGAGGTCCAGCCGCGGCCGCGAGTTCACGCGGGCGGCGCCCACGCGGGCGCGGGCGGCGTCCACGCGGCTGCGGGCGGCGAGCACGCGCGGGCTGCGTTCCAGGGCGCCTGTCACCAGGGCCTCCAGAGGCGCGGGAGCCGACGGCGTGGGCGGCGTGTCGGCCGGCCGGTAGCGCGGCGCGCCGCCGGCGGGGCGGCGGTCCAGGAGCACGGCCAGGGCATCGGACAGGGTGTCCAGCATCTCCTCGGAGTCCAGCACCGCCTGCTCCTGCTGGGCCAGGAAGACCTCGGCGCTGGCCACGTCGGCGGGGCCGGCCAGGCCGGCGTCGGCGCGCAGGCGCGCGTCCTGCAGGAAGGCGCGGGCGCGGTCGCGGATGAGGCTCTGGACCGCGAAGTCGCGCTCGGCGGCGTAGAGGGACCAGTAGGTGAGCTCGGTCTCGGCGCGGGTGGCGAGGTCGGCCTCGGCCAGGGCCGCCTCGGCGCCTTCGCGCAGGGAAGAGGCGGCCTGCGCCTCGCCGCGGGTGCCGTTCCCGAAGCCCTGCAGCAGGGGTTGCACCACCTCCAGGCGGCCGAAGGTGTCGATCTGCGGCGACAGGGAGGCGAAGGCGTTGTTGGTGGTCAGCCGCGTGGTGTTCAGGCTGGCGCTGAGCTGGGTGCCCGTGGGCAGGGTCATGCGCGCGCCGCCGGAGAGCAGGGTCTGCTCCTGGCGCAGCACGTCGGCGCCGGCGAAGAAGGAGGCGCTGGGTACGTCATCGCCGGAGCGCTCGGCGCGGCCGAAGAGCTCGGGAGTGAACACGCCGCGGGCCTGACGCTCGGCGCCGGCGGCGGCGGCCAGATCGGCGCGGGCGGCCATCAGGCCGGTGTCGTGATGGAGCGCGAGGGTCACGGCCTCGCCCAGGGTCAGGAACTCGCCGGGCAGCGCGTCCAGGGTGCGGGCCAGGGCGCTGTCGGGCACAGCCGGGGCGGCGACGGCGACGGCGGCGAGCAGCAGCGCCGCGAGCGGGAGGCACGCGCGAAGCAGGGGGCCGGGGCGGAACATGAGCGCGCTCCTGGATGATGGGCATGCGTGCGGGAAGTGATCAAGCTGGCATGGTAAGGCCGTTCGGGCCGGACCGCCTGCATCATCTGCGACGGCCGCGAGGGACCGGTCCTTCCGCTCCTCGATCTTCTTTCAAATCTCCGGGCCGTCCGTTCTCCCGGCGGCCGCTGGAATGTCCGGTTCCACCGATCGGTGATTGGAATTCCACGGAAGCGCCGTTCCGCGGCCGTATCTGCAACACTCCTCATATCGTTTGGAGGCAATTCATGAAAGCGACGAAGTTCACCCTCACCTTCGCCCTGCTCCTGGTGGCCGTGACCGGCACCAGCTTCGCGGACGCCTGGTTCCAGGAGTTCCGTCCCGTGGCCGGCCACGACGAGCTCTGGTTCATCTCGCCGGGCGACGCCGGGGAGACCATCGCGTTCCAGGCCCGGGTCTACGACGGCTACCAGAGCCCCGTGAGTCCCAGCCTGATCATGAGCGCGAGCTGCACCATCACCTTCAACAACGACCAGGTGGCCTGCGGCGGCCTGACCTCGCTCACCCTGAACGCCGTGGACGCCACGCCTCCGGGCGACGGCTGGTGGACCTTCGAGATCGACCACCCCATGAGCATGCACGTGGACGCCGACGGCGACCTGGACATCATCGTGGGCATCACCTTCCTGGTCATCGATCCGCTGTTCGGCAACTTCGTTACCACGGACTACCAGCGGTACGAGGCCCCGGTGCTCTGCCCCGACTACAACGCCGACCTGGTGGTCAACCTGGCCGACGTTAGCCTGTTCTCCTCGGCCTTCTATGCCCAGGACGCCAACTACGACCTGAACGGCGACGGCGTGGTCAACCTGGCCGACGTGTCCAAGCTGGCCGCCGCCATCGGCGACGCCTGCGGCGCCAAGGCCGCCGGCATGTCCGCCGACGACGTGATGGCCTACATCAAGACCGAGAGCGGTGCCGAGGATGCGAGCTGGAGCGAGCTGAAGGCATCGTACCGCTAGACGACGGTCGATCGGAACGATCGGGAGCCCCGGCGGACGCGCCGGGGCTCCTTCGCGTCCGGAACCCTACCGCACCAACGACATGCGCCGCGTCTCCACGCGGTCCCCCACGGTCAGCCGGGTGAGGTACACGCCCGACGCCTGCTCCTGCCCGGCGTCGTCGCGACCGTTCCAGGCCACGTGGTGCCGACCGGCCGGGGTCACGCCGTCCAGCAGCGTGGCCACGCGCTCGCCCTTCACGTTGTAGATCTCCAGGGCGATGTCCGCGGCGGCCGGCAGCTCGAACTCGATGCGCGTGCCCGGGTTGAACGGGTTGGGCGCGTTGCGGCCCAGCAGGCGCGGCTGCGTGGGCGCGATGCGCTCGCCCGTGGAGCTCGCGGCGTCGTTGGAAACCAGCACGCCGACGGCGCCGATCTCCACGTAGTGCGCCGTGGACGCGAAGTTCAGGCGCAGTCCCAGGTTGAGGAGTCCCCGCTGCGGCGTGGTGAGGCCCACGGGCTGGGTGACGCAGACGGGCGTGGGGCTGTGGAGGTCCGTGGGCAGGTCCAGCATGACCATGGCCACGTCGGGGGCGTCCATGTCGGAGAAGCGCAGCGTGGAGATGAACGTGGAGGTGGTGCTCAGCTCGTAGCAGAGGGTCACCGAGTCGATCATGGCTCCGGCCGGCAGGTCCAGGCCCATGTAGGCCCATTGCAGGTCGCCGGCGGCGGAGGTGGTGAAGCGGGCGGCGGGCGAGGGGGAGCCGTAGTTCATGCTCAGGTTGGTGCTGGCTTCATGGAAGTTGTACGGCCCGAACCAGTACCACTGCTGGGCCAGAGCGGGTGACGCGAGGAGCAGCAGGCCGAGGAGCACGGTGGTGCGCGGGATCTTGGTCATGGGACGCCTCTCTTGTTGGGGGCGAGGGTCAAGGCTCCCATCAAGCTGCCATGAACGCGGATTGTCATGGGGGGATTTTGCCCGCGCTACAGACGTGCGACGCCGCCTTGTCTCCCGCCCGCGGTCCGCTATCCTGTCGGAACCGTTCCGCTTGCCACCGCCGACCCGGGAGCCGCCATGGGCATCGCCGCCGACATCGCCGTGATCGTGTTCGCCGGGTTCGTGGGCGGAGTGGTCGCCCAGCGCCTGCGCCAGCCGCTGATCCTGGGCTACATCGCCGCGGGGGTGGTGCTGGGGCCGCTGACCGGGGGCCGGCTGGTGTCCGATCCGCACGACGTGGAGCTGCTGGCGGAGATCGGCGTGGCGCTGCTGCTGTTCGCGCTGGGCATCGAGTTCTCGCTGAAGGAGCTGCGGCCGGTGCGCGCCGTGGCGCTGGCGGGCACCTCCATCCAGTTGCTGCTGACCATCGGCGCGGCGGCGGGCGTGGGCCTGCTGCTGGGCTGGCCGTGGACCGACGCGGTGTGGTTCGGCGCCTGCGTCTCCCTGTCCAGCACCATGGTGATCCTCAAGACGCTGCAGAGCCAGGGGCGGCTGGGCACGCTGTCCAGCCGCGTGATGATCGGCATGCTGCTGGTGCAGGACCTGGCCGTGGTGCCGCTGCTGATCCTGCTGCCCAAGCTCACGGACCTGCAGGCCGGCCTGCCGGACCTGGGGTGGGCGCTGGTGCGGGCGGCGTTGTTCCTGGCGGTGATGATCGTGGCGGGCACGCGGGTGCTGCCGGCGCTGCTGCGGCGGGTGAGCCTGTGGAACTCGCGCGAGCTGTTCGTGCTGACGGTGACGGGGCTGGCGCTGGGCATCGGGTACCTCACGCACAAGGTGGGACTGAGCTTCGCGCTGGGGTCGTTCGTGGCGGGCATCGTGATCAGCGAGTCGGACCACGCGCATCAGGCCCTGAGCGACGTGATCCCGCTGCGCGACGTGTTCGGGCTGCTGTTCTTCGCGTCGGTGGGGATGCTGCTGGATCCGGTGTACCTGAAGGCCCATCTCGATCTGGTGCTGGGCCTGGCCCTGGCCGTGGCGGTGATCAAGGCGGCGGTGTGCGCGGGCGTGGGCCGCGCGTTCGGCTACCGCAACGTGGTGCCGCTGGCGCTGGCGCTGACCATGTTCCAGGCGGGCGAGTTCGCCTTCGTGATCGGGCGTACGGGCGTGGCGGCGGGGGCGCTCGCGCCGGAGATGAACACGCTGATCATGTCGGTGGCGCTGGTGCTGATGTTCGCCACGCCGTTCGTCTCGCGGGCCACGGCGCCGGTGTACGGAGCGTGGCGGCGGCGGCGCACCGAGGAGCCCGTGCAGACCATCAACATCACCCACGACGAGCTGCACGACCACGCCGTGCTGGTGGGCGTGGGGCGCGTGGGCGCGGCGGCGGCGGGGGTGCTGCGGGAGGCCGGGGTGCCGTTCGTGGCGGTGGAGCTGGATCAGCATCGGCTGGAGACGTGCCGGGATGCGGGGCTGCCGGTGATCTTCGGGGATGCAGGGCATCCGGTGGTCTTGGAGGCTGCGGGGGTGGCGCGGGCCAAGCTGCTGCTGGTGGCGCTGGGGGCGGAGGAGAGCGCGCGGGCGGTGGTGCGGCATGCGGTGTCGTTGAATCCTGGGCTGGCGATCGTGGCGCGGGCGGAGACGGAGGAGGCGGCCAGGGATCTGGCGGGGTTGGGGGTTGGAGAGGTGGTTCTGACGCAGGTGCAGGCGGGGGTGGCGATGGGGAGGTTGGGGGTGGAGAAGGTCTAAGACCGTCGTCCGCTTGATGATTCATCCCGAAACGGCCGGCCGGCCAGCCACTCCGCGTCATTCAGACAAACAATGGTCGCCTATTTCCCGGCGGCCTCGATCTCCACAGCGGCGGGCGGAACCTAGTGCCTCTTCCGCGAAGCCACCAACCGAGCCTTAGCCCGAGCCATGGCCTTCTCCGCCCACAGGCATCCACTCATTGCCGTGCATACCCGACCCAATAATTCAGTTCCTCCACGCTGATCACCGCGTTGACGATCTCTCCGGAACGCACGTACGAGCATCCGTCGGTGCAATCATCCCCCAGATCGCAATCGTCCGGGGTGAAGCTCAGCCGAAGCTCGCAGCTGTCAAGATCTGTAGCGTTCACTCGGATTGACCAATTCAGTTGTCCATGGACGGTGCTGACGACACGTCCGAAGCAGTTCGGCCATGCGAAGATCTGAATGCCTCCCATGCTGCACTCCAGCATCAGCCCGTCGTCGCAGACGACGGTGCCGCTGGCCGGGCCATTATGGAGACCCAACACCTCGACCCAGCCGTACTCCTCGCCAACGGTGTTCCGTGCTCCGAAGACATAGCCGGAACGGTGCTGTTGCAAGACTTCATCGAACTCCCAATCCCCGTTCATCACGGCGTCGCCGACGGAAAGTTCACGCCAGCGGAAGTGGACGAACCGGAAGGGGGGCCCGGTTCTATTGGTATCGAATTCGAAATCGATCGGCGGTCCGACGGGAGCTCCGGCCCGGATCCGCGTGAAGCGGGCCTCGTAGTCGAGGCAGGACAACAGGTTCCCGGATGTGAACGCGGCCGTCCCCATCCTCGGCGCGCTGCGGCGGCCGACCTGTCCATGGGCGCCGGTCTCTGCATAGGCCGTCGGAGTCATACGGATCCGGAAGGAATCTCCGGCGGCCCCGCACGCGGACATGGTGGTCAGGGAGAGCTGATGCTGCCTGGTGACGCTGCGGGCGACGATCCTGTCTTGGAAGCCGGCTCCTTCCTCGAGGTGCACCGTCAGATACGTCCCGTCGTCCACGGGGCTGACGTCGGGCACATCCCACCGCTGGACCCGGCCGTTGACGGTTGCCCAGATCACCATGTCGAGACGCTCCACGCCGCCGGCGGCGTCGAACCGTTCATGGGCGATCCGGCAGGGAAGGCTGTTGATCACCTTGGCGATCGCGAAGAACAGCGAGGCGCCGCCCCAGATCTGGAGAACCCTCACGGACAGCAACTCTTCCAGCGTCGGCGCATGGGCAGCGAGCGTCCCGAGCGGAAACACCATGTTTAGGGCGTATTCCCTCATCACCTCCTTCCACAGCTCCGCGTTCGCACACAGCGGCGCAAACAGCTCTGGATTGTCGTAGGGAGGGCGATATTCGAAGTGAGCATAGGCGCCGTTCCAGCGCGCCAAGTCGAAGGACGTGATCGGCCGCTCGTGTCCGGCGTAGGTCACGCGGAACATGAGCACGGGGGTCCCCGTCTGATCCTCGCCCAGGATGGCGCCGTCGGCGCAGAGGATGCGCAGCGGCCGGGGTGAGATCAGCTTCTCGGGCCGGTCGGCCCGTGGGATTGCAACCGTCGGCGCGGCCGGCGCCGAGGCTTTCCCGTCGGCCAGATCGTAGCTCGTGGTCACGCCGCGCAGGGCGTCGTAGATGTCCATCCCCGTCACGTTGCCGGCGTCGTCCAGGGCGAGGGCCACGCGATCGCCCAGGGGACCCTCCATCAGCACGGAATCATCTCCGGGCTCGATCGAGAAGAGGAAGGAGTCCTGGGGCGACGTGGCGATCACGCGGGTCAGGGTCGTCGGCACGCCATCCTCGTCGCGTTCGCCGAAGAGGTGGTAGCGGACGCCGTCCGTCGACCGGATCTCCGCGATGGACTCCCCGTCGTACGGCAGGAACAGCAGGGAATCGACGGGCGTGACCCCCGGGTCCGGCTCCGTCGTGCTGCACCCGGTCGGAATCAGGCCGGAGAGAAGGCCGATGACCCCGACCAACACGAGGGTGCCGACGGGCCCGCCGCTGGGGAACCGGTCTCGTTTCGCTTTGGATTCCATCATCGCCCTTCCCTGTCGCCGCCGATCGGATCTCACCCTGCCGGTCCGGACCCCCGTCGCCACCTCGATCGCCGAGGCAGCCGCGGGAAGGCGCAGGGGTTCGTACGGGAGGACGGGCGGATTCCGCTCCGTAATCCGGAACTAGCGCTGCGACCAGGAGAGGAGGGTGCCCCGGAGCCGCGACCAGTCGCCCCAGAGCCGGGGGCTCTGTCCGGCCGTCTCGAGAGCCGACGCCCGGTGCTCGTGCTCGACTGCGGCCGCCCCGGGATCGGCGTCGCCAGCGACCAGGGCCCGTGCATAGTCCAAGGCGGCCCGTGCGATGAGACAGCGCGCCGCCGGCAGCGGGTGCCGGTCGGGATCGATCATGGCGTCGACCTGGTCCAGCAGGACCGCGGCGGAATCCAGAGGTGCGGCATCATGGTGCAGGACGGCGGCAAGCGCGGCCGCGTCGACCAAGAGCTGGACGGCGCGCGCGTGCTCCACCACCCCGGGTTCCGTCGTCAGGAGCCGCAGCGACTCCCGGGAGCGGGCGGCGGCGATCGCGAGATGCCGTTCCCGCGCGGCGGGCTCCTCGGCCAGGTCCGCCAGGGCGATCTCCGCCAGCCCCATCTCGGTGGTCGTGGCCGCATAGCGGGTGCGGCCCCCGGTCTCGCCGCGGATCTGGCGCGCCTTCTCGAGCCGGTCCTGGGCGGCGCGGATCCTGTCGGAGCGCCCGGTCAGCTCGCCCAGGTACCTGAGCGCCAGTCCATAGGCCTCGTGGAACCACGACACGGCCCGCCAATCGCGGCCGGCCCACAGGTTCTCCCGGTCCACATGGGCGAGGATGGACAGACCTTCGGCGATGGCCGCCGTATCCGCCGCCGCTATGCCGCGCAGGACGATGATGCGTCCGTAATCCAGATAGCGTCCGGGCTCGGGTTCGGGATCGGCCAGCAGGACCGCCGTCCGGTCCGGCGCGAAGCGCGCCTTCCCCAGGCATGATGCCCGTTGATAATAGGCTCCCTGCAGGTAGTAGGCGGATCTGTGGATCTCGGCGATGGCCTCGAGCGCGCCGGCATAGCCTGCACGCACGACATCGGCCGTCACCCCCTCGATCTTCAGGAAGAGGTCGCTGGCCGGGTCCAGATGCTCCATGGACTGCGGCGTCGGATCGGAGGCGGCTGCGTCGAACTCCACACCGGCGCGCCAGAGCAGGTCCCGGTCATCGTCGCCGCACCCCAGGAAGTACAGGGCCTCGCCCCGCCGCCAGTGGATGTAGCGGTTCATGGCCAGGGCGGGAGCCTTACCCCTCAGCTCGGCGACCCGGGCATCGGCCGCATCCAGCAATTCCAGCGCCTGCCGCAACGTGGCCGCCGTGCGCGGCTTCACGTGGATGAGATCCGTGACCGATTCCATGGTCCGGCTCACGGCGGTGATGATCTCATCGCGCTGATCGCTGCGGGCCGTGACCTCGCGCAGCAGGACCAAGGAGGCGATCACGATCAGCACCATCGCCGTGACCAGCACCGGGCGGATGCGGATTCGCAGAGCATCCAGAGCCCTCAATCCTCTCCATCGCAGCGTTGAGGCCAGCCTGGAAGCAGCCGATCCCGAGGCGGCGGTGAGCGATTCCTGCAGCTCCGACGCCAGCTCGTGCCCGTCAACGAACCGCTGCCGCGGCCGTTTGGCGAGGCAGCGGCTCACGATCATCTCCAGGCGCGGATCCGCGACGCCGTCCAGCCGTTGGACCGACGGCGTGGGATCCACCAGGATCGAGGCGAGCGTGCGCGGCGCCGACCCGCGCTCGTGACCGAACGGCCGCGCCCCGCAGATCAGCTCGTACAGGATCACGCCCAAGGCGAAGATGTCCGTGCGGGGGTCGGGTGCGCCGAACCCGTCGTGGACCTGCTCGGGCGCCATGTAGTCCACCGTGCCCACCACCGAGGACGTCTGACCCGACACCGTCGTGGCGGCGTTGTCCCGGAGGACCGTCGCGACGCCGAAGTCCAGGACCCTTGGTCTTCCCGCACGGTCCACGATGATGTTGGCGGGTTTGAGATCCCGGTGCACCACGCCCTGGGCATGGGCGTGACCCAGGGCCCGGCAGACCTCGACCATCAGCGCCACGCGCGTCGCGATGTCCGGAGCCTCCTCCGCGACGAAGCGGTCCAGGGGCCGCCCATCGACGTACTCCATGGCCAGATAGGGCATGGTGCCGAGAATCGTCTCGATGGCGCCGGCGCCTTCGTAGCTGCAGATCCCGGGATGCCGGAGCCGCGCGAGGACGGCGATCTCCCTGGCGAACCGCTCTCTCATGCGTTCGCTGCCGAGTCCCGGACGCAGGAACTTCAGGACGACCCGGCGGTCCGTGGCGACCTCTCGGGCCACGTAGACCACGCCCATGCCGCCGCGGCCCAGCAGGCGCTCGAGACGGTAGCCATCCACGGCACCGTCGGCATCGATCCCCAGCACTCTCAGGAAATCGGTGGGGTCCACCATGGGTGCCAGGTCCGCGGCGTCGGCGTCGAGGACGGCCAGGAGGCGCATGACCCCGTTCAGGAGCTCGGTGTCGGCTCCGCAACGACGCAGGATGAAATCGTGACGCTCGGCCTCGTCGAAATCCAAGGCCGCGAGGAACACGGCCTGGATCTCGGCATAGCGGGCGTCATCGTTGGCGGGGCCTCGTGCCATGATTCCGGAACCTCACACCGCTTCCACCGATCGCCGGACTCACTCCATCTCAGCGCGCAGCCAGCTCCGGGCGTGGACCCAGAGCTTCCGCACCCAGCGGTCGCTGATCCCGAGATGATTCGCGATCTCCACCTCGGTCAATCCGGCGAAGAACCTCAGCTGGACGATCTCCGCCGACCTGGGATCCAGGCCTTCGAGACGCAGGAGCGCATCGTTCAACGCCAACAGATCGACCTCGGGATCCCCGCCGGCGATGTCGTCATGGAGCGTCACCCGCAGCGGGCGTCCCCCTCGCTTGGCGGCGGTCCGGTTCCGCGCCATGTCGATGAGGAGGTTGCGCATGATCCCGGCCGCCAGCGCCAGGACGCGCACACGATCCTGCGTGGGCACGTTGCGAGACCCGTGCAGACGGAGGTAGGTCTCGTGGACCAGCTCGGTGGGCCGCATGGAAACGGCCATCCGGTCGTTCCGCAGCCGCGAACGCGCGATGACGTGCAGCTCGTCGTAGAGCTGGGGCAACAGGGACTCGAGATCTGGCTGCTGTCGCATGGCGTCCGGAGAGGCTGGAGTCCAGAATCGTCAGGATACGCCACGATTCTACTCCCGATACCCTCTCCGAACAACATCCAGCGGCGCCGCCCGGTCCTCTTCCCGTTCGCTCACATCTCTCCGGCCGAGAACACACCTGAGACCGTACGGGACTGCAGTTCCGTACCCGATTCATCGACGAACTCCCCGGTCACGGTGCCGCTGAACGATCCGCTCACACCCGAGGCCGAGATCGCCGTGATGGTGATGGTCCCCGTCCAGCCGGCATCACCGTAGAAGATGGCCAGTCCGCCGCTGCCCTCTTCCATCGTCACGCCGCCCCCCTCCGAGGATCCGTATACGCCGGGATCCACGACGCCTGCCGGCGTCTCGATGGTGATCGTGAACCCCGCGCCTTCGCCCACCTGCGCGCCGATCTGCACATAGTGCGTCAGATCATCGTCGAACCCCGCGGTCGTATGTTCCACGTGGTCCATGGTGTAGGTGCCGGCCAGGGGGCCGTTGCCCAGGGTCGCTTGGGCCAGACCGTCGGAGAGGCCGCTTCCGCAATCGGCGGGGGCGTCGCCCAGGCGCGTCACCGAGGATTCGAACGCCAGGCAGAGCGGCTCTAGAATGCAGGTCCCGGAGAAATCCGACAGGCTGATGGTGCCGTTCGAGCTGCTTCCCTGGTCATCGATGGTCCCGGTGACATCGAAGGTGGCCGTGGCGGTGCACCCCTCGTTTCCAAACGGATAGTCGGCGATGGTGCAGTCCATGGTGAGGGTCGTGCCGTCCAGCGTGTAGTCGCAGGGAAGCGCGCCGCCGATGGGGCCCTCGTTGCAGTGCGCGATCAATTCCTCATGCTCCAGGAAGGTCTCCCCGCTCCCGCAGACCGTGATGCTGGTCGCCAGTCTGTAGAGGCCGGGCCGGAAGTCGCCGGCGCCCTGCGGGCAGTTCACGCAATCGCCCTGATCGTCGCCGCAACCGGACAGGACTAGGAGGAGGCCGATCACCAAGGTGGCTGCGGAGGCGAGCCGCCTCTGTCGCTTCGGAGTCCTACGAGATTCGGTTCCCGGGGTGATCACGATTCTTCCTCCTCTGGTGCTCTGTCCCGCGGTCTTGGACCGCTGGAATCGGCCCGCGTCCCCCTTGGATCCGCGCAGCCGTGCTTGCGAGGGAGGGCGTAGGAAGACCGAGATTCCGGAACTCGTGTTCCGGATCAGGACGATCTTCCCGCCTGTCCGGAGTGAACGCGGCCATGGTGGACCATGGTCGCATGACCTTCACTCCAGCCGGGTCTCAGGTCCGGAAAGGAACACGCGATGTCCTGGATCGCCCGTTTCGGGGGAGCCGTCCCCCTGGTCATTTCCGTGGTCATGCTCGCGGTCGGAGCGGCGTCCGCGGGAGACGTCGTCCCGATCGTCTGGAACGGCTGCGAGATCCCGCACCAGAGCGGGACCTGGAAGGTGGTCGACCGTGCGGCTTCCGCCCTGGGCGAGGACGGGACCGTCGCCGTCATCGCAGTGCTGGCTCGCGGTGACATCTCCGACCGCAGGAACTGGAAGACCGGCCTCCTGCGCTGGTCGGCCGGCACGCTCGAGATCCTCGAGGTCGAGGGCGAAGGGATCCTCGCCGGCAAGGGCCGCTCTCTCGATCGGGGCAGCGTCTTCGTGGATCGCGACGGAGCCGTGGTCTTCCACGCGACGGGAGACGCCAATTCCACGGGCTGGTACAGACGGCAGGGGGCCGAGCGGAGCGCTCTCGGACCCGGGATCGACGTTCCCGCCGCGGATCTCGTCCGCTGGAGCCTGATCGCCCGCGACGCGACGGGGCGAAGCGCGTGGTTCGGGGGCTCGGATCCCCGGCTCGTGATCGAGAGCGGAGGGCGCGGACACGTCGTCCTGTCGCTCGGCGCGCGTGCTCCGGGCTTTCGCGGCGAGATCAGGATCGAGGAGCTCCATACCGTCGACCTGGGGCCCAACCCCTACGCGCTGATCATGGCCGCGGTGTCCGGCGTCGGCGTGCCCCGCCCCGCTTTTGCGTCGTGGAGATACGACGGTGAGAGCATGGACCTGCTGACCGGACCGGGCATCCTGGATCGCGGCAGCGCCTGTCCTGATATCGAGCCAGCTACGGCCAAGCTCCAGACCCTGATGCGCCCTGCGGTCCTTGCCGACGGATCCGTGTGGATGAGTTCCACCGTCACCGCTTCCCAGGGGCTGCCCTCGGACCGGATCACGCTCGTCTGGAGGGATGGCATTTGGTCGAACCTCGGCAGTCCCTGGTTCGTGCTCGAGGGTGGAACCTGGAGCCAGAGGACCGAGCGAGAGATGGCCGGCGCCTCCCAAACCGAGACCATGAACTGGCAGGCGATGATCCAGTTCGGGATCGGCTTCGAGATGGCGCCGCTCCTGGGCGGGGACGTGATCGCGAACCTGACGACGGGCCTGCAACGCGAGATCGAGTTCAACGTGCTGCGACGCATTCCGCATCCGATCATGTTCTCCCTGAGCCGCCTCGACGCCGTGGGAAGGTACGCAGGTGGGGTTTTCCAGCCGCCGGACGGGCGTGGCAGCCTCTGGGGCATCCACGAGTCAGGCGCGGCGCTCTGGTACGTCCCCAGGCAGCCGCTGCCGAGCTTCCTGGTGCGCGATGGAGCAGGACGAGTGGAGGCCGTGGAGATCCCCCAGCGGCTGCCGATGCCTGACGGCACCACGCGGAGCATCAACGGCGTGATGGGGCAGGAATGCCAGGCCCAGCTCCTGGACTTCTTCCAGCGCGGCGCTCTGACCGCGCCGGCGCGGTGGCCGCGGAGCGGAGCGATCGCAAACGGCGCCGGCGCTTTCTTCATCGGCCTCATGTTCGAGCCGGAACCGGGATTCTACGACGGGGGATTCATGCTCTGTTTGACCCGCCTCGACGAGAAGTGAACGGGACCGCAAGCGGGCCGACACGCCGGCGAACAGGGCCTCGCGACGACGAAAAAGCCCCCCGCGTTGCGGGGGGCTTCGTGCGCAGTCGGACCGTGGCTTCTAATGCCTCTTCCGCGAAGCCATCAACCGAGCCTTGGCCCGAGCCATAGCCAGCTCCGCCCTCCCAACATCCACCCCATCTTCCCGATGCGCCAACCGCTCCTTCGCCCTCTCCAACGCCTTCTCCGCCCGCGTCACATCGATATCCGGCGCCGGCTCACAACTATCCACCATCACCGAAACCTGATTCCGAGCCACCTCCAGGAACCCGTTGGACACCGCGAACACGCTCGCGGGCCCGCCCTCGGCCTCCTTCAGCGTCAACGTCCCCGGCACCAGCGCCGTCACCAGCGGTGCGTGGTTCGCCAGGATGCCCAGGTAGCCGGCGATGCCCGGCACCGTGAGCGACACGGCGTCGGTCTCAAGCAGGGTCTGCTCGGCGGTCACGATGGAAACCTTGAAGCTCTTGGCCATGGTCCTTCTCCGTATCGGACGGCGGCGGTTCGGGCGGACGGGAAGGGCGGCGCGGCGGCCGCCCTTCCGGCATCACGCGGCGGCTACTTCTCCAGGGCCTCGTACTTCTCGAGGACCTCGTCGATGTCGCCGCACATGTAGAAGCACTGCTCCGGGATGTGGTCGTACTCGCCGGCCACCAGGCCCTTGAAGCTGCGGATGGTGTCCTCCAGCTTCACGTAGCGGCCCGGGCTGCCCGTGAAGACCTCGGCCACGAAGAAGGGCTGGCTGAGGAACTTCTGGATCTTGCGGGCGCGCTGCACGGTGAGCTTGTCCTCATCGCTGAGCTCGTCCATGCCCAGGATGGCGATGATGTCCTGCAGGTCCTTGTAGCGCTGCAGCACGCCCTGCACCTCGCGGGCCAGGTTGTAGTGCTCCTCGCCGATGTAGCGCGGGTCCAGGATCCGGCTCGTGGAGTCCAGCGGGTCCACGGCGGGGTAGATGCCCAGCTCGGCGATCTGGCGGCTGAGCACCGTGGTCGCGTCCAGGTGGGAGAACGCCGTGGCGGGCGCGGGGTCCGTGAGGTCGTCGGCGGGCACGTAGATGGCCTGCACCGACGTGATGGACCCGTCCTTGGTGGACGTGATGCGCTCCTGCAGGGCGCCCATCTCCGTGGCCAGGGTGGGCTGGTAGCCCACGGCGCTGGGCATGCGGCCCAGCAGGGCGGACACCTCGGAGCCGGCCTGGGTGAAGCGGAAGATGTTGTCCACGAAGAGCAGCACGTCCTGCTTCATCTCGTCGCGGAAGTGCTCGGCCATGGTCAGGCCGCTCAGGGCGATGCGCAGACGGGCTCCGGGCGGCTCGTTCATCTGGCCGAAGACCAGGGCCGTGTTCTTGATCACGCCCGACTCGCTCATCTCCAGGTAGAGGTCGTTGCCCTCGCGCGTGCGCTCGCCCACGCCGCAGAACACCGAGTAGCCGCCGTGCTGGGTGGCGATCACGTGGATCAGCTCCAGAACGATGACCGTCTTGCCCACGCCGGCGCCGCCGAAGAGGCCGATCTTGCCGCCTCGGGCGTACGGGGCCAGCAGGTCCACCACCTTGATGCCCGTCTCGAACACCTCGTTGGCCTCGCCCTGGTCCTCCAGGCTGGGGGGCGCGCGGTGGATGGGCGCCGTCTTCTGCGGCTCCTCCACGGGGCCCTTGCCGTCGATGGGCTTGCCCAGCAGGTTGAAGAGACGACCCAGGCTCTGCTTGCCCACGGGCACGCTGATGGGGCCGCCGGTGTCGGTGGCGGGCATGCCGCGCACCAGACCGTCGGTGGAGTCCATGGCGATGCAGCGCACGACGTTGTTGCCGATGTGCTGGGCCACCTCGACCGTCAGGTCGATCTCCTTCTCCGCGTCGGTGATCTTGATCGCGTTGAGGATCTCCGGCAAAGAATCCGCGCTGAACTCCAGGTCCACCGTCGGACCGATCACCTGCACCACGCGTCCGGTGTTGTCGGCCATGGCCTTCTCTTCTCCTTGCTTGCGCAATCCGGCCCCACGCAGGGGCTCGTGACAGAAAACGTCCTACAGAGCCGCGGCGCCGCCGACGATCTCCGAGATCTCCTGGGTGATCGCCGCCTGCCGCTCGCGGTTCCGCTGCAGCGTCAGGGACTCGATCATCTCGCCGGCGTTGGTCGTCGCCGCGCTCATGCTGGTCATGCGCGCCCCGTGCTCGCTCGCGTAGGCCTCGCTCAGCGCCAGGTACAGGCGGTTGCGGAGGTACTGCGGAAGCAGGGCCGCGTAGATGGCTTCCTTGCTGGGCTCCCAGATGTAGTCCAGGGCCGGGCCGTCCTGCTGCTCCTCCTCCGCCTGGGGCGGGGTGATGGGCAGGGCCGTGGACACGTTGGGCCGCTGGGTCATGGTGCTCACGAACTCCGCGTAGCAGAGCCGCACCTCGTCCACCTCTCCGGTGAGGAAGCGGTGCGCCACGATGTCGTTCACCTGCCGGGCCTTCTCGTCGCTGGCCTGGCCGCCGAAGTCGTCGAAGCTCGCCGTGATCTCGTAGCCGCGCTTGCGGAAGAAGTCGCGGCCCTTGCGGCCCACCGCGAGCACCTCCACGGCCACGCCCTCGTCGCGCGACGCGTCCATGTCCTTCTGCGCCGCGCGCATCACGTTCATGTTGTACGCGCCGCAGAGGCCCTTGTCCGAGGTGACCACCACGTAGAGGCGGCGCTTCACGTCGCGCACCTCGAACAGCGGATGGTCGGCCGCGCCCGTGCCCGCCAGGCGCTGCAGCAGGTGCTGCAGCTTGGTGGCGTAGGGGCGCGCGGCCAGCAGACGGTCCTGGCTCCGCCGCAGCTTGGCCGCCGAGACCATCTTCATGGCCTTGGTGATCTGCTGCGTGGACTTGACGGACTTGATCCGCTTGTTGATGACCTTGATGCCGGCTCCGGCCACTGGTCGTCCTTCCCGTTAACCCGGCGCGCCTAGCGCGAGGCCTTGTACTCGGCGATGGCGGCCTTCAGGCTCGCCGCCGTGTCGTCCTCCAGCTTGCCGCTGGTGCGGATCGCCGCCAGCACGCCGGAGTGCTTCTCCTTGAGGAACGCGTGCAGGCCGGCCTCGAAGTCGGCCATGTCCTCCACCGGCAGGTCGTCCAGGAAGCCCTGGTTGGCCGCGAAGATGATGGACACCTGGTTCTCCACCGGCATGGGCACGTACTGGCCCTGCTTGAGGATCTCCACCATGCGCTCGCCGCGGGTCAGCTGGGCCATGGTGCTCTTGTCCAGGTCCGAGCCGAACTGGGCGAAGGCCGCCAGCTCGCGGTACTGGGCCAGGGCCAGACGCAGCGAGCCCGCCACCTTCTTCATGGCCTTGGTCTGGGCCGAGCCGCCCACGCGCGACACCGAGATGCCCACGTTGATGGCCGGACGCACGCCGGAGAAGAAGAGGTCGTTCTCCAGGAAGATCTGGCCGTCGGTGATGGAGATCACGTTGGTCGGGATGTACGCCGACACGTCCGAGGCCTGGGTCTCGATGATGGGCAGCGCCGTCAGCGAGCCGCCGCCGTTCTCGTCGGACAGCTTCACCGCGCGCTCCAGCAGGCGGCTGTGCAGGTAGAACACGTCGCCGGGGAAGGCCTCGCGGCCGGGCGGACGGCGCAGCAGCAGCGAGAGCTGGCGGTACGCGTTGGCCTGCTTGGAGAGGTCGTCGTAGATCACCAGCGTGTGCTTGCCCTGCCACATGAGGTGCTCGGCCATGGCGCAGCCGGCGTAGGGCGCGATGAAGAGCATGGGCGCGGGCTCGCTGGCCGACGCGGAGATGATGGTGGTGTACGCCATCGCCCCGTGCTCTTCCAGGGTGCGGTGCACCTGGGCCACCGTGGACTGCTTCTGGCCGATGGCCACGTAGAAGCAGTACACGTCCGTGTCCTTCTGGTTGATGATCGTGTCGATGGCGATGGCCGTCTTGCCCGTCTGACGATCGCCGATGATCAGCTCGCGCTGGCCGCGGCCGATGGGGATCATCGAGTCGATGGCCTTCAGGCCGGTCATCAGGGGCTCCTTCACCGGCTGACGATCGATCACGCCGGGAGCCTTGATCTCGATCTTGCGCGTGTGCTCGGACGGGATGGGGCCCTTGCCGTCCAGCGGCTGGCCCACCGCGTTCACCACGCGGCCGATGACGCCCTCGCCCACCGGCACCTCGGCGATGCGCCCCGTGCGCGTGACCTGGTCACCCTCTTTGATGTGGGTGTCGTCGCCGAAGATGGCGGCGCCGATGGAGTCCTCCTCCAGGTTCAGCACCATGCCGTAGATGTCCCCCGGGAACTTGATGAGCTCGCCGGCCATCACGTCCTGCAGGCCGTAGATGCGGGCGATGCCGTCACCCACCTGCAGGATGGTGCCGACGCTCTCCACGCCGAGGTCGCTGTCGTACTTCTCGAGCTCCTTCGAGAGGATGGAGCTGATCTCTTCCGGCCTGAGTTTCACGGTGAACCCCTTTGGTCCAGCTTGGTGCCTGAAAGCTCTAACGCACGTCGGCCTGGGCGAGCTGCGCGCGCAGCCGCTCCAGGTTGGTGCGGATCGTCCCGTCGATGACCCGGTCGCCCATGGTCACGCACACGCCCCCGAGCACGGCGGGGTCGAGCGCCTTCTGCAGCTTCACCTTGCGGCCCGTCAGCTTGCCGAGCTGCGCGGCGAGGCCTTCCTCCAGGTCCGCGGGCAGCGGCACGGCCGTGGTCACGGTGGCGCGCAGGTACCCGTGCTCCACCTCCACCAGCCGCGCGAACTCGTCCTGGATCTCGCGCACGGTGTCCAGGCGCTGCTTGTCCACGAGCAGGTCCAGGAAGTGGACCAGGACCGGCTCCACGCGGCCGCCGAAGGCCTTGCCCAGCAGGTCCTTCTTCTTGGCCTCGTCCACCTGCGGACCGGTGAGCAGGCGCTCCAGATCCGGGTGGGCGTCCAGCACCTGCATCACGCCGGCGAAGGATTCGGCCGTCCCGTCCAGGACGCCGGCCTTGGTCGCCGCGGCGAGCAGGGCCTGGGCGTAGCGCGAGGCGACGGCGCGGTTACGCATGGGGCATCTCCCCGAGACCGTCGATGTAGTCCGCGATCAGCTTGCGGTGCGTGGCGTCGTCCAGCTCCTTCTTCAGGAGCATCTCCGACGACTTCAGCGCCAGGTCGATGACCTGGTCCCGCAGCCCGATCTGGGCCTTCTGGGTCTCCATCTCGATGTCGTGATGGGCCTTCTCGACCAGGGCCGTGGCCTTGGCGTCGGCCTCGCTGCGGATCTTCTCCGCCAGCTCCTCGCCGCGCCTGCTGGCCTCCTGGACCTTCTCCCGCTCCAGAGACTTGATCTCCACGAGCTGGAGTTCCAGGTCGCCCTTGATCTTCTCGGCGCTGGTGCGCGCGTTCTCGGCCTGGGCGAAGTCGCCGGCGATCTTGTCGCGGCGCTCGTCCAGCATGCCCAGGATGGGACCCCAGGCGAACTTGCGCAGCACGAGCACGACGATCACGAAACCGACGATGTTGGTGCCGATGACTGCAAAATCGAGATTCATCGTCCGAACCTTCCCACGGTCATAGACGTTGTCCGGGCCAGTGCTGCCGGGGGCGGGAGGTCCGCCCCCGGCCGTGGTCCGGGTGCTGCAGGGACGAGGGTCTTAGCCCAGCTTGCCCATGAGCAGGATGACCGAGAGCAGCGCGTAGATCGTCAGAGCCTCGATGAACGCGGCGCCGATGATCATGGCCGTCTGGATCTGGCCGATCGCCTCGGGCTGACGGCCCATGGCCTCCATGGCGGAGCCGATGGCGCGACCGAGACCGAGACCGGAACCGACAGCAGCGATACCGACACCGAGGGGGAGAGCCAAACCGAGCAGTTCCATTGTTCCTCCTTCATCCGGGCCAGCCGGATGGGTGGTTGCGAGGCGCGGGCGCCTCTTCTCGTCACAGTTCCGGACCACTTCCGGAGCACTTCGGGCTTCCGCCCGAAACTTCTAGTGCCCGTGCGCCTCCTCGCCGTGATGGTCCCCGTGGGGCAGCATCAGGGCGATGTAGACCATGGACAGCAGCGTGAACACCAGTGCCTGGATGGTGCTGGTGAGCAGCGCCAGGAACACGATGGGCACCTGGATGGGCAGGCCCACCGGCAGCTTGGCGAAGGCCAGCATGCCGGCGCCGAGCACCACGAACACGGCGATGAGCTTGTCCTCGCCCATCACGTTGCCGAACAGTCGCAGGCTCAGGCTCAGGGGCTTGATGAACTCGCCCAGCAGATGCAGCGGGAACATGAGCGGCACGAAGGCCCACTCCACGCCGCTCTTGGGCGACCCCGCCATGTGGTGCAGGTACCCCAGCGGACCGTTCTCCTTCAGCGCGATGCCCTGCACGTAGAGGAAGGTGCAGATGGCCAGCGCGGCCGTGGTGTTGATGGCCGACGTGCTGGCGTGGAAGAAGGGGACCAGGCCCATGAGGTTGTTGATCCAGATGAAGATGAACAGCGTGCCCAGGTAGGGCACGTAGCGCCGGTGGCCGTGGCCGATGACCGCGTGCACCAGGTTGTCCAGCCCGCCCATGAGCATCTCCACGGCGGCCTGCAGGCGGCCGGGGTGCGCGGTGCGCTTGGACGCCACGCTGGTCAGCAGCACCATGATGAGCGCGGCGGCGATGGCGCTGAAGATGGGGTCGAGCCAAGACCAACCGTGAGGCGCCCCGAAGAAGATGCCCACGAAGTTGGGGAGGTGGTAGGGGTCGCCGTGTTCGTCGCCGTGGCCGTGGCCTTCGCCGTGCGCATCGCCGTGGGCGTCGCCGCCGTGGGCGTCCGCGTGGGCGTCGGGAGCGTGGACGTCGGCGCCGTGGGCATCGGCGGCATGAGCGTCGCCGTGCGCGTCCGCGTGCTGCTCGACGGCGGCGGCGTGGCCGTGGGCGTCGCCGTGATCGGGGTCGGTGGCCAGAGCCGTTCCCGCGAGGAGCAGGAGCGAGAGGGCCAGCGTCAGGACGGTCGCGTTCCTCGTCGACATTCGTGACCTCATTCCGCCGGGGATCCGAAGCGCAGCGCCGGCTTGCCGACGAGGGCGAGGACCACCAGGACGATCAGCAGGAGCGAGAACCCGAGAACACAGCTCAGCGGCGGCACCGCGCCCGCCAGCAGGACCCAGAAGGCGACACCGTACAGGGCGACCTTCGCCGCGATCAAGCGGGCGAAGGCGGCGCCCCTGCGGGGGCTGCCCGGCGGCACCAGGGTCAGGCGGACCAGACCCTCCACCACCCAGAAGCTCAGCACGGCCCACACGGCCGACCCGAGCACCCCGAACACGAACCGGTCGTCGCCGACCCGTCCGTTGAGGACCAGGGCCGCGGCCACGGCCGCCGCCAGGGTCCAGAGCTTGGCGCGCTTCAGGAGAAGGGTGGTGTTCACGACCGGTCCCTTTCCTGCAGCTCCGACGCCCGGCGGAAGACCAGAGCCACCTGCCGGAACGACGCCACCAGCCCGAACACGGTGCCGACGGCCTCGAACGTCGTGGCGTGCCCCCAGCGTCCCCCGGCCCAGTGACCGGCCAGCCAGCCGAGCACGGGCCCCACGATCATCATGGTGGGGATGGCGGTGTAGAGCCCGATGGTCCGCGCCTGACGCGCGTTGCGCTCGAGCTTTCCGTCATCCCGGGGCGGGGTCGTCATGGGGCACCCCTGGCGCGTGGCGGGTCGGGCATGACGGCTCGCCACGAGCGGACTGAGGCGAGCACGGGCCCCTTTCCAGGGGCGTCGCGCACGCGTTCCGGCCCCACGGGGTTCCGCGAAGCCGATCCATAAATGGCCCCATGTTCCGGAATTGTCAACCAAATCCTGCCCGATTCGGTCGTTTCTCGCGGATTTCGTCGATTCCCGGGTCTCAGGAGACGGAATTTCGAGGCCCTGCAAGCGGGGCGACCCTGCGGGAAGGTCGCGAGGATGAGATATATCAGATTCCAAGATCCGCGCGCGACGCCACGGCACACGTGAGATCACGACAACTCATTGCTGGACATCCGCTTGCGGGGTCGGTGCCCGCAACACCACGCCGCGACTTCTCACCCATGATAAAAACGTCCCGGCCCCCTCCATCGCGAAGGAAGCCGGGACCCGCCCCGGAACCGCGGAACGTCCTACCGATACATCCGCTTCAGCTCGCTCCACGTCTGATCGTCGTTGCCCACCGGCATCTCGGACAGGAGCAGGGTCTGCACCTCGCCCACCTCGCCCACGTGCCAGTACAGGGTCTCCTCGCCGCAAGGCTCGTCGCCGCAGTCCACCCAGACCAGGGGCGTCATGGCCTCGAACAGCTCCACCGGACCCACGCGCGGCGCGAAGATCACGTAGCCCGCCACCTCGCCGTGGGTGGTGGCCACGACCTCGCCCATCTCGTTCGTCGCCACCGACACGCCCAGATCGATCAGGTAGCTCACCTTCACGCAGTCCGTGAAGATCCCGGCGGGGGTGTCGGCCACGGCGTTCATGTCGGTGATCACGCCGTGCAGGAACACGTCGTCCGTCAGCTCAGGCACGAGCTGGTGGGTGAAGGACATGCCGCCGACCACCGGCGCCGCCACATAGGTCCAGGTGGAATGGTCCCAGCCGTCCTGCCACATCTCCAGGCGATCGCCGGCGTTGCGGAAGGAGCCGGTATGCAGGAAGTAGGGATACCAGAACTGGTCGCGGTCCGCGGCCGGCCGCGCCGCGATCTTGGCGCGCAGGTCCGGGCGCGCGGCCCAGAGGTAGCGCAGCAGGCCGGGCTGGGGCACGCCGCTGATCGGCGCGATGGCCGGCGTGGCGCCCGCCAGGGTCCAGGCGTCGCCGCCGGGCACGGTGGTGGGACCCTCGAACTCCAGGTACGCGGGGCCGAAGGCGTAGCGGTTGAACATGGCGCTGGCGTAGTCGTACTCGTAGCTGAAGAACAGCCCGGTGTCCGTGGGCCAGAGCTCGGTCAGGGGGTCCTCCACGGCGAGGGCGGGCAGGGCGAGCAGCAGCAGGCAGGCGGAGAGCAGGCGGCGACGCAGCATCGTGGACGCTCCTTGCTGGGGCTTGGCATGGTGGTGGGGCGCGTGCGGGGATGATACCAAGACGAGCACGAGGAAATCAAGGTGCGCGGCCCGCGCCGGGTGGACGCGGGCCGCGCCGGGGATCAGCGGTAGAGGGCCTTGACGGCAGACCAGCTTACAGTCTCCTCGGCCACGGGAGCCTGCCCGTTGATCACGAAGAGAGGCTCGCCCAAGGTGCCGTTGGAGGGATGGAGCTCCACCCCAGGGAGATGCTCGTTGCAGATGCGGAAGGAATTGTACATGGGCTGCTCCCCCGTGAGCGGCCAATCCATGGAAATGGTCTTGGTCCCTGGCTCGATGACGACCAACGTGAGCCTCGCAAGCGGAAGAGCCGGCTCCACGTCCGCAAGCACCGCGCACTCCAAGCCATCTCTCTTAATGGCTCCGAACGACATTTCGTCCATCAAGGCCACGTAGCCCGTGGGCTCGTGATAAATCTCCCACTCATGGACGAGCACTCCGGGGTCGGCCTGGAGGGAACACTCCCAATATGACACGGTCTCCTCCGAGAAGTTCGTGCCGATGATGTAGACGTCGAAAAGCTCCCACACCTCCACGTCGATGGAGTTCTGGGTCGCCCCCAGATCCGCATACAGCCCGATCCCGTCGGGATCCGGATCCGCCTGGGCCGACACCAGCCCCGGCAGCAGAATGACGATGCCGAGAAGAAGGAATCCATATCGAATCTTCATGGCTGTTCCTTTCGTCGATACAGTCCGCAGACCGCGTTCATGATGAGAGATGCGAAAGTCTTCGATG
>Ga0209607_1000314_pt1 | contig 44039 bp, 43 predicted proteins | sample AD_UKC117_MetaG_FD_184413 | JGI IMG/M metagenome (GOLD analysis project Ga0209607, IMG submission 184413) | Active sludge microbial communities of municipal wastewater-treating anaerobic digesters from Hong Kong - AD_UKC117_MetaG (SPAdes)... | ecosystem: Engineered > Bioreactor > Anaerobic >... | reverse complement strand
TGGTTTCGCAACCCGCCAGCAGCATGGCGGCGCACGCGGCCGCCACGGCGACCATCTTGTTCCTGGACATCAACTTCTCTCCATCTTTGTGCACCGCGACCTCACCTGACGCGGGTTGCGCGATGCTGCAACAACCCAAGACGCGCCGCAACCCGACTTTCGCAGGGGGGGCGGCGCACCGCTCCTCGCACTGGCCCCAGGGCCGGCACCCGGCGATCATAGACGCGCCGGGTGGGAATTCCGGCGCCGGCGCCTACATCGTTCGGCGTAGCCCGAAGGTGCTGGGCACCAGGCGGCAGCACCTGGCAGGCGCCGGATTTTTCAAGCCTTTTGGGGCTCCGGCCCTTGTGTGGCGGGCGCAGGCAGCTAGAAAATCAGTAGCATTCTGACGCCGGGCATGCGTATGCCGGCGCCACGCGCCAACCGCCACAGCTGGCTCAGTTGGGCGCCACGCCCAGCGCGCGCACGGTGTCGATGTCCAGGTAGCCGTTCACCGGCAGGCCGCGGGCCTGCTGGTAGCGCGCCACGGCGTTGAGCGTTTCCTGCGCCAGCACGCCGTTCACCGGGCCGGGGTTGAAGCCGGCGCCCTGCAGCGCGTGCTGCACGGCCATGATGCGGTCGGGCGCGGCGTTGGTCTCGCACATGACCTCGCGCTGCACCTCGCGCGCCTCGGCCACCTTGACCTGGCGGGTGATGGTCTCGTACTCGGCCGGCACGTCCACCCAGTGGGTGCTGGCCGGCTGGTCGATCACCTGGCGGGTTTCGGTGCGGTAGACGGCGGGCACCACCTCGTCGCGCACGCTGGCGGCCCTGGCGACTTCCTGGTGCTCGATGCGCTGCACCAGCGCCGGCACGGACACCGGGCGCAGGGCGGCGGGGGTGTCGAGCTCGCGGTAGGTGACGGCCTGGTGTTCGGCCGGCACGGCCACCACGCGGGTGCGCTCGGGCGTATCCACCACGCGCGTGGGCACGGTCTTGTAGGTGGCGGGCACGGCCACGTCTTCCACCCGCGCGGGCGCCACTTCCACGCGGCGCACGATGGTGCGCCAGGCGGCAGGCACGTCGATCACGCGCACGGTGGCCGGCTGGTCGATCACGTAGCGGTTCACGTTGCGGTATTCGGCGGCGATCCTGACGGCGCGCACGTAGGTGTCGGGCGCCAGGGCGCGGTCGATGGCCACGCCGGGCTGGCCGGCCACGGCCGAGGCGCGGGCCAGCGGCTCGCCGCCGGGGCCGTGGGTGACCTCGCCGTTGGCGGCGATCTGGAAGCCCAGCTCGCGCGCCTTGTCCAGATCGACTTCCTGGCGCCAGACGGTGTGGTAGCGGGCCGGCTCGGGTACCAGGCGCACGCCGGCGTCGCGCACGACGACCTGCTTGGCGATGTTCCTGTACTCCGCCGGCACGGCGATGTCGGTGGTGGTGGCCGGCGCCTTGAGCACCTTGCGCGTCACGGTCTGGTACTGCGCCGGGATCTCCACCAGGCACATCACGTCGTCTTCGAGCTGGGCGTTGTCGGCCGGGGTGATGCCGGTGTCGATGATGCCGCGCGAGGGGCCGCCGGCGGCTGCCGCGACCTTGGTGCGGCCTTCCACCTTGTAGCCGCGGAACTGGCCGGTGGCGTCGACCACGAAGCCGCGCAGCGGCACCACGTCGATGGCCTGGCCGACCCAGGCACGGCCGCGCCGCCATTCGCGGTAGGGCTCGCTGACCTTGACCTGCTCGGTCACGATCTCGTAGGCGGCTGGCACCTCCTGCTTCTGCACGGTGGCGGCGCGCACCTCCACGGGCTCGACCACGGTGCGCATCACCGCCGGCATGGCCTGGGCGCGCACGCCGGCGGCCTGGAGCAGGCGCTGCTCGGGCACGCCCCTCATGGGCAGGGTGACGGGCACGTACTGCGTGACCTCCGGCCGCACCAGGATGCGCTCGACCTCGGTGCGGTAGGTGGCGGGAACGGTCTCGGTGCGCGTGGTGGCGGCGGCGATCATCACGCGCTCTTCCACGTTCTTGAACTCGGCGGGAATGACGCTGCGGATGGTGTGGGCGGGCACGTCCTCCACCTTCTGCATCACGGTCTTGTAGGTGGCGGGCACGACTTCGACGCGGGTGGTGGCGGTCTGCGTCTCGACCTGCTCGGTGCGGGTCTTGAAGGTGGGCGGCACCGGCTCGTCGCGCGTGCCGGCGGGGCGCACCACCACGTCCTCGGCCACGGTGCGCAGCTCGGCCGGCACCGGCACCTGGCGGCTCATCTCGGGGCTGACCAGCACCTGCTCGGTCACCGTCTTGTAGGTGGCGGGCACCAGTTCCTCGCGCCGGGTGGCGGGGGTCTTGAGGATCTGCTCGGTACGGGTCTCGAACCGGGCCGGGATCAGGATGGTGGCCAGGCACTGGTTGGGCACGGCCTGCGCCACCACCTTGGGTACCGGCGCGGCGGGCACCGGGCGCGGCAGGTTGCCGGAGAAGCCGTTGTCGCACTGGCCCATGGTCACGCGCACCGGCTGGCCGGCAGCGTCGCTGAACAGGTTCAGGCGCATGTCGGGGCTGAAGGGCACGTACTTGCCCACCAGCTCGGGCGTGATGTCGTAGCGGCCCTGCACGTGGCGGATGCCCAGGTCGCAGGCGCCGCGGCTGTAGTCGGCGGCGCTGTAGCCCTGCGCGGCGGCCTGCGCACTGGCAGAGGCCAGCTCCGACAGGCGGATCGGCCGCACCGATGCCTCGCCCGCCTTGCGCACCGCGCGGCGCGTGGTCACCGGCTGGTAGAAGCGCGCGGTGCCGGCCAGCACGGCGGCATCGCATTCCTGCGCGGTGTCGTAGCCGACGTTGCCGTGCTGGTCGGTCACCATGCCGGCATGGGCGGCGGGCGCGGCCAGCAGCAGCGCGCTGCAGAAAGCGGTGCCGGCGGCACCGGCGGCGCTGGACACGAGAAGCGCGCGCCTGGCGCGGCGCGGGGCGGACGGGGCCTGTGTGGCGGTTTTCATGAGCACTTCCTCACCCGGGTCTGGGCGCACGGCAGCCGTGCCGCCGGCGTCGTTTGGCATCAAATAGTAACCGTTCGCTAGCCAAAAGTCGCAGTTCTGACGGCCACTTGCGCGTCAAACGCAACATCGGGGATGAATTTGTGGCGCTTCCCCCGCACCGCGCGGTGCTGCGGCGCGCCGCCGGACCGGTCTGACCGCATCGCCGGAAGATTGGCCCAGCCGGCCGCACGAGGCGACGGATCGGCTTGGGGCGGTAGCGCCGTGCGACGAGGCCAACATCCAGCCGGGCGGCGGCCGAAGTACTCAATTCATTCCATATCCGAAACAGTCTTGTTCGATGTGCCTGCTTTTTTAAACCCCTGCCCAGGCGCAAAGTACGTCTCACGGTGCTGCTGACAAGCCCCCCCGGCCAAACCAGACAGCACCGCGGCGAGCCCGGGCCAGACCTGACACGGACTCTGAACCCCAAGAAGCCTTATCCATTGAGTGGCTTCGCTGCATTGAAAAGGAAACCTGATCATGAACACCAAGAACATCGCCCTCGCCACCGTGCTCGGCGCCCTGCTGTCGGCCAACGCGTTTGCCGCCGGCCCGCAACCCACCGCCGGTGAAGGCCCGCTGTTCACCGCCGAGCCGGTGATGGCCTCCATGGTGACGCGCGCCGAGGTGCAGGCCGAGGCCACGCAGGCCGCCCAGGCTGCACTGGTGCCGCACCGCGATGCGTCCGACGCACGCACCTGGATGAACCCCAAGTCGCCCACCGCCGTGACGCGTGCCGAAGCACGTGAGCAGACGCGTGAAGCACTGGCCAGCGGCTGGCACGTGAAGACCGGCGAGCAGAGCTGACCGGCACGGGCCGCGAACAGCGCGGCCAACCAAAAAGGGACGGCTTGCCGTCCCTTTTTTTGTGCGTGCCGACGTCGGGGCCGGCGGAGCGCCCCTCAGTTGCCGCCGCGCAGCCGCTCGATCAGGCCGTTCAGTTCGTCCAGCGAGCCGAACTGGATCGCCACCTCGCCGCTGTGCGTGCCGTTGCGGGCGGTTTTCTTGACCCGCACCTCGACCTGCGCCATCAGCAGGTCGGACAGCTCTTCTTCCACCCGCCGCACGTCGCCGGACTTATCGGCCGCCTTGCCGGGCTTGCGCGGCGAGGTCAGGTTGAACTCTGCACCGAGCTTCTTCACCAGCGATTCGGCCTCGCGCACGCTGAGCTTGCGCGCGGCCACCTGGTTGGCCGCGGTGATCTGTGCCGCGCCTTCCAGCGCCAGCAGCGCGCGGGCGTGACCCATGTCGATGTCGCCGGCCATCAGCATGGTCTGCACCGGATCGGTGAGGTTGAGCAGGCGCAGCAGGTTGCTGGCGGCGCTGCGGCTCTTGCCCACGGCCTGCGCGGTCTGCTCGTGCGTGAGGCCGAACTCGTCGATCAGGCGCTTCAGGCCCTGGGCCTCTTCCAGCGGGTTGAGGTCTTCGCGCTGGATGTTCTCGATCAGCGCCATGGCGGCGGTGGCTTCGTCGGGCACGTCGCGCAGCAGCACGGGCACCTCGTCCAGCCCCGCCAGCCGCGCCGCGCGGAAGCGCCGCTCGCCGGCGATGATCTCGTACAAAGCTCCTGAATTGCTAGCTGCCTGCGCCTGCCCCGCCTGGGCCAGAGCCTTGTTTTTATCTGAAATGCGGCGCACCAGGATGGGCTGCATGATGCCCTGGGCCTTGATGCTTTCGGCCAGTTCGTAGAGCGCGCCCTCGTCCATGCGGGTGCGCGGCTGGTAGGGGCCTGGGGCCAGTTCCGCCAGCCGCGCCATCATGGGCGTGCCGGCGGGCGTGGCGGGGACGCCGGAGGCCGGCATGTCGAGCGCGGTGCTGGGGCCCAGCAGCGCGTCGAGGCCGCGACCGAGTCCTTTGGGTTTCTTGGTGACCATGGGCCAATTGTCGCCGGATGCGGCGGGCGCCGGTGTCAGAACCTGTTCATGGTCTGGGCGGGAGCCGGGTCGGCGTCATTTCAGGATGGGCTGCAAGGCGCACAACGCCAACAGGCCCCAGCAAGATGCTTCTTCGGCCCGGCGAGGCTTTGCAACGCCGCAGACCGCCTGAAAGGGCATTGGCACCGCGCCGCCGAGATCGTGAACAGGTTCTCAAGCCGTGGCGGCGGGAGCCAGCGGGCCGCCCGGCGCCACCAGCGCCTCGGTCGGCCAGGCCTGCACGCGCGGGCCGAAGCTGGAGATGCCGGTGAGCGTGGCGTTGTGGTGCGCGATCACCTGCTGCGGCGTCAGCGCGGCATTGCCGGCGGAGGTGTGGGCGTCCTGCGCCAGCAGCACCGGCCAGCCCAGCGCCAGCGCCCGGCGGCAGGTGGTGTCCACGCAGAATTCGCCGTGCATGCCGCAGATGATCAGCGTGTCCACCCCCAGGCCCCGCAGCAGGCCTTCCAGCTCGGTCTTGTGGAAGCTGTCGGGCGTGGTCTTGGCAAGGCGCAGATCGGTGGGCGCGGTTTCAAGCCCGTCGGCCAGCTGCCATGGCCGGCTGCCGTGCCGCAGGTAGTCGCCCTGCGATTCGTGCTGGATGAGCACCACCGGCGCGCCGGCGGCGCGCGCCGCCCGGCTGAGCTGGTTGATGCGCGCGATGGTGCCGGCGCAGTCGAACGCCGCGCCCACGCCTTCGCACAGGCCCTGCTGGACGTCGATGACGAGCAGGGCCGGCTTCATGGCGCGACCCCGGCGGTGGCGTGGCCGGTGGCCAGCGAGCGCAGCAGCGCATGGCCTTCCGGCCAGTCGCCCAGGCCGGATTCGGCGTTGACGTGGCCGCGCGCGCCAACGTTGTAGAGCGTGGCGCCCCAGTCGGCAGCCAGCCGGCTGGTGGCCTGCAGGCTGCCGTAGGGGTCGTCGCCGCTCACCACCACGATGGTGGGAAACGGCAGGCGCTGGCGCGCCGGCGGTGCCCAGCCTGGGATGGCCTGGCGCAGGTCGTCGCGTTCGATGTCGGGCGGTGCCACCAGCAGGGCACCGACCACGCGGTCGGTGTGGGCCGAATGCGCCGCCCACCAGGCCGCCAGCAGGCAGCCGAGGCTGTGCGCGGCCAGCAGCACCGGCTGCCGCTGCGCCAGCACCACGTCTTCCAGCCGCGCCGTCCAGTCGCCGCGCAGGGGGCGGTCCCAGTCATGCTGTTCCACGCGGGTGTAGCCGTGCAGCAGCTCCCAGCGGCTCTGCCAGTGGTCCGGCCCGCTGTTCTGCCAGCCGGGCAGCACGAGCACCGTGTGGCCTGCGATGGGTGCCTCGTCGCCGGCCACGGTCAACGCCCGTGCGGGGGCGCCAGCGCGGTGCCGGCGGGCAGCGGCTGGGCGGCGGCACGGGCGGGCCGGCGCTCAAGCAGGCGGTGGGCCTGCGCACCCAGGGCGATGCTGAGAACCCACGTGAGCAGCAGGCCAAGCAGCGCGTTGCCGGGGTCGTGCGGCAGCCAGCGTTCGAACGCGCCGTTGACCATCAGGCTCACCGGGTAGTGCACCATGAACACCGCGTAGGACCAGGCGGCCAGCGCCGCCACGGCGGGCTGCACGCGCGAGCGCGCCAGCCAGCCGCGCGCCGGTTGCCACAGCAGCAGCAGCGCCACCATGCAGGCCAGCGCCAGGCGGTCGCGCCAGGCCAGCATCAGGCCGGCGGTGGCAATGCCCAGGATCAGCGCCGTGAAGGCCCAGCGCGTCTCACCCCGGCGCCCCCAGGCCGCCAGCACGCCCAGCGTGAAGCTGCCGAAGAAATAGATGCCCCAGACGGCGTCCTGCGGGTGCAGGTTGAACACGCACACCGCCGCCAGCGCCAGCACGCACAGCATCAGCACGCCATGCGCGGCCAGCACCGGGCCGCCCTGGCCGCGCCCCTTGGGCAGGCCGAGCGAGAGCACCGCGGCCAGCGCCGCCAGCAGCGCGAACAGCTGCAGGTCGATGGCGATGTACCAGACGCCGGTGCTGAGCGCCGGCACATGGGCGATGTCCTGCAGCATCAGCAGGTGCGCCACGCCTTGGGCCAGCGTGGGGGCTTCGGGCGTGTCGGGGCTGGCCATGAGCTGGCGCGCCAGCGCCGCGCCTGCCACGGCGAGCGCCAGGGCCAACAGGTACACCGGCATCAGCCGGCGCCAGCGCTGGCCCACGCGGGCCGGCCACTGCGCCAGCCGCACGCGCGGTTCGCCCGGCGCGGGCCAGAGGCTGCGCGCGGCCAGGTAGCCGCTGGTCACCAGGAACAGCTGCACCGCCAGCGCGGCGCGCGTGCCCAGCCACTCGAACAGCGTGGGCAGCAGCGGGCGCAGGCGCGGCGCCAACGGCCCGTAGCTGACCAGGTGGTGCCAGACGATGAGTTGCGAGGCAATGGCCTTGCCCCAGTCGATCCAGGGCTCGGAGGCCGCGGCCACAGGGCGCGGAAGAACGTGTGGACTGCTCACGATTTGATAGCTTTCGCCGCAGGTACTGCGCGGTCGGAAAGCAATTTTAGTGCCGTAGCCTCAACCGTGCAGGCCGCGTTGTACCATTTCGTTAGCAAAGTCGACGAAAGCCTTGCTGCCTTTGGCCGACGGGTCGAACACCACACCGGGCAGGCCGTAGCTGGGTGCTTCGGCCAAGCGCACGTTGCGCGGAATGACGGTGTCGAACACCTTGGGGCCGTAGTGCGACTTGAGCTGCTCGCTCACCTGCTGTTGCAGGGTGATGCGCGGGTCGAACATCACGCGCAGCAGGCCGATCAGGCGCAGGTCGCGGTTCAGGTTGGCGTGCACCTGCTTGATGGTGTTGGTCAGGTCCGCCAGGCCTTCGAGCGCGAAGTACTCGCACTGCATGGGCACGATCACGCCCTGCGCGGCGCACAGACCGTTGAGCGTAAGCATGCTCAAGGACGGCGGGCAATCGATCAGCACGAAGTCGTAGTCGGCGTCGACCTTGGCCAGCGCCTCCTTCAGGCGGCGCTCCCGGCGCTCTTCGGCCACCAGTTCCACCTCGGCGCCGGCGAGTTCCCGGTTGGCGCCCAGGACGGCATAGCCGGCGCCGGCCTCCTTCAGCTTGTCGGGCACGGCCGCGGCCTCGGCGATGCTGGCGGACTCGAGCAACACGTCGTACACCGACAGCTCCATGGCCCGCTTGTCCACGCCGGACCCCATGGTGGCGTTGCCCTGTGGGTCCAGATCAACCAGCAGCACGCGCTGGCCGATGCGGGCCAGCCCGGCGGCCAGGTTGACGGTGGTGGTCGTCTTGCCGACGCCGCCTTTCTGGTTGGCAATGCAGAAAATCTGGGCCATGGCGTGTAAGTGAGTGCTTATCTGCTGAGGGCGAGGCGGACACCGAAGCCGATCAGGAACACGCCTGCCAGCTTGTTGATCGCGCCGGACAGCCGGGCGCTGCCGCGCACGCGCTCGGCCAGCCGGTGCGCCAGCAGCGTGGCCACCAGGCCATACAGGAACGTGAGCGCGGCGATGGTCAGCGCCATGGCGGCGAAGGTGGCCAGACCCGGCTGCCGCGCCGGATCGATGAAGAGCGGGAAGAAAGCCATGTAGAACACGATGGCCTTGGGGTTCAGCAGCGTGATCAGAAAGCTCTGGCGCAGGAAGTGGTGGGGCTTCAGCCGCAGCACCGCCCCCTGCCCCGGCTTGGCCAGCAGCATACGCACGCCCAGCCAGGCCAAGTACGCGGCCCCCAGCCACTGCACGGCGGCAAAGGCCGCCGGGTAGGTCTTGAGCAGCGCCGCCACGCCGGCCACCGCACACCACATCAGGATCTGGTCGCCCGCGATGATGCCCAGCGTGGCCGCCAGCCCGCCGCGCACCCTGCCCTGCGCCGTGCTCGACACGATCGCCAAGTTGCCTGGCCCGGGAATGGCCAGGAACAGCAGGATGGCAACCACGAAGGCGGGGTAATCGGTGATGGCGAGCATGGTGAAAGCGCCGGCGGCGAACGGGTGAGTTTACGGGATGGAGGTGCCGAGAGAACGGAACGAATCAACGTCCCGTGCCGCCTTGACGCATCCAGACCAGGCAGCGCTCCGCGTCCAGGCCCGGCACGGTCAGTTGTTCCACGTGAAACACCTCGACCGTGGCGGGCAGCGCGTCGATTTCTTCCTGCGGAGTCCGCCCTTTCATCGCCATCCAGACACCATCCTCCGCCAGCGCGCCGACCGACCAGGTGGTGAAATCGGCCAGCGTGGCGAAGGCCCGGCTGGTGACAACGTCGAAGCGTTCGACCAAATTCTCGACGCGCGCGTGCACACTGCGCAAACCTGGCAGGCCCAGCGTACCGGCCACCTGCTGGATGAAGGCTGTCTTCTTGGCCACCGCATCCACACAGGAAACCTCGATCTCTGGGCAGCAGATGGCGATCACCACACCCGGAAGACCACCGCCGGAACCCACGTCCAACAGCCGCGTCGACCGACCGACGGTCTGCCGGCGCAGCGGACCGATGACGGCCAGGCTGTCCAGCAGGTGGTGCGTCAGCATCTCGGCCGGCTCTCGCACGGCCGTGAGGTTGTAGACCTTGTTCCAGCGCGCCAGCAGATCGACGTAGGCGAGCAGTTGATCGAGTTGCCCCTCGGTCGGGTTGAGGCCTAGCACCCCCACCCCCTCGACCAACCGAGCCCGCAAAGGGTGCGGCGGCGTCATGCCGCCTCGGCCTGCGGCCTGGGCGTGTTGGCGGCGAAGCCCTTGAAGCCGCCCTTCTTCAAATGAATCAGCAGCAGCGAAATGGCTGCCGGCGTGACGCCACTGATGCGCCCGGCCTGACCCAGCGTTTCAGGCCGGTGCTTCTGCAGCTTCTGCCGCACCTCGATGGACAGGGCGTGGATCTGCAGGTAATCCAGATCGGGTGGCAGCTTCAGGTTTTCGTAGTAAGCGGCGCGCTCAACCTCGTCGCGCTGGCGGTCGATGTAGCCGGAATACTTGGCCGCAATCTCCACCTGCTCGATCACTGGGCCGTACAACTCGCCCAGTGTTTCACGTGAAACAGGCTCGGGAACACCTTCACCATCGACCTCGCGCGGCGCGAAGCGGCTGTCGCCCATACTCATCAGCGCGTCGTAGCCCACATCCGGCCGGCGCAGCAGATCGAACAGGTTGTGTTCGTGCTCAATGGCCTTGCCCAGCACGCGCTGGCTTTCGGCCGCCGGCAGGTTGCGCGGACTCACCCAGGTGGATTTCAGGCGCTCTGTTTCACGTGAAACAGCATCGCGCTTGCGACAGAAGGCATCCCAGCGCGCGTCGTCCACCAGGCCAAGCCGACGGCCCGCCTCGGTCAGGCGCATGTCGGCATTGTCTTCGCGCAGCTGCAGCCGGTACTCGGCGCGGCTGGTGAACATGCGGTATGGCTCGGTCACGCCCTTGGTGATCAGGTCGTCCACCAGCACACCCAGGTAGGCCTCGTCGCGGCGCGGCAGCCAGGCGCCGCCGAAGTCGTCGGCCCGGCCATCGAGCTGGCGGCATTGCAGCGCGGCGTTGATGCCGGCGAACAGGCCCTGCGCCGCCGCCTCCTCGTAGCCGGTCGTGCCGTTGATCTGGCCGGCGAAGAACAGTCCGCCGATGGCCTTTGTCTCGAAGCTGCTCTTGAGCGAGCGCGGGTCGAAGTAGTCGTACTCGATGGCGTAGCCCGGCCGCAGGATGTGGGCGTTCTCCAGCCCTTTCATGCTGCGCACCAGCGCCAGCTGGATGTCGAACGGCAGGCTGGTGGAGATGCCGTTGGGATAGACCTCGTGCGTGTCGAGGCCCTCGGGCTCCAGGAAGATCTGGTGGCTTTCCTTGTCGGCGAAGCGGTTGATCTTGTCTTCCACGCTCGGGCAGTAGCGCGGGCCCACGCCCTCTATCCTGCCGGTGAACATGGGGCTGCGATCGAAACCGGAGCGGATGATCTCGTGCGTGCGCGCATTGGTGTGCGTGATCCAGCACGGCAACTGGCGCGGGTGCATGTCGGCCCGGCCCATGAAGCTGAACACCGGCATCACCGGGTTCTGCCCACCGGGCATGCCGTCGCCAGGTTGTTCCTCGCATTGGCTGAAATCGATGCTGCGGCCATCCAGCCTTGGCGGCGTGCCGGTCTTCAGCCGGCCCTGCGGCAGCTTCAGCTCCTTCAGGCGCGCCGACAGCGACACCGCCGGCGGGTCGCCCGCGCGGCCGGCCGCGTAGTTGTCGAGCCCGACGTGGATGCGCCCGTCCAGAAAAGTACCCGCCGTCAGCACCACCGTGCGGCCACGGAAGGCGATGCCCACCTGTGTGACAGCACCCACCACGCGATCGCCCTCCACCAGCAGATCGTCCACCGCCTGCTGAAACAGCCACAGGTTGGGCTGGTTCTCCAGCATGCGGCGGATCGCCGCCTTGTAGCGCACGCGGTCGGCCTGGGCACGGGTGGCGCGCACCGCCGGGCCCTTGCTGCTGTTCAGAATCCGGAACTGGATACCGCCCTCGTCGGTGGCCAGCGCCATGGCACCGCCCAGCGCATCCACCTCCTTCACCAGGTGGCCCTTGCCGATGCCGCCGATGCTGGGGTTGCAGCTCATCTGCCCCAGCGTCTCGATGTTGTGCGTGAGCAGCAGGGTCTGCGCACCCATGCGCGCGGCCGCCAGCGCAGCCTCGGTACCGGCGTGGCCGCCCCCGACGACGATGACGTCGAAGTGCTGCGGATGGGTGTAGGACGGCGTGGTCACGGCGTATCAGGCGAAAAACCCTTGATTTTAGTGAGAAATCGGCCGTTTGTCTTTGGTGGGCAGGCGCCGCCAGCTATCAACTTGATAGCTTTCCAAGGGAAAGTGCCGGCTCGCACGGGTACTGCCGGCTGCTATGCTGGCGCTGTCGCCCGAATGACAGCTGCCGCCCCACTGCGGCCGGCCTGCAACCACCCACCTGAGGAGACCCCCATGGCCACCCGCACCCAGGCCAAGACCACCCGCACCGCCAGGAAGGCGCCCGCTGCCCCCGCGGCACCGGCTGCTGCCACCACGCACCCGTTGCCCTCATACCTCGACCCCAACCACCTCGGCCCCTGGGGCACCTACCTGGCGCAGGTGGACCGTGTCGCGCCTTATCTGGGCCCGCTGGGCAAGTGGGTGGAAACGCTCAAGCGCCCCAAGCGCTCGCTGATCGTGGACGTCGCCCTGCGGCGCGACGACGGCACCATCGCCCACTTCGAGGGCTACCGCGTGCAGCACAACATCAGCCGTGGGCCGGGCAAGGGCGGCGTGCGCTTCCACCCCGACGTGACGCTGTCGGAAGTGATGGCGCTGGCGGCCTGGATGTCGATCAAGAACGCCGCCGTCAACGTACCCTACGGCGGCGCCAAGGGCGGCATCCGCGTCGACCCGCGCGCGCTCTCGCTGGGCGAACTGGAGCGCGTGACGCGCCGCTACACCAGCGAGATCGGCCTGATCATCGGCCCCTCCAAGGACATCCCCGCGCCCGACGTCAACACCAACGAGAAGGTGATGGCCTGGATGATGGACACCTACTCCGTCAACGTGGGTGCCACCGCCACCGGCGTGGTCACCGGCAAGCCGATCGACCTGGGCGGCTCGCTCGGCCGGCGCGAGGCCACCGGCCGCGGCGTGTTCACCGTGGGCGTGGAGGCGGCGCAGCGCATCGGTCTCACCATCGAGGGCTCGCGCGTCGCCGTGCAGGGCTTCGGCAACGTGGGCGGCGTGGCCGGCAAGCTGTTCGCCGAAGCCGGCGCCAAGGTCATCGCGGTGCAGGACCATAGCGGCGGCGTCAGCAACGACCGCGGTTTGAACGTGCCCAAGCTGCTCGACCATGTGGCCGCCACCGGTGGCGTGGCCGGCTTCAGGGGCGGGGAGCCGCTCACGGCCGAGCAGTTCTGGTCCTGCAAGTGCGACATCCTCATTCCCGCCGCGCTGGAAGGGCAGATCAACGCCCAGAACGCCGGCAAGATCAAGGCCCGCATGGTGATCGAAGGCGCCAACGGCCCCACCACGCCGGAGGCCGACGACATCTTGCAGGACAAGGGCGTGCTGGTGGTGCCCGACGTGATCGCCAACGCCGGCGGCGTGACGGTGAGCTACTTCGAGTGGGTGCAGGATTTCTCCAGCTTCTTCTGGAGCGAGGCCGAGATCAACCAGCGCCTGGTGCGCATCATGACCGAGGCCTTCACCGCCGTCTGGAACACCGGCCCAGCAGCACCAGGTGAGCCTGCGCACCGCCACCTTCATCGTCGCCTGCCGGCGCATCCTGCAGGCGCGCGACATGCGGGGGCTCTACCCCTGAGCGCTTTTAAGGCCTTTTAGGCTCGCAGCCTTATGCAGCAGGCGTAGGCAGCTATTGATATAGTAGCAATCCGAACCTGCCCAGGCTCATCGGCCAGGACGTGACGCCCCGTGGGGCGACTGGTCCGGGGCCCGGCCTCCGCAGTCCGGGCTCGGCTCCGGCGGTCTTCAGTTTCGATAGCAATCCGTGATCGACGCCTTCGTGCCTTCAGCCAACGAGACCGCCCAAGACGGCGTGCCCCGCTGTCGCCCGGGCTGCGCCGCCTGCTGCATCGCGCCGTCGATCAGCTCCCCGATCCCCGGCATGCCCGGTGGCAAGCCGGCGGGGGTGCCCTGTGTGCAGCTCGACGACGCACTGCGCTGCAAACTGTTCGGCCGGCCCGAGCGTCCGGCGGTGTGCGGCAGCCTGCAACCCTCGCTGGAGATGTGCGGCCCGGCGGACGACGGCGGCACGCACGCGCGCCGCTACCTGATGCGGCTGGAACGCGCCACGCAGCCCGCCGTGTGAGCGGAATGACCCTGACGGCATATGCCGCGGGTCAACGCAACCGCCCTCAGATGTCCATGCGGTTGAACACGAAGCGCGGCAGGTGGCGGATCACCAGCATGATCAGCGCCCACTTGCCCGGCGTGTAGATCACCGGCCGGCGCCGCGCCATGCCGGCCACGATGTCCGCCGCCACAGCCTCCACGCTGGCGAGCCTGGCGCCACGAGACTTGAGCGCCGCCGTCATCGGCGTGTCCGTCGGCCCCGGCTTGATCAGGCAGACTGCCACGGCGCTGCCGACCAGCCGGTGCTGCAGCCCCTGCGCGTAGCGCGCCAGCAGGCCCTTGGCGGCGCCGTAGACGTAGTTGGACTTGCGCCCACGGTCGCCGGCCACGGAGCCGATCAGCCCCAGCACGCCGCCGCCGACCTGCTGCATGCGCGCCACGAAGGCCTCGGCGAACAGCGCCGGCGACACACCATTGACCTCCAGCGCCTCGCGCGCCTGCACCAGATCGCCCTGGCATTGCGCCTGATCCGGCAGCGAGCCGTGGGCCACCAGCACCACATCGGGAGCCCGCCCGGCGCACGCGCGCTCGACCAGGCTGGCGATGCCTTCGGTGCTACCCAGATCCCCGGCCACGCAGACGACCTCCGCGCCGGGCCCGCGGATGCGCAGGTCCGTCGCCAGCGCCTGCAGGCGACCCTCGTCGCGGCCGATCAGCACCAGCTCCGCCGCGCCGCCCGACGCCATCCAGAGCCTCGCGCAATGCTCGGCGATGGCCGAAGTGGCGCCGACGATGGCGATCTTCTGTGGGGTCTGTGTGTTCATTCCGTCAGTGTCCCATCATCCTGCGCGCGAACGCCGAATCGATGCCCGGGTCGCGCAGCGCCTGGAACGACTGCCACGCGGGGTAGCCCTGCTCGAACATCGCGCGCGGCATGCGGCCGTCCTTGGCGGGGTACAGCGTGCCGCCCGCGGCCATCACCACGCGGTCGAGCCGCTCGAACAGCGCGTGCGTGGCGGCGCCCTGCGCCGGAAAATCCAGCGCCAGCGTCACGCCCGGCCGCGGAAAGCTCAGCAGGCCGCACGGTGGCCGGTCGCCAAAGGTCTTGAGCACGGCCAGGAACGAGCCCTGCCCGGAGCGGCCGATCTCCGCCAGCAGCTCCGCGACACCCTGCCTGCCTGCCGCGCGCGGCAACACGCACTGGTACTGGTAGAAGCCCGCCGGGCCGTACATGCGGTTCCAGTGCTCGATGCTGTCCAGCGGATAGAAGAAAGGCTCGAAGTGCACCCGGCGCCGGCCAGCCCGGCGACTGCCCAGCGCGTAGTACGCGGTGTTGAAGGCCTTGAGGCTGAGCCGGTTGACCAGCGACACCGGCGGCGTCACCGGCATGCTGCGCCGCCGCTGTCCGCGCGCGCCCGCATCGGCCGGCTCGGGCGACATGTTCCCGCGCGAGAAGATGCCCCGCACGTCGGCACCGCTCAGGCAGTCGATCCAGGCCACCGTGTGCTCCCAGCCGGCTTCGGAGGCATCGGCCAGTTCGAAGAAAGCGTCCAGCCCCTTGAACGGCAGGTCTTCCGCATCGACCCACGGGCCCTCCACGCGGCGCAGATGCAGCGTCGCCTCCAGCACGACGCCGGTCAGGCCCAGGCCGCCGAGGGTCGCCAGGAACAGCTCGCGGTGCTCGTCGCGGCTGCAGCGCAGGCGGGTGCCGTTCGTGCGCAACAGTTCCAGCGAGATCAGTTGGTCGCCGAACGAGCCGAAACGGTGGTGGTTCTTGCCATGCACATCGTTGGCGATGGCGCCGCCTACGGTCACCAGCTGGGTGCCCGGCGTCACCGGCAGCATCCAGCCGCGCGGCACCATCAGGCGCTGGATGTCGCGCAGCAGCACGCCGGCCTCGCAGGTCAGGCGGCCCGCTGCCTCGTCCCAGTGGATCAGCCGGTCCATGCCGCGCGTCAGCCACAGCAGGCCCTCGGGGTTGAGGCACACGTCGCCATAGCTCCGGCCCATGCCAAAGGCAAGGCCGGTGCGGCCCTCCAGCGCCGGCAAGACCTTGCCGCCACCGTGCGGCAGCGGCGCCAGATGGTGCGGCCAGCTGCCGACCCGCCCCCACGACTGCACCGGCGTGGTCACCACGCGATGGTTCCCACCAGCATCGCCGCGGCGAACAGCAGACCGGCCAGCACGCTGGCGCGGTCCTTGAAGGCGAACACCAGCGGGTCGTCGTGCATTTCGCCGCGCGCGGCGCGCAGCCACAGCCAGCTGATCCAGTAGACCATCACCGGCACCGCCAGCCCGATCACGCCGGGTGACGCGTACAGCTTGCGCACCGCCTCGCTGTTCAGGTAGAGCGCCAGCACCACCACCGCCATGTAGCCGGCGCCCACGCCCAGGATCTGCAGCACCGGCGCATCCTCCACGTGGTAGCCGCGCCCGTGGGCCTTGGTCTTGCCGGCGGCCTGCTGCACCAGCAGTTCCGCGTAGCGCTTGAGGAACGCCAGCGACAGGAACAGCGAACCCGAGAACGCCAGCAGCCAGAACGACAGGCTCAGGCCCGGCGCCACCGAGCCGGCCACCACGCGCAGCGTGTACAGCGTGGCCAGCGTGAGGCAGTCGATCAGCACCAGCCGCTTCAGGCCCAGCGAGTAGGCGCAGGTGACCAGAAAATAGACTGTCAGCCAGCCCAGGAAGGCCGGGCCGATCCAGGCGGCGATGGCGTAGCTCGCCAGCACCAGCAGCGGTGCCACCAGGGCGCCCGCCAGGACGGGGATCGCACCCGCTGCCAGCGGCCGGCGCCGCTTGCGCGGATGGTGCCGGTCGCTCTCCAGGTCCATCAGGTCGTTGGCTAGGTAGACCGCCGAGGCGCACAGGCTGAAGGCCAGGAAGGACCACAGCAGGTGGCCCCAGGCGTGCCAGTCGAACCAGTGGTGCCCGGCGAGGATGGGCACGAACAGCAGCACGTTCTTGATCCAGTGGTGCACGCGCAGGGCCCGGCCCCAGACCCGCAGCCCGCCCGGCGCGGCCGGAAACACCTGATCGACATCGAACTGCGCATTCGCCTGCCGCACCACGCCGGCCGGCGCGTTCACCACCACGGCACGGCGCGCCTGCTGCCAGACCGCCATGTCGGCGTGGGCATTGCCGGCGTAATCAAAGCCGCGCACGCCGAAGCGTTCCACCAGCGCCTGCGCCTTGGCCTGGGCCTTGAGGTTGCGCTGGCCGTCGCTGGCGATCACCTCGTCGAACAGGCCCAGGTGCCCGGCGATCGCCTTGGCCCAGGTTTGGTCGGACGCGGTGCACAGCACCAGGTGGCGGCCGGCGGCGCGCTGCTCGCGCAGCCAGGCCAGCAGCGGCTCGTTGTACGGCAGCACGGCGACGTCGAAGGCGATGCCGCGCGTCAGCTCCTGCTTCAGATAGGCCTTGCCGCGCGCCAGCCAGAACGGCCAGCGCAGCGCCGCCAGCGGATCGGCGCGGAAGCGCTTGATCGCCGACTCGTGCAGCATGTCGGTCAGGATCAGCGTACCGTCCAGATCCACCACCAGCGGGGTGGCCAGATCGTCGTCGGAGGGGAGCGGCGCAGGCGCGGGCATGATCGGGTATCGTGCGTGTCGGGGCGTGGCGGGCGTTCTGCGCAGCGCGGCCCTGAAGGGCAACCGGGTATTTTAGGGGCCGCCCACAGGCCCGAACCGACCGCCCAGGAACTTACATCAGGAGACAAGCATGCACATCCCGTCGATGAAGGAAGTGGTCACGCCCGAGGAATGGCAGCTGCGCTGCGACCTCGCGGCCTGCTACCGGCTGATCGCCCACTACGGCATGAGCGATCTGGTGTTCACCCACATCAGCGCCAAGCTGCCGGCCAGCATCACCGGCGGTGCCGAGCAGTTCCTGATCAACCCCTACGGCCTGCTGTTCGATGAGATCACCGCCTCCAGCCTGGTCAAGGTGGACATGCAGTGCAACAAGCTGCACGAGACGCCGTTCCCGGTCAACCCCGCCGGCTTCACCATCCACAGCGCGGTGCACGCGGTGCGGCCCGACGTGGTCTGCGTGCTGCACACCCACACCCGCGCCGGCGTGGCGGTGAGCGCGCAGAAGCAGGGCGTGCTGCCGATCAGCCAGCAGAGCACCTTCGTGCTGGCCTCGCTGGCCTACCACGACTACGAAGGCGTGGCCTTCCGCGCCGACGAAGGCCCGCGCCTGCAGAAGGACCTGGGCAACGCCAACTTCCTGATGCTGCGCAACCACGGCCTGCTGACCTGCGGCCGCAGCGTGGCCGATGCCTTCCTGTCGATGTACGTGTTCGAGAGCACCTGCCGCATCCAGGTCGATGCGCTGGCCGGCCAGCAGGGCATGGACGGCCTCACGCCGGTGCCGCAGGCCATCGTCGACGGCACGGCCGAATCGATGCGCGTGCAGACCGGCGGCATGGGCGGGCAGTTCGTCTGGCCGACCATGCTGCGCCAGCTCGACCGGCGCGACCCAAGCTACAAAACCTGAAGCTGCCTGCGCCCGCCAGGCAAGGGCTGGCGGCCTTTTCTCTATTCAATCGCCTTGGCGCCCATGACCGCCAGCACGATGAAGACGATGGCCACCAGCACGAACAGCCCGAACAGGATCTTGGCGATGCCGGCCGAAGCCCCGGCGATGCCGCCGAAGCCGAGCGCGCCGGCCACCACGGCGATGATGGCGAAGATGAGGGCCCACTTGAGCATGATGGATCTCCTTGCGAATCGGGGTTGCCTGATGCGCCACGTGCCGGAGCCCGGGCGCCGTGTCCGCCATGGTGCGTGCCGCGCGTGCCGGCCGGCATCGGCGCAGGTGCGCAGCGCGGGTAGGACGGCGCCGCGCGCCCATGCACCCATGGCGCGCGGGGATATGGCCGCGCGGCTACGCTGCGGTCGGCCGGGTTGGGACCGCCACGCTCTACAAACCATAGCTGCTTGCGCCCGTCCCATAAGGGCTCAACACGTTTTTTACCCAGAAGAACTGCCATGAAACTCTATTACTCGCCCGGTGCCTGCTCGCTGTCGCCCCATATCGCGCTGGAGGAAGCCGGCCTGCCCTACGAAGCCGTACTGGCCCCCACCAAGACCAAGACGCTGCCCGACGGCTCCGACTACCGCAAAATCAACCCGCTGGGCTACGTGCCCTACCTGGTGCTGGACGACGGCACGGGCCTGCCCGAAGGCCCGGCCATCGTGCAGTACATCGCCGACCAGGCGCCGGCCAAGAGGCTTGCGCCACCCAACGGCAGCCTGGCGCGCTACCGCCTGCAGAGCTGGCTCAACTTCATCGGCACCGAACTCCACAAAGGCTTTGGCCCGCTGTTCAACCCCGCCAGCCCGGACGAGGTCAAGGCCGCCGCCAAGGAGCGCCTGGCCACGCGCCTGAAGTGGGTGGACGAGCAACTGGCCGGCAAGACCTGGCTGATGGGCGACGACTTCGGCGTCGCCGACGGCTACCTGTTCACCGTCACCAACTGGGCCAAGCCGATGCAGATCGACCTGTCGCCCTACCCCAACCTGGAGGCCTGGCGCGCGCGCGTGGCGGCCCGCCCGGCGGTGCAGGCGGCCATGAAGGCCGAGGGCCTGCTGGGCTGATCAGGCGGTGGGCAGCCGGGCGCCGCCGGCCGCCTGGTAGCGGGCGATGGCCTCGTCGATGAATGGCAGCGAGAGGCTGCGCCAGCGCGCCACCACGCGCCGGTCCGGTCCCAGCAGGTAGACCGTGCCGGGGCGGGCGTCGCACAGGCGGGCCAGCTCGTCGCCGGCGTCGATCACGGTGTCGAAGCCCGGCACCTGCAGCGCCCGGCCGCTCACCAGCAGCGGCAGCACCGGCACCGGCTGGCGCAGCAGCGCGTGCAACTCGGCCAGCACCTCGCCATCGAGCCGGCCTTCCTCGCCCAGGAATAGCAGGCACTGGTAGGCGCCGCCCGTGTGGCTGGCCAGCGGTTGCGGCAGGCCGTGCGCCACCACGGCGACCGAGGGCAGGTGCTCGCCCGGGCGCAGCGGGCCGGCGAAGCCGGTTTCGTCGGCGCTGATGTCGTGCAGCTGGGCGTTCAGCCGCGCCGCGATCTCGTCCAGGGGTTCCATCAGCCTGCCTTCCCCGTGGTGCTGGCCGCCACCTCGCGCGCCACGTCGCTGAGGAAATCCTGGCCTTCCAGGCGGCTGTGCAACTCGTTGCCCGGCAGCCAGTCGCCGTAGATGGCGTGGAAATCGGCCACCAGCTCGGCCAGCGGCAGGTCGTCGAAGCTGCCGCGCTGGCGCACGTATTCCATGTGGCGGTTGCCGGCGCGGTCGAACGGGTGGTAGAGCGAATCGTGCACGCCGTCGAAGTCGAGCGGCAGCAGCCCGAACTTCTCGCACAGGCTCAGGTTGAAGGCCGGCGTGGCCTTGCGCCAGGCGCCGTCGATCCACAGGTCGGTGTAGCCGTGCCAGATGAACAGGTCGGTCTTCATGGTCTGGCGCATGCGCTCGGTGGAAAGGTGGTTGCGCACGTCGGCAAAGCCCAGCCGCGCCGGGATGCCAGCCGCGCGCGCCGCCGCCGCCAGCAGCGCGGCCTTGGGCACGCACCAGCCATAGCCGTTGGCGAGCACGGCGCTGGCGCGCATGCCGCCGGGCGATAGGTCGATACGGTACGGGTCGTAGCGGAAGCCGTCGCGCACCGCCAGCACCAGCGCCACGGCGCGCTCGCGCTCACTGGCGCCGCGCGCGTGCTCGCGCGCGAAGGCCCGCACGGCGGGGTGGCCTGCGTCGACCAGGTCGGTGGCCGCCAGCGTGGCGGGCGTGGGTACATCAGGCATCCAGTAACCTCCGTGCTCTGCACTGCGGTGCGAACCCCTCCGGGGCGGCCGGGCTGGGGCTCATGCATCAACCTTAGCGCAAATCCGGGTCAGAGCGCGGTCCCATCCGCGCCACCTGGCAAGGGCCGCTGCCGCCATGCCAGCAGCGCCCCCAGCCACAGCGCAGCGGCGGAATAGACCAGCCCGCGCGCCAGCCCGCCCGGGCCGTCGGCGATCCAGCCCACCACCGTGGGGCCGACGATCTGCCCCGCCGCGAAGATGATGGTGAAGGCGCTGATGCCCGCCGGCCATTGCACCGGCGCCAGGTTGTGCCGCACAAAGGCCGTGGTCGAGGCCACCACCGACAGGAACACCGCCCCGAACAGCAGGCCCGAGACCAGCACCACCGGCCACGCCCCCGTGAGCGCCGGCAGGATCGTCGCCACGCCGAGCAGGGCGTTCAGCAGCGCCAGCGCGCCGCCGGCCCGCGCCCGCGTCAGCAGCCCGGCCCAGATGCGCGCCGACGCCACCACCGCCAGCCCGAGCAGCGTGTAGAACCAGGTGATCGAGGCCGGCGCCACACCACGCTCGCGCAGCAGGGCGATCACGAAGGTCATGTAGCCGATGTAGCCGACGCCGAACATCAGGTAGCCGGCCAGGGCCCAGCCCATCGGCCGCCAGTGCACCCGATGCAAAGCCTTTTGGGGCTCTGACCCTTTTGTGGCGGGCGCAGGCAGCTCCTGTTTTTGAAGCGTTCTGGCGGGCACCAGCATCGGCAGCGTGGCCAGCACGCACAACAGCGCCAGCCCCCACCAGGCCCAGGCCCAGCCGTGCGGCACGCCCCGCGCCGCCGCCAGCAGCGCCGGCGTGGCCAGCGCCGACGCCGCGATGCCCCAACCCACCCCGCCGTAGTACAGCCCCAGCAGCAGGCCGGAATGCTGCGGCGCCTGCGCGCCCAGCCGCGCCGCCAGCAGGCCGCCGGCCACGAACACAAACGCGCTCGCCACCCCCGCCAGCAGGCGCTGCGCCAGCAGCGGCCCGGCCGCCGTGAAGAAGCCCGAGGCCGCCATGAACAGGCTGGCCAGCAGCGCGCCGCCCAGCAGCACCCGCGCCGCGCCGAAGCGCCGCATCAGCCAGGGCGTGCCCAGGGCGCCCAGCAGGTAGCCGGCGGCGTTGGCGGTGTTCATGGCGCCGGCCAGCGTGTAGCTCCAGTGCAGGTCGTCCCGCATCACCGGCAGCAGCAGGCCATAGGCGAAGCGCGTGACGCCCAGCGACACCGCCGCACCCATCGACAACGCCAGCGCCAGCCACAGCAGCGCGCTGAGGGGCCGGTCGGCCGGCCCGGAGGCGGCGGGCAAGGTGTCGGACACGGGGGGCATGACCCCATTGTCCGGGCATGGGCGTTGCCACGGAACGCGTGACACTACCAAGCCGCACGGAATCAGAGCGCCGTGCGGTTGGCGCACAATGGCGCGCAGGTTCCGTTACCCGTTGCCACTGCCATGAAACCGAGCTTGTTCTCCCCCCTGCATGTGGGCGCCATCGACGTCGCCAACCGCGTCGTCATGGCCCCGCTGACCCGCAACCGCGCGCCGGGCGCCATCCCCACCGCGCTGATGGCCACCTACTACGCCCAGCGCGCCGATCCTGAACGCGGCGCCGGCCTGATCGTCAGCGAGGCTACCGCCATCAGCCCGCAGGGGCAGGGCTATGCCGACGTGCCCGGCCTGTACGGCACCGAGCAGCTCGACGGCTGGAAGAAGGTGACCCAGGCCGTGCACGCCGTCGGCGGCAGGATGGTCTGCCAGCTGTGGCACGTGGGGCGCGTCTCGCACCACCTGCTGCAGCCGGACAACGCCGATCCGGTGGCGCCCTCGGCCATCCGCGCCAACACCAAGACCTACCTGATCGACGGCGAAGGCAAGGGCGGCTTCGCCCAGACCAGCGAGCCGCGCGCGCTGCACCGCCACGAGATCCCCGGCATCGTGCACGACTTCGCCGCCGCCGCCCGCAACGCCGTCAAGTCGGCCGGCTTCGACGGCGTGGAGATCCACGGCGCCAACGGCTACCTGCTGGACCAGTTCCTCAAGACCGGCGCCAACCAGCGCACCGACGACTACGGCGGCAGCATCGAGAACCGTGCCCGCCTGATGCTCGAGGTCACCCGCGCCGTGGCCGACGCCGTCGGCCACGACCGCGTGGGCATCCGCCTGTCGCCCGTCACGCCGGCCAACGACATCGTCGATGCCGACCCGCAGCCGCTGTTCGACTACCTGATCCGTCAGCTCGCCACCATGGGCCTGGCCTACGTGCACGTGATCGAGGGCGCCACCGGCGGCCCGCGCGAGGTCGAAGGCCGCCCGTTCGACTACGCCGCGCTGAAGGCCGCCTACCGCCAGGCCGGCGGCCACGGCGCCTGGATTGTCAACAACGGCTACGACCCGCAACTGGCCGAAGACGCCATCGCCTCCGGCCGCGCCGACCTGGTGGCCTTCGGCAAGGCCTTCATCTGCATGCCCGACCTCACCGAACGCCTGCGCCGCGGCGGCCCCTACCAGGGCCTGGACAAGGCCACCATGTACGGCGGCGGCGCGCACGGCTACACCGACTATCCGGCGCTGGGCGACTGAGCGACCGAGCGGGGGGGGGCGCCAGCCCTCAGGGCGTGCTGGCCGTGAAGGTCACCTGGCCGTTGTAGACACCGGCGGCGTAGTTGCCGCTGGCCAGGGAGAAAGTCCAGTTGGCGCTGCGCAGGGTCACCAGGCTGTTGTAGGCACCGCTTCCGCCACCTGTCACGTTGACGGCGGTGCCGGTGCCCGTGGCGGGGATGGCGGGCGCAGGCAGCGCGGCGTCGCTGCTGGTCACACCGACATCGGACATCGGGATCGTGGCGCTGCCGCTGGTGAGCGGCGTGGTGACCGCCGCGCGCAGGCTGACCTGTCCGCCGTTGCTGCGCACCTCCACCGGCAACACATTGCCGCTCGGCGTGACGGTGAACGATGGCGCACCCCCACTCCAGTTCACGCCGGTGTTGCTGCCGGACACGGGCGTGGTCGGCTGGGCCGGGATCGCCGCGGACACGTTGAAGCTGACGGCGGGCGTGGTGCCGCCCACGTTGGGCAGCGCGCCGTCCCCGATGCGGAAGAACAGGAACTTGTCGATGCTGAGCTGGAACTTCAGATCGACAGCCGCGGTGCGGGGCAACGCGCCGATGGTGGTCACCGAGTCCGCCTGCGCGCTCAGGGCTGCGCACCCCGCGAGCAGTACTGCGGCACCCCGGGCCAGTGCGCCAGCAGCGCCCCGCCCGCCGCAAGGGAAAGCGGCGCGACAAACTGGGGCCGAGGCCAGGCTCACTTCAGCTCCGTGTCCACCTTGAAGCCGCCCTTTTCCCAGTCCAGCGTGCCCTTGGCCTTGAGCGGGAACTTGAGCGCAGGCACCGCGCGGTCGTCGTCACCCCGCGCGGTAAACGGCAGCGTGCGTGTCTGGCCCGCCAGCACCGGCGAGCCATCGACCAGCAGCGTCAGCGGTTTGCCGCTGGCGTCGGCGGCGTCCAGCCCGCCGTCCAGGCGGCCATGGGCATCGCCAGCGTTGTGCACCGTGACAAAGGGCATGGGCTTGCCGTTGATGGCGCGCACGCCGATCTGCTTCAGCTCCAGCCTGGGTTCCGCGCCGTTGATGCGCGCATACACCGCCACCGCGATGCGGCCGGTCACAGGCAGGTCGAGGCTGGCGCCACCGCTCTGGATCACCGCGCTCTGCGCTGGCTCCACCCCTTCGATCGCGACCATGAAGCGGCACTCGCCGCGCGGCGCGTCCTTGGGCACCTCGATCTGGAAGCGGAAGCTCCGCGTGCCGCGTGCCGGCACCGTCAGGCGCGGCCGCTCCAGCAACACCCAGGGCCGGCAACTGCCGGGCTGGAGCGCGTCGTGGAAGGTGAGCTCACCCGCTTCGCTGAAGCTCCAGTCGATGGTGCGCACGGCCACCTCGGTGGCCTGGGCGCCCAGGTTGTGCAGCTCGATCGACTGGCCGATGCGCTCGCCGCTCTTGCCCTCCACCACGAAACGCGACGGACTGACCGCCAGTTCGAAGGCCGCGGCCATCACCGGCCCGGCAGACAGCAGCGTGGCACCGGCGACACCCGCCACCGCCAGCCACCGCGCCAGGCGAACAGACAACTTCATGGCAACACCTCGATCTCGAAATAGGATTCAAAGCTTAGCGGCGCGTTCCCCGGCAGCCGGAGCATGCGCAGATCGATCAGCAGATCCAAATCCAGCGATTCCTGGAGCCACGGGCCCTGCACCACGCCGGTCCAGACCGGCACACGCATGCCCGGCTGTGCCTGCCCCGGCGCGAATCGGCCGCTGGCGCGCCATTGCACGGTGAGCCCGCCCGGCGTGGTGAGCCCCGGAATCTGCGGCGGCACCACATAGTAGATGCGGGCCCGCTTGCCGACGTACGGCATGGTGGCCAGCCGGTACTCGACGCGCCCGAACGGCACGCGCACGGTGTGACCGTCGACCGGCGTGGCGTGGCCGAAATCCGCCTGCACCTCGGCGCGCGGCGAAGCGCTGTCGTCGAGGCGCGCAACCTGCGCCGCCACCGGCAGCGCCAGCAGCGCGGCCAGCGCCGCCAACACGCACTGCGCGCGCCAGCGCCTTGCCGGTTTCGACCTCATTGCATCGTCGCCGTGAAGCGCACCGTGCCCGTGTAGGTGCCGGCAGGGTAGATCACGTCGTTGGCGTAGAAGAAGCGCATGCGCGTCTGGTTCAGCTGCTGGGTCTGATAGGCCCATCCGAAGCACCAGAAAATGAACGGGATCGAGCAATAGGTGGTGTTGGCCTCGAAGCTGGCGATCTGTTGCGCCGCACTGCCGGTGAACGTGCCGCTCTGGATGTCGCCAGAGCTGGCCGCGCCGTTGTTGGAAGCCGCCCAGCTGACCTTGCTGAAGGGAATCACCGTGGCGCCGCAGCCGCCGGACTGGCAGGCCATGCCGCCCGAGGAATCCACGGTGAGCGACACCGGGCGTGACGTCGTGGTATTGCCCGCCGGCCGCAACGGCAGCACCCAGACATCGATGTCCGGCGTGCCGGTGACCTGGGCCGGGTTGATGGCAACGTTGTTGCCCGTGACGCTGAAGCTGACGGTATCCACGCCCACCGCCGAACCCACCCGCAGCACCAACTGGTAGTTGGACGAGCCCGTGTCGTTGGTCACGGTGGTCATCACCGCTGGCGCCGCCATCGCCGCGCCGAGCGCCAGCGCGGCAGCCGCCGCACCGCGAAGCAAGACACGGCAGAGCGGTCGCGGCATCAGGCGGGCGGCTGGCAAGACGGCATGCGTCAGATGCTAGTGGCTGTGTAGGTTACTGTCGAGGTGTAGCTGCCGGCCGCCCAGCCGGCTGCGCCGGTACCGCTGAGCGAGTAGGTCCAGCTGCCGGTGGCCAGCGTGTTCCTGGCAAAGGTCGCCGGAGCCGTGCTGGTCCCGGCCAGCGCCGTCGGCGTGGGGTGCGCCAAACCGGCGCCCGCCGTCACGGAGATCGCAGACAAAGTGGGGCCACCGGTGGCAAAAGCCGTCGCGGCGTAACTCAGGCTGCCACCGCCGCTGCTGTTGGTCCAGGCGTAGACCGACAGCGCTGCGGGATTGGCGCTGGTGCTCCCCGTGGGCGCAGCACCGCTCCAGTCGACATTGACGTTGTTGGCGCTGGCAGACGGCGTGGTCGGCACCGCCGGAATGCTCAGACTGGCGGTCCAGGCCAGTTCGTCAACGGTGGTGTTGGTCGAGCCCACGCGAAGCAGGATCAGCTTGGGCACGGTCACCTTGAGATTGACCTTGGCCTGCGCCGTGACGGCACTTCCAGTGCCGGTCGAATCGTAGCCGTACTGGCTTTCCGCCATGGCGCCACCCGCGATCATGGCAAGTGTCAACGCCGTTGCGGCTTTCAGAGCAACAGAAGACCGAGTAAACATAACGAACTCCCAGAAAGTGAATTGATGAGTGGTCTTGTAAACCAACGTATCAATTGTTGGGATTGGGAGTCCATTTCACAACCACCGCGCCTCGCAACACGCGTCGGCGACTGTAACAAGTCACGGCCTTAATTCACGGTTCCTTTAGGGTTATTCGCGCCGCTGCGGACCAGCGGCAATTCCACCGTCGCGTCGCCCCGGAGCGGCACCAGCACGCTGGTACCGGCCTCGGAGGCCAGCCCCCAGGGCAGGGGCACCGTGTCCAGCGTCACCGTCAGGTGCTGCGCACCCGTGGCGACCACCGGAAACTCGAACCGGCCCTGGGCGTCGGTGAGGGTTCGGTAACGCCCGCCCAGCACCACCTCGACCCGCCCCGCGCCGGGTTCGTCGGCCTGCCGGCGGCCGTCGCCGTTGGCGTCGAGGAAGACCTGGCCCACGATGCGCCCCGTGCCGCGGCCGTCGGCACGCTGGCCGATCACCGGGTAGGGCTGGCCGGCGCGACCCTCCCAGCGCAGGAAGACGTAGGCTGAGCGCTCTTGCGAACGGTACACCGTGGGCTCAAACGCCGGCAGCGCCGCCGTGGTGGTGCGCGCCTCGTTGAGGCTGACCATCAGCCCCAGGCGCCAGCCCTGCCCGAGTTCGCGCTCGGCGCTCACGCTGCCCGACAGGCCCCGGCTGGTCGCCAGGTTGCCCTGCGTGGAGGTGTAGCGCAGGTTGCCGTTGATGAAGCTGCGGCTGTCGAACCAGCGCCTGAAGCGCAGGCCAGCGGTGGGGTAGCGGCGGGTCTGGCCGCTGCTGCGGTCCCAGGCGTAGCCCAGGGTGCTGGTCAGCTCGGGTTCATGCACGCCGTCGCCCGGAGCCAGCCAGTCCTGCTCCCACTGCAGTTCCTGCCCGGTGGCTGCGGCGCTGTCGAGCACGATCTGCTCGTTACGGCGCAGCGTGAGGCTCAGTCGCGTGCGTGGCCAGTCGCCGATGCGCGTCTGGTAGAAGGCATAGGCGTAGGCGCTGCGGTTGCTGGGGTCCGGCAGCCCTTCGGAGGCCGCGCTGTAGCGGCCCTGCGCCAGGCTGAGGCTGCCGCCGAGCGAACTCTGGCGATCCAGCGCGATCTGCACGTTGGCGCTCAGGGCCGTGCGCCGGTAGCCCGGGTAGAGGCCGCCGCCGCTGGTGCCGGCGCTTTCGTGATCCAGGCCCAGGCCCCAGTTCAGCCGCAGGGCGCTGTAATCCATGCGCCAGTACAGGCCGCGGGTGCCGCCGTACAGGCGCTGGTCGCCAAAATACAGGTCCGGCCGCCCCGCGTGGAACCCGAACTCATGGGAGAAGCGCCCAAAACGCCGCCCCGCCTCCACATACAGGCCTTGCGCATCCGATGCCCCGGCCAGCGTGCCGTCGGCGCTGCGGTGGCTGCCGAGCAGGCTGGCGCGCCAGCGCCAGCGCTCGCTTTCCAGAACCGAGCTGCGCCCCTGACCCACCGCCAGCGCCCAGCTCGTCACATCCTGGCGCCCTTGGCCACTGTCCGGCAGCCAGCCGGTGTAAAACTGCGGAATGCCTTGCGCCACACCCAGCTGCGCGGCCACGTAGCCGCGCTCGCCCCAGGGCCGCGTGCCCCCGAACCAGCCCAGGCGCCCCTGGCTGGCCTCGAAGCCAGGGTACGGGCCGCCGGCCAGGTCACCTCGCTCACCCCAGCCGGCCCGTAGCTCGGTACCGCCGCTGTAGAGCCGGGTGCTGAAGCCGCGCAGCGTGGTGGTGCCGAGCGACAGGCGCTGGGCGCGCGCCAGCCCGGTGGTCAGCTCGCTGTAGATGTCGCCGACGCGGGTGTCGGCCAGCCAATGGCTCGTCACCGGCAGGCCGAGATTGGTCACCGTGGCCCGCAGGCCGCTGCGCCGGGTCGTGCTGCCCCACCAGCCGCCGCCCAGGCCCAGGCCGGTGTCACCGCTGCTGAGCCGTCCGTCCGCCTGAAACAGCCAGTCGCCGTGGTTGAGCGTCTCCAGCCGGTATTCAGCCCGTACGCCCCATTCGCCCTGGCGGTAGCCATCGGCGCCGGTGGCCGACGCGGTCGTACCACCCAGCCGGGTTTCCAGCAGCCAGCTGCGCAGGCCCATGGGCTCGGGCGAAGCCGCCTTCTGCGCCTGGTCACCGGTGCCAGACGCGTCGCTCTCCTTCATGAAGCGGTCCTGGTAACCGCGCTGCTGCGCAGTTTCGGCGCGCCTCTGGGCTTCCAGCTGTTCCAGGCTCAGCGATTCCACGGGCGCGGCCAGTGCAGCGCTCGCGCAGAGCACAGCGGGCAGGGCGAGTCCGGGCATCTGCCACGCACGCGCCCACGGGCCGATCGCATCGGCTCGCCCACGCATCGAGCCACGTAAGAACATCGTTTGAATTTTAGGGAGGCCAGCGCCCCTGCCGGCGCACCTGTTGCGCCGTGGATACCACGGCGGCGCCGGACGCGCCAACTTTTTGGGCCGGAAACGCCGAAAAGCTGCCCGTCCCCGGACAAATAGGGCTCGCCCTGCCCGGAGATGGCGACGGGCGCCTTCTGGCGGTGACCCTCAGCCGCGTAACGCGCTGGCGTGGTGCGCCACGTGATCGCCCATGAAACTGGCGATGAAGTAGTAGCTGTGGTCGTAGCCCGGCTGCAGGCGCAGGGTGAGGGGGTGGCCGGCCGCCTCGCAGGCGGCCTGCAGCAGTTCGGGCCTGAGCTGGCCGGCCAGGAATTCGTCGGCCTCGCCTTGGTCGACCAGCAGCGGCAGGCGCTCGCTGGCACCCGCGATCAGCGCCACGGCGTCGTGCCGCACCCAGGCCGCGCGGTCGTCGCCCAGGTAGGCGCTGAAGGCCTTCTGGCCCCAGGGCACCTGGCTGGGCGCCACGATGGGGGAGAACGCGCTCACGCTCCGGTAACGGCCCGGGTGGCGCAGCGCCAGCGTCAGCGCGCCGTGCCCGCCCATGCTGTGGCCGGCGATGCCGCGCGCCCCGGTGGCCGGCAGGTGCTGTTCGACCAGCGCCGGCAGTTCCTGCACCACGTAATCTTCCATGCGGAAGTGCGGCGCCCAGGGCGCCTGGGTGGCGTTCAGGTAGAAGCCCGCGCCCTGGCCAAGGTCGTAGGCCGGGTCGTTGGCCACCCCTTCGCCACGCGGGCTGGTGTCGGGCGCGACGACGATCAGCCCGTGCCGGGCGGCGTGCTCCTGCGCGCCCGCCTTGGTGATGAAGTTCTGCTCGGTGCAGGTCAGGCCCGACAGCCAGTAGAGCACCGGGCAGCGCTCGCCCGCCAGCGCCGCCGGCGGCAGGTAAATGCCGAACCTCATGGGCGTGCCGGTGCTGGTGCTCGCGTGTTGCCAGACCTCCTGGCGGCCGCCGAAGCTGGCGTGCTGCTCAATACGTTCCATGGTTCCGGTCCCCTCAAAATGCTATTGATTCAGGAGCTGCTTGCGCCCGCCACACCTGGGCCATCGGCTCAAAACACTTAAAAATCAGCAGGCCTTTGCCAGCACGTCGAGCACCGCCTGCGCGAAAGCCTGGGGCTTTTCCTGCGGCAGGTTGTGGCCGGCGCCGGGCACCACGCGGTGCTCGTGCCAGCCGGTGAACTGGTGGGCGTGCGCCGCCGTGCCGCCGATGGCCATCACGCCGTCGTCGGCGCCGTCCAGCGTGACGGTGGGCACGGCGATGGAGGGCTGATGCGCCAGCTGCGCCTCGATGGCCGCCACCGCCGGGTCGCCCGGCACCAGGCCGAAGCGGTGGCGGTACGAGTGGATCACCACGTCGATGAAGTCAGGGTTGTCAAAGGCGCGCGCCGTGCGCGTGAAGGTCGCGTGGTCGAACGCCCAGGTGGGCGACCACAGGCGCCACAGCAGTTCGCACAGCGCGTCGCGGTGCTGGCGCAGGCCCGTCTTGCCTCGTTCGCTATGAAAATAATACTGATACCAGAGGCGCTGCTCGTTCTCCGGCGTGGTGGGTTGCATGGCCGCGGCGATGTGCTGGATGTTGTAGCTGTTCTGCGAGACCAGCCCCAGGCAGCGCTCCGGCCACAGCGCCGCCACGATGCAGGCCGCGCGCCCACCCCAGTCGTAGCCGGCCAGCAGCGCCTTGTCGATGCGCAGGGCATCCAGCAGCGCCAGCAGGTCGGCTCCCAGCGCCGCCTGCTCGCCCGAGCGCGGCGTGGCCGCATCGACGAAGCGCGTACCGCCGTAGCCGCGCAGAAAGGGCACGATCACCCTCAGGCCCCGCGCCGCCAGCAGCGGCGCCACCTCGGCGTAGGCCTGCACGTCGTAGGGAAAACCGTGCATCAGCAGCACCGGCGTGCCGGCCGGCGGGCCCGATTCGTGGAACACCACGTCGAGCACGCCGGCGTGCACGCGGCGCAACGGGCCCAGCCCCGGCTGGCCCACGGCGGGCGGCGGTGAGGCGCTGGCCATGGCCGCCGCTCAGGCGTAGTGGACGACGCTGCGGATCGACTTGCCCTCGTGCATCAGGTCGAACGCCTCGTTGATCCCGGTCAGCGGCATGATGTGGGTGACGAAGGGCGCGAGCTGGATGCGCCCGGCCATCGCGTCTTCCACCATCCCTGGCAGCTGGCTGCGACCCTTGACGCCGCCGAAGGCCGTGCCCAGCCAGCGCCGGCCGGTGACCAGCTGGAACGGCCGGGTGCTGATTTCCTGCCCCGCGCCGGCCACGCCAATGATCACGCTCTGGCCCCAGCCGCGGTGCGCGCATTCCAGCGCGGCACGCATCACATTCACGTTGCCGATGCACTCGAAGCTGTGGTCCACGCCCCAGGTCGTCATGTCGACGATGACCTGCTGGATGGGCTTGTCGTGGTCCTTGGGGTTGATGCAGTCGGTGGCGCCAAAGGTGCGGGCCAGTTCGAACTTCGACGGGTTGGTGTCGATGGCGATGATGCGCCCCGCCTTGGCCAGCTTGGCGCCCTGGATCACCGCCAGCCCGATGCCGCCCAGGCCGAATACGGCCACGCTGTCGCCCTCCTGCACCTTAGCGGTGTTCTTGACGGCGCCAAGGCCGGTGGTCACGCCGCAGCCCAGCAGGCACACCTGCTCGGGGTTGGCATCGGGGCTGATCTTGGCCAGCGAGACCTCGGCCACCACCGTGTACTCGCTGAACGTGCTGCAGCCCATGTAGTGGTAGACCGGCTGGCCGTTGTAGCTGAACCGCGTGGTGCCGTCGGGCATCACGCCCTTGCCCTGGGTGGCGCGCACGGCCACGCACAGGTTGGTCTTGCCGCTCTTGCAGAACAGGCATTCGCCGCATTCGGCGGTGTACAGCGGAATCACATGGTCGCCCGGCTTCACGCTGGTCACGCCTTCGCCGCACTCGACCACGATGCCGGCGCCCTCATGGCCCAGCACGGCCGGGAACAGGCCCTCCGGATCGTCGCCCGAGAGTGTGAAGGCATCGGTGTGGCACACGCCGGTGTGCGTGATCTTCACCAGCACCTCGCCCTTCTTCGGCGGTGCCACGTCGATCTCGACGATCTGCAGGGGTTGGCCGGCCTCGAAGGCCACGGCAGCACGGGATTTCATCAGTTCATCTCCTCAAGGTTCACGGATTCGGCAAGCGGGCCGGAGCAGGCCCAACAACAAGCAGCGGCGCCAGCCCCAAACAACGCAGCCGCCGCACGGCGCGCAGCGCCGAAACGGCCGCGGAGCAGGCCATGCAAGCGAACGCCGTGCTCGGGCTTGTACCGAGCACTGGCGTTGTCCCCCCTCCCGAAGAGAGAGGGGGGGAAGGCGCGCCAGCGACTCAGGGGGGTCATCTCAAATAACTTCGCACCAGCGCCGCCGCATCGTCCAGCGCCGCATGGATGCGCGCGTGCTCCGGCTCCAGCACGCCGGCCAGGTCGCAGTCGGCGTGGCCGAAGGATTCGCGCAGGTGGCCTTCCAGCACCTCGGCCATCAGGCCGTTGACGGCACCGCGCAGGGCGGCCAGCTGCTGCAGCAGCGCCCCGCAGGCGGCGCCTTCGGCCACGCTGCGCTCCAGCGCCTCGGCCTGGCCGCGGATGCGACGCAGCCGCGCGATGGCGCGCTTCTTGTCTTCGGGGGAATGGGGCATGTCGGCAGCCTCAAGATACTGCCGGGGAGTTTAATGGCGTCGGGCCGGCCCGGTCAACGCCGCCGCCCGATGACCCCACGTGGGCGACCGCCCGGAGGCGCGGAGGCGCCCGCTCAGCCCTTGCGGTTCCATGTGTAGACGGCGGTGACGGCGTAGTTCCACACCGCGCCGATCAGCACGCCGGCCACCGCCGAGGCGCCCCACCACACGGAATGCTCGCGGAACAGCCAGCCCGCCAGGCCGACGTTGGCCAGCGCGCCCACGCTGCACACCAGCGTGAACGAGATCCAGCCGCGCAACCAGCCCCAGCCCTTCAGGCGCCGGTCGCGGTAGGTGAGCCAGTTGTTGAGCACGAAGTTGCCGGTCATGGCCACGAAGGTGGCCACGGCCTGCGCCGTCACGAAGCTGGCAAAGCCGCCCTTGAACAGCAACGCCAGCACGGCCATGTGCACCAGCAGGCCCAGGCCGCCCACCAGCGTGAAGGCGATGAAGCGCACCGGGATCAGCCGGCCGAACCAGTGGTCCAGCAGCATGATCGCGTACTCCCACATCACCGACGTGTCGAGCTTGCTCTCGCCGGCGAAGCGGTTGCGGAATTCGTAGGGCAGCTCGCGCACCACCAGCGGCCGGGGCGAGGCGGCCAGCAGGTCCAGCAGGATCTTGAAGCCCACCGCCGACATGCCGGCCCGCACGCTGGCCAGCACCGCCGGCTGGCGGATCATGAAGAAGCCGCTCATCGGGTCCTGCACGTCGGCCTTGATCACCGCCTGCGACAGCTTCGTGGCCCAGCGGCTCATGTGCTCACGCGAGGCCGCCCAGTCGCCGGTGCCGCCGCCCTCGATGTAGCGGCTGCCCACCACCACGTCCACGGCCGGCTCGGCCTGCAGCAGCGCCAGCATCTTCGGCAGCAGCCGCTCGTCGTGCTGCAGATCGGCGTCGATCACCGCCACGATGGGCGCCGACGAGGCCAGCATGCCCTCCACGCAGGCCGAGGCCAGGCCGCGCCGGCCGATTCGCTGCAGGCAACGCACGCGCGGATCCTGCTGCGCCAGTGCGCGCACCGTGTCGGCGGTGGCGTCGGGCGAATCGTCGTCGACGAAGATCATCTCCCAGTCGCTGCCGGCCAGCGCCTCGGCCACGCGCCGGTGCAGCTCGGCCACGTTGGCGGATTCGTTGAAGGTGGGAACGACGACGGAGAGTTGCGGCATGGAAGACTTCAATCCCTGGGGCCGCCGGCGTGTGCCGCCGCCTTGCCCTTGTAGCCGCTGCAGCGGTAGATCTCGATACGGCGGGCGCCGCCGGCGTCCACCACGGCCACGCGCTCGACGCGATCGAACAGCGGCGCCACCTGGCGGGTCAGGTCGATCTCCGACTGCGACTGGTCCGACAGCACCAGCAGCCCGGTGGCGCCCTTCAGGCCGTCGGCCGGTTGCGGGAACATGTCGAACTGTAGCGCGCGCTCGCCCAGGATGTCGTGCGCGTAGGTGCGTTCCGGCCGCTGGCGGTAGAACCAGATCAGCGCGCTGATCTTGTAGTTGGGCGAGAACACGAAGGTGCGCTCGCCCCCGGCACGCAGCTGCGTTTCCACCTGGTCCACCCTGGCCGCCGCCTCGGGCCAGCCGCTCCAGGTGTTCAGGTCGTCCGGCAGCGGCAGGTTGGGCACCACCGTGAGGCCCAGGCCCATGACCGTGATCACCGCCGCCGACGCCAGCCCGGCCCGCAGCCGCCGCAGCCGGCCCGGGTCGGCCAGCACGGCGCGCGCACCCAGCACGATGAGCGGCCACCACACCGGAATCAGCCAGTTGATCTTGACGTTGCCGCGGAAGCTCGCCACCACGAAGATCGCCAGCGGCACCGCCGCCGCCACCCACAGCAGCCGCTCGCCATCGTCCAGCCGGCGCGCCAGCAGTGCGCGGCCACCCGCCACCGCGGCGCGCACGGCGATCCAGAACACGTAGGGCGTGAGCAGCAGCGCCTGCGTGGCCAGCAGCACGGCGAAGAAGCGCGGCTTGAAGCGGCTGCCCATCTCGCCCAGGCGCCGCGTGCTCTGGAAGGTGAGCGACACCCAGTCGTGCTGCGCGTTCCACAGCAGCACCGGCGAGAACACCAGCACCGCCACCAGCACGGCCAGATACGGCTCGGGCCGCAGCAGCCAGCGCCTTTGGCCGGGCGAGAGCAGCACCCAGGCCAGGGCCACCGGCCCCAGCAGCGCGCCCGGGTACTTGCCCATGCACGCCAGCCCCAGGAAGAACCCGGCCACCAGCCACCAGCGCCCCTGGCCGGTGAGCCGCACCCGCCCCAGCGCCCACACGGTGCCGACCCAGCCGAACAGCAGCGGCGCGTCCGGCGTGGGCGAGACGCCGAAGATCTCGTACAGCAGCGTCAGGTTCAGCGCCAGCAGCGCCCAGAAGGCCAGCCGCGCGTCGCGGAACTGCTCCCGCACCAGCCGCGCCAGCAGCAGGTTCCAGCCCAGCGACCACAGCACCGCCGCCAGCTTGACGCCGAACACCGACTTGCCCACCAGGTGCGTGGTCAGCCAGATCGAGTAGGTCGCCAGCGGCGGGTGGTCGAAGTAGCCCGGCGACGGGAACTGCGACCAGCTCCAGTAGTAGGCCTCCTGCGGCGTCAGCGGCGCCAGCGCCGCCAGCAGCAGCCGCGCCAGCGTGAAGGCGGCCACCAGCCGCCACACCGCCGGTGCGGCGGGCAACGCCAGCGTGCGCTCGGGCGCGGCCGGGCTGGTCGGTGACGTGGTGGCAGTGAGGTTCAAGAGAGGGCGGACGCGGGTGGCTGCCCGAGGTCAGGGGCACACGGCTGGCGCCGCCCCACGCCGGAAGCCGGAAACCACCTCTCGCGCTGCGCGCAGCGGGGAGGGCGGGTTCCGATCTTAAGGCTTACCCTGGAGCCCCTCGCTGCGCCAGGCAAGCGCAAAAAGCCTCAGCCCTGGCCGAGCCCGATGGGCGCCGGCGCGTTCTGCACGATGCGGGTGAACAGCCTGTCGTACATCGGCTCGGGCTTGAACTTGCCGGTGAGCGGGTCGCAGTTCTTCTCGAAAGCCGCGTCCACCGCCTGCCAGTCTTCTTCGGTCAGGTGCTTCTCGGCCGCCGGCAGCACCTCTTTCTCTTCCAGCTGCATGTGGGCCAGGTACAGGTTCACGTAGCGGTCGAAGGCGTCGGTGAAGGTCTCGCGCCGGCTTTCGCCCAGCAACTCCCAGCCCAGCAGCAGGTGCTGGATGTCGCGCACGGCCTTCTCGGTGTATTCGTGGTCGCGGTCCAGCCGCGCCACCGCCACGCCCAACTCCGGCACCGCCTTCAGCACGCGCGGGAACAGCAGTTCGGTTTCCTTGGGATGGTGCAGGCGCTCGGGGAATTCGTCGATGTAGAACAGCATGGCGCGCAGCACGTCGAAGAAGTTCTTCGGGTTGTCGCGCGGCCCGCGCGCCACCAGCATGCGCATGGACTGCAGCATGGCCGCCAGGGAAGAGTGCTCGTCGCGGATGATCTCAAGGCTGCGGTGCTTCATCGCCGTTCTCCTGTTCTTCAAACAAGTCTAGCGCACCAAGGCAGTGCGACACATGACGCACATCAAGCCTCGCCGTGAAGAACATCCGGCGCGTCCGCCAGCACGACAGGTGCGTTCAGTGTCGAGTAATGGCCCGGAAAATGTTGCTGGTGCCCCTTGACGGAGCTGTAACGCAGTCCCAGGTCATGGTGGGAATCGACCACGCGGTGCGCGTGGGCGCCCAGTCCGCGGCCCAGGGCCTGCGTGTACATGATCGGCCCGGTGGTCAACAGCACGCCGTGAAGTCCGCTCACATCGGCCCGGCCGGCATGGGCCTCGATGCAGTGCAGCATGTACCCGATGACGTAGCGCAACAGGGGATGCTGCGGCGCCGCGATGAGATGCCAGTTCTGGAACTCGCCGCGCAGAAAGCCCTGGTCGGTGAGCTCCTGGTGGATGCCGAACCCGGGGATCGACTGATGCGGGCCGTTGGGCCAGAACGACAGGACGTATTCGTCGTCTGGCCGCAGCGACTCGTCGAGCGGTCGTGCGGTGTTGCTCTTAATGTCCAGGTACACGCCGCCGTACCGGTACACCACCAGGTAGCGGAAGAAATCCGCCCGCGCCGGCCCGAAGGCAGGGTTGAGGCGGCAAAAGGCCTGGTAGTACTCCGGCCGGAACTCGTCGCGAATGAAGGCTGCCACGGCCGCGTCGTCGTAGAAGCGGTAGTCCCAGCCCGGGTTCATGGCGCGCAGTTCGGCGATGCCGGGCCGAAAGGCCTCGGGCACCGCCGCTGCGCTGCGGTAGGTCTGATGGATGATCTTCGGAATGGTCAAGCCAGGCTCCCGCCAGCGTCACCCGATGCCCGGATCGGGGGGCGTCCGCAGATGCCAGCCATCCGCTCGACGGCCGTTGCCTGCGCACAGGTTGCGGACCGGCCCGGGATGGTCCGGGCCTCGGTCGCACAGCGAACGGGCAAATGATACGGACAGTTACGGCTTGCCCGCAACCGCATCCGGCCGCCAGCGCTTGAGCAGCAGCGCGTTGCTCATCACGCTGACCGAGCTGAGCGCCATGGCTGCGCCGGCCACCACCGGGTTCAGGTAGCCCAGCGCCGCCAGCGGGATGCCCGCCGTGTTGTAGATGAAGGCCCAGAACAGGTTCTGGCGGATCTTGGCCACCGTGCGGCGCGAGATGTCCAGCGCCGCTGGCACCAGCCCCACGTCGCCACGCATCAGCGTGATGCCGGCCGCGTGCATGGCCACATCGGTGCCGCTGCCCATGGCGATGCCGACGTCGGCGGCGGCCAGCGCGGGCGCGTCGTTCACGCCGTCGCCAACGAAGGCCACGGTATGCCGGCCCCCACGCTGCACGGCTTCGCCTGTTGCGCTGCCCCCCGAGGGGGCCGCACCCGCCTTGGGGCGGCCCGGCGGCGGGTGGACGTGGCCCTCGCTGTCGTCCGCTGAAAAGGCCATCGCTTCCACCCTTTCAGGCTGGGCCTGACGAAGCCCAAGCTGCAGCGCACGCACCGCCTCGGCCTTGTCGCCGGGCAGCACCTCCGCCATCACCTCGCCCTCTTCGGGCTTGAGGCCCAGGCGGCGCGCCATGGCCTCGGCGGCGCCGCGGTTGTCGCCGCTGACCATCACCGTGCGCACGCCGCGCGCGTGCAGCGCCTCGATGGCCGCGCGCGCGCCGTCCTTGGGCGCGTCGGCAAACGCAAGCAGGGCACGCGCCTGCGGCACGGCGGCTTCGTCGGCAGCCTCGCAAGCTACAGAAACAGTAGCTGCCTGCGCCTGCTGTGCCTGGGCTGCGGCCTCCAAAGGCTTCAAATCCACGCCCAGCTCGCGCATCCATGCCCAGCTGCCGATGCGCCACAGCCGGCCGTCCACGCGCCCTTCGGTGCCTCGCCCGGGCACCGCGCGGATTGCGCCCCAACGCTCCACGGCTTCGCCTGTTGCGCTGCCCCCCGAGGGGGCCGCACCCCGCCTTGGGAGCGGCCCGGCGGCGGGGTCGCCCCCACGCTCCCCCGCTTCGCGTGGCCCGCTGCCCCCCGAGGGGGCTGCTTCGCCTTGGGGCGACTCGGTGGCGAAGCCCGTCCTCCCGAGCGCAGGGAAGCGCTCGGCCGCGGCTTCCACCACGGCGCGGGCCAGCGGGTGCTCGCTGCCGGCCTGCACGGCCGCCACCGCGGCCAGCGCGGCATCGGCGTCGGTGCCCGGTGCGGGCTCGAAGGCGGTGAGGCGCGGGCGGCCCTCGGTCAGCGTACCGGTCTTGTCGAAGGCCACGGTGTCGACCTGGTGGGCGATCTCCAGCGCCTCGGCGTCCTTGATCAGGATGCCGTGTTTGGCCGCCACGCCGGTGCCCGCCATGATGGCCGTGGGCGTGGCCAGCCCCAGCGCGCAGGGGCAGGCGATCACCAGCACCGCTACCGCGCGGATGATGGCCGTCTCCAGCCCCACGCCCGCCAGCCACCAGCCCACGAAGGTGAGCAGCGCGATGCCCAGCACCGCCGGCACGAACACCGCGCTCACCTGGTCCACCAGCCGCTGCACCGGCGCCTTGGCGGCCTGCGCGTCTTCCACCAGCCGGATGATGTGCGCCAGCACGCTTTCGCTGCCGGCCGCCGTCACCTCCATCAGCACCCGGCCGTCGCCGTTGATCGAGCCGCCCGTCAGCGCGTCGCCCGTGCCCTTGGCCACCGGCAGCGGCTCGCCGGTGAGCATGGCCTCGTCCACCTGCGTGCTGCCCTCGCTGACCCTGCCGTCGGCCGGCACGCGCTCGCCGGGGCGCACCGCCAGCCTGTCGCCGGCGCGCAGCTCGTCCACCGGGATGTCCTTTTCCTGGCCGTCCCAGTCGATCAGGTGCGCCAGCTCGGGCCGCAGCGCGTGCAGCGCGCGGATGGCCGCCGTGGTCTGGCGCTTGGCGCGCGCCTCCAGCCACTTGCCCAGCAGCACCAGCGTCACCACCACCGCCGAGCTCTCGAAGTACAGGTGCGCATGGGCGCCATGGCCGGAGAACAGCCACAGGTACATGGACAGCGCCCACGCCGCCGACGTGCCCACCGCCACCAGCAGGTCCATGTTGCCGGTGCCCGCCTTCAGCGCGTGCCAGCCCGCCCTGTAGAAGCGCGCGCCCAGCCAGAACTGCACCGGCGTGGCCAGCAGAAACTGCAGCCAGGGCGGCGCCATCCAGCGCACGCCCAGCGGCATCAGCAGCATCGGCGCCACCAGCGGCAGCGACAGCAGCAGGCCCGTGCCCACCGGCGCGAAGCCCGCCCAGGGCGAAGCGCCCGCCGCGTCGTCGATGGCCGCGGCCGCCGCGCGCGGCTCGTAGCCGGCGTCGCGCACGGCCCGGCGCACCCGCGCCTCCACATCGTCGCCCGCCGCCACCGTCACCCTCGCCGACTCCGTGGCCAGATTCACCGCCGCGTCCTGCACCCCCGGCACCTTCTTCAGCGCCTTCTCCACCCGCGCCACGCAGGAAGCGCAGGTCATCCCGCCCACGCCAAGGTCAAGGGTGCAGAGATCGGGAGAAGTGGTCGCGGCCGCTGTGTTCATGCCGCTAGTGTGAAGGTTGACATCGTGGCAAGGTCAAGGGTGGGGAAATTGACCGTGAAATCGGGCTTCAGACCTTATCTGACAGCCGCAGCCAGCTATTAAACAAGGAGCATTCACTTGGCGGATGCCACGTCGGCCCTCAGGGAATCGTCCATTCGACGCGCGCCAATTTGCATTCGGGGGCGCATCGTGGCCCATTGGGCCGAAAGATCCGGTAATGCGGGAAAGTCGTGGTTCGGTCGAGCAGCGTGCGTCCGCCAACCCTTTGCGTCACGTGAACCGCTTCAGGGCGCCCAACGATCATCAACTCCCACATCAGTTTGTCGCGATCCGCAGGAGCTTGCCTTTCCTCCCCGGGCGGAACGACGCGCAGATACACAGGCTCCTGGTAGCTGCTGCAGACCGCCTCCACCTGGCGCCTGACTTCCGCGAGCGTCACCGAGCAACTCTCACCGCGCTGCCATCGATTTTTCGCACCATGACCACTCCACATACGACCTGCAGCCCCCGAGGGCGGATTTGAGGTCAATGCACAGTTGATCTTCAATTCTCCTGAAGTTCAAGCAGTCAACCGTGCTTTTGCAGCACCGTTCTCCGCCGCAATTCGCATCCGCCCATCGCCGCGGACGCTCAATTACCTGGGCGCACTGCATTTCCCCGGTTTTGCCATCTCGAGCTTGGCGACAGCCTGTTTCCCCTGCTCCTCCGGAATCTGTTCCAGCCCGGCACCGCCCACGAACACGCCCATCTTGATGAACTGCCGAATGAAGTAGTTCTTGCCGGCTTCGAACATCAGCTCAAGCGTGTTGGGGGAGAATTCCGACTGCGTATCGACCTTGTGGGTCTTTCCGCCTTCCACCTCGGTGTAGAAAAACACGTCCGGCGCACTTTCGCCGACGCAATGGCCATCGATCCAGACGTCTTTCTTGAGGGCTTTGCCAATGAAGCTGTCGCGATAGACATAGACCCCGGCATTCCCCTTGCTGGGCGGGCTGAATTGCTTGGCCTTGGCGGAATCCGCCTGTGAGGCCATTTCCACAGATGCACACCCGGAAATAAGGAGCGCGCCGGCAAGTATCAGGGTGGAGCTGACTTTCATGGGTTGTTTCCCTCGGTTTGGTATTGGAAGTTCGACCTGTTCTGCCCCCTGCGCAGCGTGCCTTGGTGCGAGAAGCAAAGACCCTTTGAATTTTTCGGATCCGCAGGTTGCGGGACTGCGTGGAAGCACCTTCCTCCTCAGGCAGGCGCTTCGAGCGCGCGGGATTGTGGCACCCGGCCCATCGCCGACAGGAGGCGCCCATCGGCCTCCGCCATGAGGTACCAAGGCCCGCCCCGCTTGACATTCCCACCATGTCAAGCTTCAAACTCGCTGCATCCAACCCAACCAGCCGAGGAAAGCACCATGCAACAGCAATTCACCGTCACCGGCATGACCTGCGGCCATTGCGAGATGGCCGTGCAGCGCGCCGTCGAGCTGCTTGACGGCGGAGCCCAGGTGAAGATCGACCGCGCCAACAACCTGGTGGAGGTCGAATCCACGCAGCCGCGCGAGGCGATTGCCGCCGCCATCCAGGAAGAAGGCTACGCGGTGGCCGAATGAACAGCGACCCGGCGCCGGGGCCGGTCGAGCATCAGGTCCGCGTCACGAATCAGGTCCGCGTCACGATTGGCGACGCCGCACGCGCCTCGGGCGTATCCGCCAAGATGGTGCGGCACTACGAATCGCTCGGCCTGCTGGGCGAGGTGGCACGCACCGAAGGCGGCTACCGCCAGTACACGGCGGCCGACATCCACACGCTGCGCTTCATCAAGCGCTCGCGCGAGCTGGGTTTCTCGATGGCCGAGATCGCCGATCTGGTGAGCCTGTGGCACGACAAGGCGCGCGCCTCCAGCCAGGTCAAGCTGATCGCCAGCCAGCATCTGGCGGACCTTGAAAAACGCATCCAGGCCATGCAGGACATGCGCCGGACGCTACAGAATCTGGTGCACTGCTGTCACGGCGACGCGCGGCCCGACTGCCCCATCCTGGACGAACTGGCGGGCGAAGCCTGAGCCGCCCGTCCCAGCCTCATCTTCTTCCAACTTTACATAGCGCAACCCGGCAGCCAAGCGGGCGACACAAGGGCCGCGCACACTGAACCTCAAGCCCGGGATGGAAACCCAGCCCGGTTCGATAGATACCCCTGAGACAGAAAGGATCGTCCACGATGCATCCCTACCGCAAACACTTCCTCATGGCCGGCGCCCTGGCCGCCTGCGGCGCCGCCGCCTTTGCCCAGCCCGTGAGCACCGTGCCGTTCGAGCGCGGCAACGGCCCCCAGGCCCAGCAGCAACGCCCCGGCCGTGACGGCATGGGCCCGCGCGGCGGCCGCCTCGACCCGGCGCAAATGCAGCAACGCATGGCCGAGCGCCACGCCCGCCGCATGGAGCAGCTCAAGACCAAGCTGAAGATCACCCCGGCACAGGAAGGTGCCTGGACCACCTTCACCTCCGCCATGCAGCCACCCGCCATGGAAGGGCGCCCGCGCTTCGACCGTGACGCCATGGCCAGGATGACCACGCCCCAGCGCATCGACTTCATGGAGCAGATGCAGACGGAGCGCGCCGCCCGCATGCGCCAGCGCGGCGAAGCCGTGAAGGCCTTCTACGGCCAGCTCACGCCCTACCAGCAAGGCCTGTTCGACGCCGATGGCATGGGCCACTTCGGCCCGCACGACGGCCCTGGCGGTCCCGGTGGCCCAGGTGGCCCAGGTGGTCACCATCGCCACGGCGGTGGCCAACGCATGGGGCCCGGCGGCCAGGGCGGCCCCGGTATGGGTGGTCCCGGCGGCCCCGGTCAAGGCCCGGGCATGGGCGCACCTGCGCGCTGACCTGAATCACGACGCCGGCGCATGGCTGTGCGCCGACCGCCCCTCGCCCGGCCCTGTGCCGGGCGTTTTCGTTGGGTAGCGAGCCAAGACCAGCAACTCCACGTGAGCAAGCAGCGGATGTCCCGTCGCCCGGGCGCCTGCGGACCACTTTTTGCGCACCATCCTGGGCCAACCACCATGCGCCCGGTTAAGCTCCCGTCATGGCGACGCCCGCACCTCCCCCCATCTCGCCCCCCGGGTCCGCGCCGCGCCGGGGCGGTATCGAGCTGCCCACCATCCGTGAGGTGCCGCTGACCGCGCCCCTGGCGTGGCTGGCCGCCGGCTGGCGCGACCTGTGGCGCTGCGGCTGGCTCAGCCTGGTGCACGGCCTGGCGCTGGCGGCCTTCGGCGCACTGCTGCTGGCCCTGGCGCGCGACCGCTTCTGGCTGCTGGCCGGTGCCTTCTCCGGCTTCCTGGTGGTGGCGCCTGTCCTGGCCACCAGCCTGTACGCGCTCAGCCGCGCGCTGGAGCAGGGCGAGCCGGTGGGTGTGGCCACCATCTTCAAGACCTGGACGCGCTGGCAGCACTCGCGCTACGCCGTGCGTGGCGGCTACTGGAGCATGGTGCGCTTCGGCCTGCTGCTGTCGCTGGCCGGCACCGGTTGGGTGCTGACGTCGGCCGCGCTGGTCACGCTGCTGGCGCCGGCGCCCGTCAACACGCCGCAGGATTTTCTGCAGCACGTGGTGCTGGCGCGCAGCGGCTACCTGTTCGAGCTGTGGCTCACGCTGGGCGGGCTAATGGCCGCGCCGCTGTTCGCCTCCAGCGTGGTGTCGATGCCGCTGCTGCTCGACCGTCGAGTCGATGTGCTGCAGGCCGTGCTGACCAGCTGGCAGACCGTGCTGACCAACCCGCTGCCCATGGCCCTGTGGGCAGCGCTCATCATGGGGCTCACGCTGCTGGGCATGGCCACGGCCCTGGTGGGACTGATCGTCGTCATGCCCTGGCTCGGCCATGCAAGCTGGCACGCCTACCGCGCGCTGGTCGATGCCAGCCGGCTGACCGAGCGGCTGCCTCCGGTCGAAGTGGCTTGAACCCAGAAACGGCAGTAGAACGATGTTTGGTTTCACCGAAGAGCAGATCGCCTGGTTCGGCCTCACGGTCGGCGTGGGCGCGTTCATGCTCTACATGCTGTTCATCATCGGCCACCTGGCCTGGGAGTCCAAGGCCGGCAAGTTCGGCACCTTCGTGATCTTTCTCGGCCTGGCTTTCGGCATGGTGGGTTTCGTCGCCAAGCTGGCGATCGAGTGGTACATGACGCGCTGAAGCGGCCCATATTCCACCCAAGCGGCGCATGGCGCCGCTTTTTTTTCGCTCCCGAAGATCCTCTGCCCGGGCTGTGGACAACCCTGGCACAAGCTGCGGCTTGTCCACATGCGCGGCCAGACGGCCCGAGTTGTCCCGCCCGGCAGGCGCCCGGCGGCCGGGCTTGCCCACAGCCCCCGGATCGCCGCCAAGGCCCGTGCCTGCTGGCGATCCGGCCCTTTGTCCACATGGCCACAGGCCTCTACTACTACCTACTAATTTCTCAAAGAGAAAAAGAAGAAGACCGTGCAGGCCCCGCCTGTGCATGACTGCCGGCTGCGCGGC
>Ga0209607_1000313_pt1 | contig 44057 bp, 29 predicted proteins | sample AD_UKC117_MetaG_FD_184413 | JGI IMG/M metagenome (GOLD analysis project Ga0209607, IMG submission 184413) | Active sludge microbial communities of municipal wastewater-treating anaerobic digesters from Hong Kong - AD_UKC117_MetaG (SPAdes)... | ecosystem: Engineered > Bioreactor > Anaerobic >... | reverse complement strand
GGATCGCGCAGCTGTTCGATGCCGGAGCGACGCCCGAGGGCGAACTGTTCTTCGTCATGGAATACGTCAGGGGCGTCGCCCTCAATGCCTGGCTTTCCGAGCACGCCCCTGGGCTGCAGACGCGTATTCGCATCCTGCAGGAGATCGGTCGCGCTCTGGCCCATGCGCATCAGCGCGGCCTGCTGCACTGCGACCTGAAGCCGTCGAACGTCCTCATCACCGATGTCGATGGACAGCCGACGCCAAAGCTCATCGATTTCGGCATTGCTCGATCAATTGGCAGCAACGCGGCCGTCGACGGTGGAACGCCCGGTTACATGAGTCCCGAACAGTTCGAGCGGCAGGCGGAGCTTGATACGCGCAGCGACGTCTACGCGATGGGCGTGCTGATGGCCGAACTGCTGAGCGGCCAGCGATTCCGCCCGGGGCTGAGTGGCGAGTTTGCGCCAACGTCGCCGCCATCGGCCCGCTTCGACCCGTCAACGCTACCGTTTGCGGACGGCATCCGGATCTCCCATCATCGCGCTGCCGAACTTCGGGCCATCGCGTCACGCGCCCTCAGCGAGGATCGCGAAGGACGCTACGGAAGCGTTCAGGCGCTGGTCGACGACCTGCAGCGCTGGCGCGATGCCGAGCCGGTGTCGGCTTATGGTGGTGGTGCGGCGTATCGGTTTGGCTGCTTCGTCCGTCGCAACCACAACCTCAGCGTGGCCATCGTGCTGGCGCTACTGGTGATCTCGGCGCTGGTCTGGCGACTGGCGGTCCAACTGGACGTGACGCGCGGCGAACGTGACCGTGCCGAGGAAGTGACCTCCCTGCTCGGTAGCGTCTTCCAGGCTGCTGATCCCTATGCCTATCCGGAAGGGACCGTGACCGCGCGAGAACTGCTGCACGAGGCGCCTGCCCAGCTGCAGAAACGACAACTGGATCCTGCGGTCGAGCAGCGACTGCTGCAGACGGTCGGCGACATGCAGACCCGCCTTGAGCTCTACGCCGATGCCGAGCCGTCGCTCGCCCGGGCACTGCAGCTGAATCGCCAACTACTGGGTGATCGTGCGGAGCATAGCGAAGCGGCAAGGCTGCTGGCTCGCAATGCGCTGGTTGATGAACGCTACGACGATGCGGCGGCGCGCGTTGCCGCGGTCATCAAGTCCGCGCGCGAGGATCAGGATGACGATGCACTGAGTGATGCGCTGGTCATTCGCGCGGAGCTGGAGCTTTATCGTGGTGATCCCGATGCGGCCTCCGCGGCTCTTGATCAGCTGCAGGGATTGCTCAAGGGCAAGTCGGACAATCGGCTGGCAGGTGCATTGCAGCGCTACCGCGGGCGCGTCGCTTACGAGCTTGGAGACTACGCAGTTGCCGCCTCGAGGCTTTCCGAGGCCATTCGGTTGATTCGCACTACCGGCGACACGTCCGATGCAGAGTCGGTCAATACCTTGTCGGACCTCGCCATGGCACAGTCCCGGGCGGGACTGCTCGACGAGGCAGAGAAAAGTCTGCGCGAAGTGGTTGCCAGTACCCGCCTGCGGTTTGGCGAGAACAGCGTCAGTCTCGCCATTGACCTCGACAATCTCGGTGCCTTGCTGCAACGGCGCGGCACGCCGGAATCGCTGGCCGAGGGGGAGCAGATGTCGCGCATGGCGCTGGAGATCCTGCGCCAACGTCCGGATGTCGCAGTGGCGGAACGGGCGACGGCGGCCAACAACCTGTCGCGGACACTGGAGTTGCTGGGGCGACCGCTGGAGGCGCTGGCCATCTACCCGGAGGCGGTGGACGCCATGCTGCAGGCGGTAGGTGAGGATCACGCGCTGACCGGCATCGTGCTGCACAACCGTGGTCGCGCCGAACTGGCTGCGGGCGAGCTGGACGCGGCCAGGGAGTCGTTGGTCCGGTCGCGTGACATCCTCGCCGCGACGCTGGGCGAGGAACATCCGCGCTTTGCGGTCTGGCGAGTGACCGAGGCGCAATGGGCGCTCGCCGCTGGCGATGAAGCGTCGGCCCGGACGCAGCTTGAGGCGGCCTGCGCCACGTATCGCAGTGGAGTGTCCCTCGATCAGCGCGAGCGGCAGAGACTGTTCGCCACGATCGAAGCGCTGGGTCGAAAGCGGAAGGGTGGCGTCGTCGACTGCGGAATCCCGGCGACGGCGAACTGAAGTTGAAGCATCGAGCTTCATGAGCAGGCGGGCCCGTCTCAAGGCAACTCACCGCAAGAGCCCGATAGTTCCTTGCCGGGTGCCTGCTGGCAGCGCAATTCGCTGTGATGCGCGTCACGCAGGGGTAATCTCGGATAAGCTATACGCCTGAGATTCTTGGGGAAATTCGAATGAAGCGCAGTCTTCTTTCCGTGGCGCTGAGTGCCGCGCTGGTGCAGGGCGCGTGGGCGCAGTCGAATCCGGGCGAGAGCGGACAGCCGCCGATCGCTACCGACGGCAGCATCCCGGTGACCTATGTCGGTTCCAATGCCCGCGTGTCGCTGGGCGTCAATGACGACCTCGACGTGCTCGGCGAACTGATGTTCGTGTTCGGCGAGGACGGCGATTCCGCCTGGCTGACCGAGGCCTGGCTGGGCCAGGGCGGCGCCGGCGGCATCAAACTCGACTACCACTGGCTGTGGGGCGGCATGAGCGTCGAGGACACCATGTCGCGTCCCGAGCAGGTCAAGGTCGCCAAGGCCTTCCTCGCCGTTGACCAGAACCCGTTCAAGGACCGCAAGGTCTCGCTTGGCTTCGGGATGGAGCGTGAGCACAGCTTCTGGGACCTGTACCTGTCGCGCGCGATCACCGACGAGCGCCAGATCGGCATCGACACGCTGATCGATAACGTGCTGCTGTCGGGCATGGAAGGCGATCGTCCTTACGAGCAGCTGGAAACCACGACCACGATCACGCGTACCTTCGTCAAGCCGTATGACTGGGGTGTTGGCCTGCGCGGCGGTCGCTGGTTCGAGCAGCCGCTGATCCGCCTGCGTGGCGGTCTCGATTACGAGAAGGGCGACTACGACTCCGACCAGACCACGTTCTCGCTGGGCATCGACAAGCAGTTCCGCAACAGCCCGCATAGCCTGAGCCTGGAGATCGAGAGCTACCACAAGACCGGCCTGTTCGAGATCGACCGCAACGACACCCGCGCCTGGCTGCTGTGGCGCTACGACTTCGGCAGCGGCAGCAACTTCCGTGCGACCAACCCCACCCGCGACGTGGAAGTGTCGCGCGAGGTCGCTGGTGATCCGCAGCCGCCCATCGTGGTGCGCAACGAGATCGCCTTCAGCGATGACACCTATTTCGGCTTCGACAGCTCGGCCGTGCAGAACGATGCACAGACCGAGCTGGACGCCGTGCTGGCCGCGATTACCGGCGGCAAGCGCGTTAGCCGCGTGACGCTGACCGGTCATACCTGCGACATCGGTGCCGAGAGCTACAACCAGGGTCTGTCCGAGCGTCGTGCTGGTGCGGTTCGTGACTACCTCGTTTCGCAAGGCGTGCCCGCCGGCGAGATCGACGTTACCGGTCGTGGCGAGCTGGAGCCGAAGTTCCCGAACGATGGCGAGGAGAATCGTCGCAAGAACCGTCGCGTCGATATCGAGTTCCTCACCGTCGAGGAGCACAGCGAGCCCGCTCCGCCGACCACCAAGACCATCACCGAGTGGGTCAAGGAGCCGGTCGCGGCACCGCCAGCGTGGATCCAGCGCGCGCTGCGCAACCCGGCCAGGCACAAGCGCACGGTTGACGTGTACCGGTTCCAGACCGTGGAAACCAACACCACGCTCGGCGAGCGGCAGTACCTCAACCGCGCGCCGGTGGCCGCGGACGATGCAGTCAGCCAGCATGCCTGCGAGCTGATCAGCATTCCGGTGCTGGCTAACGACAGTGACCCGGATGGCGACGCGCTGAGCATCGTCGCCATCGGCGCCACGCAGAACGGCGGCAGCGTCACCGACAACGGCGACGGCACGCTCGGTTACGAGCCGCCGCAGGACGGCGCCGTCTGTGCGGGTGGTGGTGACAGCTTTACCTACACCGTGGCCGACCCCAGCGGCGCGGAATCCACCGCCACGGTCAGCGTCGGCTTCGAGAACGTCGCACCGGTGGCGATGGACGACAGTGGCACCACCGACTACCAGATGCCGGCCTTCATCGATGCACTGGCCAACGACAGCGATGCCGATGGCGATACGCTGACCATCGTCGGCACCACCGATGGCGCGCACGGCTATGTCGAGATCGGCGAAGACGGCCGCCTGCACTACGTGCCGGAATCCGGCTTCAGCGGCGTCGACCAGTTCACCTACACCATCAGCGACGGTCGCGAGACGGCAACTGCCAACGTGACGGTGACGGTGGAAGCGCCGGTCGATCCGGACAACAACCCGCCGGTGGCCCTGGCCGACGTCGCCACGACGATGACCGGCGTGCCGGTGGACATCAACGTGCTGGCCAACGACAGCGATGCCGATGGCGACACGATCAGCCTGGTCAGCACGTCGATCCCGACGCACGGCAGCGTGTCGATCCAGGGCGATCATGTGGTGTACACGCCGGAAGCCGGTTTCAACGGCATCGACAGCTTCACCTATACGATCAGCGACGGCCAGGACACGGCCACCGCCATGGTCAGCGTGACGGTCAGTGCCGACGGTGATCCGGACAACCACCCGCCGATCGCGCGCAACGACATCTACAACTACCGCCCGGGCCAGGCGGTGACGATGAACGTCCTGCACAACGACGAGGACCCGGATCACGACGAGTTGACCATCATCGACGTGCAGGGCTCCGAGCACGGCACTGTGAGCATCGTGGACGGCGGCACCCGGCTGCACTGGATTCCGGACGATGGCTACAAGTCGCTGGAATACCTCGTGTATACGATCAGCGACGGTCGCGGCGGCACGGCATCGGCGGTGGTCACGCTCTACGATCCCTGATTCAGTAGCGGATCAAACGGGCAATAGCCGAAAACAGAACGGGGCGCATGATGCGCCCCGTTCTGTTTTCGGTGTTGTCGATTCCGGTGATCGGCTGAAGTTCGCCCGCTCGACTATTCCCAGGTGAAGTTCAGGGAGATCACGTTGGGCAGGTCCTGGCCGCTGACGAACCGCACCCGGCAATCCACCTGCTGCTTGTATTCGCGTGGAAGTCCCGGGTCGAAGACCACCGTGCCGCTCAGGTGCATGATGGCGTCGTCTTCGGCCTTCGCGGAAGCACGCAGCTCGCTCGGTTCGATCCGGTAATTCTGGTCCTTGAGCTTGCTGTTGATCTCGTTGGTGCAGGCGGTCGTGGCTGCATCTTCCTTGCCACCACCGCAGGCGGTGAGCAGCAAGGCACCCAGAATCACAACGAAACGCAGATATCGCATCGCAAACCTCCCCCCTGGGAAGTGCGGCAGCATCAGCGTGCGGTGCACTGGCACTGCCGCCGTCCAATGGCACGGCGCGGAACCGCGCCTCCTTCGACTTTCACGCTACCGCAAACCGCCCAAGCTGTCATCTGTCAATGGGTTGAACGGTACTTCGGAGGCGATTTCGAGGTCGATTCAGTAACGTGGCACGCTGTTGTCGACTTCCGCGGCCCAGGCATCGATGCCGCCGCTGACGTTGTGCAGGTTGCTGAAACCGAGGCCGCGGAAGTGTTCGGCGGCGGCCCGGCTGGAGTTGCCGTAATGGCAAAGGAAGGCCAGCGCGGTGTCTTTCGGCAGTGCGGCCAGACGCGGTTCGCTGTCCTCGTCCAGCACTTCGTGCGCCTTCGGGAACGGCGCGTGCTGGCGTTCGTGCGGCGCGCGCACGTCGACCACGGTGACGTCACCGGCGTCGAGACGACGGGCGAGCTCCTCGACATCGAGGTCCTGCACGGCCGGCGGCGCGTTCGGATTGCGGATGCTGAGGCCCGCGCCACGCATGTCCTCGACCCAGTCGATCTCCAGGCCATTCGCGCGCGGCGCGCTGGCAAGGTCCAGGTAGACGCTGATGCCGGCGGCCTTGGCGACGACCTCGTTGCCTTCCACCGGCTTCAGCTGGAACTGGGCGTTGAAGCGCGGATCAACGCTCAGGTGCAGGCCCAGAGACGGATCATTGCCATCCATGGCGCGGCGGATCGCGTCCGCTGCCGCATCGGTGATGTGCAGCGTCGGCGGCGTGCGGTCGGGCTCGGGCAGGCCCAGCACCTGATGCAGTTCGCCGGAATTCAGCATCTGCTCGATGATGTCGCTGCCGCCAACCAGTTCGCCCTGGATGTACAACTGCGGGATGGTCGGCCAGCTGCCGTAGGCCTTGATGCCCTCGCGGATCTCGGCATCCTGCAGCACGTCGACGTGCGCATAGGCCGGAACCAGGGCGTTGAGGATGCCTGCCGCCTTCGCCGAAAAGCCGCACTGCGGCATGTTGGGGTTGCCCTTCATGAACAGCACGATGGGATTGGTGGAAAGCAGGGATTCGATGCGCTGCTGCAGCGCCGGGTCGAGGGACATGGGGAAATTCCGTGGTGATTTGCCGGGTGTATTGTATCGCGGCGCCAGCGGGCATCGCTGTGGCCCGTGTCAGCGGCGATTCATAGGGGCGGGTCAGTCGTCGCTGGTTGCGGACACCAGGTCGCGAACCAGCGGCAAGGCCAGCGCCGTCCACTCGGCATACAGCGCGCCGGAGGGATGTAGGCCGTCGTCGGCCATCATCGCGACCTCGCCGCCGCGTCTGCGGCTCACCGGCATGATGTCGACGAAGGCAATGCCATGTTTGGCGCACTGTTTGGCGGCGCGGGCGTTGAAGATGTCGAGCTGGGTGGCGATTTCGGCCGTATCGCGACCGCTTTCCTGGCCGAACCGCGTCACGCCCCAGTCGGGAATCGCCAGCATGAACACACGCTCGCGGCGTCCACCGGCAAGGGCGATCGCGCGCGACAGCAGTACATCCAGCTCCGCCGCGTAGTTGTCGACGTTGCGCCCGCGATACTGATTATTGACACCGATGGCGAGGCTGACCAGGTCATAGGGTGGCGTGAAGTGGTGCGCGTCCATCGCCGCCGACAGTTCGTCGGTGCTCCAGCCTGTGGTGGCGAGGATTTCCGGATCGGCGATGGCGACGCCGCCCTCGCGCAGGCGCGCGACCAGCTGCACCGGCCAACGATCCGCTTCCGGCACCGACTCGCCGATGGTGTATGAATCGCCCAGCGCCAGATAACGCAGGATGGCCTTTTGCGGATTGGCCTGGTTCAAGCGGGCACCCAGCAGGAACACGCCGGCCAGCAGGCTGGCCAACAGCAGCGTCCGGATGAGCTCAAGCAACATGCCTCTTGGCAGCCGGCGCATCCGCCAGCACGTGCAGGCGCTGCTCGATGCGCCCGAACACGTCGGCGATCTGCTCGGGTTCCGGCAGCAGGGTGACGCGGAAGTGATGGCGGTAGGGCACGTTGAAGCTGTTGCCCGGCACGATCAGCACGTCGGCGTTCTCCAGCACGTCCAGCGCGAAACGATGGTCGTCGAAGCCCGGTAGCCGTTTCGTATCGACGCCCGGGAAGGCATACAGCGCGCCGTCAGGCTTCGAAAGGTTCAGCCAGCGACTGGCCGCGCAGGCATCGATCACCGCCTGTCGGGCCGCATGCAGGCGTCCGCCTGGCTGGCACAGTGGGGTGATAGTGTCTTCGCCCTCCAGTGCTGCCGGGATTGCCCACTGCCCCGGCACGTTCGCGCACAGGCGCAGCGCGCCGAGCAGGTCCAGCGCGTGGTGGTAATCGCGCATCTGCGCGACATCGCCACTTAGGCTGACCCAGCCCACCCGGTAGCCGCAGGCACGATGCACCTTGCTCAACCCGCCGAAGGTCAGGCATGGCAGGTCGCCGGCCAGTTGGGCCAAAGGCTGGAAGGGGGTGTCGTCGTAGACGATGCTGTCGTAGATCTCGTCCACCATTAGCAGCAGGCGATGGCGCGCGGCGACCGCGACCAGCTCCTCCAGCAGCGCCTTCGGGTAGACGGCGCCGGTCGGGTTGTTCGGGTTGATCAGCACCAGCGCACGGGTGCGCTGTGTGATCTGCGATTCGATCTGCGCCGGATCGGGCAGGAAACCGTTGCTGGCTTCGCAGGGATAGTGCTCGGCGACGCCGTCATTGAGCAGGGTGGCGGCGGTCCACAGCGGGTAGTCGGGGCTGGGCAGCAGCACTTCGTCGCCGGGGTTCAGCAGCGCGCGCAGGCTCATGTCGATCAGCTCGCTGACGCCGTTGCCGATGAACACGCGATCCGCCGAAGCGTTCACCGCGCCGCGGGCGCGCTGCTGCGCGGCAATCGCTTCTCGGGCTTCCGGCAGGCCCTGCTGGTGGCCGTAGGGATCGCTGCGACCGATGTTGTCGGCGATGGCCTGCTGCAGGTGATCGGGCGCACGGAAGCCGAAGGCGCCGGGGTTGCCGATGTTCAGCTTGATCAGCTGCCGGCCCTGCGCCTCCAGGTCCCGGGCTCGCCGCGCCAGCTCACCGCGGATTTCGTAACGGACTTCGGACAGGCGCTGGCGGGTGGCGATGGAGGACGACATGGACGAGCGGGGCCTCGGGCGTGGGAAAGGTCGCAAGCCTAACCAATTCCTATCGTCACGGCAGCTGTTGGCGTCGTGTCGGCTTTGGCCGGTCTGCTACGTCTCATCACGATCCAAGCCCAGAAGTCTTCGCATGCCTAACCTTGTCGTTCGTATCTGCCTGTCCCTTTGTGCCTTGCTGCTGGCCGTTCCGGTCGCCCGGGCAGCGACTTACTCCGTCTTCAGTACCCAGGACAGTGGCCCAGGAACGCTGCGGCAGGCCATGCTGGACGCCCAGAGTGCCGGTGATGGTTCGGTCATCGAGTTCACGGCTGCCTTTCCGCTGCAGGGTGAAATCCAGCTGGCAAGTGCCTTGCCGACCATGTCCAATTCCTCCCTGGTGGTGGACGGCGGAGATCGGCAGCCGCAGATCAACGGGCAGTCGCTGTACCGGGTGTTCAGTGTGGACGGGAACAACCAGCGCCTGGAGTTGCGCGACCTGACGCTGACCAGCGGGTTCTCCGACCAGGCGGGTGGTTGCGTCTATGGAGGAAACGCCGGCGGTGGCGGCCTGCTGATCGTTGAGCGTGTGCGCTTCGAGGCCTGCGAGGCCAGCGGTGACAGTCTGATCCACGGAGGTGCCATCGACTGGGGGCGCGAGCTGGGTAGCCTGAACGTCAGTGCCAGCCAGTTCATCGACAACACGGCGACGGCGACTCTGAGCAATGGTCAGTCGGCGGGTGGTGCGATCAGTACGAGCTCGAACCTTCTTGCCAGTGGCCTGCTGTTCGAGGGCAACGCGGCGATTGCGGACGATGGCGGCGGTTATGGTGGTGCGCTGAATCTGAATGGCTCCAGCCGTAGCAGCTTCATTTCCGACTCGACGTTCCGCTACAACGCCGCCTCGCCCCTGAGCCCGCTGCTTGGCTGGGGCGGTGCGATTACCCTGGCATGTGACCATGACTGCAGCCTGCAGATTGATCGCAGCTACCTGCGAGGCAATGCCGCCAACGGCGGTGGCGCTATCTATATTCGTCGGACCGGTGGCAGCGGCAAGGGCGTGGGCCTGCGCCTGTATAACAGCAGCTTTTACAACAATGACGCCCGTGACGGCGGCGGCGCCCTATTGGTGGGTCTCGAGGGGCATCTCTATTCGACCAACAGCAGTTTCTACAACAACAGCGCTGCTGACGGCGCGCACATGCAGTTCATCGGAAGCGCCGAAGTGAACTATTTCATCGCCAACCTGCTGGCTCCCGGCATTTCCGGCAATGCCTGCGCGGGGGCGCCCGGTGTGCCGGCCCCGTCGACGGTTACCACCAATCTGCTGTCGGATGCGGTGAGCTGTTCGTTTCTCGCCAACGCCATGTTGCCGGCAACGCCGCTGGGCAATTTCAGCGAAGATGAGTCGCCCGGTCAGATCGGCGTTCTGCGCTTCGACGGCAGCGCCGTGATCGACAGCATCGACGATGCGGGCTACTGCGATGCCGAGGATGCTCGCGCACAGTCTCGACCCATCGATGGCGACGGCAATGGTGTCGCTGCCTGCGACGTGGGCGCTTTCGAAGCACCTGGAGCCTTGTTGTTTCGGGACGGTTTCGAATAACGGAAACAGCCCTTCATCGACGCGTACAATGCCGGCGTGCAGCTCAGCCCCGACCAGCATGAAGCCTTCCTCGCCATCGGCTGGCGCGACGACCTGCCGGCTGCGGCCGCTTTCGCCGACGCGGTGGAAGGCCGGCTGGGGCGAGTGATTGAGCAGCATCGCGCGGGCTACCGCGCGGCCATCGGCGACGATGTGCTCAAGGCCGCGGCGCCGGCCGAATGGCTGCAGCCGCGTTTCGACCCGGTGGATCGCGCGGCGGTTGGCGACTGGGTGCTGCTCGACAACCATGACGTCATCAGCCGCGTGCTGCCCCGGCACAGCCTGCTCAAACGCGGCGCCGCCGGCGAGCATTACCGGCAGCAGCTGATTGCCGCCAACATCGACACCGTGTTCGTGGTCAGCGGCCTCGATGGCGACTTCAATCCTCGTCGCCTGCAGCGCTACCTGCTGCTGGTATTCGGCAGCGCGGACGAAGGCGATCGCGCGCAGCCGGTGATCGTGCTGACCAAGGCCGACAAGGCCCTGGAAGGCGAGCAGGCCGATCCGGACATGGCAGCACGCGTCGAGGAACTGCGCGAATCGCTTCCCGACGTGCCGGTGCTCTGCGTCAACGCCAAGTCCCCGGACACGGTGGCCGCATTGGCGCCGTGGCTGTCGAAGGGGCAGAGTGTCGTGCTTGTTGGGTCGTCGGGCGCGGGCAAGTCAACCCTGACCAACACGCTGCTCGGCATCGAGAAGCAGGCTACGCAATCCGTGCGCGAAGCCGATTCGCGTGGCCGCCACACCACCACCTCGCGCAGCCTGATCCGCCTGCCGGACGGTGCCTGCCTGATCGACACGCCGGGCATGCGCGAGCTCAAGCTGACCGGCGAGGAACGGCTCGAAGACGCCGGCTTCGAGGACATCGAGCAGCTGGCGACGCAGTGCCGCTTCCGCGACTGCGTCCACCAGCGCGAGCCGGGTTGCGCGATCCAGAAGGCGATCAAGGATGGTGAGCTGCAGGCCGAGCGCTGGGCCAACTACCAGAAGCTGCAGGGCGAGCTCAGCGACGCCGCGCAGACGCTAAAGGTCCGTCAGGAACAGAAGCGCGATGAGCGCGTGCAGACGCGAGCACTCAACAAGCGGCTGACCGACAAATACGGGCGCCGTTAGCCCGCGCAGCGGCGCGAAAGCTGAACGAAACCGCCTCCGGATGTCGAGGAATCGGACTCGACCCCGTACCTCTCCCTGAATGCCTTGCTACGCGATTCAACGGGAGAACGCCGTGAAAACCTTTGCCGCCTTCAGTGTCCTGGCCCTGGCCAGCATGACTGCCCGGGCCGACAACTTCCTTGTCACGACCAACGTGGATGGCGGCCCCGGCTCGCTGCGGCAGGCGATAATCGATGCGAATGCGGCCACCGATGTGCCGCACACCATTTCATTTTCCGGTGGCCTGTACCCCACCGGAAGCAGCATCACACTGGTGTCGAGCCTGCCGCACATCACGGCTACCGACCTGACTATCGTCGGTGGCGCGGCGGAGCCCATTATTGATGGTGGTGACGTTTTTCAACTGATGTACGCCACTGTCGACGTGCAGAGCCTGCACCTCAAGGACATCGAGCTTCGCAATGGCGATTCGACGGGTGCCCTCGGTCAGGGCGGCTCCTGTCTCGGCGCCGCGGGTGGCTCTGGCGGCAACCTGACGCTGGAACGGGTCACTGTCCGAGGCTGTACGCTGAGCACGACCGGCCTGGCATGGGGCGCCGGTGTGCGGTGGTCGCGTTCGAGCGGCACGGTTGATATCACTGACAGCCAGTTCATCGACAACTTCACCGAGGTCACGACCACCAGTCAGGGCGGCGGCGGCGCCCTTTCCGTCGGAGCCGCGCACCTGAGCATCACTGGAAGCTGGTTCGAGAACAACGACACCATCTCCGAGAACGGCAGCGCGTACGGTGGTGCGATCTACGTTTCCTCGTCCGACCTCCAGACGTTCTGGCTGAGCGACTCCAGCTTCATCGGCAACGCCGCGTCCCCGGGTCGACCGAATGCGGGTATGGGTGGTGCGGTCTACATTTCCTGCGGGGACTGTTTTGTGCAGACCGAACGCAACTGGTTCCGCGGCAACACCGGCAACTCGGGCGGCGCCATCTACATGCGCCGTGGTTTCAGCTCGGCGAACAAGCCCCGTTTGCTGGTTCATAACAGCTTCTTCTACAGCCATATCGTCACCGGTTCTGGTGCTGCGCTATACGTAGGTAGCAACAGCGAATTCGATGCGGTCAACAACAGCTTCTACAACAACAATGCGAACGATGGCGCCAATGTCGCGTTCAGCGGTACGGCGGATGTGCTCGGTTTCCGCGCCAACCTGATGGCGCCGGTCAGTGATGGCAGCGCCTGTTCGGGTCTGCCCACGCTGCTGACGCCGGCGGCGGTTCGCCTCAATGCCTTCGCTGATGCCGGTACCGACAGCAGCTGCGACTTCCTGAACAATCAGGCTCTGCCCGCCGGCAACCGCGGCACCTTCTTCCTGGAAGAGCGGGCCTTCGGCGAGGATCTCAGCATCTTCTGGTTCGATGGCGCGGCAATCATCGATGCCATCGACGACATCAGCGCTTGCCTGTCCGAGGACGCCCTGGGCAATCCGCGCCCCTTCGATGGCGACGGCGACATGACCGCCGAATGCGATCTCGGTGCCTATGAGTACACCTGGGTGCTGGGTCCGCCGATCAGCGCCTGGATCTTCACCGACGGTTTCGAGGACTGATATCGCCGCCAACGCTTTGGTCGCGTGGCCGATTGGTCCAGAATCGACGGATGACGATTCCGGCCATTGACCCCGCCATGCAGCACCACCTCGACCTCGACGCGCGACTGGTCGAGGCGGTGCGCAGCATCCGCGTGCTGTCCACGGTGAGCTGGCCGGTCAGCGAGCAGGAAGCCTTCCTCGCTGGCTGGCGGCGTGGTCAGCCGATGTTGCCAAGGCCGGACTATGCGCCGGTCAACCACACCGAACTGCATGCGCGGCTCGATGCGATCGCGACCGGCGTTGATCCGGCGCATCCACTGGGCGAATACCTGAACCGCCAGATCCGTTGCTGGCACGACACGCTGACGATGCTGGAATCGATGGGCCGCCCCGAGTTCACCGCGGCATCGATCCGCCTGTTCGGTTCGCCGAGCGACCGCCTGCCGGGCAGCCCGGAGAACAACCGCGATGCCGCGCGGCATTTCATCGAGGCCGCTGACGAGCTGGCCGGCGCGCTGGAAGCCATCGACGAGGTCGAAGATCTCGATGCCGCCACCCTGCGCCAGCGGTTGCAGGAGGAGCTCGATGCCTTCTTCACCGATGACCCCATCGACGTGCAGCTCGATCCGATGCTGATCGCCAAGGCGGCCGCCGGCGCCACCCGCATCCGCCTGCGCGATGGCGCGCATTTCAACCACTACGACCACCAGCAGCTGCTGCAGCACGAAGCCTTCATCCACAGCCTGACCGCGATCAACGGTGGACGACAGACACGGCTGCGCAGCCTGTCACTGACCGCGCCCAGCAGCACGGCGATGCAGGAAGGTCTGGCGACTTTCGCCGAGCTGATCACCGGCGCCATCGACATCGGCCGGCTGAAGCGCATTTCGCTGCGCATCGATGCCATCGACCGGGCGCTGTCCGGCGCCGACTTCATCGAAGTGTTCCGCTTCTTCCTCGACGCAGGGCAGAACGAGAACGACAGCTTCCGCTCGGCGCAGCGCGTGTTCCGCGGTTGTCCGACTGATGGCGGGCTGGCGTTCACCAAGGACACGGTCTACCTCAACGGCCTGCTCGACGTGCATACCTTCTTCCGCTGGGCCTTCCGCCAGCGTCGCGTCGACCTGCTGCCACTGCTGTTCGTCGGCAAGCTGTCGTTGCAGGACGTCCTTCTGCTGGAGCCACTGTACGAGGCCGGCATCATCCAGGCACCGCGCTACCTGCCGCCATGGGTGAGACAGCCGCGCGGCATGGCCGGCATCCTGGCGTTTTCTCTGTTCGCCAACCGCATCCGCCTCGAAGCCGTGGATCGCGATGAATTGCGGCTGGGCCGTTGAAGACCCTGTCGCCAGCAGATGTGTACGTCACGGGCGTGCGTGATCGCCACGGTATCGCGCGGTGACGCTGCTCCTGCTCCACGTGTTGGTGGTGGTCGTCGCCCTGCTGCATATCCTGCTGCGCCGTCATCGTCAGCCGGAGTCGCGGGCAGCGTGGATGCTCATGGTGCTGGCGCTGCCCTATGTCGGCGCGCTGGCCTATCTGCTGGTCGGGCAGACCAGCGTGGGTCGCGCGCGCATCGAACGCATGCGCGAGGCGCAGCAGTCGCTGCCATCACTGGATGCGGCGTCGGGATGGGAAGCGGTGCGGGCATCCGGCGAAGTGCTGGGTGATCGTGAACGCCTGTTCCGCGTAGGTGCTTCGATATCCAACTATGCCGCCGTCAGCGGCAACCGCGCGCAGTTGATGGCCGACTCCGACGCCGCGATCGAGGCCATGGTGGCGGCCATCGACGCCGCAAAGCAGCATGTTCACCTGATGTTCTATATCTGGCTCGACGACCACAACGGCCGTCGCATGGCGCAGGCGCTGATCCGCGCCGCGGGCCGCGGCGTGGCCTGCCGGGCGATGATCGATGACCTGGGCTCGCGGGACTTCCAAAAGACCGCCACCTGGCGTGCGCTGAAGAAAGCCGGTGTCCTCACCCGTCGCGCGCTGCCGGTCGGCATTCCACTGCTGCGCATGCTTCGCGGGCGTATCGACCTGCGCGATCACCGCAAGATTCTGGTGATCGACAACCGCGTCACCTTCTGCGGCAGCCAGAACTGCGCCGATCCGGCCTTCCTGCCCAAGGCCAGGTTCGCGCCATGGGTGGACGTGGTAATGCGCGTTGAAGGCCCGGTCGTACGGCAGAACCAGCATCTGTTCGCCTGCGACTGGATGGGCAATGGCGGCGATGACATCGCCGCGCTGCTCGGCGAGCCGCTGGAGGAGCCCGGGCCCGGCTTTGTCGCCCAGGTCATCGGCACCGGTCCGACCTACCGTGATTCGGCCATGCCAGAGCTGTTCCAGACACTGATCTACGCGGCGCGGCGCGAACTGCTCATCACCACGCCGTACTACGTTCCGGTGCCCGGCGTGCAGGCGGCGCTGTGTGCCGCGGCCAATCGAGGTGTGAAGGTCGGGATCATCTTTCCCGCCCGCAACGACGATTTTGCCGTGGGCGCGGCCAGTCGGAGCTACTACGAGGAGCTGCTGCAAGCCGGCGTGAGCATCCACGAGTTCCAACCGGGCCTGCTGCATGCCAAGACACTGACGCTGGATGGCGAGATCTGCCTGATCGGTTCGGCCAACATGGACCGGCGTAGCTTCGATCTCAACTACGAAAACAACATCCTGCTGTGCGATGTCGAGACCACGGCGGCGCTGCATGCGCGGCAGCTGGAGTTCCTGGCGCAAAGCCGGGCGGTGACGCTTGAGGATGTTCGCGGCTGGTCTGCGCTGCGACGCATCTGGAACAACACCCTGGCCATCCTGGGGCCGGTGCTGTGATCGCCACGCTGTCGGCGATGACACGCGGCGGAGTGCTGCAGTGGAATCGCCTGCACATCGGCCGGCAAGCTGAACAACGCAGTCTTGTTGCGGCACGCAGGCCGCGGCACAGGGTATAAGGGCGCGGATGGGAGAGATCACGCTACTGCTGCGACGCTGCGAGGCCGGTGAGTCGAATGCGCTGGATGCGGTGTTCGAGCGCGTCTATCCCGAGTTGCGGCGCCTGGCGCAGTCGCAGCTGTCTCGTGGGCAGCACCAGCTGACGGCAACCTCGCTGGTGCATGAGCTGTACCTGCGCCTGCACGGCAGTGAGTCGTTGTCACTCAGTGGTCAGCGGCATTTCTATGCCTGCGCCGCCAAGGCCATGCGCCGCATCCTGGTGGACGACTACCGCCGCGGCAGTGCCGACAAGCGCGGCGGCGAATTCGCGGCGGTCGAACTCAAGACCGACCTGGCATCGGAAACGCAGGCGCGCACGCTGCTGCTCGACATCGACCAGCTGCTGACGCGGCTTTCCGAGATCAGCGAGCGGCAGCGGGAGATTGTCGACCTGCATTTCTTCGCCGGCCTCGGCTTCGCCGAGATCGCGGCGCTGCTCGACTGCGCCGAGCGCACGGTGATGCGCGAATGGGCGCGTGCCCGTGCGTTCCTGCATGCGCAGCTGGACAGCGGAGAATCTCGCGCGTGAGCGGTCCTGGCGGCAATGCCAGCGACTGGCGCGCAGCCGACGAGCTGTTCGACCACCTGCTCGACCTGCCGCGCGAGCAATGGTCGGCGCTGATCGCCGAGCAGCCAGAAGCCATACGCATTCCGCTGCAGCGGCTGGTGGCCGCGCACGAGTCCAGCGGCCCGCTGGACAGCGCGATGGCCGCATCGCCGCTTTCGTCGGCGGTACCAAGACACATCGGACCCTGGCAGCGCGGCGAGGAAATCGGTCGCGGCGGCATGTCGGTGGTCTATCGGGCCGAACGCCAGCTGGGCACGGTGACGCAGGTGGCTGCGCTCAAGCTGCTGACCGTATCGGCGCTGGCTGCCGATGGTCGTCGTCACCTGCAGCGCGAACACCAGGCGCTGGCGCGACTGCAGCATCCGGGTATCGTGCCGCTGCTGGATGCCGGCGTGCTCGACGACGGCACACCCTATCTCGCCATGCCGCTGGTCGAGGGCGAACGCATCGATCGCTGGTGCGTGCAGCAGCGGCTGTCGGTGCGGGAGATCGTTGGTCTGTTCCGGCAGGTCTGCGAAGCGGTGGCCTATGCGCACCGACGTCTGGTGATCCATCGCGACCTCAAGCCCGGCAACATCCTTGTTGATGGCGACGGCCACGTGCAGCTGCTGGATTTCGGCATCGCGCGCCTGCTTGATGCGGGACTGGATGCGGAAGCCACCGCGACCCAGCTGCGCGCGCTGACGCCGCAATACGCGGCACCCGAGCAGTTCAGCGGCGAGGACAGCGGCACGGCGGTCGATGTGTTTGGCCTCGGCGCGGTGCTCTACCAGTTGCTGACGGGTCGCCCGCCGCGCCTTTCCGCCAATGATCGCCACGACACGCTGACGCTGCCTTCGCGCGCGGTGGCGAGGAACGAGGCGCTGGAGCCGGCGCGGCGCCAGCTGCTTTCGCGCCAGTTGCTTGGCGACCTCGACGCCATCCTGGTGAAGGCGCTGGAAGACGACCCGGATCGACGCTATCCCGATGCAGCGGCATTGGCCGATGACCTGGCCGCCTGGACGCAGGGACGTCCGGTTGCCGCGGTGGCGGCGGGTCGGCGCTATCGGCTGGGCAAGTTCCTGCGTCGTCATCGTGGCCTGTTCATCGCTGCCACGGCGGTATTCCTGGCGTTGGTGACCGGTCTGGCGGCCACGCTATGGCAGGCCGGCCGTGCGCGTCATGAAGCCGAAGTCGCGCGCCAGCAGGCGCAGCGCGCCATGGCCTTCAACAGCTACATCGACGAAGTCTTCGACTCCACCAATCCGTCGGTGAAGGGTGGCGTTCCCAGCCTGCTGGACGTGCTTGATCGCGGGTCGGAGCTGGCCCGCGAAGCGCGCGATGAAGGTCGCGTCGAGCTGGCTGCGGACATGCTTCGCCTCACCGGTCGCGCACGTCAGCAGAACACCGACTACGAGAAGGCCGAGCAGGACCTGGGCGAATCATTGCGTCTGTACGAATCGATGCCGGATCCTTCGGCAGAGGCGCTGGCAGATGTCCACGCCGGCCTCAGCATCGTCGCGCGCTCGCACGGCAGCCTCAGGGAGGCGGTGGAACACGGAAGGAAGGCCGTTGCGCTGCTCCAGCAGATTGGCGACGACGGTGGAGGCTACCTGCGGTCGCGACTGACGCTGGCCAATGCACTACGCGATGCGGGCTTGCATGACGAGGCCGAGGCCGAGCTGCGCTCGCTGCTCTCGGCCGTCGAATCGAACAGCGACTGGCGAAACACGCAGCTGCACCTCGACGTCCTCAACGCGTTGTCCACGCTGCTGGCCTTGAACGGAGGCCTGGGCGAGGCACAGGTGCCGCTGCAGGAGAAGCGCATCGAGATCGTCAAGGCGCTGCATGGCGAGGAAAGCGGCTGGTATGCCTTCACGCTGGCCGATGCCGTGCCGACCTTCAAGTCCACCGGCGACGTGAAACGGGCCGAGGCACTGGCCCTTGAGGCCATTGCCGTCAGTGCCCGCGTCTATGACAAGCCGCACATGATCGCCGCCGTCGCCCACTGCAACTACGGCGCGCTCCTGATGCAATTGGGCCGCTACCAGACGGCCCTGCCGGAATTGGATGCCGCGATCGCGATTGACGAGACGCTGGGAAGAAGCGATCTCCATGCCGAATCCTGCCGCTTCGACCGGGCATGGGTGTATCTGGCGCTGGGCGACTACGACCGCGTCGCCGGTGAGGCGGATGCTCAGCAGCAGCTCGCCAATCGTCGTGGCGACAGCATCCCGCGCTACACGCTGCAGGCTTGCGGTCTGGTGGCTTCGGCGTGGCTAAGGCAGGGGCGTGTCACTGACGCCGCACAGCGAATCGACGACTGTGCCAGAAGCGTCCCCACGGCAGATGATGACGAACCCGCACCATTGTTCGAACTGGCTCGCGCCGAGCTGGCGCTCGCCAGCGATGACCTGGAGCAGGCTGAGACAAGAATCGCCATCCAGCAGGATGCCTTGCCGGAGGACGACTTCAGCACGCTCTGGCTTCGGCCACGCATGCTGGCGGCAGCGCTGGCGTCCCGACAGGATCACGACGACCGCCTGCAGTCACTGGCGAAGGAGCTCAATGAGCCCCTCGCCGCGCTGGCGTCCACGCTGGGGCCGGACGCCGCGGCAGTAAGCCGGATGCGCGACTGCCTCGACGAGCCGTCTGGCCCCCCATTCTCGTCTGCCTGCTGGGCCATTCCCTGACAGCAGCCTGAATTGCGGCCGGCTGTCGTGCCCCGAAGCAGTGGGAGATGCCCGTATCGAGGCCGGCAACCGGCATGAGTGCGGTAAAGTAGCCGCCCCCTGCCGCCATCGGCAGATTTCCGCAATCGCCCGTTTCCGCCATGCCTGACCAGACGCTCAAAGACGCCGCCCTCGAATACCACCGCCTGTCGCCGCCGGGGAAGATCAAGGTCACGCCGACCAAGGCGCTGGTGACCCAGCGCGATCTGGCCCTGGCCTACTCGCCGGGCGTGGCCTATGCCTGCGAGGCCATCGTCGAGGATCCGAACGAGGCCAGTACGGTCACCGCGCGCGCCAACCTCGTGGCGGTGATCACCAATGGCACCGCGGTGCTTGGCTTGGGCGACATCGGTCCGTTGGCCGGCAAGCCGGTGATGGAAGGCAAGGGCGTCCTGTTCCAGAAGTTCGCCGGCATCGACGTGTTCGATATCGAGGTCGACGAGCGCGACCCGGACAAGCTGGTCGACATCATCGCAAGTCTGGAACCGACCTTCGGCGGCATCAACCTCGAGGACATCAAGGCGCCAGAATGTTTCATCGTCGAGCGCAAGCTGCGCGAGCGAATGAAGATCCCGGTGTTCCACGATGACCAGCATGGTACCGCGATCATCGTTGGCGCCGCCGTGCTCAACGCGCTGGAAGTGGTCGGCAAGAATATCGACGAGGTGAAGCTGGCCACTACCGGCGCCGGTGCGGCCGGCATCGCCTGCCTCGACATGCTGGTCGCGCTGGGCGTGAAGAAAGAGAACATCACCGCCTTCGACCGCGAGGGCGTGATCTACGCCGGACGTCCTGAACTCGATCCCGACAAGGCACGCTACGCCCGCGACACCGATGCCCGCGAGCTGGCTGAGATCGTCAAGGACGCCGACATTTTTCTCGGTCTGTCCGCCGGTGGCGTGCTCAAGGCCGAGATGGTCGCCACCATGGCGGAGCGACCCATCATCCTCGCGCTGGCGAATCCGAATCCGGAAATCCTGCCGGAGGACGCGAAGGCCGTCCGCCCGGACGCGATCATCGCCACCGGCCGCAGCGACTACCCGAACCAGGTCAACAACGCACTGTGCTTCCCCTACATCTTCCGCGGCGCGCTGGATGCCGGCGCCACGGTGATCAACGAGGCGATGAAGCTGGCAGCCTGTCGCGCCATTGCTGATCTGGCGCGGCAGGAGGCGCAGGATCTTGGCGCCGCCTATGCCGGTGAGGCGCCGAAGTTCGGTGCCGACTACCTGATCCCGCGCCCCTTCGATCCGCGCCTGATGGTCAGCGTATCGATCGCGGTGGCACAGGCGGCCATGGATTCCGGCGTGGCGACGCGTCCGGTTGTCGACATGGACGCCTACCACGACCAGCTCGACCAGTTCGTGCACCGCTCCGGCCTGCTGATGAAGCCGGTGTTCGATCGCGCGCGGACCGATCTCAAGCGCGTGGTCTACGCCGAGGGCGAGGAAGAAACCGTGCTGCGCGCCGTGCAGACGGTGGTGGACGAGCGCCTAGCCAGGCCGATCCTGATCGGCCGGCCGGCGGTGATCCAGTCGCGCATTGATCGTCTGGGTCTGCGCATCCAGCCCGGTGTCGACTTCGAAGTCACCAACATCAATGACGACCCGCGCTTCGCCGAGTACTGGCAGCTGTATCACTCGATCATGGAGCGTCGCGGCGTGTCGCCGGCGGCGGCCAAGGCCATCGTGCGCTCGCGCAGCACGGTCATCGCGGCGCTGATGGTCAAGCGCGGCGAGGCCGATGCCATGCTCTGCGGCGTGGTGGGTCGATACCACAAGAAGCTGGCGTACGTGGTCAGCATCCTCGGCCGCGACGTCGGCGTGAAATCATCCTCCGCGCTGTCCGCGGTGCTCAACGACAAGGGCGTGTTCTTCTTCACCGACACCCACGTGCAGGTTGATCCCACCGCCGAGCAGATTGCCAGTTCGGCGCTGCAGGCGGCGTTCCGCCTGAAGCTGTTCGGCATCGAGCCCAAGGTGGCGCTGGTCAGTCATTCCAATTTCGGCAGCCACGAGTCGCCCAGCGCGACCAAGCTGCAGGCGGCGCTGGCGATCATCCGTGAGAAGGCACCACAGCTGGAGGTGGAAGGCGAGATGCAGGTTGACGCCGCGCTCAACGAAGACGTGCGCCAGCGGCTGTTCCCGCACTCGCGGCTCAAGGGTCGGGCCAACCTGCTGGTGTTCCCCAACCTCGATGCGGCGAATACCGCCTACAACCTGGTGCGCAACCTGAGCGATGCCGTGGGCCTGGGTCCGATCCTGATGGGTGTGTCCGCACCGGCACACATCCTGACGCCGGCAGCCACCGTGCGACGCGTGGTCAACATGACCGCCGTCGCCGCCGTGGAAGCGCAGATTCGCGCCGAACGCGGCATCTGATCCACCGCCGGTAGCGGGAACTTGGTAGCGGAGCATGGGTCGGAAAGACCCATGCCGGCACGCCATTACGATCCCTATCTTGCCCAGTCCAGCGCCGAATGGCGGCAACGTGCGCGCGACTGGTCGCGGCGTCCCGCGGAGACCGCGCTGGTCTTTGTTGCCGGCCTTGCGATGCTGGCCGTCGCGTTGGCGATGCTGCTCGGGCAATGGCCACGCATCGTCGCGATGCTGCAGCTGCTGCGCGATGAGCACGGCGTCGCTTCGCTGCTCATGCTGTTCCTGTTCGCGATTGGCACTGGGCGGAATGCGGGGCGTCGGCGTGCCGTCGAGCGACAGCGCGACTGGCTTGCTTCGCAGCCATTGGCTGCCCCGGTGCGCTCCGCGGTGACGTTGCGCTGGCATCTTCGTCTTGTGTTTCCCACACTTCTTGTCGGCTCCGTATTGCTGGTTCTGGCGAACTCCAGCGGGCTGGCGTTGTTGCTGTTCGGGCTGGTGCTGTCGTCCGGTTATGCCGCTGGCCTGTTGCTGTCCCGCCGTGACCGGTTGTCGCCATCGAAGCCAATTGGTCGGCAGGATCGCGCCCGACAGAGTCCCTTTGCCGGTTCCGGATCACCGACGATCAGTGCCTGGCAGTGGATCGAATCCGGCGGTGCGTTGGCGCCGGCCCGGGTTGCGCCGCTGGCGCTGCTGTTGCTGACGGTGCCTAGTGGTCCGTGGACACTGCTGCTGGTCGCCCTGTATGCGATGGCGCTACTTGCGCTGGGAAATTCGTACCTTCGCGCCGTTGCCGTGCTGCCCTTGGCGGAGGCATGGCTGCGCGCGCAATGCCTGCCATCGCGCCGCTGGCTGGCCGGCGCACTGCCGGTGCCGTTGGTGCTGTCACTGGCATTGGCGGTTTTCGCAGCGCTGCCGCTGCTGTGGACAGGGCATGCGCTGACAGCCCTGCTTGCGGCATCGGGCGTTCTTGCCGTGGCGTTGCTGCATCTGGCCGTCACGCTGGCCTGGCGTCGACAGCCTCGGCGAATTCCGCTGCAGGCCGCCATTCAATGGATGATCCTGCTGCTCGTGCTGCAGGTTATGCCGCCTGTCGCTCCGCTTTGCTGGGCCATCCAGATCACCCTTCTCGCGAGGCGCGCCTGGTCATGACAAGTCTTCTTTCTGTCCGTGATCTCCATCAGCAGCGCGGCGGTCGCGAGGTATTGCGTGGCCTTGATCTGGAGCTGCGGCGCGGTGAGCTGGTCGGGCTGATTGGTCCGAACGGCTCCGGCAAGTCGACCCTGCTGCAGACGCTGCTGGGCCTGCTGCCGGACTGGCGCGGTTCGATCCGGGTAGATGGGCAGGATCTGGCGCTGGCTCCGGATCAGGCGCGCGCCGTCATGGGCTACGCCGTGGCGCCGGAATCCCTGCCTTTGGTCATCACGCCGCGGCAGTGCCTGGGCATCGTTGCGCGGTTGCGTGACGCCGCCATCGATCCGGCCATTGAAGGTGCGGATGCATTGGGCCTGTCGCCATGGCTGGATCGCCCTGTCTCCGCCTGCTCACTCGGCACACGACAGAAACTCGCCATCCTGTTGGCCCTGCTGGGCAACCCACCGCTGATACTGCTCGACGAAGTGCAGAACGGTCTCGATCCGCTGGCTGCCTACGAACTGAAGCGTCAGCTCCGCGCGCGAGTAGATGCGGGCGCGGCGGTGCTGCTGGCAACGCACGGGCTGGAGGTGGCCGAACGTCTGCTCGATCGCGCCGTGCTGCTGCTGGATGGACGCATCGTCGCTGACTGGAATCGCGACGACCTGGCGCGTTTCCGCAGTGATCCCGAAGGTGGTCTTGAGCATGCCGTGGCGCAATGGATGCGCCGGCACCGTGACGGCTCCGGTTCCGCCGCGTAGCGCGTGCGCTTCATGCGCCCGGTTATTCGAAACCGTTCGCGAACACCTCCGCGGCCGGCATCGTCATCCATTCCCAGGCGCCGATATCCGGCGCGACATCGCGCATCGCGCCAGAAGCATCCGTTGTGCTGGAGCGTACCGGATCGCCCTGGTCGACCATCAGCGACAGCATCGACGCCGGGTGCAGGTCGGCATTAGCGGGATCGCTGAACCCCGGGTCGCCGGTGCCGGAGTGCCCGTCGAAGCCGGTCGCCAGCTGCCATTCGTCAAGCGAAGCCGTGCTGCGCACCCAGTCGGCGCCACCGTTCAGTGGTGTGTAGCAGAGGTTGTGGTCCATCGCGAGGTAGCGTGACGGCGCCGCGTCGACATCGAAACAGGCGAAGTCGCCCGTTCCTGCGTAGTGGGTCGCATTGCTCACCAGAACGTGATCATCGCCTTCCTCGTACAGGCTAATGCCGATGCCGGCCGCCGCCGGGCCGAAATAGATCGAATTGTTGCGAACGGTGATGTCATCCATCGGCAGGTCGTTCGCCGCACGATTGCGGTCGGGCGCGGCGATGCCGATGCCATCGAAATCGGCGGCGGCGTTTTCCTGCACGATCAGGTTGTTCTCGATCACACAGCGCTGGCAGGAGGCTACGCCGATGGCGACGCGTCCGACGTTTCGCAGCCGGTTGCCGCGAATAGTGACGTCGGTGAAAGCTTCCGCCTCGCTATAGCCGGGATCGACGGCGATGCCCCAGCAGCCGGGCAGCGCCTTGCCGACGTCTTCGCTGACCTCGTTGGCTTCGATCAGCAGGTTGCGGTGTTCGCCATGCACGACCAGCGACACGGCATCGCAGTCGCCGTTCGCATCCAGCGTGGCCTGGTAGAGGTGATTGCCGACGATCCGCATGCCGTCGCTGACGCCGCCCGACGAGCCGCTGATGTAGATGTTGTGGTCGAAGACCGCCAGCGATCCGTTGCCAACAAAGTTGCTGTCGAGAATCTGGCTGCCATTGGAGCTGCCCAGCCAGCCGAAGCTGCGATTGCCTTCGACGTGGGAGTCCCGCAGCACGATGCGTTCGTTCAGGCCGTCGCATTGCGGGTCGGCGCTGCAGTCGTTGGAGCCGGACAGGTACACGCCGATGCGAAAACCCTCGATCACCACGCGCTGGATGACGACGTCATCGATGTCGTTCTGCAGCAGGAAGCCGCTGTCATTGGCGCTGCTACCGAGCACGCTGGAAACATGCAGGTCCTCGAAGACGTAGCCTTCTTCGTGATCAGCGCTGCCGCCATCCTGCAAGGCGAAACCATTGTCGTCGGTCTGCCGCCGGATCCATGGCAGTGCGCTGTCGTCATCCGCCCAGGCCGGCGTGTAGGCGCCGACGGTGCAGGGCGTATCGGCACGGCAGCTGGCGTTCACCCAGTGATCCGCCGTCGTGCCCACGTCCCACGACCCGCCACGACAGAAACGAATGCTGTCGCCGGCGTCCAGTCCGGCGAACGCCAGTCGCCCGGCTTCGTAGGACTGCAGGGGTGACGACGGTGACGTGCCACTATTGCCGTCATTGCCTGCAACACAAGCCGGAAGGCTTTCCGTGGCGCAGTCACAGACGAAGCGGTCGCTGGCCTGCGCGCTCACGGCGAACAGGCACGCCACGAGCGTGAGCAGTCGCGGTACGGCAGGATTCACGGCTGCTCGAAACCGTCGGCGAAGATGTTGTTCTGGATCATTACCACCGGCGCCGACTGCAGTTCGATGCTGCCGATGTCGCATCGGGCAGGGCCGTTGAGGCTCCCCTGCTTCGGTCGCGGCTTGTCGCGCTGGTCTTCTTCCGGGCAGCCAACCCCGCCGGTGACCGGATGCGCGGCATCAATCAGCGGGCTGCCGGGATCCATGATCGTGTGGCTTGCATCCGGCAACTTGAAGCGCTGCCAGGAAGCGCTATCGTCCTCGGCAGGCCGCAGCCGCAGGTCTGCGGCGACGATGTTCGTTGCGCCGCTGGCAAGGTCGCAGCTGCCGTCATCGGCGGCGTTGTAGCCATTGGTGTTCCAGCCGGTCCCGATCAGCTCGCAGTTGGCCGGCGTGTTCTCGGCAATCACCGAATTGCGCATGCGCAGCTCGCCCAGCGTCTCGCTGGCCACGTCGGCGCTGACACGGATGCCGCCGTCGAGGTTCTCGGCGATGGTGCTGCTGGTGAGGTTCAGCGTGCCGCCCTGGCTCAGGATGCCGAAGCCGCTGCTTTCCAGCACGCTGCTGTTGCGGACGTTGAGGCGGCAGGCACCGCTGTCGGCTGCATTGTTGCGCACGTTGTGCAGCGATTCGCCGTAGGTGCCGAAATTGCTGTTCTGGTACACCGAACTGCGTTCGATGGTGGCGTCGCCACAATGATTGACCAGCGCGCCGCCGTGCGTGGCGGCCGCATTGTTGTGCAGGCTGCTGTCCACCACGGACAGTTGGCTGCCGTCGTTGTAGATGGCGCCGCCCAGTTCGGCATTGTTGCCATACAGTTCCACCTCGGTAAGCGTGGCGCTGGTGGCCAATGGACCGATGAAAACGGCGCCACCGCGCCCGCCCGATTCGTTGCGGCTGCCGCCAGTGACCCGCACCTTGGTGAGGAAGAACTCGCCCTCGAACACATTGAATACCCGGTCATCCAGACCACTGGCATCGATCAGCGGATAATCGTCCGGGTCAATGCCGCCATACATGATGACCACGTCCTCCAGTATGTTCAGGTCGCCCTTGGACGCCGGAAGGAATTCGGGGTTGCCCTGGATGTCGAGGACGATGGTGGCGCCTGCCGGCAGCGTGATGATGTCTGTGCCGGGCGTGGCGTTGGCCTGCATTACTGCCGCGCGCAGGGTGCAGAAGCCATCCATGTTGACGATGCGGCACACACCGTCATTGACGTTGTCATCCGGTGCATCGGAGACCGAGACGTTGACCTGGAAGATCGCCGCCGCGGCGGTCATCGGCCACAGCAGGGCGAAGGCCAGGGCCACGAGAAGATGGCGTGACGTGCGATCGTGGAATTTGCGAGGTGTGCTGCAACGACGTGTCGAACGCATGGGCTCTGCTTCCTTTTTGAGGATTTGGAAGTTTGTTCACGGTCCGGTGCCGGTGCTTTATGCTTGCCTGAGGAAATCATGATGATTTCCTTAATGTCTTGATTCCCTTGAAGAACATCAGCCGTCACGTATCGGTCACGGTATGACTGCGCCCATGTCGAATCGCTTCCAGCTCGGTGAATGGCAGATCCATGCCAGCGAAAACTGCATCGCCCGCGGTGACGAGCGCGTGCAACTGGAGCCCAAGGTCATGGACCTGCTGGTCTTTCTGTGCCGGCATCCGGACGAGACGCTGGGCAAGGACGAGATCCTGCAGTCGGTCTGGGGCTCGCTGCACCACAGCGATTCGGTGATCGCCCGCGCGATCTCGCTGCTGCGCCAGCACCTGAACGACGATGCGCGCAATCCCGCCTATATCCGCACCATTCCCTCGCGCGGCTATCGCCTGATCGCGCCAGTGCAGCTGCTGGCCGATGGCGAGCCGGCGCCAGGCGTTGACGACATCGAGACGACAGGGACGCTGGCCGGCATCGACTCGGTTCATGGCGTCGCCGATTCGGCTCAGGCCGTCGCGGCGTCCCCCTCGGGCGCCAGGCGACCGGTGTGGGCGATCCCCGCGCTCCTGGCGCTTGTCCTGCTGCTGATCACCGGCTTCTGGTGGCAGCAGCGTCCCATTGGCGAGGCTGCTGATGCCCGCACGACCACCTCGGCGCTGGCTCAACTGAAGACCATCGCCATCACGCCACTGGCCGACCAGGGCGTGCCGGACGAACACCGCTACCTGATCCACGACATCCATGAGGCCGTTGCCAGCGCGTTGCTGAAGCGCGGCAGCCATCGCGTGCTGATGCTGCCCGAGTCGCGCAGCCATGATGTGCGCAGTGACGCTGATGCCTACATGACGCTTGCCGAGCAGAGCGGGGCGGATGCCGTGCTCACCGGTTCGGCGGTGGAGGAGGCATCCCGCATCGACGTCGAGCTGCGACTCGTCGTTCCCGGCAGCGGGAAGCTGCTCTGGAGCATCAGGCTCGGGGAGGACGCCGGCTCCGAGCAGTCCTTCCGCGACGGCATTGTTGCCGCCGTCACCACGTCGCTGGGCGCTGCGCTGGAGACGCCGTCCGGCAACGTGCTGGATGATTCGCCGGTCGATCCCATCGCCTATCGGCTGCAGGCCCAGGCGCGCTGGTTCGTGCAGCAACGCTCGGTGGAAGGCGTGCGCAAGGCGAACGAGCTGTTCCAGCAGGCGGTGGAGCAGGACCCGGCCTACGCCGATGCGTTCTCCGGGCTGGCGCTGAGCTTCATCCACCAGATCCAGTACACCGGGATGGCGCCGGATTCGGCCTTCGCGCAGGCCATGGCGGCCGCCGAGCGCGCGCTGGAGCTGGAGCCGGATCACAGCGAAGCGATCACCGCGAAGGCGCTGGTGCTGGCCCTGCGCGACTGGAACTTCGATGCGGCGATTCCGCTGCTGCAGCGCGCACTGTCTCTGGACCCGGGCAACATTGCCGCGCGCCAGCATCTGGCTGAAATGCAGACCATGACCGGCCAGTACGATGCGGCGCTGGAAAACATCGACCGCGCGCTGGCGATCAAGCCCTACTCGGCGCTGCTGCTGGCGGTGAAGGGACTGATCCTGACCCATGCGGAGCGCTATGACGAAGCGCTGGCCACGCTCAAGCAGGCCGAACTGCTGGTGCCCGGTTTTGCCTGGCACTACAACTACTGGGCCTATGCGCTGGAGCGTACCGGCAGGCCCGACGAGGCGGCGCGGCTGCGCAGCGAGCATCATTCCTTCCTCGCCAGGCTTGACGACGCCGAGCGGCGTGCGCTGCAGGAACGCATCAGGACGGATGGCCCGGCAGCGGTCTGGCGCGCCATCGGCGACCACGCCGAGCGCTATCGTCGTATCGGATTGCCGGTCTACCAGTGCTACGACCTGGAACAGCTGGCCGCCAACGGCCGCGACGACGAAGCGCTGGACCGCCTCGACAGTGTCCTTGCCGCCCGCGGCGAGGCCTTCCTGATGCTGCAGGTCAGCCCGGCGCTGGACCACCTGCGGACGCTGCCGGCCTATCAGGCGCTGATGCACAAACACGGCGTCCCCGGTGGCGGCTTCCGGCCCGGCCACGCCGCGGAGTAGGTCGGCGTGATTTCCACCTGCCGTGGCCTAGGGGCGCTTGCGCCCATGCGGTAAACTGGGCGTCTTTCCCGATTCCCCGGCCGGGGCCGCCAGATGCGGATTCCGGCGCTTGCGGGGCATCGGCGCCTGCCATTGGCGGGACTTCATGAATTCACGCGCCGCGAGCGGATCGCGGCCGGCTGGGAGGCCACATGAACATCTTGCAGGACATCCTCGAGCAGGACATCGATCCGGTTGAAACCCGGGAATGGATCGACTCGCTGGAAGCGGTCATCCAGCGCGACGGCGCCGAGCGCGCGCACGCGCTGCTGGAACAGATGGTCGCCAAGACCCGCCAGGCCGGCGCGCACCTGCCGTTCTCGCCGACCACCGAATACATCAACACCATTCCCGCGCACCTGGAAGCCAAGAGCCCCGGTGATTCTGCGATGGAGTGGCGCATCCGCTCGCTGATCCGCTGGAACGCGATGGCGATGGTCGTGCGCGCCAACCGCAAGCCGGGCGACCTCGGCGGCCACATCGCCAGCTTCGCCTCGGCGGCCACGCTGTACGACGTCGGCTTCAACCACTTCTGGCGCGGGCCGGAAGGCGACCATCCGGGCGACCTCGTCTGCATCCAGGGCCACAGCTCGCCGGGCATCTACGCGCGCAGCTTCCTCGAAGGCCGTATCAGCGAAGACCAGATCGACCACTTCCGCATGGAAGTCGATGGTCGCGGCGTCGGCAGCTATCCGCATCCGTGGCTGATGCCGGATTACTGGCAGGTGCCGACGGTGTCGATGGGTCTTGGCCCGATCGCCGCCATCTACCAGGCGCGCAACTGGAAGTACCTCGAACACCGCGGCCTGATGCCGAAGTCCGACCGCAAGGTGTGGTGCTTCCTCGGCGACGGCGAAACCGATGAGCCGGAAAGCCTCGGCGCCATCTCGGTAGCCGGTCGCGAAGGCCTCGACAACCTGGTGTTCGTCATCAACTGCAACCTGCAACGCCTCGACGGCCCGGTGCGCGGCAACGGCAAGATCATCCAGGAGCTGGAAGGCCAGTTCCGTGGCGCCGGCTGGAACGTCATCAAGACCGTCTGGGGGAGCTACTGGGATCCGCTGCTGGCCCGCGATACGTCCGGAAAATTGCGCCAGCTGATGATGGAAACCGTCGACGGCGAGTACCAGAATTGCAAAGCCTTCGGCGGCAAGTACACGCGCGACAACTTCTTCGGCAAGTACCCGGAGACCGCGCAACTGGTCGCCAACATGAGCGACGACGACATCTGGCGCCTCAATCGAGGTGGCCACGATCCGCACAAGGTCTACGCGGCCTACCACGAGGCGGTGAACACCAGGGGCCAGCCGACCGTGATCCTCGCCAAGACGGTGAAGGGCTACGGCATGGGCGCGGCGGGCGAGTCGCTCAACCCGACCCACGGCACCAAGAAGATGGACGACGAGGACGTCCGCGCCTTCCGTGACCGTTTCAACATCCCGATCAGCGATGAGCAGCTGAAGGACGGCGCGATCCCGTTCTTCCACCCGGGCGAGAAGTCGCCGGAAGTGGAATACATGCACGAACGCCGTCGCGCGCTGGGCGGCTTCCTGCCGCAGCGTCGCCGCAAGGCCACGACCGCGCTGGAAGTGCCGAAGCTGGAAGCCTACGAGCGCCTGCTCAAGGACACCGGCGAGCGCGAAATCAGCACCACCATGGCCTTCGTGCAGGCGCTGAACATCACCCTGCGCGACAAGCAGGTCGGTCCGCGCTGCGTGCCCATCGTCGCCGACGAGGCGCGCACCTTCGGCATGGAAGGCCTGTTCCGGCAGATCGGCATCTACGCGCCCAAGGGCCAGCAGTACAAGCCGGTCGATCGCGACCAGCTGATGTACTACCGCGAGGACGCCGCCGGACAGGTGCTGGAAGAGGGCATCACCGAAGCCGGCGCCTTCGCCAGCTGGCTGGCCGCTGCCACCAGCTACAGCACTAACGACCTGCCGATGCTGCCGATGTACATCTACTACTCGATGTTCGGCTTCCAGCGCATCGGCGACAGCGCCTGGCAGGCGGCGGACATGCGCGCGCGTGGCTTCCTGCTCGGCGCCACCGCCGGCCGCACCACGCTGAACGGTGAAGGCCTGCAGCACGAGGACGGCCACAGCATGGTGCAGGCCGGGTTGATCCCGAACTGCCGCAGCTACGACCCGACCTTTAGCTATGAGGTCGTCACCCTGTTCCAGCACGGCATGCAGCGCATGCTTAACGAACAGCGCGACGAGTACTGGTACCTCACCCTGATGAACGAGAACTACACGCACCCGGCCATGCCCGAAGGCAGCGCCGAGGGCATCATCAAGGGCATGTACCTGCTGCAGGACGGCGGCAAGGTGAAGAAGGGTCAGCCTCGCGTGCAGCTGATGGGCAGCGGCACCATCCTGCGCGAAGTGATCGCCGCCGCCGAACTGCTGGACAAGGATTTCGGCGTCGCCGCCGACATCTGGAGCTGCACCAGCTTCAACGAACTGGCCCGCGACGGATCGGATGCTGTCCGCTTCAATCGCCTCAACCCGGAAGCGAAGAAGCCGCGCGTGCCCTACGTCACCGAACTGCTGGACGGCCGCAGCGGCCCGGCCATTGCCGCAACCGACTACATCCGCAACTACGCCGACCAGATCCGCGAGTTCGTGCCCATGACCTACAGCGTGCTCGGCACCGACGGCTTCGGCCGCAGCGACACCCGCGCCAACCTCCGCCGCCACTTCGAAGTCGACCGCCACCACATCGCCCACGCGGCGATCGCAGCGCTCGCCAAGGACGGCCAGATGACCGCCAAGGACGTCGCCCGCGCGATCAAGGAATACAGGATCGACAGCGACAAGCCGAATCCGATTGGGGTTTGATGACGAAGCAACAGGAAACAAACAAGGGCGGCCAATGGCCGCCCTTCTTCGTTTGGCGCAGCCAGCGGAGGCCTGGGTTCGGATAAATCAACTCACAAGTTGATCGTGTCAAATTCAACTTATAGATTGATTTTTGTAGATTCAACCTATAAATTGAATCCACGCATTTCAACTTATACATTGAAATAAGCTCCACCCTAGATTGAACGCCATGAAATACGTCATCAAACATCCGCAGCAACTTTCCCCATTGCTCAAGGCATTGCGAACCAAGGCGGGCTTCTCGCAGGCCAAGGTTGCGGCAAAGCTGGGTGTCACGCATCAGGCCGTCAGTGCACTGGAGCGGCATCCGGAGAAAGCCACGCTTGATCGGCTGATGCGATTTCTGGGTGCCATGGACGTGGACATCGTCCTGCAGTCGCGCCCCCAAAGGCAGAGTGACGAACTGACCTCTCATCCGGTGGAGTGGTAGGCGAATGGCGACACCAACCAGCACGCTGGCGGTCTGGATCAACGGGGATCTGGTGGGGTTGTGGGAACAGCGACGCAGCGGCGTGCAGACGTTCACCTACACGACCGATTGGGTGAATTCGCCGCATGCGCGACCGCTGTCACTGTCGCTGCCACTCCTGCCAGCAGGCGGCATTCACAGCGGAGCTTCCGTCGAGAACTATTTCGAGAATCTCCTGCCAGACAGTGGCGATATTCGTCGCAGACTTCGACAGCGAACCGGCGCTCGGTCGACGGCAGCTTTCGATCTGCTGGCAGAGATCGGCCGAGATTGCGTAGGTGCAGTGCAGTTGCTTCCCATAGGCGTGCAGCCCGAAGGTCTGCAGCAGATCGATGCCGAACTGCTGACCGATGCCGGCGTCGCTCAGATTCTGCGAAATGTACCTGTAGCCAGGGCCTTCGGAGTTGGCGTGCCGGATGACTTTCGTATTTCGATAGCTGGCGCGCAGGAAAAAACCGCGCTGCTCTGGCACGAGAATCACTGGTGCGTGCCGCGAAATTCGACGCCCACTACGCATATCTTCAAGCTTCCGCTGGGCAAAGTCGGCAACATGCAGGCCGACTTCAGCACGTCCGTCGAAAACGAGTGGCTTTGCAGCCGCATTGTCGAGGCATTCGGGATTCCGATTGCCCGAACCGAGATCGCCACCTTCGAGGACCAGAAAGCACTCATCGTGGAGCGATTTGATCGTCGTCGATCGCGACGTGGCGATTGGTGGCTGCGATTGCCACAGGAGGACATGTGTCAGGCGCTCGGTGTCCACCCTGATCGAAAGTACGAAGCTGAAGGCGGACCCGGTGTACTGGACATCATGGAATTGCTTCGGCGCTCAGAGAGCGCGGACGTTGATCGGCACAACTTCTTCAAGGCGCAGATCGTTTTCTGGCTTCTGGCGGCCACCGACGGGCACGCCAAGAACTTCAGCATCTTCCTAGATGCGGGTGGTTCCTACCGAATGACGCCGTTGTACGACGTGCTATCGGCCTATCCGATCATGGGGAAAGGGCCGAACCTGCTTGATCCATATGATGCGAAGCTCGCCATGGCCGTGGTTTCCAAGAACCGTCACTACCAGATACGCAGCATCGTGCCACGTCAGTGGGTAGCCATGGCGAAGCGTTGCGGTGTTGATGGCGAACAGTTGCTCATAGAGGTGGCCGCGCAGGCGGGGCACGTCGTCGAAGCGGTATACAAAGAATTGTCCAGTGGCTTTCCAGTAGCGGTAGTCGAGCCAGTTTTCGAGGGGCTAACTAACGCTGCAACGCGTTTGGCGTAGCCAAATGCCATGATCCACGAATGATGGCAGCACTATCCCATTGCGGTGTCAGGCAGGCACTATTGGCTGCATGCGCTACTGGTGGGTCAATCAGAAGCAGACATACCAGCACGAGGTGCCGGGCGGCTACCTGTGGTCGCCAAAACGCAAGTCGAATGGCCACCACAATCCCTTTTACGAGTTCATGCGCGAAGTGGCGCCTGGCGATGTGGTTTTCTCTTTCGCCGACGGTTGGGTCAAGGCAATCGGAATCATTGGTTCTCACGGCTATGAGTCGCCAAAGCCGCTGGAATTTGGTCAGACGGGAGCGTATTGGGACAACATTGGCTGGCGGGTCGATGTTGGGTTCGTAGAACTGCGCGGACCGGTTCGTCCTAGCGAGCACATGGCCTTGTTGGCGCCGAAGCTTCCAAGTCGCTACGCGCCGCTTCAGCCGAACGGGCATGGGTTGCAGAGTGTTTACCTAACTTTGCTGCCTGAGGTATTTGCAGCCACCTTGATCGACGTCATCGGCAGGGAGGCGCGAATAATTGTCCAAGGCCTGCGCGTAGCCGATTCCAAGGATTCGCAAGTTGGTGTTGGTCTGATTGAGTGGGAAGAGCACGAGTTGGCCAAAGTGGCTGCCGATGATCAGGTCCCGGAGACTACGCGAAAGGCGGTTGTTCTCGCACGACGCGGGCAAGGGCTCTTCAAGAGCAACGTTCAGAAGATCGAATCTGCGTGTCGTCTCACTGGAGTGGATAGACAGGAGCATCTCCGGGCCAGCCACTGCAAGCCTTGGCGCGATGCCAGCAACGTCGAGCGACTCGACGGTGAGAACGGTCTGCTGCTGACTCCGGATGCCGATCACCTCTTTGATCGCGGATTCCTAAGTTTTGATAACAACGGTGATGTACTGATTTCGCCGGTTGCACATCGACCATCATTCACAAAGATGGGACTCGATCCAGATCGGTTAAGAAATGTCGGTACGTTCAGCGAGGGTCAACGCCGCTATCTCGAGTTTCATCGAGAGAATGTGTTTCTGCAGGCTCGCTACAAGGCTTGATTTGGTCTAGCTAGAGCCGCGTTACCCGTCGCTTCCTTGCCTTAATGCCCTTGGTCTGCAGGCGATCCAGCGCCTGCTTGGCGTGGTCGCGGGTGATGGCGACGTAGCTGCGGGTGGGGAAGACGTCGATCTTGCCGACGGCGCTGGCGGGGAGGCCGGCGTCGCCGGTAAGGGCGCCGAGGATGTCGCCGGGGCGCAGCTTGTCGGTCTTGCCGGCGTCGATCCGCAGGCAGGTCATCGCGGCCTGCATGCTGTCGTTGGTTTTGGTGCTGGGTGACGGCGCGGATTTCCAGCGCAGTGGCTTGTCGCGCTCGCGTTCCAGCGCCAGCGCGCGTGGCATTTCGCGCGGCGTGACCAGGCTGAGCGCGACGCCGCTTTCACCGGCGCGCGCGGTGCGGCCGATGCGATGCAGGTAGCTGGCGAGGTCGGTGGGCAACTCGTAATTCACCACCATGGCGAGGCCGGCGATGTCGAGGCCACGCGCGGCCACGTCGCTGGCCACCAGCACGCGCAGGCTGCGGTTGGCGAAGCGCAGCAGCACTTCGTCGCGGTCGCGCTGCTCCATCTCGCCGTGCAGCGTGGCGCAGGAAAAGCGTCGTTTGCCGAGTTCGTCGACCACGGCGCGCGTGTCCTGCCGGGTGTTGCAGAACACCACGCAGGATTCCGGCGTTTCCTTCTGCAGCAGCGCGGCCAGCGTCGCCGGCTTGGCCGCCAGTTCGACCTCGTAGAAGCGTTCGAGGATGTCCGGTTCGCTGTCGCCTTCGACGCGGTGTTCTTTTGGGTCTTGTTGCAGTGCGGCGGCCAGTTCGCGTACGGCGTCGTCATAGGTCGCCGAGAACAGCAGCGTCTGACGCTTCGGCGGCGTCTTGCCGACGATCTCCTTCACCACGTCGGCAAAGCCCATGTCGAGCAGGCGGTCGGCCTCGTCCAGCACCAGCACGCGTACGCCGGCGAGGTGCAGGTGTTTCTTGCGCATCAGCTCCTGCACGCGGCCGGGCGTGCCGACCACGATGTGCGGATCGTGCTGCTGCAGCGAGGCGATCTGCGGCTCCAGCGACATGCCGCCGCAGAGCAGGCTGACTTTCAGGTTGGCAATGCCGGTGGCCAGCTTGCGCACCTGTCCGGCCACCTGCGTGGCCAGTTCGCGGGTGGGGCAGAGCACCAGCCCTTGCGTGCGCCACTGCGTGGCGTCGATCCCGCGCAGCAGGCCCAGCGAAAAGGCCACGGTCTTGCCGCTGCCGGTTGGTGCCTGCGCGATCACGTCGGCACCGGCCAGGATGTCCGGCAGCGCAGCCGACTGGATCGGCGTCATGGTGGTGAGGTCCAGCGCATCGAGGCCAGGGCGCAGTTCGGCCGGCAGCGCCAGCGAGTCAAAGGTCGTCATGCGTGCATCATCGCCGATCCAGCCGTCGAGGGTGTCGAAAACTGCCGTGCCCAGAGCGCCGGGCGTCGAAGCGTATCGCCGGGATTCATGCGCTGCCCGCATACTGTGTCGCCTGCCACACGGGACACCGGGATGAACTCATCGCTGCTGGAACGACTGGAAACCGACGCGCCGAATGTCGCCAGCAAGGTGGCCAAGGTCACGCTGGCCTTCTGGATCATCAAGATCGCAGCGACCACGCTGGGCGAAACCGGCGGCGACCTGATCTCGATGACGCTGGGGCTCGGCTATGCCGCCAGCACCATCCTGCTGCTCGGCATCTTCCTGGCCAGCCTGTTCCTGCAGATGCGCGCGCAGGCCTTCCATCCGCCGCTGTACTGGCTGGTGATCCTGACCACCAGCACCGCCGGCACCACGATGTCGGACTTCATGGACCGCAGTCTCGGACTCGGCTACGCCACGGGTTCGGCGCTGCTCGCCGGCTTGCTGGTGGTCGTGCTGTTCGTGTGGCGCAGCGTGGAAGGCAACCTCTCGGTGGCTGGCATCCGGCGACCGCGCGCCGAGCTGTTCTACTGGGCGGCCATCCTGGTGTCGAATACGTTGGGCACGGCGCTCGGCGATTACCTCGCCGACGACAGCGGCCTCGGCTTTGGCGGCGGCGCGCTGCTGATCGGCTCGGCCATCGCGCTGGTGGCGCTGCTATACAAATTCACCAAGCTGAGCCACGTGCTGCTGTTCTGGCTGGCGTTCGTGCTGACGCGACCCTTTGGCGCGACTTTCGGGGATCTGATGACCAAGCCGGTGGCCGACGGCGGCCTTGATCTGGGCACCTATGGCGCCTCGGCGGTGTTGCTGGTGATCATGGTGGCCGGCATCGCCTGGACCATGCGCTCGCCAGCAGCGCCGGATGCCGAATAATCCGACAATCGCTCCAGACAGCCGATCAATGACATCGATGATGAGCACCCACAACGAATACGACCCCGACGACAACTTCGCCAACAGCGCGGAAGGTGGCAGCTCGGTTGACGACGAGGCCGCGATCGACGAGCTGGTCTGGAACCTGCTGCTGCTGATCAATCCCGGCGACGAGGAATCCGCGCTGCAACAGTTTGGCGACTGGCAGGAACGCATGCAGGAGTCATCGGACGATGACGAGGCACTATCCGTGCTGCGCGACGTGATCGACTGGAAGTCCGGCTTCCGCGTGCCGCTGGACGAACCGGAAGTGTTGATGGAGGCACTCGATGAGCTCGCCTCGCGCGTCGGCCTGCAGATTGACTGGGATGTCGACGACGACGAAGACGCTGTCGATGACGTCGACAGCGCCTCGCTGATTTCACAGGCGCACGACCGCCTGCGTCAGGATGGCTACAGCCTGTGGACCTGGAGCCCGCGCGGCGAATCCGACGAGGACATTGTCAGCGGCTGGCTCACACCGCGTTTCGAGGACCAGCCGCTGCGTGATATCTGCGAGGCGCTGGGCATTGAACTGCGAGCGGGTAGTACCTGGTAGGGCTGCTTGTAGACGGCCACTCGGATGACATCGCCTCTTGGGTGTTGGCTAGCCGGACCGACGCGCTGATCCGGCCTTGTTGCGGCTAGAAGCGACGGTCAGCGGAGAAAGGCGCGGCGCCAGCAATTCTTCAAGCCATGCCATGAATGCCCGCACGCGCGGTGGCAGGCCGTGTCGATGTGGATAAAGCAATGTGACGGGCATGGGCTCGGCTGGGAAGTCCGGGAGGATCTCGATCAGTTCGCCGTCTGCCAGCAGCTCCAGTACGGCGATTCTCGGAACCTGGATGATGCCCATGCCGTTGAGGCAGGCGACGCGGTAGGCATCGGAGTTGTTGACCGTCAATCGGCCACCCATCGGCTGCTCGCGGTAGCGCTCGCCATCGAAGTATTCGAAGCCATCGGGGCGACCACCCAGGCGGCTGACGTAATGCACCAGATGATGCCCAGCGAGGTCGGCGATGGTGGATGGCACGCCGTGGCGGGCCAGGTAGTCGGGGCTGGCGCAGCTGGCCATGTCGAACTGGCCCAGTGGGCGCGCCACCAGCGAGTTGTCGTCCAGATGACCGACGCGCAGCACACAGTCGAAACCCTCGCCTACCGGATCGACGCGGCGGTCGGTGCTGCTTAGCTCGATTTCCAGCTGGGGATGCCGCTGCAGGAACTGCGCGATATTCGGCAGCACCTGGTTGCGGGCTACACCGTAGGGCATGTCGACACGCAGGCGACCGCGCAGACTCTGCCCCTGCTGGAACAGGCCATCGAGTTCTTCAATGTCGGCCAGCACCTGCTGGCAGCGCTCAAGGCAGGCCTGTCCGTCCTGGCTCAGCTCAACGCGCCGGGTCGTGCGATGCAGCAGGCGTGTGCCGAGGTCGGCTTCGAGCTGCTGTACGGCGGTGGAGACGCTGGCCTTTGGCAGACCGAGGGCGGCGGCGGCGCGAGTGAAGCTGCCCAGTTCGACCACTTTGACGAACACCCGCATGGCATCTAGACGGTCCATAGCGACGGCCAATTGTTCGTAAATATCGAAAAGTCTAACTGTAAATTACCGATTTATCATGAAAATCAATATCAATAGGCTGTTTCCAGGGCATCAAACGGTGTCCACCCATCCCTGGAGATAGATATGAATTCGACAACCGCAGACCATCCCATCGCACTGATCACCGGCGGCAGCCGCGGCCTGGGCCGCAATGCCGCGCTGGCTCTCGCCGGCAAGGGCAGTGATGTGATCATTACCTTCCACAACCGCAACGACGAGGCCGCTGGCGTGGTCTCGCAGATTGAGGCGCTGGGTCGCCGTGCGCTTGCCCTGCAGTTGAACGTTGGCGACAGCGCCAGCTTTGCCGGTTTTGCCCGGGCGGTCGCTGATGGTCTGGCGACACATTGGGGGCGCGAACGTTTTGACTTCCTTGTCAACAACGCCGGCGTCGGTGTCCATGCGCCATTCGAGAATACGGACGAAGCCCAGTTCGACCAGCTGGTGAACATCCACCTGAAAGGCGTGTTTTTCCTGACCCAGACGTTGCTGCCGCTGATCGCCGACGGCGGGCGCATTCTCAATGTGTCCAGCGGCCTGGCCCGGTTCAGTATCCCCGGGTATGCCGCTTACGCATCGATGAAGGGCGCGGTGGAGGTGCTCAGTCGTTATCTGGCCAAGGAGCTCGGCTCGCGCGGCATTGCCGTGAACACGCTGGCGCCCGGCGCGATAGAAACCGATTTTGGTGGCGGCGCGGTGCGTGACAACGTCGAGCTCAACGCCTACATCGCTTCACAGACGGCACTGGGCCGGGTTGGCCAGCCGGACGATATCGGCGGCGTCATCGCCAACCTGCTGTCGCCGGAGAACCGCTGGATCAATGCCCAGCGCATCGAGGTTTCGGGTGGCATGTTCGTATAACTGTCCCGTGCGGGCGGTGTCGCGTCCAATCGCGAAACCGCCTGTGCCGAGCGCCACAGCGCTTCACCTCGTCAATACGGGGTGAAGCTCACCACCAACTTCGACGGCTGGAAGCTGCATGTTCCAGCGATGAAGTTGCTGGTCCAGTAAACCGCCATGGGAATGGATAGTTTCCGAATGCGGCGAAGGAATCGGTCGTGCATTGGAAGATCCATGCGCTGCGTTTTGCTTCTGATGACGGTGGCAAGTAGGATCGGATGCCATTCGCGACAGGCAACTGCTGGCCTTGAGTTTGATGGTTGCAGTGGGGGCCGGTTATCGAAAGTTGCATTGCATTCCCAGGGGGAAATTCATGTCACGAAACGCCGCATTTCCGGTGGTCGGTTTGCTTGCCTGCTTGTCGTGCTCGACGTTTTCACCGGTGGTTTTTGGTCATGCGGCCGTATCGGCGAAGGAATCGTCGTCGTCAGCGGTCTTCCTTCGTAATGTCGGCCAGCAGGATGCGCGCGTGCTCTACGAGGCGCGGACATCCAGCGGACAGACATTCGTCACGCGGAACGGCGAGCTGGTGCATTCGTTGCTGGCAGGACAGGACGCGGATGGTGTTCCGCAGCGATTGGTGCTGCGTGAATCCCTGCGTGATGGGCTGATCGCAGCCGTGATTGCTGGCCAGCCAAGTTCGACACGCTACACGCGGATTGCGCGTTCCGGCGACGATGCAGGCCTTGATCAGCAAACCGTCCCGTCCTTCGACCAGCTTGACCTCGGAAACGTTTATCCGGGCATCAACTATTCACTCCAGAATGGAGTGAAAGGTATCGAGAAAGTGTTTCTCGTCGAACCCGGCGCCGATCCGGCTGCCATCTCACTGGCGATAGAAGGTGCGGCCAAGCTGAGCGTGGATGAAGACGGCAGCCTGCTGGCGCATTCGGCGCTGGGTGCTGTGCGCTTCAGTCAGCCGGTAGCATGGCAGGTGATCGATGGCGAACGGCAACCTGTGACGGTCGGCTATCGCGTCGAGGAAGCGGCAACGCCCGGCTACGGTTTCGCGCTCGGCGATTACGACCGCGCCCGCGAGTTGTTCATCGACCCCTATATCGCGTCCACCTATCTCGGCGGCAGCGACGGCGATACGCCCGCAGCCACCGCGATTGACGGCAACGGGAAACTGCTGGTGGCGGGCATCGCTTCAGCGGGAAATTTCCCGACCACCGCCGGCGTCTACAAGGAAACCAGCGCCAACCTGTGCATGTACGTATCGCGCTTCAGCGCCGACCTCACGACACTGGAGGCTTCGACTTATCTCTGCGGCAACGCCAGCAGCGTCGTGTCGGGCCTGGCGATAGCACCCAACGGCAGCATCTACGTTTCGGGTTCCACCAGTGACGCGACATTCCCGACCACGGCCGGCGCCTATCAGATCGCCGCCGATGCCAACGGCACATCCTTCATCGCCAACCTCAGTGCCGACCTCAGCACACTGAACGCAGCCACGTTTCTGGGCGGCTCCATCGTCGATGATGCGCTGGCGCTTGCCGTTGATGCCAACGGCAAGGTGTTTGTCGGTGGTCGGACCAACTCCAGCAACTTCCCGGTGACGGCGGGCGTGGTCGATCCCAACAGCGGCAACAAGAGTTTCATCTCGCGATTGAGCGGTGACCTGAGCACGCTGGAAGCATCAACATACTTTGGTGGTGGCGGTAACGCCGCAGGCGCCGTGTATGGATTCGCATTTGCAGGCGCCAACGATGTTTATGTGGTTGGCAGCACCTACAGCACCACGTTCCCCGCGACCATGGACGCCTACAGCGCGACCAACCAGGGCGATGGCGACGTCTACATCGCGAGATTGGACAGGGATCTGACCGCGATTCAAGCCGCCACGCTGATCGGTGGCAGCAAGGACGATACGCCCTACCAGCTGTTGCTGGACGGTAGTGGCGATGTGTTCATTCACGGTCGCACGCACAACGTGTCCTACCCGCAAACCATGGGCGTTGTTGTGCCCCAGGGCACCGTGGCAGCCAACAACTGGGGCTTCATCAGCCACCTGTCCGGCGACCTGGAAACATTGGTCGCATCAGCTCTGATCGATGTCTCGGCAACGATGCAGTTCGAGGGCACGGATCACCTGCTGGTTGCCGGGCCCGCGGAGATCACCTCCGACTTGCCGACCTACGACGTGGGCGTGCTGGATCCCACGCACAACGGCGTTCGCGACGTGTATGTCGCTCGCATTCGTCGAGACCTGACTGCCATTGAGGCGGCGACATTCGTGGGCGGCAGCAGCGTGGACTTCGCCAACGCCGGCCAGCTACTGGCCATGGACGGCATGGGCAACTTCTACCTCGCGATTGCTTCGCAGTCCAATGACGCCGTCACCAGCGCGGACGCTTTCGACACCACCCATAATGGCGGTAACGATACGTACATCTACCACGCCGGCGCCAACCTGCTGGGCGGCGGCATTTTCTGCGACGGCTTCGAATCGGATGCCGGTATTTCGAAGTGTCCGCCGTTCTCGTTCGAGAATCCGTAGTTGTTTCGGTGCGGGTTCATTCGAAACCATCGGCAAAGATGTTGTCGGGGTCAGCGAGAACGGTGCTGGTTCCGAGGATGACGCGACCTTCGGTATCGCGGTTGGCGCTCTGAATGACGATGTCGGGGCGTCCGGGCGTGGTGTCGGCGAGACGAAGGCGCAGGCTGTAGCTGCCGGGCGTCAGTGATCCGGGGACGACGGTTGCGGCGAAGCTGATGGCGTTGTCGTCGATGACGCTACGCGGATCGCCAGTCAGTGTTTGTACGGCGATGGTACTGCCGCTGCCGTTCACCCATTCCAGCTGCAGGTGATAGTCGTGGTAAACCGGTGCGCTGCCGCTGTTGGCGAGATCAACCTGGAAATTCGCGGGCTGGCCAAGCGTGATCGGGTCCGCCCATGAAGCGCTGTCGGCATGCAGGTTGTAGCCCAGTGCGCGCTCCAGTCGCGCCAGTGGTGTGGCGAAGCCGGCGACTTCGTGTTTGCCGGCTGGGCCAAGGAAAGAGAAGTGGTAGTCGCGTATCACCGTTTCGACATCGTCAGTGTCATTGATCCAGGTGTTTTGCTGCGCGCCAGTCGGTGATTCGCCGGAGATCGGGTTCTGCAGCCAGTTGTCGCGGGCGGCGGGATTCAGATTCGTGAAGCTCCACTCCATGCTCCAGTCGCCGTCATCGCTGCAGGCGGGAAAGCCGTAGACGCAGTTGGCGGTGAACGACGGAAAGTAGTCTTCGTGAATGCCGAAATCGACGCCGCTGATGTCCGGCGTGCGCGGATAGCGGGTTTGCAGCGGCGTTTGCGTGAAAGCGGTGGCGTAGGCATCGCGTAGCGCGATCTTCACCGCGTTGCCGGGGGCATTGGCGTCGCAGCCGCTCTGGTGCCATTCGCCCCAGAGGCCAAGCAGGCCAACCTGCACGGCAGTGATTCGCGGATCGCCGTCGTAGCGGGCAGCGAAGGCCTGCACCAGTTGAACCAACTGCGCGCCCATCGCCGGATCGTCCCAGTCCGGCGTGCGGCCCGGGCCATCGCCATCGCAGCTCGCATAGTTGGTCGCGGCGATGTCGAGGCTGGTTTCGAGGAACAGCGGGTAGTCGCGGTCGTCCTGGCCGCCGCTGTAGTACGCCGAGATGCCGCTGCCCGGGCCATCGGGGTAGTCGGCAACCAGTCGCAGCACGAAGGTGGCGTCCGGATTGGCGCTCAGTATCGGCGCGAAATGCCGCGTTTCGACGCCGTCCCAGTCGAAGACCTGATCGGCGGTTTCGACTTCGCGCCAGGGCAGGTACACATGGTAGATCGCGCTGCCATAGAAACTATCGGGCAGGCCATCGCTGCCTGCCGTCGTGCCCCAGAGCATGTAGCCCTTGTGCGGATTGTGCAGCGTGTCTTTCGTGCGCGCCGGATGCACGGTCGTTGCGGCAGCGACGCCGCAGACGATCAGCCCGAGCAGCGTAGCGAGCCACGATGCTGTGCCTAGAGTTCGATGCGCCATCCCAATGACAGCACGCGTTCGTCGAGGTAGTCGTGGGCGAAGCGCTGGCGGTATTCGATGAAGCCGCTGTGGCCGTGGGTGAACGTGAATGCGTTGGTCACGGCGAACTCGCCCCAGTTGCGGTCATCCGGTTGTGCGTCGAAACCGATGGCGTATTCCAGTGGATCATCGACAAAGCGGATAGTGGTGCGCTCGGCGCTGTCGGTGATCGCGTGGCGCCAGCCCAGCTGCAGGCTGGGCTGCCACACGCCCCAATTGGTGGATACGGTGCGCCCGAAGCGTGCATCGCTGCGGGCGATGCGTTGGGTCACCGTGCGCTGGGATACGCGCAACGCCAGTCCCTGTCCACCGCTTTCGATGTATTCGTCGACGCGGTTGCGGCTGAGGTCGAAGCCACCGCCGAGTGCAATGTCCCAGCCGCCGCGACGGCCCAGCCAGTCGAGTGACACGCCGGCCTGCTGGCGACGGATGTCCGGTGATGACTGCGCGCTGGTGTTGATGACAGCAGTACTGTTGCCTGCCACCACCAGCGCATAGCGGATCTCGCGAAGTATGTCTGCGCTGCCACGACTGCCGCCGATGTAGGCGTCGAGGCTCCAGGCATCGCCCCAGCTGCGGTTGGCGAACAGCAGCAGGCCGGTGTTGCGGCTGTCGAGCCGGCTGGTGGTGGCGTCGTAGTCAATGCGGTCACGGACATGATTGAGCGCGGCACCGACGACCCAGTGGTCGTTGAGGCGACGATCAATACCCAATGTGATGGCGGCATTGCGAGAATCGAACGCTGACTCGAAGCGGGTGCCGCTGTGGTCGATTCGTCCGGCCTGTGCCGATGCAAACAGCGACCAGCCGCCGCCGAATTCATCGCCCGCGAGCCCAAGACCAATGCGCCCCAGCGCATCCTGCGACAGTGAAGCTGTCGCCACGCCACCGACCTCGAACTGCACGGGAGCG
>Ga0209607_1000310_pt1 | contig 44222 bp, 40 predicted proteins | sample AD_UKC117_MetaG_FD_184413 | JGI IMG/M metagenome (GOLD analysis project Ga0209607, IMG submission 184413) | Active sludge microbial communities of municipal wastewater-treating anaerobic digesters from Hong Kong - AD_UKC117_MetaG (SPAdes)... | ecosystem: Engineered > Bioreactor > Anaerobic >... | reverse complement strand
TTCGAGAAAGCTTATACCAACAAAGAAGATTGGGAATGGGATAAAAAAGTTGGAGAAACAAAAGAAAAAACATGGGATGGTAAAAAAGCTCTCATGGAATCTACTGTTAATCAACAGTCAAAGGAAACACTAAAAGATACTTCCGCTGTTATTGGGGAAAATAGCAGAGAAATTTATTATTTAGGCATTATTTTCCTGGCCTCTGTTCTGATGGTGTTCATAAAAATCATCCGTTAACTCATGAAAAAAATACCATTTCTCCCTTTCATTCCGAAAATGATATACTTAATTGATTAAGGACTGATAAACAGATTTGACGATGAAAGGAGGAATGGGTTTGTTTAAATGGCCAAAGAATGTAGAGATTGCGCTCCCGGAGAAAATAGGGAATCCAGGGCTTTTTGTTGGGAGAAAAGAAGAGTTTGATTTTTTTCTGGGTAATTGGTATATGAATCTGGAGAGGAATTTTACCCAAAATCAAGCAATTTTGTCCAGGAGAAAAAAGGGGAAGACTTCTCTTATGCAGCGTTTATTTAATATTCTGTGGAGTGCTGGGATTGAAAAAAAAGCTGAAGATTTAGATGTCATTCCTTTTTATTTTTCGGTTAGAGATTCTGATCAAACTTTAGGGATGTTTGCAACAGAGTTTTTTATAGAGTTTGTTAAGGCTTATCTATCTTATCAGAAAAAGGATCGGATGTTACTGATTCAAAGTTTGAGTTTTGACAAACTTGCTGATCTTATCGAAGATAAACATCTTAAAGAACTCTACAAAACCATGGCCGGCTACGTAAAAGAAGACAATTGGCATTTTATGTGGAAAACAGCCAGCGAAGCGCCTGCTTTAATTGGAAGATTAAATGGTGTAAAGATCGTGCAAATCATTGATGAGTTTCAGTATATCAATGAATACATTTATGATAAAGATAAAAAGAAATTAGATCGTATGAGCGGAACTTACATGCATGTGGCTGAGATGAGAGAAGCTCCTTTGATTATCTCAGGAAGCGAAGTGCATTGGTTGCTAAATATTGTCAGAAGTCTCACGGGACGGTTTCAGTCTTATACACTTGAAAACTTGCCTGAAGTTGAAGCAAAAGAAGCTATTGAGCGTTATGCCTTTTTTACCGAAACAAAGATCACCGAACGGGCACAAGAAAAGATTTGGGAGTTGACTCGTGGAGACCCGTTATATATCAAAGCGTTGTTTCTTAGCCGTTATAACAAAGAAAAGGACTATACGCATGATGACAATATCATCCAGGTCTATGAAAAGGAAATCAGTGAGGGAGAAATCTATACCACATGGATGATTTATATGCTCAATACCTTGTGTAATTTTAAAGAAGCAAAATTACCTTGGACTTTTCATGAAACTGAAAAGTCCACAGATGTTGTAAACAAAATTAACAGTAAGCGGATAATGTTGTATCTGTTTAATGAAGGTAAGGAAAAAACGAGAGCTGAGATTATTAAGGCCTTAAATTTACCCTATTCTGATGAAGAAGCCGAGAAAAAGTTGAATGCTTTGATTGCCGGGGATCTTATTTCCAAAGGTAGTAGTGGATTTCGTTACCAAATTACAAATGATAAAACCTATGAATTGGTTTTCAGAAACGTTTATCAAGATGAGATCGATCATTTCATTCCAGATATCCAAAAAGAAATCAGAAAGATGATGGGAAGAGAAAACGTTGTCAAAGGGAAATTTGCAGAGTTTATAATTCGAGAAAAAATTAAAAAACCTTTCAACCTTAAAGATCTTTGTGAGCCTGAGGTAGATGAGCAATTGATACCCAAAGAGATAACGGAAAGAGGAATCATACAATTGGGCTTAAAAAAATACGAAATTGATATTCTTGTTAAATGCACTAAGAAAAGAGAAATCTGGATTGATGTCAAATCTACTCAAAATCGTTATGGAAAAAACGAGTTGAAACGATGGCTTTCAATTGTGAATCAAGCAAAAGAACTGCAGAAGGACATTTTGTTTATGGTATATTCAGAGAATGGTTTTACAAAAGGGACAAAAGAATCATTAATCGAAAATGGCGTTTTTGTTGTTAAACAGCAAAGGCAAAATTCATTATAAGAGCAAAATAAGTCGAGAGCTGTTGTGATAACCGCAACGTTTTCTTTTTTTACAACAACACCTCTCGAGACTGTCTTTCCAGATAAGTTCCGTTGGGGTCAGATTGTTCCCAGAAAGAATCTGCTTTGATGATTTCTGGATAAACGACAATGCTTTGGACTTCTTTTTGGGTTAGCCAGGCAGCTTCTTGTATATAGTGCTCATCTTCACCTTTGCCAACAATGTTTTTGATGGATAAATCCCCGCTGATGACTTCTCCCCGAACAAACAACTCCAGATGCAAAAGTTCCTTGCTGATTTCATAAAACTCTCGGATATATCGGATTTCTTTTGATGTTTTGATGATGTAATTACTCTCTTCAAAGGTTTCTCGCTCAGCGGTGTGAAAGATATCTTGATCGCCTTTTTCAACTGCCCCACCAGGCGGTACCCACCATGTTTCACCGGTTTCTGGATGGACGTGTTTGATCAGCAATAGGGTTTGCTGATCTTTTGAGAATATTATTGCTGCTGCTCTTACTCTGTAATGCATCACTCTTTTCTCCTATATATCATTAGATATCATCGAACAAGTGTAACATAAAACAACCATTTTGAAACTTCCATCCCTTTATGTTGGGTAACGATCATGCTATACTGTAGCTATTAAATCCTTGTGATTTCCAACAAACTTACTGCAGAAGGGAGATTAATCGTTTAGCAATGAATGACAAAACCAAAGACAATTTAAGTCAATCGTTATTTCAAATTGTGCTTGTCGCCTTGATGTGTTTGTCTTTGCTAAGCATTGTCGGAAACCTTATTTTTGGCTTTCCCTTTCATGTCAATATCAAATGGATGTTGTTAATTGTGTTCGCCGGTTGGGCTTTACTCCATTCAAAGAATGATCGACATATTTATTTCTGGAAAGTCCTCTTTTTTGTCGTTATCACATATATTGTCATTCCTCTTGGTTGGTTTGATTCCGGTGGCAGTGAAAATCTTTCGTTGGCGTATATTTTTCTGTTATTAATCTGCACAACCTTCTTTTTTTGGGGAAAAACACGCTTGGTCCTAATTATATCGCAGATTGGGATCATCATAACACTGTTAATTGTCGAACACCTTTACCCCGAATTGGTCAGCCACTATGACAGTATGAGCCAATTTTACGATCACTTGTTTCAAATTCCTTTAACTTTGCTGGCAGGGTTTTTGTTTCTCAGGATCTTTGCCAATGCCTATAATGCTGAGAGGGTTCGTTTAAATCATTTGGTTCAATTCGATTCACTGACCAATTTATATAACCGGCGGTTTTTTGATATCGCTTTGAAGAAAACATTAGAAACGGTTGACCAAGCAAATCAAAATGCTTATTTACTCTTTGTTGATGTGGATGATTTCAAACAAATTAACGATGAAAAAGGACACAGCTTTGGAGATCAAGTTTTAATGGAATTAGCTGATTATACGAAATCGCTGTTATCCAATGATACCATTGTTGCCAGATGGGGCGGTGATGAATTTACCGTTATTTTTAAAGGGAATGAAAAAGAGTTGTTCAAATTGCTTGAAAAGTTACACCTGTTTAAATTTAGCCTGAGTACAGGCGTTGTGAAAATGACAATCAAAGACCGTTCGATCGATGAACTGTTTAAACGTGCAGATAGAGCACTTTATCAGGCAAAAAAAGAAGGAAAAGGCAAATATAGCTTCCATTAATAAAGTGCTTTCAGTGCGAACAAAAACAGAGCGAAAGATTTTTGGAAAAATAAATACCACTAAGATTCAAATCTTTTTTTACTTTTTAAAAATCGTAATGTTTCTCCCAAACGTGGGGAGTCCATCTACTCGATTCTCTTTTCCAATATGTAATGGAAAGAGTGCCACCGGTTAATTCATGATTTTCAAACACATGAACTTCAGAAAGCCCATAAACATCACCGCTACCGGAATCATCACAGACAACGTTATCAAAAACGATGTCATTTCCATCTTTATCTTTTCCAGCATTAACTTGAACATAATCTTGATAATGCGTATGCCCTGTAAAGATTGCAACGACATTATAAGGATCACCTTGAATTTTTTCAGGGTCATCGAAAAAATTCCTTCTGCAGAAAATGTTTAATTCCTTTGTATAATCTTCTTTGTTCCACCAATGATCGTTGATGGTCCAGCTATCCCATCCATAATGCTGAAAAACAAAAATGGGTGTGTCTTTCGGGAATCGTTTCCCGTCCCCGATATTATTCTTCAACCAATCTTTTAACCACTGTAATTTATTATAACTGACACACTTCGAATCCGTATCAATACATGAACCGGCCCATAACCCAAGGCTAATAAACACATATCTTCCCATGCTCCATATATAACCCATTCCCCCTTGACCATCCGGTCTAGTGTACCAACTTAAAATCCCATTAGCCCCTTTAATCGTATCTTCAACATAATCAAACCCCTGAAATTTCAGATTACTATCCTTGTCAGGATTATCATGATTTCCCAAACATGGAAAAAGTGGTACATCATGCATTTTATAACCGAGAGAATATGCGGTATCATTACCATCACTTGCTCCGGCAATTGCTCCACCATCATGCCCCGGATACGAATGCTCCCAGATTTGTCTGAATGCGATGAGATTTTGAACACCTCCATCTGAAGTCATTGAATCAACCATATCTCCCAAATGGATTAGTGCTTTCCATTCCCAATCTTTTCCTATCTTTTTTGCGCCATTCTTAAGAATATTCGCCCATTCCACACAATCTCTATTACGTTTTACCTTGCTTGTGTCTCGATATTGATAACTGTAAAATGGAATCCATCCTGCATAACTGGCATCAATATGCGTATCGGCAATAATTGCAAATGTAAAACTACCCTCTATATTTTGATCAAAGTCGACATGATAAGGCTTGCCGTAATCTTCTTTGTTAGCACTTCCAGGTGGATTATTTGGGTTAAGCGGATGATCATCGGGTAATAAAGAATCTGAAGTCATACAACTGACGAGAACAAAACAAATGAGTACCCAAAAAACAATAAACTTTATAGCATTTCTTTTTTTAAATGCGTACTTCATAAACAGCCTCCTTTCTGCGTTTTTTCTTTTTTTTTATTAATTCAATCGTTATCATTGTTTCAGTTAATATTGGGGAAGATAAATAACTTCAACTCCTCTATTAACAAGTGTCTGAATGTTTAGCATGTCCTGAGAACCTTCTGTGAGATCAAGAAAATTAGCACGCATATCAATATAATCATTTTCAGCGATCCCAGGGTTATTGACTAAATTAGAGATATCACTCACCTGATTATCCCAAAAGCACAGTTCCTCCAGTTTTGTAAGATTTTGGAGTACGGATAAATCACTGACCTGATTGAGCTCAAACCATAATTCTTCAAGATTGAGCATATTTTGAAGGGGAGAAATATCAGTAACTTCATTGCCCCAAAAAGACAGCTTTTGAAGGTTTATTAAATTTTGAATGGGCATAATATTGCTAACCGAATTCTGTCCAAAATTTAAGTTTACAATATTTGTCAGATTTTGTAGAGGCATTAAGTCAGCGATTTGATTATGCCAAAAATATAAGTCTGTCAGGTTTAAAAGATTTTCCAATACAGAGAGATTGCTGATATCATTCCAACTCATACTTAAAAATTGAAGTTTTGAAAGATTCTGTAATACCGTAATATCACTAACATTATTGAAGTTAAAATTGAGAACGATTATTTCTGTCAATCCAGCCAAAGGAGATAGATCATTGGCCTGGTTAAACATAAATTGGAGTTCTTTTAATTTCGTCAAATGGGAGAGAACGCTGAGATCAACTACGTGATTATCAGAAAAATGCAAAAATTCCAAATTTGTAAGCTTCTGAAGATGAAAAATGTTGGTTATTTGATTTCCACTAAAATCCAATGTTTTTAAATGAGTCAAGTACTTGATTGGAGATAAATCACTAACGTAGTTATTCTTAAGCAACAAGGTTTGAAGATTGACTAAATACTGTATGCCCGCCAAGGATGTAATGGTTCCAAAGGCGGTTTCTTTTTCATAAAACAACTCTTGAGTATCGGATAAGTTGTTTTTTGGAAAGAAAAAAACAGGATGGTTCTTTTCTTCTCCATCTCGTGTGTTACTTTCGATTGGTTCTTCATGACTGACATCTAACAGTGTTATCCCAAGAACATCTTCAGGAAATATCGGTCCTATGGCTTCGCCGGTATAGCCTTCAGCATTTCTCACAGCAGTTTCTAGATCAAGATCAGCAAAAATAATGCCATTATTCCCAAGCGAGTCTTTACATGAGATCAAGAGTAATAGTATACAGGATATAAGAAAAAATGTTATTAGAAAGCATTTTTTTCTCATCAAAACACCTCCCATTGAGATTTTGAAAATATTAAGATTGAATCATTAATTCAGAATATATCATTATAAACTTTCTAAGAACAATAGTCAAAACCACTAATGATTTCTTTTATCAAAAACATTATTATTCTTTTATAAAAAACGGAAATAGCCTCTCTGGAAGGTAAATCCTGACGCTTTAAACTCAATATTCAAACATCCAGCAAGCGCTTGCGGAACACCTTTGCTGGAAGCATAAGGGGTGATATTGTCGAATCGCATTACACCAATACCGGAATTTGCTTCATTTACGATAATTCATTTCATCTTTTTATTCAATCAATATCAAGAGACAACTTCAAAACACTATTAAGCTAAAACATTTAGAGATAAAAATCTCCCTGTTTATCCTTAAGAAAAGGTTTGATTCTTACCACAGCATCGAGATTGATTGGCCCATAAACATGGGGATACTTTTCGCCTAATTGATACAGATCTTCATAGACAACTTTTGACACTAATTTTTTTTCATCAATATATAAAAGCAAAACGTCTTTTTCCTCTTTATAAAGATTATTGGCAACTTTACAAACCTGATTTTCATCTGAACAATGAATAAAGCCTTCTTCTTCCAGAGAATGATTTTTATAAATTCCTAACTGTTGGGCTAATTGCCATTCCTGATTTCTTATAATGTGTAATATCATCATTCCTCCCGTTTTTTTCCGGTAAATGTATGTTCTATCAGAACGAAAAACAGACCGTATGTTCACTTTTCACCAAACCGTGAAATGATCCGACAAACGACTAAATCAATCCATATTCATTACAGATCGATAGATCCTTGAATTGGTTAGGCGGATTGATTTGTTCAGGCTAAGTGCTACAATTCGCCATTATACCACAGATCATTTGAAGCGCATATGAAAAACAACGCCTTTTTAAAAAACCTTAAAAAAAAACGTCTATATATACGAACAGAATAGCCAACTTTATTAGTGAAATTAAGGAGTGTGAGAATTATGAAATATCAGAAATGGCTTGTTTTGATCATATTACTCTTCATAACGATATCCTTTGCCACAGAGGCCAAAAAGGAAATCAACGGGATTCAAAAAGAACTGCCCATTATGAATGGCTCGATCAATGACAATGCAAAAGCACTGAGTATGATCATCGACGAAGGGTATCGAAATGTCAACACAATCTATTTGGCAGGCGGTTGTTTCTGGGGTGTCGAGGCCTATTTTGAACGGGTACTCGGGGTTGTCGATGCGCAATCCGGTTATGCAAATGGTGATACGGAGAATCCGAGCTATGAAGATGTTGTTTATGGAATTTGGGAAACAAATTCCTTAGGAGTTTTAGAGAAAATACAAGATTCCGGCCATGCGGAAACGGTAAAAGTGGATTTCAACGAAAATGTCATCAGTCTGGAAGAAGTCATTCTGCATTTTTTGCGGATTATCAACCCCTACTCCGTCAACAAACAGGGTAATGATGTTGGGGTTCAGTATCGATCGGGAATTTATTATACGAATGAACAACAATTGAAAAGGGTGCAAAAGGTGATTGATGAGTTTGAAGAACGGGAAGGTCAACGAACAGCCATCGAAATCGAACCGCTTCAAGCCTTTTACACTGCGGAAGCATACCATCAGGATTACCTGGAGAAAAACCCCTTTGGTTATTGCCACATTTCGCTCAGTTTAGCGGAAAAGCCGTTGTTTGATTTTGAAGTGGAACGGGATATGTCAGAAGAAGCCCTAAAAGAAAGACTCAGTTATACTTCTTATAACATTACACAGAATGCAGGCACAGAGTATCCGTTTACCAGTGAACTTCTGGAAGTCCATGAAAAAGGGATATACGTGGATATTGCTAGCGGTGAACCTCTTTTCTCATCCGAGGACAAATTCACCTCCGGTACCGGCTGGCCCAGTTTTACAAAGCCAATTACAGCGGATGCGATTAGGTATGTTTCGGATATTTATTATTACGTCGTTGAAGTCAGAAGCGAGATCAGCGGCTCGCATCTGGGACACGTTTTTACAGACGGCCCAAAGGACAGAGGAGGTCTGAGATACTGCATCAACGGAGCTGCCCTTGAGTTTATCCCCTATGAAGAAATGGAAGAAAAAGGGTATGGTTCCTATAGCATTCTGTTTGAAAAATAAACGAATTGGATGAAAAAACAAATCCTATTCCATGTTTTGTACAAATCCCTCACAAGAATACGCTCCATCTACGATCCGATATGAAAATGGCCGATAAGTGGGGCGACTATCTTTGTTGATGACGATTTGACCAGAAAAAGAGGTGCATACATCGACGTAAATGGCTTTCAGTGAATTGGGATTATTGGGCTGCTCAAACAAATAAGCCAAAGCCTCTTTGGGTTTGGTTTTTGAATCTAAAAGTTCCCAAGTTCCTTCTTCTCCTAGAACCAAATCGCCGTTGATTTCAAGTGTGTATTTGAGATTTGTGATCAAGGGGTTTGTAGGACTTGGCACCTCAGAAAAATTAACCCATACCTCTTCAATATTCCCCTGGATTATAAAACCCGATTTTCCACTTATGGTTGAAGTTGCGAAAACAGCCTGTAACCCTACGGGTGTAATCAACATTTGCATCAACCAATCCCCGTTGAAATCAGGATCATTGCTTCCGATTTCCGGAAATGGATTCTCAGGATCAGAACGATCCTGAACAACAGGAAAAGCGCTGACCACAACTGAAAAACGATCTTCACCCGATGCCCGATACCAATAGAAATTATCGGAAACCCCTGCGACAACCATACTGGTTAGGAGGATAAAAAATGTGACAACCATCACGATATGCTTCATGTTTATCAGACTCCTTTCAGTGGTTTCTACTATTATACGCTCAATTTGAATCGTTATCCAGCATGAGCATTTTTAACCATAAGAAGCAATCAGGCTGCCGGGAAGAAGATCGTACAGGATCGGCGAACAAAAGGCCATTTGAAAGAATTTTTGAAAATGTTTTCTCGACAGGTTCAAAGCAGCAAGAAGAAGACTAAAAACCAATAATGGCAGAAAAATAAAAACAGGGGTATTTGATAGCGTTTCATGTATACTATCTGTATAGGGGATGATAATGTGTACAACGCATTGGAAACACTGACTCACAAAAACGGTGACCGAGTAATCATAATCGATATCAAGCATTTAGCTGATTTAAAAGACTTTTTTGGCAAATTGAGTCAAAGCGATGAATTGAATCCATTTCAACGATGGATTACACACGATGTGTATGATTTTACCCTTCCTAATGAACAAAATCAAATCGTTGGTCTTGATGGCTGGTATCAGGAGATCCCCCGTAATTTAAAGATTTTGATTTCCAAATAAAAGTAGGCTTATCCATATTCACTCGAGTGGCATGTTTTTCAGCCGAACCATGATATACTTAAAAAACCTTTTCACTAATGACTATCCATGATTATGCGGTGTACTTCAAGCAGCAATCAAATCATTGTCCTTCTTCACCGTTATCTAATCGATCATTTGTTTTTTAGCTTTAGGAGACTGATAGTTGGCAACGACTCTGTCTGATAGAAGAAGAAAAGACTAAATACAAAGGAGGAATGCGTCATGAAGAAACGGGCACTGTCACTGGGATGTGTGCTGATGATCCTGCTTGCGACGGCTGTAATTGCTGCGCCTGAAATGATCCTTGTCAAGGCTGGCAGTTTCCAAATGGGGAATACCAGGGGAGACAGCGAAGGTTGGGACAATGAAAAACCCATCCACACGGTGAAACTGACCTATGACTATTATATTGGCAAATACGAGGTCACATTTAACGAATACGATGCCTACTGCGAAGAAACGGGACTAACCAAAAAAAGGGACAAGGGATGGGGAAGAGGGGCCAGACCTGTTATTTATGTTAACTGGAGTGATGCCGTCGCCTATTGTAATTGGCTGAGCGAAAAAGAAGGACTGGCAAAGGCTTATGATGGTGAGGGGAATCTGCTGGATAAAACAGGTAAACCGACGACAGACATTACAAAGGTTCAGGGATACCGCCTTCCAACAGAGGCAGAATGGGAATACGCCGCCCGGGGTGGTCACAATGGTACAGAAGACTTCAAATATGCCGGGAGCAATACTTTCGATGATGTTGCCTGGTGTAAACCGATGTTTGGAGAGGATACAAGTAAATCAACCGTTGAAGTCGGACAGAAGGCGCCAAACGAATTGGGACTTTATGATATGAGTGGAAACGTATGGGAATGGTGCTATGATTATTGGGACGGCAATTACTATGCACAGGGAGACAAACAAAATCCAATTGGCCCTGAAAGCCCTACCACTAAGGCAGGTTATCGGGTCTCCCGTGGCGGAGCCTGGTATTTCCAAGACTTGTATTGCAGAGTGTCAAATCGTTTTGACTGCCACCCTAATCTCAGCAGTTTCAGTAATGGCATGCGTTTAGTTAGAACGGCAGATTGATTTTTGGTAATATTGGCCCTGTCTTCTTTGAAAAGGAGTTCAACATAATTGTAAATCAGGCTTTCATTAGCTTTTTTTACAACAAGAACTATCCGAGAAACAACGTTTTTGGGAAAAATTGGTATTGCGGATTCCGTTCTACAAAAACCTGATGCCTTGACTCAAAATGAGTACAAGATCATCAAACAGCATCATGAAAAGTTGGATGATTCAGGCTATCCTAACGGATAAACAGGAGAAGACATTCATCTTTATGCCAAGATTATCTAAATTGCCGATATCTATGACGCTTTGAGCAACAAACGGGTCTACAAAGAGCCTATGGGACTTGAAAAGGTCATGAATATCATGGATTCCATGACCCCTGAGAAGCTGGATAAAACCCTTATGAGTATCTTAAAAACCGTCGTATAATCTTGGTGTTTTCTTCAACTTGTTTAAAAATAGAGTTTCCCGCCGGCAACAGCGGAGAGTTCTTCTTCACTGAGTTTATTGCCATCGGTTTTCAAAAGCTCGAGGCCTTCCTGAGCTTGAATTTGTGAAAGGGTAATGCCATATACGGTTCCTACTTTTATCAACTGCTCAGTTGTTGTTATACCCTCCAATTTGTTGAGCCAATCGGTCCCGGCCTTTTCTTCAAATTGTTTGAGTTTTTCATGCAATTCTTTTGTCATGTATCCTCCTGATTTCTAAATGATTTGTCTTTTGACTAAATTGTAAAAGACACTTTTGCGCTCCATGAGCATATTATAACTACCGCTTTCTACAACCTTTCCTTGATCCAAAACGAATATTTTGTCGCATTCTCTTACGGTGCTCAATCGATGGGCTATGATCAGGCGAGTCGACTTTAGTTGTTTCAAGGTTTGAGTTACGATGTTTTGCGTGTAATTGTCCAAGGCGCTGGTGGCTTCGTCAAAGAGAAGGATTTTCGGATTTTTCAGTAAGGCCCTGGCGATGAGGAGGCGTTGTTTTTGGCCACCCGAAAGGGTGGAGGTGCTGTCGTTGATGAAGGTGTTCAGGCCCATGGGCAAGGCTTCAATATCTTCCTTGATACCGGCCTTTTCACAAACGTCCCAGACCTGTTCTTCGGTGATGTCATAGGAATTGCCGGCGATGTTCATGAAGATGTCTCCGGAGAGAAGTTTACTGTTTTGAAGGACCACCCCCATTTGCTGGCGAATCTCGCTGAGTTCGTACTGTTCCAGGTCTTTACCCCCCACATAGATTTTTCCGGCGGTGGGTTTTTCAAATCCAAGGATCAGGCGCATGAGAGTAGATTTGCCACTGCCCGAAGCCCCTACGATAGCCACATATTCTCCGTCTTCAATACGCAGGTTCAGGTCTTTGATCACCACTTTGGCGGAGTTTTCATAGCTGAAGGAGCAGTTGTTGAACTCGATGTTGCCTTTCAGTTCTCCTGGATGTTGTTTTTCTTTGGTGATTTCCGGGACTTCCTCTAGAACGGGACGGATATTTTTCAATAGTGAATAGGCAATGCTCAATGAAAGCGTGGTCCCCGAAAGGGCTGCCAGCATCATTTGAAAGGACATGAAGGCGCTGTTGAAGGCCACGAAACCGCCGGTTGTCAGTGTTCCTATGCTGTAAGCCAAAAAGAAGATGATGACCGAACTGATAATGGCCATGGTATCGATGTATAGATTAGAGAAGATTTGTAGTTTTTTCTCTTTGATTTCCATCTTTTTACCCTTGGCATAGGCCTTTGACCAATTGTGGAAAATTCGGTCGTGTGCGGCTGAGAGTCTGATTTTAGTGATGGATAACAGCATTTCAAGCATGATCCCTGAGAGTTTATCGGTTAACACTAATTTTTCATATCCGGTCTTGATTTGAAAGTAACCAACAATAAGGGTAACGGCCAAATTCAAAAGAGAAATACTCAAGGCCATGAGTGCAAGAGATGGACTGTAAAGGAACAGGACGATGATGTAAAAAACCGAAAACACTGCCGAAAGCAGGGAATCCGAGATCACATTGGCCAGGATCATTCTGATTTGATAAAAACTGAGCATCTTCTTGCCGATTTCACCCGATGGATATCGTCGGAAAAATGAGGGAGGCAGATCGATGAGTCGATTCCACAGGGCGATTTGGGTTTGCATGTCGGACTTAAATTCTATTTTGGTGGTTAATAAAGATTTACTTAGATTAAAGATGACAGCTGCCATGATGACGGCAAGTAATGTGCCGATGATCTGATACAGTCCCTGTGGTTGTCGGGCAGGGATTTGGTTTTCCAACAGATACCCGGTAATCACAGGCACCAGGGCACTCAAAAAGCCAGAAAAAGAACCAATGATGAATATGCTTAACAGGCTGGCGGGCTTTAAAGATTTGGCGATAAAGGCTATTAGTTCTTTCATACCGATGGGTTTGTTGGGAAAGGGTCTGTACAGGTAATAACCATAGGACTGGAATCCTTGAGAGCCTTTTTCACCGGATTGAACGTTGAGCGTTTGTTCTTGTGAGGGGATATAAGCCTGGTAATGACCGGTTTTTCGGATCATGGCGACGGGCTCGCCTTCAGTTGTCATGGCAAGAAAATGTCCCAGATCTTTAGCCGACCAATCTTTTTCCAGGTCAAATCGTCTGTATCTGAATCCACTGTTTTTGGCGATAGTGGCCAAAGGATCTTCGGACCTGGTAATCTTTTTATCGTCTATCTCGGGTATGGTGAATCCGATAACTTGTCCCATGCGAATACAGGCCCTTAAAAGGGCGTTGTTCGAAGGTAAGGATTGTTCCGGTTCTTTTTTTTCTTTGATGGTATATAAAGTCCTCAAGGTGTTCTCTGAAAGTTGCTTCAAACGTTGATCTCGATCTTGTGTCTTCTTAATGTTTCTGAGTGTGTTGAGTTCACTTTCAGAGATCTGTTCGAAGGTTAATAGAAAAGCTGTTTTTTGATATCGTTGATAGGCTTTAACGGAGACTTCTTCCGGGGGCGTGAGTTGATTATGGGGCGGATTCAGGTTGGAAATCAAGCGTGTGCTCAGTCTTTTGACAGCATTCAAGTAATCGGATTGATGGTCATCGAAGATTTCCTCTCGGTTGATGAGGGCAATCTTGGAATGGTTGATACAGCGGATGGTGAGCCCAAATCCTTCGGGCATTTCCAGGAGTGCAAAGGTTTCTCCGGCTTGAAAGCTGCCAATGTTAAACAACCGGTCTTTCAGGATGGGATCGGCCATTTTTTCTGACATGAAAAGGTCTGCCCTTCCTTTGAGAACTAATACTAACTGGCCGTTTTTCAGTTCAAAGGGTGTGGAGGCATCGGCTGGTTTTGATTTGGTTTTTAATAGTTGTTCCAGTTGTTTATTCATGCTATCTCTCTTTTCATGGTGTGTTCCTCAACACCAGACTCCTCTCACACTTTCATTTGGGAGTGGGTGACCATTTTGGAGTAGGCGCTGTTGCCTCTCATGAGTTCTTCGTGTTTGCCACGCTCGATTACTTTACCGTTGTCCAAAACGATGATTTCGTCACAGTCTCTGATGGTGCTTAAGCGATGGGAGATGACGATAATGGAGCATCCCCTTTTACGGATGTTCAGATCGATTTCCAGTTCTGTTTTTGAGTCTAAGGCACTGGTGGCTTCGTCCATGATTAGAATACTGGGGTTTTTGGCCAGACATCTGGCAATTTCGATGCGTTGGCGCATGCCGCCGCTGATGTTGTTTCCGAATTCCTGAAAGCGATAGGCGTATTCTGAGTTGCCGGGCTCTTTGCCTGCAAAAGTAGTTATCTCGTCGTGTATACAGGCGTCTTTGGCTGCTTGGATGATATCACTCTCACTGATGTTTGGGTCCCACAGGGTGAGGTTTTCTCTAACAGTTCCCGTAAACAAGGTGACATCTTGCTCTACATAACTGATTGAGGCGGAGGTCATGGATAATGGCGTTTGGTTTAAAGGCAAGCCGTCGTAAAGAATCTCGCCGCTCCAGGGTTGAAACAATCCCACAATCAATTTGCCAAGTGTGCTTTTTCCACTTCCGGAAAGACCTACAAGGGCAACTCGTTGGCCCGGTTCGATGATGAGGTTGAAATCTTCAATTAGGGGTTTTTCCAGTCTCGAATAGCCAAAGGAAAGGTTTTTGATTTCTATTTTCCCGCTTAATTTTTTGATGAGGGTATCTTCTTTTACATTGCGTTCCAGACATGGATCCTGGGGGTATTTCAGGACATCTTCCAGACGTTTCTTATCCGCTTCGCTTCTTTGAACAAAGAGCATGGTTTGAATAAATTCTCTGACTGGGAGGTAAAGGGCGGCGTTTAACGTTTGAAAGGCCACAAATGAACCAATAGTCAAGGAAGAATTCATAATCTTTAAACCCCCAATTAATAATAACAACAACATGGAAATGAACTCAAACATCTGGGGGACTGAGTTAAAGAACAGTGTTTTTTTAGTGATACCAAACAACTTGTTTTGAAGTTGTGAATATTGATCAGCCAGGCGGGTAAAGAATATGGATTCCTGTCCGGTTGCTTTTAAAGTTTCTATGGTTTGAATCCCAGAAACGGCTATTCCGGATAATTTCAATTCGTCGGATAGAAGGAGATGGTATTCCTCTTTGAACTTTTTAGAGATGATAAACACCGTAACGATGTTGAGTATTGTAAAGGTAATACTGATCAATGTCAACAGGATATCATACTGGAACATCATGAGGATGTAAAAAGAGGAAAAGACCAAATTGACAAAAGCCAGTAAAAATTGATTACCCAACAACGTGGCCATCTGTTCACCGGAGGTCATGGTGGCGTTTAAATTTCCTGCGTATCGCTGCATAAAAAAGGTCAAGGGCAACTTTAACAAATGATAGAAAAAGCTGGAGGACTGCTGCACGGCGATTCTGTTTTCCAGGTTGAGCAGTGTTTTTTCTTGTAAATACGTCACAAGTGCGGTGAAAAAGGCAACTAACAGCATGGCTCCCAACAAAGGCAATAGCCATTCGTCCCTGTGGGGAATGAGAATGGTGTCGATGTATATTCTGGAAAAGGTGGGGATCATAATGCCTGAAAAGGCAAGTAAAAAGCCACACAGAAAGACAAACAACAAGGTTTTTTTATCGATGGAGAGATCGCTGATAACGGAAAAAAAGGAGCCGGTTTTTTTGCCGGTTTTTTCAAAAGTTTCTGAAGGCTCGAAGGTGAGAACGATGCCGGTGAAATCTTTTTCGAATTCCTCTTTGCTGCATTTCCTGTGCCCCGTTGCCGGATCATTTAGGTAGTAATAGTCTTTTTTAATCCCTTCCAGCACGATAAAGTGATAAAACCCCCAAAAAATGATCACCGGTTTGTTGATTTCTTCAAGTTTTTCAAGATTCATACGCAAGCCTTTAGCCGTTAAGCCGTAATGCCTGGCTGCTTTGATGATATTGAGGGCATTGCTGCCATCCCTTGAGACACCGCATTCATAACGCAAATCTTCCAATGGTACATATTTACCGTAATAGCCCAGGATCATCCCCAAGGATGCTGCACCGCATTCTACGGCTTCCATTTGTAAGAGAGTTGGTGTTTTTTTTATACGGCCGCTAATCGCAATCACCTTTTCAGATTGGGAAAGATTAGTTCAATGGGACGGATCTTGTCGGTTATACAAAGACCTTCACAGATTGTTCCCGGTTCCAATTCAAGGGGAGGCCCTTCAGAGGATGTCCATTGATAACCAGAGGGGGTATCCGGTGCGGGGAGTAAATCAACAATGACTTCCAAGACAGCTTCTTTGGCAAAAAGTTCCGCAAATCTTTGGCTTCCTGTAAAATCTGAAATGGCCTTTTCCGTAATGGGGTAATCTGAGACACTGACAACAGTCCCTTTTAAAAAGCCGTACTGTTCCCTGTTTGTGGTGGATGGAATAAGACGACACGACATACCCGGCTCAATGGTTTTGCCGGTTTCCACGGGAAAGTAGAGAATACCGATTAGCTCTTTTACGGTCTCACCCGTTCTGGATATTTTAAAAAGCGTGTCTCCTTTTTGGATGTATTGACCCTTCTGAATATATTGATCGACGATTTTACCACTTTCAGCAGTTAATATTTGACTCTCTTCTTTTAATTTTTCCTTCAGAAGGTCTATCATTTTTTCGTGTTCTTTCATCATATCCGCATTTTGGCTTTCGTCCAAGGCATCCCGCATGGTGTTGATGTCACGAACCAGATCCGGTTTGTCCACCCGGGCAACGATAGCACCTTCATTAATAAGGTCGCCAATTCGATAAGAGATGTCGTAAATTGAGCCTTCCGTTGATGAATACACATAGGCAAAACCCCCACCGGACACTAAAATCCCTTGGGTTTTGGCAGTCATGTCAATAGAGCCGAAAAACCCCCAATAGAGCAATCCGGCGATTAAAATCAGCACCCCAACGATGATGAGCCAGGAGGTTTTAGTGGTAATATCCACCGGTTTGTTGGCCAGTTCTCTTGTTTGGCGATTTTTTCTCTTTTCGGGAGCCTTTTTTTCTGTCATGTTTACCTCACCTTGTGGCTTAATCGTCATCGAGAAAAATGAATTCCCCATTAACAACGATTTTCAGAAAGATATTGTCCCCTTCTATTTCTCCATTCTTGTTGAAATAAACCGTTCCGGTGACCCCTGAGTATCTGCGAATGTCTAATAAAGTTTCAGATAAAGTGATCCCCATCTTTTCATTCTCATTTTGTCTTGTTGCCCGTTCTAAAGCGGTTTTCAGTATCATCAGTGTATCATAAGCTATGGCAGCGTACATATCCGGTTCCTTCCGGAATTGCTGTTTGAAGGTGTAGATAAAGTCCTGATTGGCTTGAGAAGTTGCTAAGGACTTGTAATGAGTGGGAATAATGGAGCCTTCCGCACTTTTTCCCAAATAGGGGATGTAATCGGGATAGTCCAAGGAGGATGTTCCCAATATTAAAATATCCGGAATGGCTTGTTTGATGGCTTTGATCTGGTCTTTTACCCTGTCGAATGTAGCTCCTATCAGTACCGCTTCACAGTCCAAGGCACGCCATCGGTCCATGACCCGATGGAAATTGTTTTGATGGACGATAGTGGTTCGATCGATGATTTCTATGCCATAGTCAGAGGCTACCGATTGAGCTGAGTCTGCAACCCCCCGACCAAAATCATCTTCAGCATAGTAAACAGCAACGTGTTGTATTCCTTGGTTGCTGATGAAGTCAAATAAATTTTGAATGACCTGCTTGTCGTCGGGAATGGTTCGGAAGACTTTTGTATAAGAATCTTTCATTAAAAATGGCGTGGTGGCACAAGGGGCGATGTAAACGGTGTTGTTGTTATCGTAAATCTGGGCGGTGATTAACGCCACACTGGAATTGAAATGGCCAATGACGGCTACTACCTCTTGTTCTACGAAATACTGTGCAGCCTTCATTCCTTCGGCAACATTGCTCTTGTCGTCCACTTTCAAGACTTTGAGTTCTCGTCCGTTAATCCCTCCGGTCGCATTGATTTGGTCAAGGGCTAATTGAAACCCCAGCTTGAATTCGATATCGTTGTCCATGTAAAAGGGATAGGATAAGCCGATAAAGATAGAATTATCCGGGTTTTCGGATGAGAATATAAAAGCGGGAATGAGTATTAGGAATAAGATGATAAAAATTAAAGAAAATTTTTCTATATTTCTCCGGGAATTCTTTTTCATAATTTTCATCCTTAGAGTAATTTTGTCTCAAGAGCGTCTAAGTTTTTCCATAAAAAAAAACACGGTGTTCAGCTTTTCTTGCAAAAAGCCCTGTAATCGGTGATATATAAACGAAGGTCAATCAAGGTGAGTGGAACGACGTCAAGCCTTGCTGTGCTGATTAAATGGTGCTGATCAAACATTTGCCACTCTGTTTTGAAAAGAAATGACACCTTTGAGGGTTAAATCGTCGTCAAAATGATCGATAAACGTTCCTTCAAAATGGAACATACTGGATAAACCACCTGTGGCGATGATCGGCATATCTGTCTGGAGCGCTTTTCTTATATTTGCCGTGATTCCCTCTAAGGCGTGATAAGTCCCGTTCACCAGACCGATACGGATGTTGTCACCGGTGTTGGTTCCGAGATAATGGTCTTCAAAAAACAGGTCCACAGGCGGAATCATGGCGGCTTTTGAAAAAAGGGCTTGCATGGCGGTGTTGATTCCCAACAGGATTGATCCACCCACAAAGGCGTTATTGTATAAAATATCCACGTTAATGGCAGAACCAAAATCCAAAACAATGGCATTGGCACCAAAATAATCTTTGGCGCCCAAGACGTTGGCAATTCGGTCCGGTCCAATTTCAGCGTTGTTATCGGCTTTCCAGGTTACATCTAGCCCATCAATCGGAGAGACGAAAACAGGTGTGGTATGGAAGTATTTATTTGAAAAGGCTTTGAACATTCCAACGGTTCCCGGTACCACACAAGCGATGGCGATGGACTCGATGTGGTCGACTGAGATATTTGCCGACATTAACAGCGGGTAGAGGGATGAAAAAAACTGGTCTTCTGTATCGATGGTATGGGTTGCTATCCGCCATTTTGCCTTGAAGTTTTTACCGTCCCATACTCCTAAGGTAATATGGGTGTTGCCCACGTCCATGATGAGTCTCATCCCATCACTCCTGAAGCCAGATATCTTTCAGGGCGTCTACATACACCGGGTATATTGTCCAGCCCATGACGTTGTTTCTCAATGCTACGATTTCGTCGGGTTCCATGAGCCAGACGGAGGCCGCAGTATCCACCAGCTCCATTAACACATTGGACACCAGTTCTTTTCTGGTTTCGAAATCACTTTCCACCGCCAGGCTGTCTAACCACCCATCGATAGCCTCGCTGGAAACGTTGGTGAAATTCCGAGAGGCATAGGAATAGAATCGATCCAGATAAATATACGGATCCGGTTCTCCCTCGATGCCGATAATCGTCATGTCGTATTTTCTGCCGTTGTAAACATCCGAGATCCACGTTCCCCATTCAACAATTTGCAATTTTGTTTTGATGCCCGCTCCTTGAAGCATTTGGGCAATCACCTCACCGGTTCTTTGATGGAATTCATAGGGTTGCGGTAAAGCGATGGTCAACTCGAGTTCTCCAAAGGAGTAGCCAGCCTCTTCAATAAGCGCAATGGCTTTTTCCGGGTTATACGGATATTGGTCATAATCCAGGGCATACGGGCTCATCAGTGTCATATGGGTGTTTAAAGGTCTGGCCAGCCCCTCCGCCACAAACTCAATCAACAGGTCTCTGTCGATGGCGTGATTGATGGCCTGCCGGATGCGTAGATCATCCAAAGGTGCTTGTTTGTTGTTGATAGCCATGAATTGAACCAGATTCATGGGGGCTCGGACGTATTTGATCGCTCGATCGGCTTCGATGCGCTTCATAAAGCTTTGGTCAATTCTGGGGATGACATCCACTACACCAGTTTGCAGACTCATAAACCGGCTGTTTTCATCGGGAATTACTCTGAAATAGGCTTCATTGAGATAGGGGATGCCCTTGATGTGATAATCTTCGAACCGTTTCAAGTGAAGATACATGTCTCGCTTCCACTCCTCAAGATAAAAGGGTCCAGTTCCCACACATTCTAAATCGAAATCCACATCTGAATCGGAGGGAAGGATGTGAATCTTGGACACCAGCGCTAAAAAAGGCGAGTAGGATTTAACCAGCGAAAAATGAACGGTGTAGGCATCCGGTGTTTGAATGTCCTTAATCACCATGTAATTAGAGGCCTTGGCATATCCTGTTGCAGGATCCATGATGCGTTCATAGGTGAATTTGACATCTTCGGATGTAAAGTCACTGCCATCATGGAATGTCACACCTTGCTTGAGCTTGAATGTATAATCCAAGCCATCATCCGAAATGGTCCAGTCCGTTGCCAATAGACCTACCAGATTTCCTTCCTGGTCGACTTGAATCAACCCTTCATAGATGTTATAAAGGATTTCAAAGGTCAAGGCACCGGTGGCCCGATGGGGATCGATTGTCTCGGAAATATCGGTGGGAATGGCAACCCCGATTGAACCGCCATAGTTAGCTCCCCAAGCAGTTATCATGAAGAGTAAAAGAATGAATACAATGATTGTTGTCTTTTTCATAATCGTCTCCTTTATAAGAACAGGTTCTGGGTTCTAGGGTTTAGAGAAAACTTTAATCTTACTTTGAAGACTGTTAAATCACATAGAGACGCCCTGCTTTTGTTTTTTCCAGACCCTATACCCAAAACCCTCTTTTTTACTTCAATCCCGTCCTGGCGATTCCCTGAATAAAGTATTTCTGAACGAACAGGAACAGGATCACGATGGGAAGCATCGAGAATGTGGATGCTGCCATCAGCTGATTGTATAGTGTTCCCACTTCCGAACTGAAATTGGCCAATCCCACCGGCAAGGTGCGGACCTCCGGACTTTTTGTTACGATCAATACCCACAGGAATGCGTTCCAGCTTCCAATGAATTTAAGCAAGGAACCGGTTATAATGACCGGTTTTGAAAGGGGAACCATGATCTTCCACAAAAAGCCCCATTTCGAAATGCCGTCCATTTTTCCGGCATCGTACAATTCATCGGGGATGCTCATGAAATGCTGACGCATAAGGAAGATGACAAACACGCTCACCGTCCATGGAACAATTAAGGCCCAGTAGCTGTCTATCCAACCGAAAACCGACAATGTAATGTAATTGGGGACCAACAAGACTTCTCCGGGAACCATCATGGTAGCCAAAAACAGCATAAAGACAAAATCTCTGCCGTAGAATTTCAGTTTGGAGAAGGCAAAAGCGGCCATGCAGGCGAAGAGGATATCTAAAACCGTGGTCGTAACGGCCACAAAGATGGTGTTTAAATAATACTGTCCGAAGTACTTACCCGCTTTCCAAGCGTTCACGTAGTTTTGGAAGATATTCTTGAACACATCTCCAAAGGAATAATCCACTTTCATCGTCGTGTTTTCATCCCAAAACCAGATGGGGTGGACATCCTTCAGCAGCACTTCAACGGAAGTCAAGTTACGGTATATGACAGATTCCACATACTCAGGAGCCTGAATGATCTGCATCTTGTTGTAGACTTGTGAATAAAGGGATGTGTAATATTGTGCAAATACCTCTGATTTGTAGCGTTTGCCCAACAGGCGGTAACTCTCATCCTGATCGAGAGTGGTTTGTGTGAGATCGTCGCCGGCCTGTTTGATCAAGACCAAAAATTGTTCTTTTTCTGAGGACTCAATAGAAGAGGCGTTGATGATTTCTGAAGGATCATCTCCGGCCAACAGTGTCTCGATTACGACGCTTTCCAGTTCGCTTTGTCCGGAGAGAATGGTGACAAACCGGGCACAATAGGATTTTACACGGTTGTTGAAGGCTGTTTTTTCCTTTTTGGTGAGCTCATAATTGGAAAGGTTGGATTCGAATCGCTTGTCCAGCTCTTTGTAAAGGTTATTAACACTCCCTTGCAGGTTGTGATTGATCAACTCGTTCAACAGGTGTTTATGGTCATCTGAATAAGACGTTTCAGCCAATGCCGTACGGATTTCCTCGGCGATGGTTTCAGGCGTACTGAATTGGAACACCAATTGAGTTTGATCGGATGACTGCGTTTGGACATCCTCATAGAAGGTGTACACTTCAATCCCCAAATTTACGGCGTTTAAAATGGAAAAGAGCGGGGTGATGACGTTTTTCTCCAACAAGCGCAAAGCCGCCCATTGGGAATAATCTTCAGGTAATTCAACCCCTTGGAGATGATTATTGGCTTCTTTGAGTAGGGCTTGTAACTCTGTCTTGCTGACAATAGGGGTGCCCTTTTTAAACTCCTCCAAATACAGGTTGAGCTTGCCCAGTTTGGTGATCAAAGTGTCGACAATCATCTGTGTATAAGCTTTTTTGGACTCTTTTTCCAACCGAGTTGACTCATCATCTTCGGAAGAGAGGGCGTAGGAATTGTGATTTTTCAATTTCTCGCCGTTTTTGTCCAAAAACGCAGAGATATTTTCCGTTACAGCCTGAATATCCTTAACCAGTATCATTCTGGTGAGCGGACTGTCATGTTCGAAATACAGAAAACTCATCAGGGTGTTCATCAGGGTCATGGGATTGTCAATCAGAATCATGTTTGAATAGGTTTCATAAATGTTTTCTGACATAGGTTGATTGGACTCAAATATCTCCCCTAACCGATCCATTGATTGCGGGCTGAGGACTGTAGAGAAATCAACGGGTTCACCGGTTGGTGAAAAGTCAACGGTCATGACACCTCGATAGGGTGAATCATCGTTGACACTGTAAACCAAGGGGATTTGTGTGGATGTTTGTGCTTCGATGATCTTGTTCAAGTTGAAAAATTCCTCGATGGTCAAAGCGGAAAAGTCAATGGTAACACCTCCGGAACGTACCAGAGATAATTGAATGTCCCGATGGGAACTGAAAGACTGGCTGATCCACTTGGGTGGCCAGGATTCCACTTCACCATCTAATTTAAAAGAGGTCATGATCATCCAGATAAACGGGGAGATCATGAGCATAACACCGATTATTACCAACGCATAGATACATATTCTTATAATGGGATTTTTCATATCAGCAACCACCTCAGGAAACGTAACTGACTCTTCTTTTTCCGGCACGGAATTGGTAGAAGGTCAGGATCATGATGATCATAAACAAGACATAAGCTGCTGCACTTGCCTCGCCCATTCTTTGATCTTTGTAGAATTTGTTAAAGATATAATAAACCATGGTCATACCACTGTTGTTGTAAGGTCCGGGCAGTTCATGGTATAGAACGAATATCTCTGTGAACACCTTAAAATTACCGATTACCGAGACGATGAGGACGAAAAAGGTAGTGGGTGACAATAACGGCCAAGTGATATGCCTGAATTGCTGAATCTTTTTTGCGCCGTCCACTTCCGCCGCTTCGTAATAGAATTTGTCGATGGATTGTAGTCCCGCCAGGAAGATGATGGCGTTATAACCCACCATTTTCCATACGGAAACGATCGAAATGGTCGGAATAGTCCAGACCTCATCCGTCAACCAGGGTATTTTTCCGCTTCCGAAAAAGGACAGGAAATAATTCATCAAACCGTATGTGTCGTTGAAAATCCATTGCCAGACCAACGATATGGCCACCACGGATGTGATATAGGGGATGAAAAAAGCCGTTCGGTAGATGAGTTTTCCCTTTAGAGGTAAATTCAACACCATGGCGATTAAAAGGCTCAAGAAGATCCCCGTGGGTGTGGTCAACAACACGTAATAAAGGGTGTTGTATATGGCTTTAATAAAGACCGAGGATTCCTTTGTTATCAGAAGGAAGTCGAACAGTTCATAGCGCACACCGCTGAAAACCTTCAAGGCAATGTAGACCGCTATGATGATAAACAAACCCGTCCAAAGACCGCTTTCCTCATTAACCGGTAACCTTCTTTTTAAAAGGAGAAGATAAAATAATCCCGCTGCGATGGGCAACAAAAGCAGCCAAGCAAGATCAAACGAGGCAATCATCCAGGTAACCAGAAAAAGGAGGGCGCAGGCTGCGATGTGCAACAGTTTTTTTTCACGGAATCGGTCATAAGCACGATTTTCAAAATGTCCGTGAGCCGTGATCAGAGTCTGCACAACTTTTAAGATGCAAATGGCGACCACAAGGTATGCAGCAGAAAAGATCAGGGCTTTCCAAAACGAATAAGGAAGGGCCATGTCCATTTCAAACAGCTTTTTGTAATTGTCAAATCCATTGAAGTAGGGATTCTTTTGATTGGCAAAATCCCATTTGAAAAAGCTCAGGACAAAGGAATACCCGATGGGCCAAAAGACGAAGATTCCCAATATGACAAAGGAGGGCAAAAGAAACAAATACCCGTGAATGGTTTCTCTTATTTTCTTGTTTTTAATCCTTAACAATCCCTTTTTATCCGCCATCTGTCATCAACCTTTTTGTATATTATAGAGCCCTTGTTTGAGCAATGGAATTATCGTGTTGAGGATTTCTTTGATTAAATACTGTTTTTTGGGTAAATTAATGACGACTGTTGAATGAAAGATGCCGCAAACGCCCCGATTTAGTATGGAGTAAGCTCCTTTTTCCATAAGGGAGTACATGATGGCACCTTCCAAAGCGGGAAGTCTTTTGTCGATCAGTGCACCGGTAGCTTCGGGAACAATGTCGTCAATTTCCATTCCGATTCCCCCAAAAGTCAGTACCAGCGAATAACTATCCATAAAAAGACAGAACAGTGCTTCTTTAAACGATTCGATTTCTCTATTTACTTGGATGATTTTCTTAACGATTAAACCATCTTCTTTCATCAACGCCGTCAACTCATTAAGATTTTTTTCATCCATATCAGCAGTCAGAACCAGTGCAATGGAATGCTTCATGGCTAAATCATCGGGTTTAAAATAACTCAATTTCTTGTCCTCCTTCTTCAATACATTTTTTTATCAGCTTGTCAATGTCTTGTACGGTGTGTTGGATTCCAGTTATGATCCTGGGAATATCTTTTTTTAGTAGCATTTCAAGCATCTGGCGATGTTGTTCTTCCTCATTTGAATAGGCAGCGGTAATGACACCAATGATGTCTTTCTCATCGTAAAAGGCTTTCAGCAACTTTAACTTTGTATCCGCATCTTTTTCGATTTCTCTGGCATTACAGGCATTTTCATTCAATACGGTGTTGAAAAAGTCTTTGGCTTTTGTATTGATTGCTTTGATAATTTTTAAAAATTCCAGAATGCTTTCTTTTTTGAGTTGATCGATGACGAAACCTATTTCAACCTTTGAGACGGAATAATGATGGATGGAGAAATGTTCCGATATCTCCTTTGCAATCCTTGAAAAGATGATGTGATAAAGGAACTTTTTGGTCTCTCTTTGTAGTTCGTCATCTTTGTCATTAACAATATCCAAAAAAAACCTGGGATTGGTTCCCAGCCATAATTCCATTCCGTCCATGCCGACGGTTGGGATGAGATAGCAGTTGTTATCCATTTCATAAAAATTGCTTTCAACAGCGATGAGGTTGATTAAAAGGGCATTATAATGTGTTTTTTCTGTTTCTTCAGGCGTGAACGAAGTGGGAATGCCATCCACAAGGGTTTCGATTTCCTGAAACCGTTGTTGAGAAGTCGATGCGTAACCTAAAATATGGATGTTGTAATCGGAAAAAAACTTGATTTCATCTAAAATAAATTCTATTGAGGGGGTTTTGGTGCAGATGACTGTTGCGTTTTTCCAGATGATTTTTCGTGCGACCTCAGTCATTTTTTCGCTGATAGGGATGTTTAGAGTATCTTCGGGAGAAAAAGAAAACGACACGCTTTTCAGATCCAGAAAAAAAAGAATCGAAACATCTTCTTTTTTTTTCTCAATCACCAGATGTGCAGAAGGTGCTCCGGATATGAAAATAGATGTATAATCGAATTGTTCGTCAAATATGGAATAAATCAGTGTGTCTTCGCCTTTTGAAATCTCGTCGATATCCATATTGCTCAGAATATCTTCAATTCCGGATCCCTTAAGGTACAATTTAAATCACCTCATTGACAGACCATTCACTCAATCCCTTCCACAATCACTCCGGCCACGGTATACTCTCCGTCATGTGTGATGGTCAAAAAAACTCTACAATTCACAGAAAAGAAAAAATCAAGCTGTTCTTTGGGAACTTCTAAATAAGGTTTTCCGTTTTCATCTGTTGACACGGCGATGGTGTTTAATTCAAAATCCCTGACACCCCTGCCAGTCGCTTTATAAAACGCTTCCCTGGCACAAAAACGTCCGGAAAAAAACTCCTTTTTTCTTTTCAGGGTGCTGATATGCAACAATTGTTCTCGCTCTTTACCGGTGAGAACCTTTGCCTGAAGTCTTTCAATTTTCTTTTCATCCAGTCTTCTCAGATCCATCAAATCGATGCCAAATCCCAGGATCATCTTTTCTCAGTCCCACGAAGATAGTGCCGGCAAGCCGTTTTCACCACACAAGACGGGCAAAGAGGTGTTCGTGGTTTGCAGACTGCTTTGCCAAACTCCACCATGGCGCCGTTAATCGGACCCCATAATTCGGGATCCAGGACAGCCATCAGTGCAAACTCGGATTTCTCCGGAGTAGTGGTGTTGATCCAGCCCAGTCGGTTGGCAATTCGATGGACATGCGTGTCTACAGCCATTGCCGGAATCGAAAAAGACACCCATAAAACGATGTTAGCGGTTTTTCGCCCCACACCGGGTAATTGGGTGAGTTCTTCTATGTTTGAGGGCACCTTGCCCCGGTATTTTTCAATGAGAATCTTCGATGTATCAACAATATTTTTTGCCTTTTGACGATATAAACCGGAAGGTTTGATCCGATCATACAATGCTTCGGGAGGTTGGTTAGCTATGGTTTGCATATCCCAGCCATCCCGGAACAGCTGAAGGGCCGCCTTCTCGGTATTCTCGTCTTTTGAGCGCTGACTCAATATGGTTGTTATCAAAACCACATAGGGATCTGTATTTTTGTGCATTTTTGGAAATGTTTCGATTATTTGTTCAGCTGTTTTTTTGACTGCCAGTTCCAATGGCTATCCTTTTAGAGCTTCTGCGCCGTTGACGATTTCGATAATCTCTTGAGTGATGGAGGATTGTCTGGCTTTGTTGTAATCCAATGTAAAGCGTTCAATGAGATTTTCAGCATTCTCAGTGGCATTACGCATGGCATTTTGCCTGGAATAAAGCTCACTCACCTGGGATTCCAGCAGAAAACTCAATACATGGGACTTTAAATATAAAGGAAGCGCTTCGTCCAACAACTTGGCCGGTTCCGGTTCAAACTCATACTCAATCCGGTAAGAACGATCCGGACTCTTGCTTTGTGCGGGGACGATGGGGATCAAATCCATCACTTTGGGCGTTTGCAGCAAAGAACTGTGGAAATGGCTGTAAACGACCTTAAAAGAATCGGCCTTTTTGTCCTCCAGGATATCCAACATCCGGTTGACCAGCATTTCCGCAGTAGAAAAACTGGGTTTATCGTAGAACCGGTCTTCATCGTACAAAATCTTTCTGTTTCTATATCGAAAATTCGAACAGCCTTTCGTCCCGATGACCATATATCCGGCGAACTTCTCACCCAATTTTGAGGCTTCCTCTTCAGCTGTTCGAATCAAGTCCAAATTATAGGCTCCTGCAAGGCCCATGTCCGACGTAATCAAAAACACGGCGGTTTGATGATATGCCATGCTGGGGTCGTACAACAGCGGGTGGGAGTCTTCCAAACCTGAAATACAATCCCTGACCAGTTCATCCACCCGTTCTACATAAGATGAAAACGCCTTCCAGTTTCTGAGCGCTTTATTGACCTTTGCCGTTGCCACCATTTCCATGGCATGGGTGATATGCTCGGTGGATCTGGTTGATTCTATTCTGCCTTTTATTGCCCTGAGTTGACCACGACCCAAATCCTATCCCCCCCGTTAATTCGTTTGTTTGCTCATGCTGAATGTTTGGGCAAATTCCTTGATGCCGCTTCTTATTTTTTCTTTCAGTTCATCGGATAATTTTCCCTTTTGAACCATTTCGGTCAAGAGCTGAGGATGTTGATTCTTAAAGGTTCTAAGTAGTTCCTCTTCAAAAGCCTTGATCCGGTTTGTTGGGATTTGATCCAGCATTCCTTCAACGCCGGCAAAAAGAACCAGGACTTGTTCTTCTACAGCCATGGGAGAAAACTGATGCTGTTTCAGCAGTTCCATGAGCTTTTCACCTCGAAGGAGCTGATTTCGAGTGGCTTCATCCAATTCACTGGCAAATTGCGAGAAGGATTCCAGTTCACGGTACTGGGCAAGGTCAACCCTCAAGGTACCGGCTGTTTGTTTCATGGCTTTGATCTGTGCCGCACCACCAACCCTTGAAACGGATAATCCAATGTTGATAGCCGGTCTGAATCCGGAGTAGAACAGTCCCGCTTCCAAATAGATCTGACCGTCGGTAATGGAGATGACGTTAGTTGGAATATAGGCGGACATGTCATTGGCCTGAGTCTCGATGATGGGCAAAGCCGTCAGAGAACCGCCGCCATGCTTATCGTTCAGTCTGGCTGCCCTTTCAAGCAATCGGGAATGCAGATAAAAAACGTCTCCCGGATACGCTTCTCGTCCCGGTGGCCTTCTCAAAAGCAGGGAGAGTTCTCGATACGCCGCTGCATGTTTGCTCAAGTCATCGTATACGATCAGGGCATCCTCGCCGTTGTGCATGAAGTATTCGCCTATGGAACATCCTGCATAGGGGGCAATGTAAAGCAGTGATGCCGGATCGGATGCGGAGGCCAAAACGACAGTGGTGTATTCCATGGCGCCGTATTTTTCCAATTGATCGACAATTCTGGCTACACTGGCTGTTTTCTGACCGATGGCTACGTAGACACAATTAACCCCTTTACCCTTCTGATTGATGATTGTGTCTAAGGCGATCTGGGTTTTGCCGGTCTGTCTGTCACCGATGATGAGCTCTCGCTGTCCCCTTCCGATGGGAATCATGGAGTCGATGGATTTTAAACCCGTTTGAAGGGGTGTATCAACCGGCTGTCTTTCGATAACACCCGGGGCTTTTATTTCAATTTCCCTTGTTTGTTCAGTTTTGATGGCCCCTTTTCCGTCTATAGGTTGTCCCAGCGGGTTGACGACTCTTCCCAAAAGTTCTTTACCCACGTTGACGGAGATGATCTTTCCCGTTCGTTTCACGAGACTGCCTTCACGGATGTCTGAATAAACCCCCAAAGCCACTACACCAACGGTGTCTTCTTCAAGGTTCAGGGCGATTCCCAGTGTTCCATTCTCGAATTCCACAATCTCGTTGGCCTTCACTTTTTTTAAACCGTACACGGATGCAATTGCATCCCCGACCTGTACAACTCGTCCGGTTTCCTCTAAGTTAGCCTGTTTTTCGTATCCTTGTATTCTTTCCTTTAATATCTTGGTTATCTCATCTGGTGAGATTCTCAAGCGAGTCACCTCTCTTCCGAGATCATTTGTTTTGAAAGTCTTTGTAATTGCCCTTCTATTGATAAATCAAGTTCCTGATCATCCACAAAGACTTTGATACCGCCGATCAGGGATTTATCGTATTCAACTTCAAGTTCTGTTTCTTTATTCAACAGTGTTTTCAGTTTTTGTTTAATTTGCGACAGTTCCAGGTCTTTTAAAGGTATAGCGGAAACAACCAGAGCTTTTGAGATGTTTTGACGATTGTAGGCCATACTCTCAAAAGTTCTGTATAGACTATCCAATAACCCTTCTCGTCCTTTGTCTACGATGACGTCTATAAAAGAGTCAAATACAGGTGAATGGCCGCCTTTTTCCTGAAGGATCTGCTTGATAACGGCTGTCTTATCCGCTTCGCTGATGTTGGGGCTATAGAGGATATCCGTAAATGCTTCGTTTTTAAAAGCATCTCCCAAAATCTTTAAGCCGTTTAATACACCGGGGATCTCTTCAGATGAAACACTTTCCAAAAGAGCTCCCGCATAGGCACGCATCAGCGAAGGGGAATATTTTTTCAAGAGTAGTCATCCTTTCCGGCCTCATTGATCATTTTGCTGAGAAACTCTCTCTGAGACTGTTCATCCAACTTTCGTTCGATGATTTTTGAAGCCATGAGAACTGCCAAAGATACCGCCTCTTTCTTGAGGGTTTCCGAGGCCTCCCGCTTCATAGACTCGATCTCAGATTCAGCCGTTTTAACCATTCGCTGTGCTTGATCGAAAGCTCTCTCTTTTTCTTCCCGTGTATAAGCGTCCACCGCTTTATGGGCGTTCTCGATGATTTTATCGGCCTGTTCATGAGCAGAAGCCAGTCTTTTTTGAGCCTCATCCTTCATTTCCAGGGCCTGCACTTTGATTTGTTCAGCTTGATCTAATTCTTCTTTTATTTTATTCTGCCTTTTGGCGGTCATGTTTAAAAAAGGCTGATACAAAAACTTATAAAGAAAAAACGCCAAAAGAATGAACTGCAACAGCATAACAATAGATGTCAGATTAAATTCCAATAACTCCATAGTCGTTCACCTCCCCTTATTCAGGAGTGATTTTTTAAACAAACAGAATGATGAAAGCGATGAGCAATGAATAAAGACCGGTTGATTCTGATACAGCCATGGCGAGAAGCATTCGGGTAACCAGGCTTCCGGCCATTTCGGGCTGTCTTGCCATGGCATCCATCGCATGTGCGCCAACATGACCTTCACCAATTGCCGGTCCGATTGCGCCGATTCCCATACATAAACCGGCTCCTACATATTTTGCTGCCTCAATGATCGCTTGTTCCATAATCATTAACCTCCTTGATTTTGGGTTTTTATTTTTTTGAACCTTATTCCAATTGGCCTGCGATATAGGCAATGGTCAGCATGGAAAATACCATGGCTTGGATCAAGCCGATAAACATACCGAAAAAGCCCCATAACGCTACCGGTAAAATCAGATATTTGACCATATAACTCAGAATCAGCACCAGGATTCCCCCGCCGTAAATATTTCCGAACAAACGCAGGGAATGGGAAATCGGTTTAGAAATTTCTCCGACCAGATTCATAGGAAGCATGATAAATACCGGTTGGAAAAAACTCTTAATCCAATTACCGAAACCTTTGACTTTGATGGCGAACGCATGGCTGATAATCAATGTTAGAAGGGCGTAGGTGGCGTTTGTATTCAGATCGGATGTGGGGGTATACCAGGTGTCAAGAAAGAGTGAAAAATGGGGCTTGCCGTTGATGACTGAAACGTTCAGTCCGGGGATACCGCTGATGATATTGGCCATGGCGATAAAGATGAACAAAGTGGTCGAAATGACAAAAACGGGTTTGACATATGCTTTGACAGTGATGGAATCCTCAACGGTTTTGTGCATAAACTCAAGGAACAGTTCAACCGCCGATTGCTTCTTATCGGGAATCATGGAGAACTTTTTAAAAACACCATAGGCAAATACGATCACTATGATGCAGATGATCAAACCCATGATAACGGTAAGCCAGTTGATGCGTGTGAAAAAGCCGGATTCTTCTCCGATGGTGGAAATCCATTTTGTTCCGATTCCCATCTGTCCCAGTTGGTCCATTCCGCCAATACTTGGAAGGGAAAAAAGCCATGTGACAATGATAGCCGCCAGTAGAATTCCCACAAAAATTTTTTCGCCTTTGCTTAAGCTCAAAAAAACCCCTCCCTATTTATCATGTCTTTCCTTGTAAGCAATATAATACAGGATGAAACGGATCATAAAAAGAGAAACAAACGTACCTAATAATGAAACGATGGAAATCATCCCGCTAAAAAACAAAAAAACGATCATGATACTATATCTTACCACAAAACCCCTTGGAGTCTTACCCGTTCTTTGTTTCTCGAATAGCAACAAAACCTTTTTTCTTTGCTCCACCAAAGACCAAAGATAAAAAAAAGATGCAGCAGTCCCGATTAGTGATCCGTATACCCATTCAATCGTACCCAAAAAAGCGCCAATCAACAAACTCACTGCATTCAACACAATGATACCATAAACAAAACGTTTGACAAATATTACAAAAGGATCTGGCCGCCTTTTTTTATTCGATCTGACGATCCTCATCTTGTTTCTCTTTTTCGTTTTTTTCCTCATATTGTTTTGATTCCTTTACCAATTCCTTAATACCGTTGTAGATTCCGGATATCATTCCAAAAAAAAGGGAACAGATAAAAATAACCTTGTTGTCAAATGTCCATTTATCGATATAGTAGCCGATGAGAGCTGAAACCGCCATGTTTGCAAAGACTGTAAAACCAAAATAAGGAATCAGATTCATCTTTTTCAATTCATTCGGGAGATTGATCTTGTCTTTTTGTTTGTTCATTCCCGCATAACCATATTGACTTCAAAGGCGAAATTCTCAAGGTGAGCCGGTATTTTCAAAATCAGGCCGTCCACGTTGATGTGTATTTCCTTTCCCAGGATGACGGAAGGAGGTGTAATGTCAATGGGTTTGCCTATCTTTTCCAAGTTCATGGCAATGTTTCCGGAAACCATATTGCCCAATTCACCAATGGCGCTCATGGCTAAATCATCCAACTTTTCGTAAGGCATTCCCATCATCCTGCTGACGATATTCAGTCCCAATTCCGAAGTAAAGCCGTAAACCAGATTTCCCTCCATATATCCGTTATATCCGACAACGGTAACCAGGTCATAGCCCTTTGCCAAAATCTTTGAAATTTCAGGCTTGTCCAGTTCTACTTTTGAGTGAATCGTTTCGTTAAAGACTTTCACCAAACTTTTCAACATTGCGTTGATAACCTTTACATCCATATTCTAAACCTCCACGGATTTCTCTCTGTACTGTATGGCCTCAGCGATATGGGGTGTTTCGATACTTTCCCTTCCCTCCAAATCGCTGATGGTCAACGCCACTCTTAATATTTTATTAATCCCCCTGCCCGTCAACTTGAACCGGGATACCGCTTGCTCCAGTAACCTTTCGGAAGTGGCATCTAAGACACAGTATTTACTGATTAATTTCTGGCTCATGCGGCTGTTCTTTCCCCCCGCTTTGCCATGAAAACGGGAGTGTTGCCTCTTAATGGCGATGTCGATTCTCTCTCTGATAGATTGGGAAGATTCCTCGTTCTGAGAATGCTTGTACTCGTTATAGCTCATTCTTGGAACTTCGATGATCATGTCGATTCTGTCCAAAACCGGTCCCGACAATTTTCGATTGTAACGGACAATATCCCGCATCGAACAGGTGCAATCACGTTCCGGATCTCCGTAATTACCGCAAGGGCATGGGTTTTGGGCGGCAATCAACGTAAAATCTGCAGGGTACCTGACAGACAGGCGAGCCCTGGAGATATTCACCACGGCATCTTCAAGGGGTTGACGCATGGATTCGATCACATCCTTTGAAAATTCAGGAAACTCATCCAAAAATAAAACCCCGTTATGAGCCAACGAGACTTCTCCCGGATGGGCATCTGGTCCACCGCCTATAATGGCTGCTCTGGAAGCGCTGTGATGGGGGGAGCGAAAGGGCCTCATCATGCTGAAGGTGCCCGTGTCGATATTACCGCTGATGCTGTAAAGGGAAACGGTTTCTAAAAATTCCTCCTCGCTAAGCGGGGGAAGAATGGTAGGCAGTCGCCTGGCCAGCATGGTCTTCCCTGATCCGGGTGGCCCTTTCATCAAAAGGTTGTGTCCCCCTGCGGCTGCTATTTCCATTGCTCGTTTCGCCTGCTTTTGCCCCCTGATCTCAGAGAAATCGATTTCTTTGTTGTATGAAAGAGAGTCGTAGGTGCTTTGAGGGCGCTTCAAGTTATCGGCACCATTGAGAAACCCTACCACTTCTCTGAGATCCGTGGCCAAAAAGACATTCAGGTTTTTTGCCAGTCCGGCCTCTTCTTCATTTTCTACCGGAACAATCACGGTAGGTTTGAGAGACGCCGTTGTTTCCGATGACAGGGCGATGAGAATGGGGAGTAAACCCCTGACTTTTCGGATCTTTCCATTTAAACTCAGTTCACCAAAGAAGAATAGGTTTTCCGTGTTCTTGCTTTCCACCATATCTGAGCAGCAAAGAAGCGAAACGGCCATGGGTAAATCCAAGGCCGTTCCTTCTTTTTTTAAATCCCCTGGAGCTAAGTTGATGCACATCCTGCCTTTTGGCATGGGGTAAGCGTTGCTTTTAATGGCGCTTTTTATCCTCTTTTTGCTCTCTTTGATGGAGGTGTCTCCAAGACCCACAATGTCAATATCGTGGTTGATAGCCTGTTTATCCACAAAGGATTCAACGATGACTTCCCGTGCCTGGAGCCCTATGAGCACCGCACTTCTAAGTTTTGAGAATTTTCCCATTTTTCAACTCTTTTCAAAAATTCTTGATGAATACGGGGATCTCCTGTTAATTCGGGATGAAAGGAACAGGCAACGATGTTGTCCTGTTTGACCATGACGATTGAATCTGAATGCTTTGCCAATGGTTCTACGCTCTTTCCCATAGCCGAAACAATCGGCGCACGAATGAACACGGCGTTCAACGCTTTTTCATAACCGTTGATGAAAAGAGGTTCCTCAAAAGAATCAATTTGCCTTCCGAATGCGTTTCTGAGAACATGGATATCCAACAAACCCAGAGTCGGTTGTTGCGGATAGTTGTCGATCTTGGTTGAAAGCAGAATCATTCCTGCACAAGTTGCTAGAACAGGCATGCAGCGCTCTTTAATCCAAAAGGATAAAGGTTCGATTAAGCCGGTAAATCGTAACAGGCGAATCATGGTCGTGCTTTCACCTCCCGGAAAGATCAAACCGCTGACCAATTCCAAATGTTTGGGTGTTTTAACCCGTAGGGACTTAACACCCATTTCGTGCAGCATATGCTCATGTTCTTCGATTGCTCCCTGCATGGCCAATATACCGATGGGCTTATCCGGCAAATAATTTGCAGGTATCAATTTACCAGCCTCTGTCCTGAAGTCTGACATCCAGCTCTTCAACGGATAAACCAGGCATGGCTTCACCCACATCTTCACTGATCTTAGCCAGCATTTCAGGGTCATCCCAATGCAAAACAGCCTGTACAATGGCTTTAGCCATTTTTGGCGGTTCTTTAGATTTAAAAATACCTGAGCCTACAAACACGCCGTCTACGCCCAACATCATCATCAGGGCGGCATCGGCCGGTGTTGCCACGCCACCTGCGGCAAAGTTCACCACGGGAAGCCTTCCCAGTTCTTTCACCATTCGCACCAATTCCAAAGAAGCACCGTTATCCTTGGCAAAGGTACACAGTTCATCATGGGGCATATTTTTAATCCGTCTCACGTCGTCCATGACACAACGGGCGTGTTTTACAGCTTCCACGATGTTACCTGTGCCGGCCTCTCCCTTTGTTCTCATCATGGCAGCTCCTTCGCTGATTCTTCTTAAAGCCTCGCCGATGTTTCGGCATCCGCAGACAAAGGGGACTTTGTAATCGAATTTGTTGATGTGATATTTGTCATCCGCCGGCGTCAGAACTTCCGATTCATCGATGAAATCCACACCAAGGCTCTCCAGTATTCGAGCTTCCGCCAGGTGGCCGATTCTGCATTTTGCCATGACCGGTATGCTCACTGTCTTCATAATCTCTTTAATGACATGAATCTTAGCCATCCTGGCGACGCCCCCTGCCTTCCTAATATCCGAAGGCACCATATCAAGGGCCATGACCGCAACCGCACCGGCTTCTTCTGCAACCTTGGCCTCCTCTGCGGTGGTGACATCCATGATGACACCGTTTTTAAACATGTCAGCAAAACCTGTTTTAACGAGTTCAGTTCCTTTCCTTTCCATTATATCGCTCCTTTATGTGTTTAATTCAATTCCACTCTTTCCAATCGTGTATGGTCAACAACTCCCCGGCCGTATTTGGCACAAGGTTCGTCGTTCACCATGACGATATCTCCCGTGAAGTCGATTTTCTGTTTTAACAGAGAAGAGCCCACACCGTAAATATCCACCGGTACTTCGAGACGTTCAAACAACTCTATCCTTTCGGTGTTAAATCCCCCTGAAACGACTATTTTAAGGTTATCAGCGCCAATCCGGTCGAATTCCCTTCTGGCACGCCAAACCAACTCCGGACAAACCCCCAGAGAATTGGCGTCTTGGGGAATGACTGATTTATCTCGCAAACTTCCCGAAGTGTCGAAACGAACGGCGTACATCTTGCCTTTTCCAGGACCGATTATATCCGATAAGTCGGATTCACATTCAATATAACGTTTTTTATGATGCTTTTCATACATGTCCTTCAAAATGGCCTTAGTTGTGCCGATGACATCGTTATCCCAGTCCACCAGTGCAATACGGTTAACCGACTCAGAGATATGTTTGTCGAATTCAGCCGAAGCCTTCACCGTGTCCCCGCCCATAGCGGCGATGAGGGCGTGGGGAATGGTCCCCAGGCTTTCTGCACCCCAATAATCTGCGTTGGCATCAGTTGAAACCCCGTTAGCACCGGCCTTTAAAGCGGCGTAACCGTCAGTTGCCTGAACCCAGTGATGGTCAAAGCGTGCACTGAAAAACAAAATGGGTTTACCGTTTGCGGCGCTGACCACTTTCTTGACAGCGGTTGCCGTACTGGAAGCTCTGGCGATGACTCCGAGAAGGACTGTTTCCAGATAGCCGAAGAAATTGGGGTCTCCCTGTATGGTCATGATGGCTTCAAGATTTTTGGCCATTTCGCCGTCGCTGAGTGCTTTGACTTCTATTTCATCCCATTTATCCACCCACAGGGCATTCAATTGCTCCCGTATGTCCCATTTGTCACGAAAAGCCTTATCCATTTTTTCACGATCCATATCGTATATGGCTGATTGCAGGGCATATTCAACGTCCAGTATCTTTGAAAAAAGTTGCTGGGATTGATCGAAGTCACGATAATAGCCCGTGCACGTTCTCAAAATGGCGATGGCCTCGTGTATTCCAACCACGCAGGCATCCCGCCTGGGGAAGAACTGATAGAGGACTTTCGGATTGTAACGGGCTTTTCTCAACACCTCACCGAACCGTGTGAAATATTTATCGGAATAGTAGCCGGCACGTATCCGATCAATGGGAATCTTAAACTTTCTTGGGTCTAAGTTTTTATCGACCAATTTTCTCTCCTTTAAGCGGCCAACTTCCTATACTTCTCCAGGCCTCTCCTTAAGATCTCGCAGGCTTGAAGCAAACGTTTTTCTTCGAGAACATAAGCGATTCGGATTTCTTGTTCGCCCTTTCCTGGAGTAGCGTAAAAACCATCCAGTGGAGCGACCATTGTGGTAACACCATCTATGTCAAAATCAGTAAGCATCCATTTCACAAATTTTTCGCTGTTGTCGATGGGCAGTTTAACTGCCAGATAAAAAGCCCCTTTGGGTTCTTTAAAGTAAAGGCCTTCCACCTTTGACAACTCACCGTAAACGATATCCCTTCTGCGTTGGTATTCATCTCTGATCCCGTCTAAGTATTCCGATTCTAATTCTAAAAAGCCCATCGTACCCAGCTGCGCTATGGTTGGTGGAGAAAGCCTGGCTTGAGCCATTTTCATGACCTGTTCGAAGATCAGCTTGTTTTTAGTGGCCAATAAACCCACCCTTGCGCCGCAGGCGCTATATCGTTTAGAAACGCTGTCCACCAAAATGATTCGATCATGGTAGTCCGTAAATTCCATGGTGCTGAAGGGTTTTAATCCGTCAAAGACAAATTCTCGGTAGACTTCATCCGCAATCACATACAGATCATGCTTTTTGGCGAATTCCAGGATTCTCAGCACATCTTCTTTGGGATAAACTGCCCCGGTGGGATTACAGGGATTAGAAAAGATGATGCCCTTTGTTTTTGAAGTGATCTTGGAATCGTATGCTGAGAGGTCAGGAACCATATAACCTTCTTCAGGATCGGCCGAAATGGGCAGTAATTCAACATTCAACATGCCCGCAAAACTTCTGTAATTGGCATAGAAAGGTTCAATGACAATCACTTCATCGCCGGGATCCGCAATGGTTCCCATGGCGAAAATGATGGCCTCACTACCGCCGTTGGTGATGATAATTTCTTCAGGAGCGATGGAACAATTCCATTTATCGTAGTATTTGGAAAATTCCTGACGGAGCTCTTTGATTCCTGCGGAATGGGAATAGGGAATGACCTTTCCGGCTCTTTTCTCGATGGCCTTGAAAAACGAATTGGGCGTTTCGATGTCCGGCTGCCCGATATTGAGATGAAGGACTTCGATGCCCTTCTCCTTCGCCTGCTCTGCATAAGGGATCAACCTTCTGATTGGCGAAGACTGCATTTTTTCGATTCTGTTCGAGTATTTCATTGTAAACCTCCCCCGATAGACATAAGTCTTCATTTTACACCGATAGTATACAATATTTTGAAGCTATTTTCTAAATCAATCCGGGACAGAAAACACCGTTCAACAAGAATTGTTTTGATCGATAGGTGGTTGTTAAACCGTCAACGAGAAATAATGATCTATCTATGTTAAAATAAACACAGTAGAAAAAAACCATTTAGGACGGGTTTATGTATTTGACGCAAGATTTGTTAATTCAGCTATACGGGGAAAATTTTTTTAAGACACTCAATCTCATACCCAAAGCCATAGGAATCCTGGATATTACCGGGAAGGTCGTTTTTATTAACGATGCCTTTGAGAAAGAATATCAAATTTCAAGAGAACAAATCATAGGAAAAAGTGTCTTTGATTTTCACGAGCGACATGACTATAAAAACAGGACCAAAGCATACTTTCAGAAAATGATAGCAGGAAAAATCGCACCGGGAAGTTTTATCGATCAAGTGGATACCCTTAAAAACAGCCGTTTTCAGGAAATTGATTGGAACAGGATAGAAGTTGACGGTCAATTGCTGGGGTTTATCTACACCAGCATCAGCAATTCGTCCAATGCATATTTAAAACTTCAGGTTGACGAAAAAGAGAAAACCCTGGATTTACAAAAAGAGGTTGTAGAAAAGTTGCGCAAAAAAATGCAGCTTGCACTTGAATCGGCTAATGAAGGTGTCTGGGAATGGGATTTGACAACGGATGAAGTTCAATACGATGAACGTTATTTTGAAATGCTGGGGTATAAAAAAGAAGATTTGGCCCAAGTGGGCAATGTCTGGTCTTATCTGGTGCATCCCGAGGATGTGAAAGACTACAACGAAGGCTTTTCTCAATTCATGTATACAAAAGAAGCGAAATACGAATTCAAATACAGGCTAAAAAATGCAAACGGAAGTTGGACTTGGATCTTGGATAAGGGTCAAGTCATCGAAAGGGATGAACACGCAAAGCCCTTAAGAATAATCGGGGTCCATGTGGACATCACAGAAACCATGAACCATCAAGGAGAAATCGAACGACTAAAAAACGATCTGGAAATGGCCATGGCTGTTTCGGATGTTGAGAAATGGTCGTTTGATTTGAATACGGATAAAGAGTCACTTAAAAAGGTGTTCAACCTTATACATGAAAAGGACAAGGCTTTGGTTTTAGAAAGATTCAACCAGTGTATTGATGGCAGGTTGAACGAGTTGAGCGTTGACGTCCGCATGTACTCAAAAAAACACGGGGATTTTCGATGGGTTTCCATAAAAGGCATGGTGACGGAGAAAGGACCAAACGGAGAAGTTAAGAATCTCATGGGAACGTACAAGGATATTCAGGAGATCAAAGAAAAGGAAGAAGCCTTGATCAAGGCAAGGGATAATCTGGAGATTCAGAAAAGACAAATGGAAGAATTGAATATCAACCTGCTTGAATCCAATTTTGAATTGAACTATACCAAGAAGTTATTGGAAGTCGTGTTAAAAAATGCCAAAGTAGGTATTTCAAAATACAATATTCAAGAGCAGAAAAGCAACTATGATGAGGTATGCGAAGCCATTTTTGGATACAATCCCTCTTACGGAACAGATATGCCCTGGATTGAAAGGGTAATAGAAGAAGATAAAGAAAAGGTATTTAGTCAAATATTCGATTACCGAGGTGGGGTTATTCCCGAATACGATGTCCAGTATCAATTTAGAAGGCCTGATGGCAAGATTGTATGGGTGCAGGAAAAGGGGGAGGTTCTAGAATATGATGAAAGGGGAAATCCGACCATCCTTCTGGGAAGTGTGCGGGATATTACCGACCAAAAGGAGTTTGAAGAGCTTTTAATCAAGGCAAAAGAAGATGCCCAACGGGCCAGTAAAGTGAAGACGGACTTGATCTCCAATATCAATCACGAATTGAGAACACCTCTGACGATTATCATGGGAATGGCGGAAACGGTTATGATATCGGAAAAAGATCCTGACAAACACCGATTTTTAAAGCAAATCGTTGATTCCTCAAATCGGCTGCTGGATTTGATCAACGATATTCTGGATTTGTCGAAAGTCGAAAGTGGTTCTCTGATCCTTTCAAAGACCAGCCTCACTTTAAGACCATTTTTACGTAACTATTTGGTCGGAATAGACGATCAGGCAAAAAAGAAGGGAATTAAGACCCTCTGGCTGATTGATAAAGATGCCCCTGTCAAGTTTAAAGTGGATAAAAGCAAACTCACACAAATTTTAAACAACCTCTTTGGAAATGCGTTAAAATATACCGAAACCGGCACGATCGGCTTAAAGGTGACCCGTAAAAAAGACCGGCTGCTCTTTTATCTGTTTGACACCGGAATTGGCATTGAACAGAAGTATAAAGAAAGAATCTTTGACCGGTTTTATCAAATCGACAGTTCATCGAAGCGGAAATATTCCGGAACAGGTCTGGGGTTGTCAATCGTAAAAGAATTGTTGAAATTTATGAAAGCCGACATAGAAGTGATCAGTGAAAAAGGGGAAGGAACCACCTTCAGGATCTCCTTCCCCCTAGAAACCGTTTAATTTTCTTGCGTATCAGGCGTTGTCCATCTGCCGTACATTTCGGCTAAATCACCTAATCTAGCAATGGTAAACGCATCGATTTGGCCTTCTTTGAAACGCCACTCCCAATTGCCGCCCAGTACACCGGGCAGATTCATACGGCAGTCACTACCCAGGCTTAAAACATCCTGAAGGGGGTAAATGGATAAGGCCGCTACCGACATCATCGCCAAACGGATCAAATCCCAACTGATATCGTTGCCATCGATGGCCATATACCGCCTCATAAAATCCTTTTCATAATCGGTTGCCTTCTCATAAAACCCTTTGCTGGTATCATTATCATGTGTTCCGGTGTAAACCACCGTGTTGGATTCATAATTATGAGGTAAAAATCTGGATTCTACCCCGCCGCCAAAGGCAAACTGCAGGACCCGCATTCCGGGAAATCCGCTTGATTCACGCAAGGCATCTACTTCTGGGGTGATAACTCCCAAATCTTCGGCAATAATGGGCAAATGGTCAAAATCTTTTTTAATGGCCTCAAACAAGTCGTTTTCAGGTCCTTTTTCCCAAACACCCGATTCGGCAGTTTTCGAACCCGCTGGAATCTTCCAATAGGCTTCAAAACCACGGAAATGATCGATGCGGACATAGTCCACCAGTTCCAGTGTCGACTTTAACCGTTTCTTCCACCAGGCGTAATCATCCTTTTTATGCGCCTTCCAATCGTACAAAGGATTGCCCCACAATTGACCGGTTGCACTGAAATAATCAGGTGGTACACCGGCAACATGGGTGGGACGTCTGTCTTCATCCACCAAAAACCCCTCTGGATAAGCCCAAAGATCGGAAGAATCACTGGAGATAAAGATGGGGATGTCTCCGATGATGGAAACCCCGTTTTCATTGGCGTATTGCTTTAACTCTGACCATTGTTTGAAAAAAAGAAATTGAGAGAATTTGTGATTTTGAATGCTGTTATGCAGCGCTTCAGAGACTTTTTCTAAGGCTTCAGGGACTCGATGCCTGAGATCATGCTCCCAGTTTAGCCAGCTCTCTCCATTATGCTCGTCTTTGATGGCCATGAACAGGGCGAAATCATCCAGCCAATAGCGTTCTCTTTCACAAAAGGTTTTAAAAGGCTCGATTAAATGATCAGCATGGTTATTTGTAAAAGCCTTAAACGCCAATTTCAACAAATGGACTTTAAAAGAGATGACCGGGCCATAATCCACCTTTTCATTTGGAAATAGAGGAGGATTTGCTTCTTCGGGAGTCAGCAGCCCCTCATCGATCAGCAGATCCGGGCTGATAAGATACGGGTTACCGGCAAATGCCGAGAAATTCTGATAAGGCGAATCCCCATACCCAGTGGGTCCAAGTGGTAGGATCTGCCAACAATGCTGCTTTGCCTCAACTAAGGTATCCACCCATCTAAAAGCCTCCGGTCCAATATCTCCCATTCCATACCTTCCCGGAAGTGACGTGGGATGCAGCAGGATTCCCGAGCTTCTCTCTATAAAATTTTCTAAATGCAACATTTTCACCTACAATCTAATCGGTTTTTATTTGGATACACAAATAAGATGCCTAATTGTATCATAAATGAACCTGATTCGAGATTTTTTCGAAAATGGAACACGTTTTTTCATCAATATTGCACAATCTTATTAATGTAATGTTGGAATTCGGGTGTTCATGAAAATATCCTATCAAAACCTGAAAAAAGATCTTTGCGCATCTTTCTTTTGGAAAGCCGTATATCCCCGAACTGATAGCGGGAATCGAACAACTTTTCAGTGAATGCTTTTCGCAAATTTCCAGACAGCTGATGATGGCGTTTTTAAGTTTTTCATCTTCATTGCCGCTTCCCCATATAGGACCCACCGTGTGAATGACGTATTTGACTTTTAAATTTCCTCCGGTTGTGATCATGGCGCTTCCCGTGGGAACCTCCCCATGTTGAGAGATGTATTGCTCACATTCTGTTCTCAGTTCTTTTCCGGCAGCACTGGATATCGCCAAAGCCACTCCGCCTCCATGTTGCAGAGCAGAATTTGCAGCGTTGACAATGGCTTCTGTGTTCTCTTTTGTGATGTCGCCTTTCACGATTTCGATGGCGTGATTGAAAATTGATATTTTTTTCATTCTTTACTTCTTCCCTCTTAAATTATTTCCAGCAGGCTACAAGCCCGCTGGAAATAATAAGATATATAGAGTTACTAATCGTTATCTGGTACATTCAATTTCATATTTTACCATTTGATCTGGAATTTCCACGCTAAAAATTACTTGTTGGGGCTTTTCTTGGTTTCTCTTTCTGGTTATTACCGCTTCCTCTTCAAGTACCACTTCTGGTGCTAAATAAGCTGTTAATTCCCCAGTCACTTCATCTTCTCCATTAAAGTAGATCTCGAATTCAATGATCATATTAGGCTGTTGATTATTTGCAATAATTGTATTCCCATTTCGATTGAAGATTTCATTCTTTTCATTTAGCCCAGGAAATGCCTCTTTCATTAAGTATATGACTCCTGAATTAAGCACAAAAGTCGATAACGCTTTGATTGATCTTAAAGAAACCTCTGTGGGCATGACCATTGTGGCTACTCCAGTTATAGACTCCAGATCATCAGAAATTTCAACATTTGTTTCCCCAACAGAATTATTTTGATATACGATTTCATCACTGGGATCCTTTATTGTAATTGTAGCTGTTACAGTCCATTCACCATCCGGACTACCTGCTTGCTCAAATTGAGCTGTCACTGTTTTATTGTTGTCAACGGTTACAGTATAGGGATTATCCTCGCTGACTTTTATTCCCCCTTCATACCAACCCTCAAAGGTGTAGCCAGCTGCAGCCTGGGCATGAATATCCACTTGCGTGTTTTCA
>Ga0209607_1000309_pt1 | contig 44382 bp, 33 predicted proteins | sample AD_UKC117_MetaG_FD_184413 | JGI IMG/M metagenome (GOLD analysis project Ga0209607, IMG submission 184413) | Active sludge microbial communities of municipal wastewater-treating anaerobic digesters from Hong Kong - AD_UKC117_MetaG (SPAdes)... | ecosystem: Engineered > Bioreactor > Anaerobic >... | reverse complement strand
GGTTGCGCCAGCGGGCTCGACCCGCAGGGTGAATACATCCAGCGCCAGATCGCGCAGTACACCGGCGGGCGCTTCGTGTTCCTGACCTACCGCGACCGCAACCGCCCCGGCAGCGGCCCCGGCACCGAGACCGTGCACGACGTGCGCAACTACTCGGTCGACACGCTGGACCGCCTGATCGTGCGCCTGGTGTCCGAGGAACTGGCCCGCCTGCCTGCGGCCACAGGCGCCCAAAAACCCCTATAATGCGCGGTTCCATCGGTGGTATAGCTCAGACGGTTAGAGCGTGGGATTCATAACCCCAAGGTCGGTGGTTCGATTCCACCTACCACCACCAAATGTAGTTCCGCATGAGTGCGTGAACGTCCAAAAGGCCCTAAGAATCAACATCTTAGGGCCTTTTTCATTTCCGTATAAGTGCGCTAACGTCCGCATGAAGCCGGGTGATCTTGCCGTAACTTTTACAGTAACCCGGCAACTGCTATCAAATTAGGAAAAAGTTACTGCATTCCCAGACGCTTGCGCTCCTTCACTTAACCCCCCATAGAACACCCGCTGCACAGTCGGGGATCGGGGCGCGAATTACCCGCAACGGGTGAGGTCAGGAAGGACCCGCAAACCCAGCCGCCGAGGAGCGTGACCAACGGCCCGTCAAGCCATCCAGCCCAATCCGTCAAGCAACTCCGCCGCCCGCGCACTAGCTGTTGAGTTGCAATAGGTTATTCCCGCCGAGACGGGAGGCTGGGGGCTTGTAGCCCAAGGCCGAGTGCTGCCTTCGGACGTTGTAGTAGCTCAGGAAGGCAGGTAGCCAGGCGGTGCGCTCGTTGCTGTCGGTCCAGATACGGCCATAGGCCCACTCGCGCAGCAGCGTCTGGATGAAGCGCTCGGCCTTGCCATTGGTCTGGGGCCGGTAGGGTTTGGTGAAGGTGTGCTTGATGCCCAGGGCCTGGCAGGTCTTGGCAAACAGCCGCGAGCGATAGGCCGAGCCGTTGTCAGTGATCAGGCGCTTGATGGTCACGCCCAGAGCGGCGTAGTGAGCCACCGCGGCTTGCAAGAAGGCCACGGCCGAGCCCTAGCGTTCGTCATCGTGCATCTGCACAAAGCCGGCTCGGGAGTGGTCATCGATGGCCACGTGAGCGAACTCCCAGCCCGCGCCGCGCGTGTGGTCGCGCCGATCGCCTGTGACGCGATGGCCGGTGACCACGATGCGCCCGAGTTTCTTGGTGTCCATGTGCAGCAGCTCGCCCGGTGCCTCGCGCTCGTAGCGCACCGGCGGCACGGGCGACTCGAGCGCTTTGAGGCTGGACAGCCCCAGGCGGGCCAGCAGGCGGCTGACGGTAGCCGCGCTGCGTCCGACGACCAGGGCGATGCGCCGCATGGGCATACGCGCACGACGAAGCTGCTCGATGCGCTCGCACAGCGCCGCATCCAGGCTCGTGCGCGTTCTGGCCGGACGCGAACTGCGGTCGAGCAGGCCTGCCAGGCCCTGCTGGTCAAAGCGTTTGAGCCACTTGCGGGCGGTGCGCGCGCTGATGCCGGCAGTCTCGGCCGCCGCCATCAGCCCCATTTCCGCAATGCGGTCAATGAGCAATTTGCGCCCTTCAAAGGTCAATCTGGCATTCTTATGGCTGTTCACCCGGTCGTTCCTTCTGGACAGTTCTGAAGCGTCGTAACTCCAGTCTCCCAGACTCTTCCGGGTGAACAACCTATTGAGACATAACACCTAGAAACGCCGCGGCGCCGCGTCCGACAGGGCCGCCGCCTGCGGTCCCACGCGCCAAAACGGGCTGCGTGGCACACTGCTCCGATCGTTCTTTTCCGCCGTGCGGCCCTGCCCACGCGCCCCTGCATGAAATCCTTCGGACAACGCGCCAGCGGTGAGCGGCTGGAGCGCATGCGCGGCTCGCCGCGCTGGGCCGGCAACGGCTTCCGCAACCTGGCGCCCATCGCGGCAGGGTTGCGCGATGCCGGCACACCGATGCCTTCGATCAGCGAGATGCTGCGGCCGCGCCCGCCGCGCGTGCCCGGTGCGCCGCTGCCGCTGACCGATCCGCGCCCGGCATGGGCCCGGCCGGCGCAGAGCGGGCTGCGAGCCACCTGGCTCGGTCATTCCACGGTGCTGCTGGAGATCGACGGCTTCAAGGTGCTCACCGACCCGGTGTGGGGCCCGCGCGCCTCGCCCTTCGCGCTGATGGGGCCCAAGCGTTTCGCGCCCATGCCGGTGCGGCTGCGCGAGATGCCGGAGGTGGACGTGATCGTGATCTCGCACGACCACTACGACCACCTCGACTTCCCCACCATCCGGGCGTTGCGCGCCAGCCGGACCCCCTTCGTCACCTCGCTGGGCGTGGGCGCGCACCTGCAGGCCTGGGGCATCGCGCCAGAGCGCATCACCGAGCTGGACTGGTGGGAATCGCACACCGTGCCGGGCACAGGCATCACCGTCACGGCCGCGCCGTCGCAGCATTTCAGCGGCCGTGGGCTGAAGACGCGCAACACCACCCTGTGGTCCAGCCTGGTGGTGCGCGGGCCGCGCCACGCGGTGTTCTTCAGCGGCGACACGGGCCTCACCGATCAGTACGCCGAAATCCGCGCGCGCCTGGGGCCGTTCGACCTGGCGCTGCTGGAAGTCGGCGCCTACTACCCCGCCTGGGGCGACATGCACCTGGGCCCCGACAACGCCATGCAGGCACTGGCCCTGCTGGGCGACCCGGCCTTCCTGCCGGTGCACTGGGGCACCTTCTGCCTGGCCATGCACGCCTGGAACCAGCCGGCCGAGCGCCTGCTGGAGCTGGCCCCCGCCTCGCCGGCGCCGCTGCTGCTGCCGCACCTGGGCGAGGCGCTGGAGCCCGCCCACGGCCCGCTGCTGCGCCCCTGGTGGCGCAGCGTGGGCGGTGGCGAACCGCTATCGGAACAAGAGCTGCCTGCGCCCGCCACGCAAGGGCCAGAGCCTCATTTGAACCCAAAAGAAGCGTGGCCGCTGGACTGACGCGTCGGCCACGCGCAGACCTACGAGGACACCCATGATCCGCTCCCAGATCGAACTGCTGCTCAGCTACCAGATCAACGGCCCGGCGCACCTGTGCTTCAACATCCAGGCCATGCGCCTGGGGCGCCAGTTCGTGCGCGAGGAATCGCTGCTGGTGACACAGGGCGACGGCCTGGTGCCGCCGCTGCTGCGCGAATTTCCGGGCACGCACGGCAGCCGCTTCCTGCGCTTCGACGCCCAGCCCGGCCCGCTGTCGCTCACCTACCGGGCCACGGTGGAGCAGTTGCCGCTGCTGCCGCTGCCCGACCTGGCCGAAACCACCATCGGCTGGCTGCCGGACGAGATGCTGCGCTACCTGCTGCCCAGCCGGTACGTGGAATCCGACCGCCTGGCCGCCAGCGCGCAGCAGCTGTTCGGCCATCTGCCGCCCGGGCTGGCGCGCGTGCAGCAGATCACCGCCTGGATCCACGACAACATCAGCTACCTGCCGGGTGCCAGCAGCTCGGAAACCGCGGCCTCGCAGGTGTTCGAGCAGCGCAGCGGCGTGTGCCGCGATTTCGCCCACCTGGGCATCGCCTTCTGCCGCGCGCTCAACATCCCGGCGCGGCTGGTGGTGGGCTACGTATGGTTCGACGAGCCGCCGCAGGATTTCCACGCCATCTTCGAGGCCTGGCTGGGCGGCCAGTGGGTCATGTTCGACCCGACCGGCATGGCGCCCACCGAGCGCCTGGTGCGCGTGGGCACCGGCGTGGACGCCAAGGACGTGGCCTTCGCCACCTTCTTCGGCCCGGTGGGCTTCGTGAACAAGCAGGTCAGCGTGGTCGAGCAGGTCGACGACGCGCCACCCACCGGCGCCCAGCCCGACCAGGGCACGCTGGTGCAGGACGCGGGCTGAGCGCTGCCGGGACCGATCAGCGGCCGACGCCGCTCCGGCGCCGGGCGCGCCAACCCAGCAGGCCCAGCATGGCGCCCAGGGCACTCAGCACCCATGGGCCGCCCACCGGCACCGCCTGCACGGTGGCCGGCGGCGGTGCGGGAGGGGCCGCCGCCGAGCAGATGCGCACGTAGCCGTTGCCCGTGTTCACGCCGGCCTGGTTGCTGGCCGACGCGCCGCCGTTGAAGGAGCCGCCGCCGCCGCCCATGCCACCCGCGGCGTTTCCGCCACCACCACCGCCCGAATAGCCGCCGCCGCCACCGCCGACCACATAGGAACTGCCCGATCCACCGCCACCGAAGCCACCTGAAGCGGGCGCGTTCGCCGAACCGCCTGCTCCACCGTTGACGAATGCCAGCCCGCCCGTGTTGGTCGTCCATCCGTCGGCGCCGTTGGTCAAAAGACCACCCCCCGCGCCGGACTGGAAGCCACTGGCGCCCACGCTGCCGCCCTGGCCGGCGGTGCCACCGGCTCCGCCCCCACCCGAGCCAGCGCCACCCGCATTGCCCGCCTGGCCATCCTTCGCGCCCGGGTTGTCCAGGTTGCCCGACCCAGCGCCACCGCCCGCCACCACCAGCGGGCTGTTGCTGCTGTCCGTGACAAAGCTGCCTCCACCGCCGCCGTTGCCGCCACTGGCCGAGACCTGCTGCCCCGCCAGGATGCGCAGTTGCGCGCCATTGGTCAGGCTGAACTGGCCGCCGATCAGGGCGCCCAGGCCCGCCGCATAGGTCGATGAGGTGTTGTTGCTGCCCTGGGCGCCCGCGGCCTCGAGCCAGTAGGAGCCCGTCGAAGGTACGGTATAGGTGACGATGGCGCCGCTGTAATCAAAGCGTTGCAACTCGGTCACGCACTGGGCGTGCACGAAAGCCGGCGCCGCCAGGGCCACTGCAAGGGCGGCGCCTGCCAGTGGTCGGAACCTGAACCTGGAACCCCTGAAGTCCAGCTTGCTGTTCTGATCAAACCGGACATTTCCAAGATGCGATGCCATCACCACCCCCCACTTGTTGAAAACTTTTTGATTCTGACAACAATAGGTGGTCATGTCTACTTTTGGAAACAACTGGGGCGATCGCCCCCGTCAGTCGCTAGCCGTCCGGTACGGCTCCTCGAACGGCAGGAAGTCCTTTTCGGCCAGCGCGTCACTGATCCAGGCGGCCACGCCGGGCAGCTCGCACACGCGCTGCAGGTAGGCCGTGATGTCCGCCGGCACGGGCAGCGCATAGGTGCGCAGGCGCATCACCACCGGGGCGTAGAAGGCGTCGGCCACCGAGAAGCCCCCGAACAGCATCGGCCCGCCGTGCATGCCCAGCAGTTCCTGCCACATCTCGACGATGCGGGCCACCTCGCCGCGCAGCTCGGCATGGTCGCGCCAGAGGATGGCGCCGGCCTCGGGCAGGCTGGCCTCGATGTTCATGCCACAGAGGTTGCGCAGGGCGGAGAAGCCGCTGTGCATCTCGGCGCACACGCTGCGGGCGCGGGCGCGGGCCGGCGTTTCGCGCGGCCACAGGTGCAGTTCTGGAAACTTCTCGGCCAGGTACTCGGCGATGGCCAGGGTGTCCCACACCACCAGCTCGCCGTCCGTCAGCACCGGCACCTTGCCGGCCGGGCTGACCTTGCCCAGGCGCTGCTTGAACTGCGAATCGCCCGAGAACGAGTCGAAGCGCAGCTTGACCTCTTCGAACGGGATGCCGGCCTGCTTCATCAGCACCCAGGGGCGCATGGACCAGGACGAGTAGTTCTTGTTGCCGATGTACAGCGTGAGCATGGATTCCTCCGGGGGTAAGCAGCCATGCTAGCGCCCTCCGTGACAGCGATTGATGCGATTTTTGGCGGGATTTGATGCGCGGCGCAGCGCTCCGGCGCAGGGCGTGGTGGCACGGTGCCGTGCCGCGTCCCTGAGGGCCGAGGCCCTTCGACGAGCTCAGGGCGAACGGGTCTGGCTTCGCCGCGCCGGATCAGGCGCGCCGGCCTACCGCCCGGCGGTGCGCCGGTAGCCGTCCAGCAGCGCCTGCTCGCTGGCTTCGCCCAGGAAGCGCATGGCGATGGGCGGCAGGGGTGCGGGCTGAATGCCCAGCGCCTGCAAACCCGGCAAGGCGCCGCTGGCCACGTTGTCCACGCGGAGCGAATCCAGGTTGTCGCGGCTCATCAGCGGCGGGCCGGGCAGCAGCTCCAGCGCGGCCGCCTGCAGGCGGCCCAAGGCTGGCGGCAGGCCGATCACAGGGCGCCCGCGGCCACCACGCACGCCGGACCAGCGCCCCGCCGCCTGCACCAGCTGGCGCAGCGTCCAGACCCCGGGGCCGGCCAGTTCGTAGGTCTGCCCGATGGTGGCGTCGTCCTGCAGGCAGCGCAGGATGGCCTGTGCCACATCGCCCACCCACACCGGCTGCAGGCGCGCTTCGGCCCCGGCCAGCGCCATCACCGGCAGCGGCTTCTGCAGGCGGGCAAACAGGTTGAGGAAGCGGTCGCCGGCGCCGAAGATGACGCTCGGGCGCAGCACCGTGAGGTCGATTTGCCCGGCGCGCGCCGCCTCCCACAGCAGCGCCTCGCCGCGCGCCTTGCTGCGCTGGTAGCGCGAGGGCCCCTGGGCGCTGGCGCCCAGCGCGCTCACGTGCACCAGCCGCCGCACGCCGGTCTGCGCGCAGGCCGCCGCCAGCGCGCGCGGCAGCGCCGCGTGCACGCGCTCGAACGCGGTTTCGCTGCCGTGCAGGATGGCCACGAGGTTGACCACCGCGTCGTGCCCCGGCAGCAGCCGCGCCAGCGCGGCCGCCTCGTGCACGTCGGCCTCCACCGGCAGCACACCCGGCATGGGCAGCAGGTGCTGCGCCGCCCGCCGCCGGCGCGTCGGCACCGTCACCTGCACTCCGGCGCGCTGCAGCCGCTCGCACAGCGCCGTGCCCACAAAACCGGTACCGCCCAGAACCAGAACGCGAGGAGTCATCTGCCGATCCAGAAACTATGTTTTTGATAGCTGCCTGCGCCCGCCACATGCCGGCCAGAGCCACAAAACATCAAGAAAACGAATGCCGTGCAACGACCGAGGAAAGCCCCACTCCGTGCAGCCTCCGACCCCACAGACGGCCGCGGAGCAGGCCAAACCAGCGAACGCCGTGCCCGGGCTTGTACCGAGCACTGGCGTTGTCTCCCTCCGGAACGAGAGGAGGGAAGGCGCGCCAGCGCCTCAGGGGGCGCCCCCGCTACGGCAAATCCTTCGTCCGCGCGACTTCGTCCGGCGCCGCCGGCCCGATGGTGCCCAGGCGCTGCCGGAGCGACTGCGGCTGGCCGGTCAGCATGGCGGCGTAGTTGACGGTGTTGGCCAGCACGTTCTTCACGTAGTGGCGCGTTTCCATAAACGGGATGTTCTCGACCCAGATGGCACCATCCAGCCGGGGGCCGCTGCCGCCGGGGGCACGCCAGGCACGCGGGCGGCCGGGGCCGGCGTTGTAGGCCGCGGCGGCCATGGGCAGGCTGTCGCCGAATTCGTCCAGCGCCAGCTTGAGGTAGTTGGTGCCGATCAGCAGGTTGGTGTCCAGCTCGTTGATCTGGCTGCCGGAAAAGCCGTCGAGCCCGATCTTGCGTGCCGTCCAGCGCGCGGTGGCCGGCATGATCTGCATCATCCCCGAGGCGCCGACGCCCGAGCGGGCGTCGAGCACGAAGCGGCTTTCCTGCCGGATCAGGCCGTACACGTAGGCCGGGTCGATGCCGGTGCTGCGCGATTGCGCCACCACCTCGCCCTCGTGCGGCATGGGGTAGCGCTGGGCGAAGTCCATGAAGCCCTCGGTGCGCTCGCTGCTGCTGATACAGCGGTCCCACACCCGGCGCTCGCAGGCGAAGGCGGCGGCGGCGTAGCGCTCGCGGTCGCTCATGCCGCCGGGCGTGTGCAGGTTGGTCTCGTAGTTCCACTCGCGCACGCCTTCGCCGCGCAGCCCCGCCAGGATGGCCAGCAGCGCGCGGTTCAGGCCGATGTTGCCGCGGGCGCCTTCCTTCTCGGCCGCGGTGAGCGGCGCCGGCGCGGGCGGGGTGACGATGGGCAGGCCCAGGTCTTCGCGCGCCAGCTGCTCGTAGAAGCCGAGCGCGCCGCTGGCGTTGGCCAGCGCCTCCAGCCCGGCACGGGCGGCGCTGCGCTCGGCGTCGGTTCGGGCCAGGGCGAGCTGGGCGCGCGCCTTCCAGTAGACCCACAGGTCGCGCTCCTCGCGCGCGTCGCTCATGGCGTCAACGGCGCGCAGCACCTGCCGCCAGTCGCCCTGGCGCAGCGCGGCGCGCGCCTGCCAGGCCAGCATGTCGTCCGTCAGATCCTGCGGCCGCGTGACCTTGGCGTAGTAGCTGGTCGCCAGGTCCGACAGGTTCAGCGCCGCCTGCTTGCCGATGGTGCCCCACACCCAGTTGCGCTGCGCCGCGCTCAGGTCGGCCCCGGCCGCGCCCGAGAGCTGCAGCGCGGCCTGATCCGGGTCCTGCGCGGCCAGGCGCACCAGCGCCAGCACCGTGAGTTCGCTGGAACGCGGCCCGCGCCCGGCCAGGTAGCGGATCGGGCTGGCCTGCACCTGGGCGAAGCTGAGCGCGGCGTCGCTGCTCACCAGCGCCACCGCCGCGCGCGCCAGGCTGGTGCGCTTGGCTTCCATGGCCAGCCGCGCCTTGGCCCAGATGTCCGCCGTGGTCAGACGGCCGGCCTGGCGCAGCAGGTCGGCGGCCAGCAGGCAGCCGTCGTCCAGATCGCGCTGGGCGAACCAGTCCTGCTTCACCTGCGCCGCCGTCTCGGCGCTGGCGCTCTGGCCGCGCATCAGCTCCGACGCGGTGGCGTAGCAGCGCACCTCGCGGTCGTCGCGCATGCGAAAGCGCGGGTATTCAGTGCGGAAGGCGTCCCAGTCGCGCCGCTTGCCGGCCAGCAGCAGCCAGTCGTTGCGCAGCCGGTCTTCCTGGTAGCTGCCCGGCCAGCGCGCCGCAAAGGCCTGCACCTCCTGCGGCGTGGCGGTGTCGAGCCGCGCCTTCAGTTCCCAGTAGGCGGCCCAGGGCTCCAGCGGGTGGCCGGCCAGCAGCGGCAGCAGCGCCGCGAGGCGAGCGGTGTCTTTCTGCCGGGCGGCCTGGCGCATCTCGAGCAGGGCGGTGTCGGCGTCCATGGCGGACGCGCCGGCCCCGGTTTGCGCCCCGGCGGGCGCGTGCACTGCAACCACCAGCAACAAGGCCGTGGCGGCACGGCCGGGCCATGTCAGAATCGATTTCCCACGCATCGGCCCATTATGGACAAAACGTTCGAAAAAAAGGCATTGCGCGAGCGTCTGTTACGCGAGCGCCTGCATCTGCCGGACCGGATGGCGCGGCTGGACGCGCTGCAGGAGATCATGCGCATCTGGCTCGTCGGGCGGCCCGACACCGTGATCGGCGCCTACTGGCCCATCAAGGGCGAGTTCGACCCCCTGCCCGCCCTGCACCGCTGGAAGGAGGACGGCGAGCTGATGGAGGAGCCGCAGCGCCGCCGCATCGGCCTGCCGGTGGTCAACAAGGTGCACAAGACGCTCACCTTCCACGCCTGGTACCCCGGCTGCCCGATGGAGGAAGACGCCTACGGCATTCCCAAGCCCAAGGACACCGAGGTGGTCGTGCCCACGCTGCTGTTCGTGCCCTGCGTGGGCTACGGGCCCGGTGGCCACCGGCTGGGCTACGGCGGCGGCTTCTACGACCGCACGCTGGCCACGCTGCAGCCGCCGCCGTTCACCGTCGGCCTGGGCTTCACCAACGGCTTCATCGACGACTTCGAGCCCGAGCCGCACGACCAGCCGCTGGACGCCATCCTGAACGACAACGGCGTGGTCTGGCCGGTGGGGCCGCGCGGTCTTTAGCACCAAAGTCTCCTGCCGCGTTTGCGCAGGATCAAGCGGCCCGGCCGGTGATTGATGCAAGTCAAGTCATCGGCCTGTCATCGGCGCATGATGGAACTTTCGATGCTTCGCGCGTGACGGGTGGCCGACCCGCCTGAGGCGCGCCTGTCCTTTCCCTGAGGAAACTGCCCATGGCCAAGACCAAGAACGACGACAAGACCCCCACCCCTGCACCCGCGCCCTTCGGCCCGCAGGTCGCCGCTGCCGACCCGGTGGTGCGGCGCGCCCGCGCCACCGGCAAGCGCGCCCCGGCCAAGAAAGCCGCCAATGGCATCAACAACGCCGTGCGCGCCGTCAAGCGCGGCGACACGCCCCCTTCGCTGACGCCGAAGGCGATCGAAAAGTATGTCGCCGAGCGTGCCACCGTCTCCGCGCAGGACAAGCAGCTCGCCGCCGCGCTGCGTCTGGTGAACGACGAAGACGCCGGCACGCCGGCCGAGCGTGCCCGCGGCCTGCGCGCCATCTTCGACGGCGCTTCCGCCGACGACCGCAAGGCGCTGCGCAAGGCGCTCAATAGTGCCGGCCGCGCCGCTGCCGAGAAGCCGAACCCCGACGACGAGCTGGCGCCCGACTGGCGCGACGGCGGCTACCCCTACAAGAACCTGCTGCGCCGCTCGGTGTACGAGAAGGAGAAATTCAAGCTGCAGGTGGAACTGCTCAAGCTGCAGGGCTGGGTCAAGGCCACCGGCCAGCGCGTGGTGATCCTGTTCGAGGGGCGCGACGCGGCCGGCAAGGGCGGCACCATCAAGCGCTTCATGGAACACCTCAACCCTCGCGGCGCGCGCGTGGTGGCGCTGGAAAAGCCCACCGAGACCGAGCGCGGCCAGTGGTACTTCCAGCGCTACGTGCAGCATCTGCCCACCGCCGGCGAGATCGTGCTGTTCGACCGCAGCTGGTACAACCGCGCCGGCGTGGAGCGCGTGATGGGTTTCTGCAGCGATTCCGAGTACGCCGACTTCATCCGCCAGGCGCCGGAGTTCGAACGCAACCTCGTGAGCAGCGGCATCCACCTGATCAAGTTCTGGTTCTCGGTCAGCCGCGACGAGCAGCGCCGCCGCTTCAAGGAGCGCGAGGCGCACCCGCTCAAGCAGTGGAAGCTGAGCCCCATCGACAAGGCCAGCCTCGACAAGTGGGACGACTACACCCGCGCCAAGGAGGCCATGTTCTTCGAAACCGACACGGCCGACAGCCCCTGGACGGTGATCAAGAGCAACTGCAAGAAGCGCGCGCGCCTGAACGGCCTGCGCTACGTGCTCCACAAGCTGCCCTACGACAACAAGGACCTGGCGCAGGTCGGCAAGCTCGATCCGCTGATCGTCGGCCGCGCCCACGTCGTGTACGAGCGCGGCGAGCGCCCGCAGGCGCTTATGTAGGCCTTGCCGCCACCACAAAAAAACCCGCCGTCCGGCGGGTTTTTTTTGCGGCTCGCCGGCCTCTGCCCCCTCAATCGGCCTTGAAGCCCGTTGCTTTCACCGCACGGCCCCAGGTGGCCGAGTCCTCGGCGATGATGCGGGCGAACTCCGCCGGCGTGGTGCCGGTGGGCTGGAAGCCGGCTTCCTCCAGCCGTTTCTTGCCGGCCGGCGCCGTCACGGCCTTGCGGACGTCGCCCGCGATGCGCTCCGCCAGCGGCGCGGGCAGGCCTGCCGGCCCGAACAGGCCGAACCAGGCGTTGAAGCGCAGCTTGGGATAGCCCTGCTCGCCGATCGTGGGCACGTCCGGCAGGCTGGTGGAGCGCTTGTCGCTGGTGGTGCCCAGCGCCACCAGCTTGCCGCCGCGGATCTGCGGCGCCGCCAGCGCGATGGTGGAGAAGATGCCGCTCACGTCGCCGCTGAACAGGCCGGCCAGCGCGTCGCCGGTGTTGCGGTAGTGCACCGGCTCGGGTTTCGCGCCCACGGCCTCGCCGAACATGTAGACGCCGAAGTGCCCCAGCGTGCCGGCGCCGAAGGTGCCCATGAACATGCCCTTCTGGCCCTTGGCCCACTGCACGTAGTCCTTGACGTTGCGGGCCGGCACCTTGTCCGGGCTGACCACCAGCACGAAGTCCGCCGTCACCGCCTGGCTGATGGGCGTGAAGTCCTTTTGCGGGTTGAAGGGCAGACGGCGGTAGGTGTGGGGCGAGATGCAGAAGTTGCCGGTTTCGCCGAACAGCAGCGTGTAGCCGTCGGCCGGAGCACGCGCCACCTCGCTGGCGGCGATCTGGCCGGCCGCGCCGGCCTTGTTGTCGACGATCACGCCGGCGCCGCCCCACAGCTCCGACAGCTGCTGGGCCACGATGCGCGCGGCGATGTCCGGCCCCGTGCCGGGCCCGAAGCCGACCACCAGCCGCACCGGCTTGCCGGCCGGGAACGGCGTCGCCGGTGATGCCTGTGCCCAGGCGAGCGCGGTGGGTGCCGCCAGCGTGGCGGCCAGCAGGCGCGCGAGCAGGCGGCGGCGTGCCGGGCGCACGCGTGACATGGCAAGGGGATTCAGTCTCATGGTTGTCTCCGGGAAGGGTCGTCTTGGGGCGGAAAGAACATGCGTCAGCGCCGCGGCCGGCCTACAGCAGCTCGTGGAAGCGCATCACCACCTTGTCCGGGTGGCGCTGGCCGGCGCCGAAGAACATGCGCTGGTTGATCCAGGCCAGCGCCGGCGCGGCGGTCTCGAAGCGCGGGCAGCAGCGGAAGTAGATCTGCGCCGGATCGACCGGCTCGCCGCGCGCCAGCCGCGCCATGAGCTCGGGGCTGCCGCTGCGCAAGGCGCTGTTGTGCACGTAGATGCGGTCGCCGCCATCGGTCTCGAGCACGTAGCGCGCGTCCAGTTCGGCCAGCTGATCGTTCACGATGAGCTGGAAATCGGCGCCGCCCGGCAGCACGCGCCCGGCCCAGCCGTCGCCCCGCACCGTGCCGCCGGTGATGGGAATCAGGCGGCGCCGGCCGTGGGTGACCTCGCCCACCTCGACGGGCGCGTCCACCAGCACCGACAGGTCGGCGAAGAATCGGAAGCTCGGTTCGGTCCACATGCCCACAGTTTGGGCCGGGGTGGACAGCCTGTCTGTCATCCGGGAAGATGACGGGATGACCCGCATTGACCCCGCCCCGCCCAGCGCCTGACGCCATGCGCACCTGGAAGGCCTCCACTGCCGCCGCGCACTGGAACGGGCTCGAGGCCCTGCCCGTGCTGATCGGCGAAATCGGCGGCGCGGACTTCGGCACCACGCTGCTCCAGGCGCTGGCACCGGCGCTGCCGGCCGCGTCGTGGTCGCTGTACCGGGTGGGCGCCTCGGTCGCGCCGGCGCTGCTGGCCTCGGCCAGCCATGGCGTGCCCGACTGCACCCGCCAGTGCTGGCACGCCTACCTCTCCGGCCCCTACGAGCGCGACAGCTCGCTGCGCGGCCAGGGCGGCAGCACCGATGCCGGCAGCCAGCTGCTGCACCACGCGCGAGCCGACGACATGCCGGCCGAACACCAGCGCCTGGTCTACGAGCCGCACGGCATGGCCGAGCGCCTGTCGATCGTCGAATGGGGCCGGCAGGGCGACGAGTTGCTGGCCCTGAACCTCTACCGCCACACGCACCAGCCGCGGCTGAGCGACCGGCACATCCGCTCCTTCGAGACCCTGGCCCCGGCGCTGCTGGCACTGGCCCGCAAGCACGCGGCGCTGGCGGCGCCCCGACCGGCGCCGGCCGGCGACGAGGTGCTGGCACAGCGTCTGCTGGCGCGGGCGCCGGGCCTGACCGAGCGCGAGTTGGCGGTCTGCCTGCGCCTCCTGCGCGGCATGACGCACGACGGCGTCGCCGCCGATCTGGACCTGCGCCCACCCACCGTCAAGACCTACCGCAACCGCGCCTTCCAGCGGCTGGGCATCCACTTCCGCAACGAGCTGTTCGCGCTGGTTGCGGCCGATACCGGCGCCGACACCAAGGCCAAGTAGGGCTGGCTTGCGGGGCTCCGGATTGCTCTTCTTTACATAGCTTCCTGCGACCGCCACATAAGGGCCAAAGCCTGTTTTGATGCTCAAAACGCCCGCCACGCCGGTGCCACCCTGCCGGCCCCGCAGGCGCGGCGCACGGCATCGAGGCCCGCAGGAGCCTCATCGCCCGCCAGGCGATCGGGCGCGGCTGCGGCGCGAGCCGGCCCGGCCAGCGGCTGGGCGCCGCGACGCCCGGCTGCAGCGTGCCGCCAGGGCGCGCGACCTGGCCCCCGCAGCCCTGCAGCCGTGCCCACGGACACGGCTGGACCAACGCCTGAATTTTCAAGCTTTTCAGGGCTCTGGCCCTTGTGTGGCGGGCGCAGGCAGCTATTGTTTTGATACCAATCCGGAGCCCGGGGCGACAGAATCAGTCAAGGTCGTTGACGAGGTCCGGGTCGTCGCCCTCGCCCACCACCGAGCGCGTGGCCACCGCCTGCGCGGCCAGCCAGTCGGCGAAGGCCTGCACCTCGGGCCGGGCGGCGCTGCGCGGCGACACCAGCAGCCAGTAGGCCATGGGCGAGCGCAAGGCCATGCCGGGCAGCACCTCCACCAGGTCGCCGCGCGCCAGGTTCTCGGCCACCAGCGGCGGCCGCGCCAGCACCAGGCCCTGGCCGGCCAGCGCGGCCTGGGTCATCTGGTAGGCGTAGTTGAAGCTGAGCCAGCTGCGCGGCTGGCGCTTCTGCAGGCCGTGGCTGTCGAGCCAGCGGCGCCAGGTGAGCCATTCCAGGTGCGGGGTGTAGGCGTCGCTGGCCTCGATCAGGGTGTGGCGCAGCACGTCTTCCGGCGCGCGGATGGGCCCGCCGCTCTTGAGCAGCCAGGGGCTGGCCATGGGCGTGACGGATTCGCCGAACAGCCGGCGCGCCTCGGGCGGCACGCGGCCGGGCGGGGCATAGCGCACGGCCACGTCGACATCCACCACGTCGAGGTCGAGCGCGGCGTCGGAGGCCTCGATGCGGATGTCGATCTCCGGGTGATCGCGCTGGAAGGCCTCGAGCTTGGGGATCAGCCACATCGAGGCGAACGAGGCGAAGGTGGTCACCGACACGTGCTGGCGCCCGGCGTTCTGGCGGATGTGGTGCACCGCCGCGTCGATGCGCGGCAGCGCCTGCGCCACCGCCTGCAGCAGCAGCGTGCCGGCGGTGGTCAGCTCCACCGCGCGGGTGTGGCGCAGGAACAGTGGCGTGCCCACCTCTTCTTCCAGCGCCTGGATCTGGCGGCTCACCGCCGGCTGGGTGAGCGCCATTTCCTCCGAGGCCAGCCGGAAGCTCAGGTGCCGGGCCACGGCCTCGAACGCGCGCAGGTAGCCGGCCTGGATGGGCCGGGAGCGCAGATGGGTCTGGGAATGCAGCATGGGAACAACCACCCCAGGCCGCCACACCGGCGCGGCGGCCCGACTGATGTTTTTTTGGAATCAATAGCGTGGCGCGATTTCATTGGACTGTCAAGCCGCAGGGCGGCACCATCGGGGCATTGAAGTTCCACCACGCAGCCAAGGAGATTGTCATGAACTGCAATACCAGCGCCATCTCTGCCGCCTCCACCCAGTTCTCCGCAGCCGCCGGCACGGGCGCGGCACACCGCGTCGACGCCGGTGCCGCCGTCACCCTGCAGCCGCGCCAATCATGCGAAATTGTCATGGGTTCCGGCACCGCGTGGCTGACCTTCGGCGGCCAGCCCGGCCGCCGCCCGCTGGCCCGCATGGGCGACCTGCGCCTGGGCCCGGGCACCCGCCTGACCCTCGCCGCCGGCGACCAGGTGGTGCTGGAGCCCATCGCCCCCGCAGCCGGCGCCCGCGTCGAGCCGGTGCGCTTCACCCTGGCGCCGCTGGCGGCACCGTTGCTGAACTGGCAGGTCAGTGTGGTGGAACCGGCGCGTGAACTGGCTCAAGCCCTGGCCGCCACTGGCCGGGCGCTGCAGCGGCTGGCCACCGGCGTGGCGCTCTGGCTGCGCCGCCCGGGGCTGGGCAGCGCCTGAGCGCGGCCTGCGTTCAGGGGCCTACATCGAAGCCGCCCGGCGGCTGGCCAGCCCGGGCACGCCGCACCATGCCTTCCAAGGCGGCCTCCAGCTGCCGCACGTAGGCCGGCGTGTCGAACAGCGCGCAGCTGTCGCGCTGTGCCGCCAGCCTGGCGCGCAGCGCCTGCAGCTCTTCCGGCTGACGGGCCAGGCGCAGGGCTGTCGCCTCGTAGTCGTGCAGGGTGGTGGTGACCAGCTCCGGCAAGCCTGCCGCCTTCAGGATGCTGGTGGCACCGCGGCTGACGTAGGTGTGGCCGGTGCGGGTGAGCACGGGCAGGCCGGCCCACAGCGCATCGCTCGCCGTCGCCAGGGCGTTGTACGGGAAGGTGTCGAGGAACAGGTCGGCCCGCGCGTAGCGCGCCAGATACTGCTCGTAGCTGGCGCGCTCGGCCATCACCAGCCGGGCGCCGTCGATCCCGCGCTCGCGCGCATGGGCGCGCAGGCGCGCGGCTGCGTCGTCGCTGTCCTGCACCAGCCAGAGCACGCTGCCGGGCACGGCCAGCAAGAGGCGCATCCAGGCGTCGAACACCTCCGGCGCGATCTTGTAGGTGTTGCTGAAGGCGCAGAACACGAAGCCCTCGTCGGGCAGGCCCAGCGCGCTGCGTGGCGGCGCCGGCAGCAGCGGGCGCCGGCGGTCGGCCGGCAGGTAGCAGTGCGGCAGGCGCACCACGGCCTCGCTGTAGAAGCGCTCGTCGCCGGCGGGTATCAGGATCGGGTCGCCGATCACATAGTCCATGAACGGCAAACCGCTGGTGCCGGGAAAGCCGATGTAGTTCGCGGTGACCGGCACCGGGTGCTGCTCCAGCACGCTGGTGCGCGAATGCTCGGTGTGGCCGTTGAGGTCGATGGCGACGTCGATGCCGCGCGCCGCCAGGTCGTCGGCGATCTGCGCGTCGCTCCAGCCGCGCACGTCGACGAAGCGGTCGAAGGCGCCGGACAGCCGCCGCGAAAGATCATCCGGCGCATGACCGCCGTAGGAGTAGCCATGCACCTCGAAGCGCTGGCGGTCGTGCAGCTCGAAGACCTCGGCCAGCACCCGCGTCACCGGGTGCTCCTTGAAATCCGCCGACAGGTAGGCCAGCCGGATGCGCGGGGCCGCCGGCCCTGAAGCCGGCCGCGCGACAGCGGCGCGGGCGCCGGGGTAGCGGCGCTCGCCGTAGATGCGCGCAGCCCGCAGTGCGCTTTCGGGATCGTCGTGGCAGGGCAGCCACGCGAGTGGGGGCACCGCGGGCTGCCCCCGGGCCAGACCCTGCTCGATCACGCCGCGCCAATGTGCCAGGTCGTGCCAGTCGGCGGCGCGCAGGCGGTTGTAGAGCACGTAGCCGGGCAGCAGCGGCAGCTGGGGCGCCAGCCGCTGCGCCTCGGCGAAGGCGTCGGACGCGCGCTGGTACATGCGCACCGAAGCCCAGGACTCGGCGCGCGCCATGTGCGCCCGGGCCTGCTCCTCCGCGCTACCGGCCACCGGGGCGCCATCGATCTGCTCGAGCTGCTGCAGGGTTTCCCTGGCCCGCCTGGACTGTTCCTGGCTGTCATTGACGGTGCCGCGAGACGCAAGGGAAGACGGGGCCGTCGCGGGCACTGCTTGCGCTGCCCCCGCGAGCAAAGCCTCGCGCGCCTGCCGCGCCTCGGTCATGCCGGGCTGCAGTTGCATGGCATGGTCGAAGGCCTGCACCGCCTGCGCGGCCTCACCCAGGCTCTGCAGGGCGATGCCGCGCCGGAAATGCGCCACCGCATCGGCCGGCTGCAGCCGCAAACCCTGGTCGTAGGCCGCCACGGCCTCGGCCGCCCGCCCGAGCGCCAGCAGCAGGCCACCGCGGTTGTTGTGGGCGAGCGCATGGTCGGCGCGCAGCTGCAGCGCCCGGTCGATCAGCTGGAGCCCCTCCTCGAACCGGCCCTGCTGGCCCAGCGCCGAGCCCAGCAGGTGCAGCGCGTCGAAATGTCCGGACTGCTGCGCCAGCACGCCCTGGTAGCAAGCCACCGCCTCCGGCAACTGCCCCAGCTGGTGATGCGCCAGCGCTTTCCTGAGCAGCACTTCCGCCGGCCACTCTCCGTTCGAGACGCTCACCCCTGCCTGCTCCATGGTTGCGCACGCAAAAAGACACGCGGCCACGGCATGGCCCGGCGCGCGTCGGGTTGATGCTACACCGCGGTCTGTCGCGGCCATGGTAGGCTGGCGATCAGGTTGGTTCGGTCCACCAACGACAACAGGAGACATCATGGGCGACAAACCGCTCTCCCCGGCCGAAATGGCGTTGCGCGACGCCGCACGCGAATACCACCGCGAACCCACGCGCGGCAAGATTTCGATCACGCCAACCAAGCCGCTTTCCAACCAGCGCGATCTGTCGCTGGCGTATTCGCCGGGCGTCGCCTACCCCTGCCTCGACATCCAGGCCGACCCATCCAAGGCCGCCGATTACACCGCGCGCGGCAACCTGGTGGGGGTGGTGACCAACGGCACCGCCGTGCTGGGGCTGGGCAACATCGGCGCGCTGGCCGGCAAACCGGTGATGGAAGGCAAGGGCTGCCTGTTCAAGAAGTTCGCCGGCATCGACGTGTTCGACATCGAGCTCGACGAGCACGACCCGGACAAGCTGGTGGACATCATCGCCGCGCTGGAACCCACGCTGGGCGGCATCAACCTGGAAGACATCAAGGCGCCCGAGTGCTTCTACATCGAGAAGAAGCTGCGCGAGCGCATGAACATCCCGGTGTTCCACGACGACCAGCACGGCACCGCCATCATCTCCACCGCCGCCCTGCTGAACGGGCTGGAACTGGTGGGCAAGAAGATCGGTCAGGTGAAGGTGGCCGTCAGCGGCGCCGGCGCCGCCGCCATCGCCTGCCTGGACGTGATGGTGGCGCTGGGCGTACAGCCGTCCAACGTGCACGCCTGCGACTCCAAGGGCCTGATCTACCAGGGCCGCCCCGGCGGCTACGACGACAGCAAGGCGCGCTACGCCCAGCCTGACACCGGTGCGCGCACCCTGGCCGACGTAGTCAAGGGTGCCGACGTGTTCCTGGGCTGCTCGGCCGCCGGCGTGCTGACGCAGGCCATGGTCAAGACCATGGCCGACAAGCCGGTGATCCTGGCGCTGGCCAACCCCGAGCCCGAGATCCGCCCCGAGGAGGCGCTGGCCGCGCGGCCCGATTGCATCATCGCCACCGGCCGCTCGGACTACCCCAATCAGGTCAACAACGTCCTGTGCTTCCCCTACATCTTCCGCGGCGCGCTGGACTGCGGCGCCACCAAGATCACCGAGGAGATGAAGCTGGCCTGCGTGCGCGAGATCGCTGCCCTGGCCAAGGCTGAGACCAGCGCCGAGGTGGCCGCTGCCTACGCCGGCAAGGATCTGCAGTTCGGCCCCGAGTACATCATTCCCACGCCGTTCGATCCGCGGCTGATACTGCGCATCGCCCCCGCCGTGGCGCAGGCCGCCGCCGAATCCGGCGTGGCCACGCGCCCCATCGCGGACATGGAGGCCTACCGCCAGTCGCTCGACCGTTTCGTCTACCAGACCGGCATGGTGATGCGCCCGGTGTTCCACGCCGCCCGCACCGCCGATCCCAGGCGCAAGCGCGTGGCTTATGCCGAAGGCGAGGACGAGCGCGTGCTGCGCGCCGCGCAGGTGGCGCTCGACGAGCATCTGGCCACGCCAATCCTGATCGGCCGGCCGGCGGTGATCGAGGCACGCATCAAGAAGGCCGGCCTGCGCATCAAGCTTGGCCGCGACGTGGAGAACGTCAACCCGGAAGACGACCCGCGCTTCCGCCAGTACTGGGAAACCTACCACCAGCTGATGGCGCGCAACGGTGTCTCGCCCGAAGCCGCCAAGGCCATGGTGCGGCGCTCCACCACCACCATCGGCGCGCTGATGGTCCGGCTGGGCGACGCCGACGCGCTGCTGTGCGGCACGCTCGGCCGTTTCGATGCGCACCTGGAGCACATCCGCGACATCATCGGCATCCAGCCGGGCGAGCCCTGCCTGGCCACGCTGAACGCCATCATGCTGGACAACCGCTCGCTGTTCGTGACCGACACCTACGTCAACGAAGACCCGAGCGCTGAACTGCTGGCCGAGATCGCCAAGATGGCGGCAGAAGAGGTGCGCAACTTCGGGCTACCGCCCAAGGTGGCGTTCCTGTCGCACTCCAGCTTCGGCTCGTCCAAGCGCGCCTCGGCGCTCAAGATGCGCCGGGCGCGCGACCTGTTCCGCGAGATGGCGCCGGGCATCGAGTGCGACGGCGAGATGCACGGCGACGCCGCGCTGTCGGAAGGCGTGCGCGCGGCGTCGGTGATGGAATCCACCCTCAGCGGCGAGGCCAACCTGCTGGTCTGCCCCAACCTGGACGCCGCCAACATCCTGTTCAATGTGCTCAAGATGACCGCCGGCCACGGCGTCACCGTGGGGCCGATCCTGCTCGGCAGCGCGGCCCCCGCCCACGTGCTCACCCCCAGCGCCACGGTGCGCCGCCTGGTCAACATGACGGCGGTGGCGGTGGCCGAGGCGACCACGCGCCGCTGACCGCGCCCGCCGTCCCGACCTCGTCGCCCCAAAGCCCCGCGCCTGGAACGCGGGGCTTTTTTGAGCCCGCTCCCTAAAGACGCCTGTGACACGGCCACGGACATGTGGCTGGGGTACCCTATCAGGAGACTTTTCACGCGGCGCCGTGGCGCGCCCGTTTCCGCATGAGCATCCGCAACCTCGATTCCCTGTTCGACCCGCGTTCGGTGGCCGTGATCGGCGCCTCCGAGCGGCCTTTCTCCGTCGGTGGCACGCTGTGGCGCAACATGCACGCCAGCGGATTCGCCGGCCGCGTGTTCCCGGTCAACCCCAAGTACCGGGAGCTGTCGGGCCAGCGCTGCTACGCCAGCGTGGACGCGCTGCCCGAAACACCCGAGATGGCCGTCATCTGCACGCCGCCAGGTACCGTGGTGGATCTGGTCAGGGCGCTCGCCAGGCGCGGCACGCGCGCCGTGGTGGTGATCAGCGCCGGCCTCACGGCCGAGCAGAAGCAGGCCATGCTGGATGCCGCCCGGCCCACGCTGATGCGCATCCTGGGGCCCAACTGCGTCGGCCTGCTGGCCCCGCACGCCAAGCTGAACGCCAGCTTTGCCCACATTCCGGCGCGGCCGGGCCAGCTGGCCTTCGTCTCGCAGTCGGGTGCGCTGGTGACGGCCATGCTCGACTGGGCGGAGGCGCGCAGCATCGGCTTCTCGCACTTCGTGTCGCTGGGCGAACACGCCGACGTGGACTTCGGCGACATGCTCGATTACCTGGCGATGGACCGCAACACCCGCGCCATCCTCCTGTACATCGAGTCCGTCGACCAGGCGCGCAAGTTCATGTCGGCCGCGCGCTCGGCGGCGCGCAACAAGCCGGTGATCGTGATCAAGGCCGGGCGCAGCGCCCAGGGGCAGAAGGCTGCCGCCTCGCACACCGGCGCGCTGGCCGGCGCCGACAACGTGTACGAAGCCGCCATCCGCCGCGCTGGCATGCTGCGCGTGGACAGCCTGGAAGACCTGTTCCTGGCCGCCGAACTGCTGACGCGCTACCAGGCGCCGATCGGCGAGGTGATGACGGTGCTGACCAACGGCGGCGGCGCCGGCGTGCTGGCGGCCGACGCCGCCTCGCGCTACGAGGTGCCGCTGGCCGCCCTGCAGCCCGACCTGCTGAAGGCACTGGACGCGGTGCTGCCGGCCAACTGGTCGCATGGCAACCCGGTGGACATCATCGGCGACGCCCCCGCTCCGCGCTACGTGGACGCGCTGCAGGCGCTGGCCGCGCACCCGGAGCAGACCGGCACCATCCTGTTCATCCAGGCACCCACCGCGATCGTGCCCTCCAGCGATATCGCCGACGCGCTGGTGCCGGTGATCCAGCCCACGGGCGGCACACCGCTGCCGGTGATCAGCTGCTGGATTGGAGGCCCGGCGGTGGCCGAGGCCCGCAAACGCTTCGTCGGCGCCGGCATCGCCAGCTTCGACATGCCCGAGCAGGCGGTGCAGGCCATCGGCATGCTGCAGGGCTACGCCCGCAACCAGGCGGAGCTGGCCGAGGCGCCGCCCGCCATCCAGGTGCAGGGCGGCGCGCCGCCCGATACCGCCCGCGTGCGCGAGATCGTGCAGGCTGTGCTGGCCGAGAATCGTGAGCTGCTCACCGAGCCCGAGGCCAAGGCCGTGTTCGCGGCCTACCGCATCCCGGTGGCGGCCACCCGCACCGTGGGGGCCGACGCCGAAGCGGCCGCCGATGAAGCCGCGCGCATCGGCTTTCCGGTGGTGCTGAAGATCCTGTCCGAAGACATCAGCCACAAGTCCGATGTAGGTGGCGTGGCGCTCAACCTGGAAACCGCCGACGCCGTGCGCGACGCCGCGCGCACCATGCTGGCGCGCGTGCGCAAGCTGGAGCCGCAGGCGCGCATCGCCGGCTTCACGGTGCAGCAGATGGTGCGGCGCAAGCAGGCGCAGGAGCTGATCATCGGCGCCAGCATCGACCCGACCTTCGGCCCGGTGATCCTGTTCGGCCAGGGCGGCACGGCGGTGGAGGTGATGAAGGACAGCGCCATGGCGCTGCCGCCACTGAACGCGCCGCTGGCGCGCGCGCTGATCGGTCGCACCCGCGTGTCGCGCCTGCTGGCCGGCTACCGCGACGTGAAGCCGGCCGACATGGGCGCCATCGTCGGCACGCTACAGGCGGTGTCGCAGCTGCTGGCCGATGTGCCGGAGATCGCCGAACTCGACATCAACCCGCTGATCGCCAACTTCGAAGGCGCCATCGCGCTCGACGCCCGCGTGCGCGTGAGCGCCCGGCGGCCGGCCGGCGCGGCCAACTTCGCCATCGCGCCCTACCCGGCGCAGCTGATCGAGGCCGTGCCCTGGAACGGCGGCGCCGTCACGCTGCGGCCGATCCGGCCGGAAGACGAGGCCCTGCACCGCGCCTTCCTGGAAAGCCTGGACCCGGAAGACATCCGCATGCGGGTGTTCTACAGCCGCCGCGCCATGGAGCGCAGCGAGCTGGCGCGGCTGGTGCAGATCGACTACACGCGCGAGATGGCCTTCGTCGCCACCGCCCCGGACGACGAGGGGTGCGAGCGCACGCTGGGCGTGGTGCGTGCCGTGACCGACCCGGACAACATCGGCGCCGAGTTCGGCATCATCGTGCGGCCCGAACTCAAGGGCACCGGCCTGGGGCCGCTGCTGATGGACAAGCTGCTGGCCTACCTGCGCGCGGCCGGCACCCGGAAGCTCAGCGCCCAGGTGCTGGTCGAAAACACCCGCATGCGCGCGGTCGGCCGCAGCCTGGGTTTCACCGAAACCAGTGAAGGCGACGGCCTGCTGCGGCTGACGCTGGACCTGACCCAGCCCCCGCCTGCGACCCCGGCCTGACCTGCGCGCCCGGCCCACGGGACGTTGCAAGTTCTTGCAACCCAAACGTGCTCCGGCCAGCCAGGGACGGGCGGCGCGTGCTATGCTTTTTGAATGACTTTCCACCGTAGACCCGCATGGTCACACCGCCTGGTGCGACTGATGCCCGCCCTGCTGCTCGGCCCCGGCATCGCTCTGGCGCAGGCGCAGCCGCAGGAAGCGCCCTCGCCGCTGGACGGCGCGGAGTTCGCGCGCTGCCTCGGCCAGCTCAAGGCCAGCGCCGACTTCAAGGCCATCCAGCCCGCCACTTTCGCCCGCTACACCGACGGCCTGGCGCCGGACCCCACGGTGCTGCCGCTGTTGAACCGCCAGCCCGAGTTCACCCTGCCGCCCTGGGACTACCTGGCCATGCTGGTGGACGACGAGCGCGTGGCCGATGGCCGCGCCGCCATGACGCGCTGGAGCAAGGAGCTGCAGCAGATCGAGCAGACCACCGGCGTGCCGGCGGCCATCGTCGCCGGTGTCTGGGGCGTGGAAAGCAACTTCGGCCAGAACCTGGGCGGCCGGCCGCTGGTCACCTCGCTCGCCACACTGTCGTGCTTCGGCCGGCGCCAGAGCTACTTCCGCGGCGAATTCGCCGCCGCCCTGCGCATCCTGCAGGAAGGCCACATCGCGCCGGACAAGCTCACCGGCTCCTGGGCCGGTGCCTTCGGCCAGACGCAGTTCATGCCCAGCACGTTCTTCCGCAGCGCGGTGGACTTCGACGGCGACGGCCGGCGTGACATCGTCGATTCGGTGCCCGACGCACTGGCCTCCACCGCCAAGTTCCTGCAGAACGCCGGCTGGCGGCGCGGCCAGCCCTGGGGTTTCGAGGTGCGCCTGCCCAAGGGCCTTGACACCAGCGACGCCGGCCGCAGGAACAAGCTGCCCATCGACGCCTGGCGCCGCCTGGGCGTGATGCTGGCCGACGGATCCCCTCTGCCCGACACCCTACCGGCCGCCGGCCTGCTGCTGCCCGCACGCGACTGGGGCCCGGGCCCGGCCTTCGTGGTCGGCCGCAACTTCGACGCGCTCTACAGCTACAACGCCAGCGAGAACTACGCGCTGGCCATCGCGCAACTGTCCAACCTGCTGGGCGGCCAGACGCAGCAGGTCGGCTTCGTCACCCCCTGGCCGACCGACGACCCGGGCCTGTCGCGCGCGCAGAACCGCGAGCTGCAGACCCTGCTGATCGGCCGCGGCCACGACATCGGCGCACCGGACGGCCTGATCGGCGCCCGCACGCGCGAAGCCATCAAGGCCGAGCAGCAGCGCCTGGGCATGAAGCCCGACGGGCGCGCCGGGCAGAAGCTGCTGGGCGCGCTGCGCGGCTGACGCTTCCCGACCGGGCGGCTTGGCGCCAGACGGGTGCCGCCGCCTGAGGCGATGCGGGCGGAAGCCATAATGCCCTGAGCCACAGCGACCATGCGTGCGCGGCCGCTGGCGCAAATCAGGGAGAGAACCATGCTCACACCGCCAATTTTTGGCAAGCCGCGTCGTGCCTCGCGCCGCCCGATCTGCGGGACTGCCTTCGGCGCCCTGGTGCTGGGCCTGTTGATGCTCGTGCCCCAGCAGGCACTCGCCGCCACCGTCGCCGGCGTCTTCGGCAGCTTTGGCAACTACTGGACGTCCTCCACCAGCGCCATCAGCGCCGTGCAGCCGAACGACAGCAACCTGCTGCTCGGCTTCACGGTCGGCAGCAACACCTTTTCCACCGGAGTGGACGACGCGTCGCTCACGGCCAACGGCGTGACCTTCTCGCCGCAAGTGTTCCGCGCACTGCCCATGCCCGCCGTGGCGACGCCGTCCACCACGGGCACCAACGTCATCGGCATCGCCAGCAATTGGGGCGGCGTCAACCAGGCGGCGGCGTACCCGGGCGGGGACGTACCCACCAACGCCGGCCGACCGATGTCCTACTACCTGGACGACGGCACACAGGGGCTGGAGCTGGGCACGGCGGTGTTCAACATTCCGGCCACCACCAATTCGGCCACAGCCGGGGTCAGTGGCGTGCAGATCAACCCTGCCAGCATCGGCGACGGCGTGCCCGACATCCTGGTGACACAGGTCGGGCAGCCGGGCACCAGCGACACCTTCGGCTTCTATGACGCCGGCGGCAACCTGGTGGGCACCCTGCTGCCGGTGAATTTCAGCGGCGTGCCCGTGGTGGGGCGCCAGCAGTGGACGTTCTATGACGCCGTCACGCGGGCCAGCTTCTTCAGCCTGAACGGCTCGCGCGACCTGCGCCTGATCGCGCTCGACTACGCCGACCTGGGCATCACCGCCGCCAACTACAACCAGATCGCGGAATTCCGGCAGAACCTGTCCGGCGCCTCCGACATCGCGTTCATCGCCTACAACGCCGCCAGCGTGCCTGTTGCCTTGCCCGAACTGGCATTGACCAAGAGCGCCGGCGCCCTGGCCGTGGGCAGCACCGGCACCTACACGCTGGCGCTGGCCAACCAGTCCACGCAGGCCGCCACCAGCGGCACCATCACCGTCATCGACACACTGCCCACCGGCCTGGTGCCCACCGCCGCCACGGGCACCGGCTGGACCTGCACCATCACGGGCCAGGCAGTGTCCTGCACCTACGTGGCGTCCGTTGCCGCGGGTTCCAGCGCACCGCCCATCACCGTCGGTGTGTCGGTGGGTGCCAGCGCCGCCGCCGTGGTGATCAACACCGCCACCGCCAGCGGTGGTGGCGACACCGCCTGTCCAGCCGCCGCGCGCTGCACCGGCACGGTCGCCAGCCCGGTGGCCGGCGGTGTCCAGACCGCTGTGCCGGCATTGGGCCTGCCCGGCGTGCTGCTCACGGGCCTGGGTGTGGGCATCCTGGGTTGGTTGCGCCGCCGCCGGGCTTGACGGCCGGCGGCCGCTTCAGCCGGACGGCTTCCCTACGCAGGGAGCCGCGCCGCTGATTCACGAGCGGCGTTCGATCGCCCCCAGCACCCGCTCCGCCGTCGCCGGCGCGTCCATGGTCACTGGCTCGCGCGCATCGGCGCCGCCTGCCACGCGAGCAGCGGCCACGGCGTTGCGCAGGGCTTCCCACACGCTGATGCCGAGCATGAAGGGCGGTTCGCCCACGGCCTTGCTGCGGAAGATGGTGTCTTCCTGGTTGTCCTCGGGCCACAGATGCACGTGGAAGTGCTCCGGCACGTCGGCCGCGGTGGGGATCTTGTAGGTGCTGGGCGCCCTGGTGGCCAGCTCGCCCCTGGCGTTCCAGACCAGTTCCTCGGTGGTCAGCCAGCCCATGCCTTGCACAAAGGCGCCCTCGATCTGGCCGATGTCGATGGCCGGGTTGATGCTGCGGCCGACGTCGTGCAGGATGTCCACGGCCAGCACCCGGTACTCGCCCGTCAGCGTGTCGATGGCGACCTCGGAGCACGCGGCGCCGTAGGCGAAGTAGAAGAACGGCCGGCCGGTGAGCGTGACCTTGTCGTAGTGGATCTTGGGCGTGCGGTAGAAGCCGTCGCTCCAGAGCTGGATGCGGTTGGCATAGGCCTCGCGCACCACCTCGGCAAAGCCGCGCGTGCACTTGGGCGTGACGACCCGGCCGCCGTGGAATTCCACCTCGCCGGCGCCGCAGCCGTCCAGCCCGCAGACGAAGGCGGCCAGGTTGCCGCGCACCGTGCGCGCCGCGGCCTGCGCGGCCTTGCCGTTCAGGTCGGAGCCGCTGGAGGCGGCGGTGGCGCTGGCGTTGGGCACCTTGTCGGTGGCGGCGGCCGTGACCAGCACGCTGGCCAGCGGCACACCCAGCTCGTCGGCCACCACCTGGGCGACCTTGGTGTTCAGGCCCTGGCCCATCTCGGTGCCGCCGTGGTTCACCTGCACGCTGCCGTCGGTGTACACGTGCACCAGCGCGCCGGCCTGGTTGAACAGCGTGGCGGTGAAGCTGATGCCGAACTTCACCGGCGTGATGGCGATGCCGCGCTTGAGGTGCGCGTTGGCCGCGTTCCAGGCCAAAACGGCCTCCTGCCGTCGCCGGTAGCCTGCAAGCAGCTCCAGTTTTGGTAGCAGATCGGGCAGGATGTTGTCTTCCACCTGCATCTGGTAATGGGTGGTGTTGCGCTCGGTCGCGCCGCGCGGGCCGTACAGGTTGGCCATGCGCACGTCGAGCGCGTCCTTGCCCAGCACGCGCGCCACGTCACCCAGGATGGTCTCGATGGCGATCACGCCCTGCGGGCCGCCGAAGCCGCGGAAGGCCGTGTGGCTCTGCGTGTGGGTCTTGCAGCGGTAGCTGTGCACCTCGACGTCGGCCAGGTAGTAGGCGTTGTCGACGTGGAAGACCGCGCGGTCGGCCACCGGGCCGGACAGGTCGGCAGAAAAACCGCAGTTGGCCATCAGGCTGATCTTCAGGCCCTGCAGGCGGCCGTCGTCACCAAAGCCGACCTCGTAGTCGTAGGCGAAGGGGTGGCGCTTGCCGGTGACGACGAAGTCGTCGTCGCGGTCCAGCCGCAGCTTGACGGGCGCGCCGGCCTTGCGCGCGGCCAGCGCCGCCCACACCGCCAGGTGACCGGCCTGCGTTTCCTTGCCGCCGAAGCCGCCGCCCATGCGCCGGCATTCCACCCGCACCGCGTGGCTGGCGATGCCCAAGGCATGCGCCACCCAGTGCTGCACCTCGCCCGGGTGCTGGGTGCTGGACAGCACCTGCCACTGGTTCTGTTCCTGCGGAATCGCTAAAGCTATCTGGCCTTCCAGGTAGAAGTGCTCCTGCCCGCCGACGGCGAAGCGCCCGGCCAGCCGGTGCGGCGCCGCCGCCAGCGCGGCCCGCGCGTCGCCGCGCTTCACGGTCACCGGCGGCAGCACGAAGCTCTGCGCGGCCATGGCCTGCTCCACCGTCAGGATGGCGGGCAGCGGCTCGATGTCGAGCTTCAACTTGCGCGCCGCATGGCGTGCGGCCTGCACCGTGTCGGCCACCACCAGGCCGATCACCTGGCCGGCGAACTGCACCACCTCGCGAGCGAAGATGGGTTCGTCGTGCACGAAGGTGGCGAGGATCGGGTCGCCCGGGATGTCGTCCGCCGTGACCACGGCGCGCACGCCGGGCAGCGCCAGCACTGTTGAGGCGTCGATGCCCTTCAGCCGCCCGTGCGCCACCGGCGACAGGATGGGCGCCGCGTGCAGCGTGCCGCGCGGCTCGGCCACGTCGTCCACGTAGGGCGCCAGACCCTGCACCTGGGCGCAGGCGCTTTCGTGCGGGTGCGGGGCGCCGAGCGCGGGCGCACCGGGGTGCAGGCGGGCCTCGGTGCTGCCAGGCGCACCGGCGGGCGCCGCGTGCGCGGCGGCGCGGTCTTCCGGCGGCGTGGCGGCGTGCGCGGCGCTGCCGGCGTCACGGCTGAGGGGGGCTTCGGTGTCCAGTGGCGTCATGCGGCCGGTGGCTCCTGGTGGCTCAAGACTGGGTGGCGGGATCGTGCACCGGCGGGTGTTCGCCGGGATCGTGCCGTGTCGGGTTGGTCACGGGCGGGTCGTCGGCCGGCGCCGGGGGCTCGAACGGGTCCGGGTCCTGCACCGGCGGTTCCTGGCCGGGCAGCGGGGTGTGGGCGTGGCGGGCGGTGGGCGGGGTCATGCGGGTGTCTCCAGCGTCACATCGGCCAGCGCGGGCGCGGCGCCCGGCACGGCCTGCGCGTACAGCCGCAGCAGCAGGTTGCCCAGCACCTGGCGACGGTAGTGGCCGGAGGCGCGCATGTCGCTGATCGGCTCGAACTCGGCGCGCAGCACCGCCGCCGCGGCATGAAAAGTGGCTTCGGCCCAGGGCTGGCCGGCGAGGGCAGCTTCTGTTTTGAGAGCACGCGCCGGCACCGCCGCCACGCCGCCGGCGCCGATGCGCGCGGCGGTGATGCGCCCGCCTTCCACCTGCAGCGCCACCGCCAGGCAGACGGCGGAGATGTCGTCTTCAAAGCGCTTGCTGACCTTGTCGGCCCGCACCAGGCCGAAGCTCGCCGTGGGCGCGGCGGCTGGCGCCCGGGCTTCCAGCGGCCCGGGCAGCGGCACCTCGATGCGGGCCAGCACCTCGTTGGGGGCCAGCGCGGTCTGGCGGTAGGCCAGGTAGAAATCCTCGATCGGCAGGGTGCGTTCGCCGCGCGGGCTGGCCAGCACCAGCCTGGTGCCCAGGGCGATGAGCAGCGGCATGGAATCGCCGATGGGCGAGCCGTTGGCCACGTTGCCGCCGAGCGTGCCGCTCTCGCGCACCGGCAGGCCGGCGAAGCGGTCGAAGAAGCCGGCGAGCTGCGGGCGGTCGGCCGCCAGCGCGGCGAAGGCGTCGTTCAGCGAGGCGGCGGCGCCGATGGCCAGGTGCGTGGCGCCGCGCTCGATGCGCAGCAGCTCGGCGCAGCGGGTGACGTCGATGATCTGCGGGAAGTGCCGGTGCTGCTTGGTGACCCACAGGCCGACGTCGGTGCTGCCGGCCACGATGAGCGCCTGCGGCTGCGCCGCGCGCAGCGCCACCAGCTCGGCCAGGGTGGCGGGGCGGGCGTAGAAGGGTTCACTGGAGTTTGGAGCCAAATCGGCCTCCAGCCCTTTCGTGGCGGGCGCAAGCAGCTCCAGTTTTTGTAGTATGCCGGCTTCGTCGATGGGAGGTGCCGACCAGTGGTGCATGCGCGTGGCGGCGTCCACGATGGGCCGGTAGCCGGTGCAGCGGCACAGGTTGCCCGACAAAGCGTGCTGCGCCTGCTCGCGCGAAATGGCGGCACCGGCGCACTGGTGGTGCAGCGCGAACAGGCTCATCACGAAGCCGGGGGTGCAGAAACCGCATTGCGAGCCGTGGCATTCGACCATCGCGCGCTGCGCCGGGTGCAGCTGCTCCAGGCCGGCCGGCGCGCCGGCGCCCTGGCCGGGCGAAGGCTCGGCGATGTCCTCGGCGGTCCAGACGGCCTGGCCGTCCACGCTGTGCGCCAGCCGGATGCAGCTGTTGACGGCACGCACGCGCAGGCGGCCGTCGGCCCCGCGCTCGCCCACGGCCACGGTGCAGGCGCCGCAGTCGCCGCTGGCGCAGCCCTCCTTCACCGCGGTGCAGTGTAGGTCGTCGCGCAGCAGCTCCAGCAGCGTGCGGTCGGGTGGTACATTGCCCAGCGAGACAACTTCGCCGCGCCGCAGGATGCGCACGGACCGCGCCGCGCCGGGGGACATGGGGGAAAGCTCGGACGCGCTCATGGAACCAGTATGGTGCAATTTGGAGGGATGTGCGTGGATGCAGCGCGGTGGAATGCATCTTGCATGCCACCTGCACCAGGCAACCGCCGGTAGGCCGGCCGAGAGCACTTCAAATAACATAGCTGATGCCGAAAGAACCGTCAGGGCTGCAGCCCGATCCACCTACTCACGGCGTGCCTGCGGCACCGCGCCTGCAGCTCACCGGCATCACCAAGCGATACCCGGGCGTGGTGGCCAACGGCGGCGTCTCGCTAACGGTGCAGCCGGGCGAGATCCACGCCGTGCTGGGCGAGAACGGCGCCGGCAAGAGCACCTTGATGAAAATCATCTACGGCGCCGTCAAGCCCGACGCCGGCGAGGTGCGCTTCGACGGCCAGCCGGTGCACGTGGCCAACCCGCAGGAGGCGCGGCAGCTCGGCGTGGCCATGGTGTTCCAGCACTTCAGCCTGTTCGAGACCCTCTCGGTGGCCGAGAACGTCTGGCTGGGCCTGGACAAATCCCTCAGCCTGGCCGAGGTGGCGCGCCGCGTTACCGAGACCGCCACCGCCTACGGGCTCGAGATCGACCCGGCGCGCCCCGTGCACACGCTGGGCGTGGGCGAGATGCAGCGGGTGGAGATCATCCGCGCGCTGCTGGCCAAGCCGCGGCTGCTAATCCTGGACGAGCCGACCTCGGTGCTCACCCCGCAGGCGGTCGAGAAGCTCTTTATCGTGCTGCGCCAGCTGGCGGCCGAGGGCTGCTCCATCCTCTACATCAGCCACAAGCTGCACGAGATTCGCGCGCTGTGCAACGCCTGCACGGTGATGCGCGGCGGCAAGGTCACCGGCGTGTGCGACCCGCGGCAGGAAAGCAACGCCTCGCTCAGCCGCCTGATGATCGGCGCCGAGCCGCCCGAGCTCGACCGCCACACACGCCCGGTGGGCGACGTAGTGCTGCGCGTGTCCAACCTGGCGCTGCCGCGCGAATCGCCCTTCGGCGTGGACCTGATGGACATCTCCTTCGAGGTGCGCGCCGGCCAGGTGGTGGGCATCGCCGGGGTCTCGGGCAACGGCCAGCGTGAACTGCTGTTTGCGCTCTCGGGCGAGGACCAGCGGGCGCAGGCAGCTTCCATATCCATAGCAAACCAGGCGGCCGGGCGGCTCGCGCCGGGGCGCCGGCGCGCGCTCGGGCTGCACTTCGTGCCGGAAGAACGGCTGGGCCGCGGCGCCGTGCCCGACCTGGGCCTGGCCCCCAACCTGCTGCTCACGCGCAGCGAGGCGGTGGGCACGCTGGGCTGGCTGCGCACCGGCCTGCTGACGCGGCAGGCGGAAGGCATCATCGCCCGCTTCGGCGTCAAGGCCGCCGGGCCGCAGGCGCCGGCGCGCTCGCTCTCCGGCGGCAACCTGCAGAAGTTCATCGTCGGGCGCGAGATCGACGCCAAGCCCCGGCTGCTGATCGTCTCGCAGCCCACCTGGGGCGTGGACGTGGGCGCCTCGGCCCAGATCCGCGGCGAGCTGCTGGCGCTGGCCGACGCCGGCTGCGCCGTACTGGTGGTGAGCGAAGAGCTGGACGAGCTGTTCGAGATCTGCGACGTGCTGCACGTGATCGCCAAGGGCCAGCTGTCGCCGCCGGTGCCGCGCAGCGAGGCCACGGTGGAGCAGATCGGCGAATGGATGAGTGGCCTGTGGCATGGCGACGTGCAGCAGCGCCTGCACGGCATGGAAGGAGCGGCCCATGCTGCGGCTTGAACCGCGCCCCTCGCCGTCGCGCGCCTGGACCTGGGTTTCGCCCCTGCTGGCACTGGCCATCACGCTGCTGGTCGGCCTGGTGCTGTTCGTCGCGCTCGACAAGGACCCGGTGCGCGGGCTGCAGGTGTTCTTCTGGGAGCCCATCAAATCCACCTATGCCTGGGGCGAACTGGGCATCAAGGCCACGCCGCTGCTGCTGATCGCGCTGGGGCTGGCGGTGTGCTTCCGCTCCAACGTCTGGAACATCGGCGCCGAGGGGCAGTTCGTGATCGGCGCCATCGCCGGCGGCGGCGTGGCGCTGCTGGCCGGCAAGGACACCGGCGGCTGGATCGTGCCGGCCATCCTGCTGGCGGGCGTGGCTGGCGGCATGGCGTGGGCCGGCATCGTGGCCTTCCTGCGCGACAGGTTCAACGCCGGCGAGATTCTGGTGAGCCTGATGCTGGTCTACGTGGCGATCCAGTTGCTCGGCTACCTGGTGTACGGGCCCTGGAAGGACCCGCAGGGCTACAACTTCCCGCAGACCCGCACCTTCGAGGCGGTGACGCAGATCCCGAAGCTGATGCAGGGCTCGCGCGTGAACCTGGGCACGCTGATCGCGCTGGCCGGCAGCGCGCTGCTGTGGGTCTACCTGTTCCGCACCCGGAGCGGCTTCGCCCAGCAGGTGGGCGGGCTGGCGCCGGCGGCGGCGCGCTACGCGGGCTTCTCCTCGCGCGCGGCGCTGTGGACGGCGCTGCTGATCTCCGGCGGCACCGCGGGCTTGGCCGGCGCGCTGGAAGTAGCCGGGCCGCTGGGCCAGCTCACGCCCTACGTGCCGGCCGGCTACGGCTTCGCCGCCATCATCGTCGCCTACGTGGGGCGGCTGCACCCGCTGGGCATGGTGCTGTCGGCCATCCTGATGAGCATGTTCTACATCGGCGGCGAGCTGGCGCAGTCGCGCCTGGGGCTGCCCAAGTCCATCACCGGCGCCTTCCAGGGCCTGCTGCTGTTCGCACTGCTGGCCTGCGACACGCTGGTCAACTACCGCATCCGTTTCGGGAAGGCCCGCTGATGGAAGCCTACGCCCTGCTCTTCGCCGCCACGCTGAACGCCGGCACGGTGCTGGCCATTGCCGCGCTCGGCCTGCTGATCAACGAGAAGGCCGGCATCGTCAACCTGGGCGCCGAGGGCATGATGCTGTGCGCCGCCATCGCCGGCTTCGCCACCGTGGTCCACACCGGCAACGACTGGGTGGGCTTTGCCGCCGGCGCCGCCGTGGGCGCCGCGCTGGCCGCCGCCTTCGGCTGGCTGGTGATCTGGCTCAACACCAACCAGTACGCCACCGGGCTGGCGCTGAGCCTGTTCGGCGCCGGCTTCTCGGCCTTCGTGGGCATCGACTACGTGCAGGCCAAGCTGCCCGAGCGGCCGCACTACAACTGGTTCGGCCTGGGCGACATCCCGCTCGTCGGCCCGGCGCTGTTCCGGCATCACCCGCTGGTGTACGGCGCCATGCTGCTGGCGGTGGGCATGATCTGGTGGCTGTACCGCACGCGCGCCGGGCTGGTGCTGCGCTCGGTGGGTGAATCGCCCCAGTCGGCGCACGCGCTGGGCTACCCGGTGCGGCGCATCCGGCTGGCGGCGGTGATGTTCGGCGGCGCCATGTGCGGCCTGGCCGGCGCCTACCTGTCGGTCATCTACACGCCGCTGTGGGTGGAGGGCATGGTGGCCGGCAAGGGCTGGATCGCGCTGGCCCTCACCACCTTCGCCACCTGGCGGCCGGCGCGCGTGCTGCTGGGCGCCTACCTGTTCGGCGGCGTGACCATGCTGCAGTTCCACCTGCAGGGCCAGGGCGTGCAGGTGCCCAGCCAGTTCCTGACCATGCTGCCCTACCTGGCCACCATCGTGGTGCTGGCGCTGATCTCGCGCAACCCCACCTGGATCCGCGTCAACATGCCGGCCTCGCTGGGCAAGCCCTTCCATCCGGGGGCCTAGGGCCTGTTCACCCCCTGTCCGGGTGCCGGCGCGGGGGTGGCGCGGCCGCGGCGCGTGTCTACAATCTTTCGCTTTCATCCCTACCCAACCAAGGAACGACCATGACCGATTCCAGCAAGCGCGCGCTCCTGCGCGTGGCCGCCCTTTCTGCCGCCGCTGCCGCCCTGGTGGCCTGCGGCAAGAAGGAAGAGCCGGCACCCGCGGCACCCGCGCCGGCACCGGCTCCCGTGGCGGCTTCGGCGCCCGCGCCTGCCAAGGCCGAGCCGCTGAAGGTGGCCTTCGCCTACGTTGGCCCGGTGGGTGACGGCGGCTGGACCTTCGCGCACGACAACGCGCGCAAGGCGGTGGAGAAGGAATTCGGCGACCGCGTGCAGACCAGCTTCGTGGAAAGCGTGCCCGAGGGCGCCGACGCCGAGCGCGTGCTGCGCGACATGGCTCAGCAGGGCAACAAGCTGATCTTCGGCACCACCTTCGGCTACATGGAACCGATGCTCAAGGTCGCGGCCGACTTCCCCGACGTGAAGTTCGAGCACGCCACCGGCTACAAGACCGCGCCCAACATGGGCACCTACGACAGCCGCACTTACCAGGGTGCCTACATGGCCGGCGTGATCGCCGGCGCCATGACCAAGACCAACACGCTGGGCGTGGTGGCCTCGATCCCGATCCCCGAGGTGATCCGCAACATCAACAGCTTCACGCTGGGCGCGCAGAGCACCAACCCGAACGTCAAGACCAAGGTGGTGTGGGTGAACGAATGGTTCAGCCCGCCCAAGGAAACGGAGGCCGCCACCTCGCTCATCAACGGCGGCGCCGACATCCTGATGCAGAACACCGACTCCTCCGCCGTGCTGCAGACGGCCGAGAAGATGGGCAAGCGCGGCTTCGGCTGGGACTCCGACATGAAGGCCTACGCGCCCAAGGCGCACCTGGGCTCGTCGGTCATCAACTGGGCGCCCTTCTACATCAAGGCCGTGGGCGACACCCTGGACGGCAAGTGGACCAACACCCCCGTGTGGTGGGGCGTGAAAGAGGGCGCCATCGACCTGGTCTCGCTGGCCGACGACGTGCCGGCCGAGGCCAAGGCCAAGCTCGACACCGTGAAGGCCGGCCTGAAGGACGGCAGCTTCCACATCTGGAAGGGCCCGATCGCCGACAACACCGGCAAGGAAGTGCTGGCCAAGGACCAGGTCGCCGACGACAAGTTCCTGGGCGGCGTCAACTTCTACGTCAAGGGCGTCGAAGGCAAGGTGCCGGGCAGTGAGAAAAAGTAAGCATCAGCCCGCCGCTGTTGCAGCAACAAAGGCCGCGATCGCGGCCTTTTGTTTGAGGTCGGCTGCGTCCACCGATCATGCCGACTGCCTGCCCTGTGCCACGACATTCATCCAAACAAAAAAACCTTCGAGGAGATCCATTGATGCTCGCCCAACCTGCTTCGCTTGCCATCGCCATCGCCGTGCTCGCCGCGGGCACCCTGACAGCCTGCGGCGGCGGCTCATCCGGTAATGAACCGCCGACCATCTCCATCGAGCTGTATGCAGGTTCGGACAAGACCCAGGCCGGGGCAGACGGCACAGGTGCGGCTGCTTCGTTTGGCACGCTCCACGGGTTGACAAGAGATGCTGCTGGCAACCTGTACACGGTCGACACCGCGAACAACACCGTGCGAAAAATCACCCCCGCCGGCGTGGCAACGACAGTCGCTGGCGCCAATGGCATCCCAGGCGGCACCGACGGCCCAGCCGACCAAGCCAGGTTCAACCGTCCCCAGGGGCTGGCGCTGGGTCCCGACGGCCAGGTCTGGGTCGCCGACACGGGGAACCACACCATCCGGCGCATCGCGGCTGATGGCACGGTCAGTACCGTGGCGGGTCTGGCGGGCGTCGAAGGTGCCGCGGATGGACCAGCAGGCACCTCCCGTCTGTCGTCCCCGGAAAGCATTGCTGTGGACGGACAAGGCAACGCCTATGTGGCCGACACCGGCAACTGCGCCATCCGGCGCATCGACGCCCTGGGCATCGCAGAGCACTGGCTGGGTTCAGCCGGCAGCTGCGCCGATGCCTCAGGCATCACGTGGGCGGGAACAGACGTGCCAGCCTCCTGGCCCGCCAAAATCGCTCTGTCGTCCGACCAGAAGACGCTCTACTTCCAAAGCCAACAGTACGGTGGCCCCAACCTCCTGCACTATCGTGTGGCGACCAAAGCACCCTTGATCTGGCTCGCATCGACCAGCGGTCAGCGTTGGGCGCTGAACACTTTCAGCGAAGTACTTGCCCTTTTGCCTCTTGACGACGGAGGCCTTCTCGTCAGCGGATCGGTTCCCGACGGCGCGGGCACAAGAAAGGTACTCAGAAGCTTGAATGCCAACGGAGGTCTCCGGACCGACATCATCGGGGGCAGCAACTTCTGGGGCACCACCACGGGCGATGGCCCTTTGTCACAGACTCGTTGGGGCGACATCACGGGACTGGCTTCAGATGCCACCGGCAATCTCTATCTGGTGGACTCCACCAATGCCTCTGTCCGCCAGCTGAACACCGACAACCAGGCCAGCACCCTGGCTGGCGGCTCTGCGCAAGCGTTCGTCGACGGGAACGGCACCGAAGCGCGATTTGGTGGGAACCTTGCGATGGCTGCCGCTTCCAGCGACTGGTTGGCAGTGAGCGATATGGGCAACCGCGCCTTGCGATGGATTGCCACGCAGGGAACATCCCACACCTTGACCCAGTCTCCCTATGAGCTGGCGAACTTCTACGTGACGGATGTCCGGATCGACGCACCCGGGAATCTGTATGCGCTCGCCACTGGCCCTGGCCTCGTCGTGACGCCCCAGATCTGGGTCATGGCCAAAGGGGGCAGCCAGTGGGCCAAGCTTGCCGAGATTGGCGCCCTGAATGGCGCTGCCGGCGATCAGTATGTACTGCCGGCCGCTCTGGCACAGGGCGCGGGCCCGACCTGGTTTGTGCTCTTGTCGCCAGCTGAAGGGCTCAGCCATGTGTTCGCAGTTGAAACCGCGCCTGCCAGCACCCCCCGGGAGATCGCAGTCGGCAAGTTTTCCCATCTGACCAGCCAGGGCACAGATGTCGTGTACGCGAGCAGCCCCACACAGCATGCCATCTACAAGATCGACGGCGTGACGGGCAAATCGGCGGTTTACGCAGGACAGGAGGGCGTAGTGGGTACCACCGATGGCCCAGTCAAGTCCGCCCTGCTGTCGTTCCCCGGAGCGTTGACCTTCGATGACAAGGGAAATCTCTATGTGGCGGCACGCGGCGCGTCCAGCACAGCCATACGCAGGATATCCGCCGACGGCCAGGTCAGTACGCTGGTCACGATGCCCCCGGCCGCCGCCAATGTCACCAGTCTGGCTACCCAGGGCAGCTGGCTGTATGTAAGCGGCAACGCGGCCATCTACCGCGTGGGGCCGATCGGGGGGTCCTGAGTGCTTCTGGCCGTCCCAGGGGGCATACCTGGCGGTCAACCCGAAAGTCAGCACCAAACCAGTGCATACCCCGGGCATACTTGTTGCAGTGCGCACCACACCCCAACCCCGACTCACAAGGTAGACCAATGACGACCGATCTGCGCAAACGCGCCCTGCTCCGCCTCACCGCCGCTGCCGCCGCGGCGGGTGCCGCCGCCCTGGTGGGTTGCGGCAAGAAGGAGGAAGCGCCTGCCGCCAACGCACCCGCACCGGCCCCCGTGGCCGCCGCCCCGGCCCCGGCGGCCGAGCCACTGAAGGCTGCCTGGATCTACGTTGGCCCGGTGGGCGACGCCGGCTGGAGCTTCGCGCACGACCTCGGTCGCAAGGCGGTGGAGGCCGAGTTCGGCGACAAGGTGAAGACCACCTTCGTGGAAAGCGTGCCCGAGGGCGCCGACACCGAGCGCGTGCTGCGCGACCTGGTCAGCCAGGGCAACAAGATCATCTTCGGCACCAGCTTCGGCTTCATGGAGCCGATGCTGAAGGTGGCCAAGGACCACCCGGAAGTGAAGTTCGAGCACGCCACCGGCTACAAGACCGCCGACAACATGAACGTGTACGACTCGCGCTTCTACCAGGACACCTACATGGCCGGCATCATCGCCGCCACCATGAGCAAGACCGGCGTGCTGGGCTTCGTGGGCTCGTTCCCCATCCCCGAGGTGCTGCGCAACATCAACGCCTTCACGCTGGGCGCACAGACCGTCAAGCCCGACATCAAGACCCGCGTGGTGTGGGTCAACACCTGGTACGACCCGACCAAGGAGACCGAAGCCGCGCAGTCGCTCATCAACGGCGGCGCCGACGTGCTGCTGCAGAACACCGATTCCACCGCCGTGCTGCAGACGGCCGACAAGGCCGGCAAGCGCGCCTTCGGCTGGGACAGCGACATGAGCGCCTTCGGCGGCAAGGCGCACCTGGGCTCCGCCATCGCCGACTGGAGCCACTACTACAAGAAGGCCATCAAGGACGTGCTGGACGGCAGCTGGAAAGGCAACCAGACCACCCGCTGGGGCGTGGCCGAGGGCGCCAACGACCTGGTCAAGATCGCCGACGACGTACCCGCCGAGGCCAAGGACAAGGTGGCGGCCATCAAGGCCAAGTACAAGGACGGCAGCTTCGACGTCTTCACCGGCCCTATCGTGGCCAACGACGGCGGCGAGAAACTGGCCGGCGGCGTGAAGGCCGACGACGCCTGGATGGGCAAGATCGACTTCTTCGTCAAGGGTGTCGAAGGCTCCATCCCCGCTTCCAAATAAATAGCTGCCTGCGACCGCCACATCTGGGCCAGAGGCCGAAAACATGCCTGAAATTCTGGAAAGAACGCTGTGGCACCCGGTGGCGCTGAGCCACGGCATCGGCCGCGCGCCGGTGGCCGCGCGCCTGCTGGAAACACCGCTGGTGCTGTGGCGCGACGACACCGGCGCGCTGCATGCCTGGCACGACCAGTGCCCGCACCGCGGCGCGGCGTTCTCGCTCGGGCGGGTCACGCGCGGCCAGCTCGAATGCCCTTACCATGGCTGGCAGTTCCAGGCCGGCGGCCAGTGCACGCACGTGCCGGCGGTGCCGGACTTCAAGCCCGGCCCGCGCCACTGCGCCCGCGTGTTCGAGACGCGCGAGGCCTACGGCATGCTGTGGGTGCGCCTGGCGCCGCCCGAAGGCGAAGGCAGCCCGGTGCACCAGCTGCCGGCCTTCGCCGCCGAGGCCGAGCCCCGGCTGCGCAAGGTCACCAGCGGCCCCTACGTGGTGCAGGCCAGCGCGCCGCGCATCATCGAGAACTTCCTCGACATGGCGCACTTTGGCTACGTGCACGAGGGCTGGCTGGGCGCGCGCGACCGGCCGGAGATCCCGCCCTACGAGGTCGCCACCACGCCGCACGGCGTGCGCGCCACCAGCTGCTTCGCGTTCCAGCCGCAGTCGTCCATCCACGCGGTGGACGGTGCGCAGGTCGAATACACCTATGAAGTCACCGGCCCCTACACCGCCGTGCTGACCAAGGTGCCCGAGGCTGGCACCACCGCGCTGGCCGGGCTGGAGGAATCCATCGCCATGTTCGTCTGCCCGGTGACCGAGGAAACCAGCGTCGCCTGGACCCGCATGGCCATGAACGACTTCGAATCGCCCGACGCGCGGCTGATCGACTTCCAGAACACCATCTTCGGCCAGGACCAGCCGGTGCTGGAATCGCAGCGCCCCAAACGCCTGCCGCTGGCGCCCGACGCCGAAGTGCATTCCGCCGCCGACCGCATGTCGGCCGCCTACCGGCGCTTCCTGCTGGGCGCCGGCATCCAGTGGGGAGTGATCCGATGACCACCGTACCCGGTTTTGCCCGCCGCATCGACGCGGCGCGCCTGCCGGCGTTGCTGTCCGCCATGCCCAAGGCCGAGCTGCACCTGCACATCGAAGGCTCGCTGGAGCCGGAGATGATCTTCGCGCTGGCGCAGCGCAACGGCGTCAGCCTGCCCTACCCCAGCGTGGAGGCGCTGCGCCGCGCCTACGCCTTCACCGACCTGCAGAGCTTTCTCGACATCTACTACGCCGGCGCCAGCGTGCTGCGCACCGAGCAGGATTTCTACGACCTGGCCTGGGCCTACCTCGAAAAAGCCGCCACCGAGCACGTGGTGCGCGCCGAGATCTTCTTCGACCCGCAGACCCACACCGAGCGCGGCGTGCCCATGGGCACGGTCGTCAAGGGCCTGGCGCGCGCCTGCCACGACGCCCGGGTACGCCGCGGCACCAGCGCGGCGCTGATCCTGTGCTTTTTGCGCCACCTGAGCGAGCAGGACGCCTTCGCCACGCTGCAGGCGGCCATGCCGTACCGCCACCTGTTCATCGGCGTCGGGCTCGATTCCAGCGAGGTCGGCCATCCGCCGGCCAAGTTCGCCCGCGTGTTCGCACGCGCCCGGGCGCTGGGCCTGCACGTGGTGGCGCATGCGGGCGAGGAAGGCCCGCCCGCCTACATCTGGCAGGCGCTCGACGTGCTGAAGGCCGAGCGCATCGACCACGGCGTCCAGGCCGTGCACGACCCGGCCCTGATGCAGCGCCTGGTGGCCGGGCGCATCCCGCTCACGGTCTGCCCGCTGTCCAACCAGAAGCTGTGCGTCTTCCCCGACCTGCGCCGCCACAACCTCAAAGCCCTGCTGGACGCCGGCGTGGTCGCCACCGTCAACTCCGACGACCCGGCCTACTTCGGCGGCTACGTCAACGCCAACTACCGCCAGGTCTTCGCCGCCACCGGCATGGACGCCGGCCACGCCTGGCAGCTGGCCTCCAACAGCCTGGAAGCCAGCTTCGCCCCGGTGAGCGAGAAGAAGCGCTGGATGGGCCAGTTGGTGGAGTGCTTTGAAAGCTTTGTGAAATAAGGATACCCCCTGAGTCGCTGACGCGCCTTCCTCTCTCTCTCTCTTCGGGAGGGGGGACAACGCCAGTGCTCGGTACAAGCCCGAGCACGGCGTTCACGCGCATGGCCTGCTCCGCGGCCTTCTGGGGGTGTCAGAACTGGCCTCTCGCCCTGTCGGTGGTTTCGTGGCCGAGCGCAGCGATGGCCCGTGTTCTCCCCACTCCCCTCTGGCCGTGCCGAGAAGCGCAGGGCGTGGGGCGGGCATGGGCTGCGCAGCAAGTCCATGCTTCGTGCTCTGACTCGCTGCGGCTGTTTGAGCGGAGCGCTGCAAGCGCGCAGCGAGTTCCGCAGCGCCGCCCCGCGCACGAGCATCGTAGGCTGCCCGCAGCGAAGCGAAGGGACACGGCAAGTGGGGTCGCCTTTCTTTTGCCTACTTTTCTTTGGCGAAGCAAAGAAAAGTAGGTGCGCCGCCGGGCGCACATCCCGGCCTACAGCGCCACCAGAAACACTACGCTTTCAATAGCTGCCTGCGCCCGTCAAATATGGGCAAAGCGCCGATTTCATTGAAATGATGGCAAACGATGCGCCAACACTCTCCAGGGCTTCGACAGGCCTGTCCTGAGCCTGCCGAAGGGCCCAGCCCGAACGGCCGGTGTCATTCAAGCGGAAGATGGGATTCTGAACAAAATCAGCGTCCAGCCCTTATGCAGAAAGCGCAACCAGCTATTGTTGGAATAGCATTCCGATCAACTGAAAGCCCCTTGACGGCTTGGCGCGTGGGCGCGTGGGACAATCACGCCCACGCCGCCCCTTGCCCCAGGGCGGCGTTCTTGCTTGACAGGAACGGGGCCATGTAGAGGACCACCATGTACAAAAACCTCGCCGCCGCACTCGTGGCTGCCTGCTGTTTCGCCCCCGCCTTCGCCCAACCCGCCGCCAGCACCACTGCCGCGCCGCCGGCTGCCGGCGCGCCGCTGAAGATCGGCTACCTGTACGTCACCCCCATCACCCACGCCGGCTGGACGCAGCAGCACGAGCAGGCGCGGCGCGAGGTGCAGGACGCCTTCGGCGCCCGCGTGCAGACCACCGGCGTGGAAGACGTGCCCGAAAGCGCCGACGCCGAGCGTGTGCTGCGCGACCTGATCCGCCAGGGCAACAAGCTCATCTTCACCACCAGCTTCGGCTACGGCAAATCGGTGCTCAAGGTGGCGCACGAGTTTCCGCAGGTGAAGTTCGAATGCCTCACCTGCGTACAGGGCGCGGCCAACGTGGCCACGACCAACGCGCGCTACTACGAAGGCCGCTACCTGGCCGGCATCGCCGCCGGGCGCATGAGCCGCACGCACGTGGCCGGCTACGTGGCGGGCTTTCCGATCCCCGAGGTGCTGCAGGGCATCAACGCCTTCACCCTGGGCATGCGCAGCGTCGACCCCAGGGCGGAGGTCAAGGTGGTGTGGCTGAACGAATGGTTCGACCCCGCGCGCGAGCGCGAAGCGGCGCTCACGCTGATCAACCAGGGCGCCGACGTGCTGGCCTTCCACACCGGCTCCACCGCCGTGATGGCCGCCGCCGAAGAGCGCGGCAAGCTGGCCGTGGCCTACCACTCCGACATGCGGCAGGTCGCGCCCAACGCGCAGCTGCTGGCCGTGACCCACCACTGGGGCGACTATGAGAAGCGCCGCGTGCAGGCCGTGCTCGACGGCAGCTGGCAGCCAGCCAGCCTGTGGGGCGGCGTGAAGGAAGGCATGGTGCGCGTGGGCGACTTCGGCCCCGGCGTGCCGCCCGCCGTGCAGCAGGAAGTGCTGGCGCGCCAGAAGGACATCGCCGCCGGCAGCCTCAAGCCCTTCGCCGGCCCGCTGGTCGACAACCAGGGCCAGCAACGCCTGCCCGCCGGCCAGAGCCTGAACGACGCGCAGATCCAGCAGATGAACTGGCTGGTGCAGGGCGTGCAGGGCAAGCTGCAGTAAGCGTCGCGCGCCGCCGCCGGCGCTTCAGAACCTGTTCATGGCCTCGGCGGGAGCCGGCCCGGCGTCATTTCAGGATGGGCTGCAAGGCGCAAAACGCAGACGGGCCACACCAAAGCGCTTTTGGGGCCCGGCGAGGCTTTGCAACGCCACAGACCGCCTGAATGGGCGTCGGCACGGCCCTGCAGGGATCGTGAACAGGTTCTCAGGCCGGCGCGCCGTTGACCACCACCTGCGCCACCGCCCGGTCGTCGCCCAGCACGATCAGGGCGAACAGCAGTTCGGCCAGGCTTTCGGCCTCGCGCGTGCGGCGCGCCAGCAAGGGGGTGGCGGCCGGGTCGAGCACGACGAAGTCTGCCTCGCAACCGGGCTGCAGGTTGCCGACCACGCCTTCCAGCCCCAGCGCATGCGCGGCGCCGGCGGTGTGCAGCCACCACAGCCGCTCGGGCGCCAGGCTCACGCCGGGCTTGGTGTGGAAGCCCGTGGTGGGCGTGCGGCCGACGAAGTACGCAGCACGCATGGTCACGAAGGGCGAGAAGCTGGTGCCGCCGCCCACGTCGCTGGCCAGGCCATGGGCAAAGGGCACGCGCTCTGCGGCGGCAAAGTCGAAGAAACCGCTGCCCAGGAACAGGTTGCTGGTGGGGCAGACGGCGGCGGCCGTGCGCGTGTCGCGCATCAGCGCACGGTCGTCGTCGGAAAAATGGATGCAGTGCGCGTACATGGCGCGCTCGCGCATCAGGCCGTGGTCGGCGTAGATGGCCAGGTAGCTGCGCGAATCGGGGAACAGGGCGCGCGCCCAGGCGATCTCGTCCTGGTTCTCGGCCACGTGCGACTGGATCCAGACGTCCGGGTAGCTGGCCGCCAGCTCGCCCGCGCCGCGTAGTTGCGCCTCGGAGCAGCTGGGCGCGAAGCGCGGGGTGATGGCGTAGCCGAGCCGCCCCTGGCCGTGCCAGCGGCGGATCAGTGCCTCGGTGTCGACCAGGCTCTGTTCGGTCTCGTCGCGCACGCCGTCGGGGCTGTGGCGGTCCTGCAGCACCTTGCCGGCGATCAGGCGCAGGCCGCGGCGCTGCGCTTCGGTGAACAGCGCGTCCACGCTGGCCGGGTGCGAGGTGCAGAAGGTGAGCGGCGTGGTGACGCCGTGGCGCATCAGCTCGTCGCAGAAGAAGGCGGCCACCTCGGCCGCGTGGGCCGGATCGGTGAAGCGCGCCTCGTGCGGGAAGGTGTAGTGCTCCAGCCAGGGCAGCAGGCCCTCGGCGGGTGAGCCGATGATCTCGGTCTGCGGGTAGTGGACGTGGGTGTCGATGAAGCCCGGCGCCAGGATGCGCCCGGGCAGGTGGGTCACCGGCACGTCGGGCCAGGCGCCGGCCAGGGCGGCGTGGTCGCCGGCGGCCAGCACCACCTGGCGGCCGTCGGCGCCGGGGCCGGTCACCAGCAGGCCGTCGCGGTCGAACAGCGCGTGGCCCTGGTCATCGAAACGCAGAAGAGAGGCACGCCAAGCTTGCATGGGGCGATTGTGCGTCATGGGCGCAAAAGCTTCATGAGCTTCTGAATTGATAGCTGCCTGCGCCTGCCATACAAGGCCTGGAAG
>Ga0209607_1000308_pt1 | contig 44539 bp, 42 predicted proteins | sample AD_UKC117_MetaG_FD_184413 | JGI IMG/M metagenome (GOLD analysis project Ga0209607, IMG submission 184413) | Active sludge microbial communities of municipal wastewater-treating anaerobic digesters from Hong Kong - AD_UKC117_MetaG (SPAdes)... | ecosystem: Engineered > Bioreactor > Anaerobic >... | reverse complement strand
GCTTCATCTTGAACGCAAAGGCTTTTTCAGAGGGCAGTATGCTCTCCCTGTGCAGGTTCGCGTCCACCATGCACATGGTGGCGGTATCGTCGTCCATATCGCGGACGGTGACGGGTACTTGCTCCAAGCCTGCCAGCTTACATGCCGCCAGGCGCCGGTGCCCGCTGACGATTTGGTAATCGCCGTTGCCATCGGGACGGCAGAGGATAGGTTCAAGTACGCCGTTCTCTTTTATGCTTTCTGCCAGTTTTGTGAGTTCCTCATCCTCGCGCACCTTGAACGGGTGATTCGGAAACTCTTTTAACCTGTCTGGAGAAAGCGTAACGGGCAGCGTTTCCCGATGCTCGGTCTGTTCCCGCTCTACGGTCGGTTCAAAGAGATCATCTAACGGCCTGATGCTGATGCGTCCTGCGCTGTTGCCTCTCGGCATTGTCCATCACCTCCATCGCCAGATTTGCGTATGCTTCTGCGACCTTGCCCTTAGGGTCGTGTGCGAAGATGCTTTTGCCCTCTGCACCACACTCTATTGCCCGGACGCTCATGGGAATCTCGGCATCGAACACCTTGACGCTGCCGCCGTAGGTAGAACGGATGAGTTCGACAACGTCCCGCGCAAAGTTGGGACGCTTATCCATCATGGTGATAAGAACGCCCTCGACTTTGAGGTCGGGATTCATCTTGCGGCGTACCTTGCTGTAGGTTTGAAACAGCAGCTCCAAGCCCTTTGCAGAAAAGAACTGCGGCTGTGTGGGAATAAGTACGCTGTCTGCAGCGACAAGGGCGTTGATGGTCAAAATGTTTAGACTTGGCTGGCAATCGATGAGGATGTGGTCGTAATAGGGACGGGCTGCATCTACATACTGGCGCAGCATATTTTCTCTGCCGTACTCGTTGATGAGCACGGTTTCGTATCCCGACAGTTGGATGCTGGAAGGCATGAGGTCGATGCCCTCACGATGGTGAATAACGCCCTCGGAAGGGTCGATGGTTTCTTCTGCGATGGCTTTGTCGATAACGTCGGCAATGGTATACGGCAGTTCGTCCGGCGTTTGGCAACCCAGGGACATGGTTAAGTTCGCCTGCGGGTCAAGATCTATGCACAGGACTTTCTCACTTTGCCGGGCGAGGGCGGCGGCGAGGTTGACCGTTGTGGTCGTTTTCGCTACGCCCCCCTTCTGGTTTGCAATTGCGATGACTTGGGACATTTGAAAAAACTCCTTTCGGTGTAGTGTTACTAAGCTGCTTCAGAGCGTAATGTTCTTCTTCCAGCCAAGTAGTTATTTCTATAGGGGGTGGTGTGGAGGGGGAAAACAGACTGCTGCCATTCTCACGGCAGTACCGCGAAAATGCACACATGTAAAAGGACAGACTGCCCCCATGAAGCTTGTGGGATTGAATGGTGCTTATGAGTTTGAGGCTTCCGGCATACAGATCGGATTCCTATATTGGTCAGCGCCTTTCGTAAAATCGCATCCGGCCATGATGCGTTCTTCGAGGCAGCGGCAGGCCGTAAGCAGGCATCCTTTCTTTTTGCCCCCATTGTAAAGGCACCACTTCGCCTCAGCCGGGAGACGGCTTCGGCACTAGGCCTGTGGGCCGTCGCAGCAGCAGTCGGCGGCGGAGTATCCTTTGAACTTGTGAAATCGGCGAGTATTAGCGTTCATGTAATTGACCTCCATATTGAATTGAAAACAAATTGAAAACGGCAAATAATTGATGAAATGACATGCAAAAAAGCCCTTGAAACCAGTTTGATTTTGGCTTCAAGGGCATAATTCAGGCGCGAAGGGAACGCACCCCAAAATGCATCTACGGCGTTTTGAAAAAACGAAAAACGGCTCAAGGCAACAAAAAACCCAGACAACGTCTGGGCTTTTTGCCTCTGCATCTAAATTGACCGAGAATGATGGAGCTGGTGAGCAGATTCGGACTGCCTACCTCCTCATTACCAATGAGGTGCTCTACCTACTGAGCTACACCAGCACTCGCAACGCCAATTATAGCGAAAGCCATCGGCGAATGCAAGCCTTTTTTAGAAATTTTCAAAAGTTTTTTGCGACGCAATATTTACCGTATCTTAGACGCGCCGACAGCGGCTATGAAGCCCGCGTTCTCAGGAACCACGAAACGAACTCCGTGAAGCCTGCCGACGCTGTCCAGTATGTCCTGAGTGAGCGTCTGCTGCTGCGCTATCGTGCCCGCAACCACTACCTTGCGTGAAAGATGCGTCTTTACGGCGCAGGCCGCCATGACGCCTATGCTCTCGAACACAAGCGTGTAAAGACCCTTTGCAACGTCCTTTGAGTCGCTGACGCCGTCCAACTTAGCGAGGTTCGCGACGGTGGTTTCAGGCCTTAGGTTGGAAATCTCACCTTGGCTTACGTCTCTGAGCTGTATATCCACCTTGGAGTTGTCGCCCTCATGGGCAAGCTCCGAAAGTTCATTCAAGGTATCAACCTTGCACAGCCTTTTACCGAGTGACAGCAGCATGGCGCCGCCAACTCCCGTGCCGCCCACATGCCATGAGCCAAACGGTGTCACGCGCACGAACGACGTACCCGTGCCTATGCTTGCGACCAAGCAGTTATACGACTTAGCTAAGGCCATAACTCCCCTTGAAAGCGAGACGAACTCATCCACCTTGATGGTGGGCAGCCCCGCGATTTTACCCTCGACATAGCTTGCGCCGACGCCCGTCACGGCCACCCTGTCCACGCCCTCTATGTTGAAGCGCGTTAAAACCTCGTCTAAGCTCTCATCGTCATGCTTGAGCATGGTGCGAATGATGGTCTTGCCTCTCGTCAGAGCAAGCTTCGTGGCGGAAGCTCCGATATCGATGCCTAAGACTCTGTCCCTCGGCTGCAAGGCGTAGTACACGGCAGGGACAATGATTATCGCCGCCGCAAGCTCCAAGCTGCCATTAAGACTGATGATAGTGGTGACTATGGTTCTCAAGGTATCGGAGGCGCTCGCCTTGACGAAGATCATCATGCCCGAGATGACCAATACGGTGTTGGTCAATGTGCCTACAATGGCGGAAATGATAAGCGACAGCGTGACGGACAGATGGGTTTTCTTGAGGCCCGCGAACGCCAGCCCCGCAAAAAGGCCCACAAGCAGCCTCGGCAGCACGGACACCAACGGATTGCCAAAGCCGAACGCTAACATAGGTGTCATAATATAGGCGCGGATTAGGCAGGATACCCCCCAAACGCCGCCAACCACAAGACCGTAGACCGACCCAAGCAGCACCGCGGCGATAATGGTCACGATATGCAAGGTAGTTATTTCTACTACGTTGACGCTGATGTAGCCTGTGTTTGGCACAAGGTTCATCACAACTACCAACGCGCAGAATATCGCCGCAAGAATCATCCTGCGAAGTCCTTTTCTTCTCATACGCCCTCCCCATGGCTTGCAAAATTACAGGGGCATTATAGCACGGGGGCTTGCTTATTGCAACCTTGCCGCGCTAAGTTGAGCGAAAAAGTAGCTGTAATAGTTACTTCCATAATAGAATCCCCGTTCTTTGCCATTGTACCATTCTCATGAATCTCGTGGGGAAAGGTGCGCCCACCCAAAAATCCCCAGCTGTCATCCTGAGGAGCGGCAGCGACGAAGGATCTTGAAGGATGCTTGTGGGGAAAGGGGGCGCTCCCATTGTGGTTATTGTCGCGGGGGAGCGGCTCTTGACTGTGAAGTTTTTAGCAAGATCCTTCGCGACAGCTCAGGATGACACGGGAAGTGGCGGAGAGGCGGAACATAATTTGATGGCAAAGGGGCTTGAAGGGCAATCAAGAACCCCCCGTGGCGGGGACGCACGGGGGGGGTGTTGGGTGAGATGGGGTTAGCGGCGGTTGTTGCGGCAGCTGCAGCAGGAGCGCACGCGGTAACGCTGCTGGACTATTTCAAGGCACTCGCCAAAGCGTTGATAGTGTACTACCTCGCGCTCGCGCAGGAAGTACAGCGGCTCGATAATCTGGCTGTTCGAGGTCATGTTCATCAGATGCTCGTAGGTCACACGCGCCTTTTGCTCGGCAGCCATGTCCTCAACCAAATCCGCCACGGGGTCGCCCGTACACGCTATATACGATGAGGTGAACGGAACTCCATTCGGGTCTGCGGGGAACACGCCGTGATCATGCATCACATAGTAGCCCGACAGCCCCGCCGCGTCCAATTCGCATGTGGAAAGTCCCTGCATACACTGGCGTATCATCGTGCCGAGCATCTCCCAGTGCGCAAGCTCCTCCGTGCCTATATCGGTAAGGGTTGCCCTCACCCTGTCGTCGGGCATGGAATAGCGTTGGGTGAGGTAGCGCAGCGCGGCGCCCAGCTCCGAATCCGGCCCGCCATACTGCGCGAGCAGCAGCTTTGCCATCCTTGGATCAGGCTTTGTGATATTTACGGGGTATTCAAGTTGTTTTTCATAGATCCACATATTCAGCCTCCCATTCCCATGTCGGTGTTCACCCACGGCCAACCGCCGTAGACCCAGCAGCCCGCATCAGTCGCGGACTGTCCAAAGTTCAGCAACGGTCCGTAGGTCGCCTCATAGGTGTCGATTAGGGCAAGCAGCTTCTCGGCATAGCTGATGTAATCGGCCTTTGCCGCCGCGTCATCGGGGTGAGTGTCCAAATAGAGCTGCAGTTCTATGCAAGCGAACCTTGCCTCCCTTATCCTTGTCAAAAGCTCCTGTTCGTTCATGAGTTGCAGCCTCCTTGAAAGGTATAGTCCGAAACCAACTCCGGAAACAGTGTACCAAGCCTAAGCGCCTCAGCGGGGCAATAGCCGGCCTTGTACACTTGAAACGGAAAGTAAGCCGTGGCCAACTTGCAGCCTGTGGCTGTCTCTGTGCCACAGCCCGCCGTACTTACCGCGCCCGCAAGCACGGTGTTGTCCGCGGCTGTCGGGTCCACCCCGCCGCCCCGATCCTCGAAGCAGCAGGCGCTTCCCGCAGCGTAAGTATTCTGCATGTTTTGACCTCCTGATTTTATAAGATATACGGCATATTATGTCTAAAGCGAAGAAAAGGTGCATATACTCGGCTTGGAGGTGCAGAAATGGAGGGTGTTATGGATTATCGTGAGTTTACCAAAATGGATGTCGTGGACATATGCAGCGGCGCGTGTCTCGGACGGGTTTGCAATTTGGAGTTTGACATATGCAGCGGAACGATACTCTCCGTCAGCGTTCCGGGTAAGAACAAGCTCTTAGGGCTTTTGAAAAGTACGGAATACACAATTATTCCGTATTGCCGCATAAAAAAAGTCGGAGAGGACGTGATTTTAGTGGAGTTGTAGGCAAATCTGTGCTATAATACAATATGTAGTGTTTCTACTAAGAATGTACGGGAGGACAAGCCTATGAAATGCCGTTACTGCGGCAGCAGTGAGAGCAAAGTCGTGGACAGCAGACCGAACGAGGACGGCACCGCCATACGCAGACGCCGCGAATGTATACGCTGCGGCAGGCGCTTCACCACCTTTGAAAGAGTCGAGGAGCATCCCATCATGGTGGTCAAACGCGACGGAAGGCGCGAGCCCTTCGAACGCGAGAAGATCAGCCGCGTAATCATGAAGGCCTGCGGCAAGCGTCCTATCCCCGCCGATGTGCAGGACAGGCTCGTCGAGTACATCGTACGCGAGGCCACAAACTCCATGGAGTCCGAAATCAGCTCGGTGCAGATCGGCGAGATCGTCATGCGGCAGCTGCGCGATGTGGATGAGGTTGCTTACGTTCGCTTTGCCTCCGTGTTCCTTGACTTTCAGGACACCAACAGCTTTCTCAATGAAGTTCAACGTATACGCAAGGAAAAGGAATGAATTTAGGTTACAATTACAAATTCGTCGATGGTGTGGGTATATTCAGCTTGCCCTTGTTTGACGCGCAGCCCGGTATATCGAGCGGCTTTTCTTCGCGCTTTGGCGGCATAAGCACAGGGAGCATAGCCGAAATGAACCTGAGCTTCACCCGCGAGGAGGAACCGCGCCTGACCACCATGGAGAACTACCGCATATTTTGCCGCGCCGCGAACATACCCGTTTCCTCCATGGTAATGGACAGCTATGAGCACGGCACCACCGTGCGCAGAGTTTCCGCCTCCGATTGCGGCAAGGGCTTCGACAGACCTTCCCTGCCCGATTGCGACGGGCTTGTCACCAACGACCCTTCGGTAACTCTCATGACCGGTCATGCCGACTGCATGGCAATCTACGCATACGACCCCGTTACACGCTCCGTCGGACTTGCCCACGCGGGTTGGCGCGGAGCCTTGGGAAGGATGGGCGCGTCCCTCGTGACGAGCATGATGAATGAATTCGGTTCGGCCCCCGCCGACCTTTTGTGCGGGGTGGGCCCTTCCATATGCCCGCGCTGCTTCGAGGTAGGGCGCGACGTCGCGGAGCTGTTTTGGAACGAGTTCCCAAGCGACGATATAAGGGGCATAAACTCCGCGGGCAAGGACACCATAGACCTATGGAAGGTGGTACTCTCGCAGCTCCTTGAGCTTGGGGTGCGTGAGGACAGGCTTCAGTTCATGGGGGTCTGCACCATGGAGGACAATAGACTGTACTCCTATCGCAGAGACAAGGGCAAATCGGGCGGAATGACGGCGTTTATTCGGCTGACCGCGCAATAGGGCGCGACCGCTTAACAGCTTATTATTGATTCGAACGCAGGGCGGAACGCCGTATAACAAGCGTGGAATCATGTATTATTATACTGAATGGAGTCAAGCATGGAAAGACCCGGCGAAAAGGAGTTTTTGGCGAGCTATCGGCAGAAGGATTACCCTAAGCCCTCTGTGACGGTGGATCTTGCCGTATTTGCAAAGGACGGCGACAAGCGTTATCTGCTTATGGTGCGCCGCAAGAACCATCCCTATCGCGGGTATTGGGCGCTGCCGGGCGGCTTTGTCGACCCGAACGAGACCACCGAGGCGGCGGCGCACCGCGAGCTGATGGAGGAGACCTCTCTTGGCGGACAGTCGCTCGTCAACTTCGGGGTGTACAGCACACCAAACCGTGACCCAAGGGGTTGGACTATTTCCGTTGCCTACCTCGCGGAACCGCGTCTTGCGGACTGCGTGGTGGAGGCCGCCGACGACGCGGCCGACGCAAGGTGGTTCGAGGTCTTGGCAGAAAGGAATGAGGACGGTCTGTTCACCTTCAAACTGTGTGCGAACGGCGCACAGGCGAACGCCGTCTTGAGGCTTACCCGCAACGAGTTCGACAGCTTGACCTTCACGGTTGAAAGCTCCGAGCTTCTCGCCTTTGACCACGCCGTCATAGTCGCGGACGCCTGCAAACGCATAGGGCTGTTTTAGCCTGGTTTTTTTTGAATGCCAAAAGGGACTGCCGGCAGCTGCTGTGCTGCGGCGGTCCCTTGATTATTATTGAGTTTGGTATTCCTCAGCCTATGGGCGTGTCGCGTCTTGACAGGCGGCGCACCATCATGAACGCAAGCACGAACATACCTATTAGAAAAACAATAAATATGATAAAGGCGCCCACCGTTCCCACCGTGAGCAGGAAGTCATAAAGCCCGTGCAGCAGCAGCGGTACAAGGAAGGCCATCAGCATATCCCACGAAGCCGCGGCTCTGCTGCCCTCCCTCTCATGCTGCTTTGCCATAGCGTACCATACGCCCATGAACACCCCGAAGCAGGCGTGTCCGGGAATCGCGGTTACGGCGCGCATTAGCGCGGTACTCAAACCGCCTTGGAAGACATACAAAATGTTCTCCAGCAGCGCAAAGCCCAATGAGACGAACACGGCATATACAACCCCGTCGAAGCGATAGTTGAAGGCGGGATTTTTCCATGAGCCAACGCGCAAAAACAGCAACTTGAAGCCCTCCTCCGCCCCCGCGACGAACACGAAGTGAAAGAGGAGGTTGTACATTATGTCATCTTCCGAATATATGCCCAAAAGCAGCTTGTCGCCTATCAGCTCCACCGCCATCGCGGGAAGCGCGGCCAACGCTCCAAAGCCCAGCAGCTTAAAAAGCAGTCCGACAGGCTCCTTTTCCGAGCGGTCTGCACGATAAACCAGAATCAGCAACGCAAGCGCGGGCAGCACCGCCGCCGCAAACAATATCCTCATGTCGTCCCCCTGTCACCTTGATAAAATATTCGCACAATCCCTCCGATATGCAGCAGCTAAATTACCGCAGCGTTACGGTTCACACGGCAGCTCCAAGTCGGTTTGAGTCGAACGACCGCGGCTTTAGTGGGCGAACCTTAGGAGTCTTCAACAGCTGCGACACAGTACAGAAGGTATAACCCCTTGCGATAAGCTCATCCAAGATAGGCTCCAAGTACCGCGTCACAAGCGGCGCGCCGTTGTGGAAGAGTATTATGTCGCCCGGCTTAACGTTGTTCAGCACTCGGTTTAGTATGCGCGTCAGGCTCGTATCGGCGTGTGAGTCGCTGGAATCAATCGCCCAGAGTATGACCTCACAGCCCAAATAACGGGCTATCGCGTCGGATGTATAGCTGTGCGCACCGTACGGCGGACGAAAGAGCTTTGAAGGACTGCCCTTTATCTCGATAAGCCGTTCCTGCACCGCGTTGATTTCGCGGTAAACCTTGACCGCGCTCAGGGTGGGAAGCCTCGGATGGGTCTGCGTATGGTTGCCTATCTCATAGCCCCTCGCCTCGAAATCCAATATGTAATCCGCGTGAGTTTTCAGCCAGCCGCCCGTCGGGAACCATGTCGCGCATATGCCGTAGCTGTCCAAGGTGGAAACGATATAATCCGTATATGTCTCACCGTAAGCGCAGTCGAAGGTGATGGCTATCATCATGTCGTCGCGCTCATAGTTGCCCCTGATGCCCTCGTACTCCTTGTCGATCAGCGCAATTCCGCACTCGCAGAGCGCTTCGCTGTATCCCTCAAGCCACACGCTTGCCATTGTCTTGACCTCATACCCCTCGGGCATGGTGAAGCTGAACTTGACGCGCTTGTCGCCCGCCTTGATATCGGCCTTTGCCAACACAACGCCATCATCAAGCCTAAGCTCCGCCGCAGCGCTCGCCTGCAAGCCCTTGGTGTTCTTCAGGTCCACAAGCATATATACGTCCTTGCCCGCCTCGAAAACATATATCTCGCGGTCGAACTCGCCCGTCACAGGCTCGGCTTCGGTCTGCTCGGCCTGCGCCGCGACCGCGCAAAACAGAATGGCGGCGGCAAGCAGCAGCGTCGCCGATACTTTGAAAAGAACCCTAAATTTCATTCTCCACCGTTTCCTTTGCGGTCATGCTTTCGTATAACCCCAAATAGCTCTTTGCCGACTCCGCCCACGAAAAATCGGTTTTCATGGCACGGGTCATGAGACGTCCCCACATCGGCGGATCGCTCTGTCTGTATCTTACGGCATGCTGTATCGTATACAGCATCTCATGCGCGTTGTAGTTCCTGAATGAAAAGCCCGTACCCATGTCTGTATACTTATTGTACGGCATAACGCTGTCCTTCAATCCGCCCGTTTCACGCACCACGGGTATGCTGCCGTAGCGCATGGCTATCATCTGAGACAACCCGCAAGGCTCGAACAGCGAGGGCATCAGGAACAAATCCGATCCCGCGTATATGAGGTGCGCAAGCTTGTCGGACAGCACCGCACGGAAGGCAAGCCTCCCCGCGTACCTTTGCGCGGCGTTTTGCAGCATTTGCTCATACTGTTTTTCACCCATGCCCAAGAACACCAGCTGGACATCCTGCTCCATTATATCCTCCAGCACGCAGCTTATGAGGTCAAGCCCTTTTTGGGAGGTCAGCCTTGCGATGAAGCCTATGACCGCGACGTCCTGTCTTTGTGCCAAGCCGAATTCACGCTGCAAGGCGGTCTTGGCCGTGCGCTTCCCGCTCTTTGCCCGCACATTGTAGCCGCAGGGCAGGAGGGGATCGTTCGCGGGGTCGTACAGCGAGTAGTCTATGCCATTGAGTATGCCTGAAAGCTTATCCTTGAACTTGGTCAAAAGCCCGTCCAAGCGCTCGCCCATGTACGATGAGCATATCTCCTCGGCATAGGTCGGGCTTACCGTAGTAACTCTGTCGGAAAACACTATCCCCGCCTTCATCATCGAGCAAAGGCCGTAGAACTCAAGTCGTTCCGGGTCATACCAGCTGTCGTCAAGCCCTGTCAGACGCTTGATGAACTCCCAAGCGAACAACCCTTGGAAGCGCAGGTTGTGAATGGTATACACCGTCTTAACGTCGCGGTACTCGTCCCGGTGCCTGTACTGACCGCACAGCAACGCGGATACAAGTCCCGTCTGCCAGTCGTTGAGATGCAGCACGTCCGGAATAAAGCCTATCTTGGGCAGGCACTCCAATACGGCTCGACAGAAGAACACGAACCTCACACCCTCGCGCTCGTCGCCCGTGTACAGCATATCCTGCGAGAACAGCGCGAGGTTGTCCACGAAATAGAAGCGCACGCCGTCCACTGTGAGGCTGTCAATGCCGCAGTACATACGCTCCGCGCCCAACAGAAGCTCGAAGTCGCAGACGTGCTCCATATTCTTTATGTATGAGTAATCGATAAGCTTATACTTGGGCATGATGACGCGAACATCCACGTCCAAAGCGCGCAGCGCCTTGGGCAATGAGCCTACTACATCGGCCAAGCCTCCCGTTTTCGCAAACGGTACGCATTCACTTGCGCAGATCAGGACCTTCATCGCTATACCACCTGGTTCTTGCGGATAAGCACGGGATAGCCCACATCGCCCATCAACACCCTGTTGGGACGGATTATCACGCCCTTGTCCAGCACCACATGCTTCAATACAGCGCCCTCGCCTATGGTTGCGGCCTGCAATATCACGCTGTCCGTGACCTTAGCGCCCTTGTTTATATGTACTCCCCTAAACAGTACGCTGTTGGAGACGGCGCCGTCTATCACGCAGCCGTCGGCGGCGAGACAGTTTGACACATTCGCTTCCGCTCCAAACTTGGCGGGAACCTCGTCCTTGACCTTGGTATAGACCGGGTGAGACGAGGTGAACAGCTCCCTTGCAACATCCTTATCCAACAAATCCATATTGCGTTTGTAGTACACGCCGAGCGAATCCAGCCTTGCGATATAACCGTCATAACGCCAGCCCATCATGCGCAGCGAGCGGCACTTCTTTAGAATGACGTCCCTTATGAAGTCATACTCGCCCCTTGAGTACGCCTCCTCAACGAGGTACTCAAGCAGGGTCTTTTCCATTATATAGACGTCGCAGGAGGCAAAGCGCGTCCTGGGGCGGTATGGGTCAAGCTCTATATCGTTTATCCTGCCGTTCTCATCGACACAAAGCCTCAAATCGTTGTTCTGATCCTCAGGGTCGGTGGGGTCGCAGTCATTGTACATCATGGTGATGTCCGCGCCTGTGGACTTATGATACTCCAGCATCTCATAGAAAGTCGTATTGAATATGGTATGGCTGCCCGAGAGTATGACATAACGCTCGCTGCAGCGTCTGACAAAGCCCAGCACGGAGCGCAGAGCGTCAACGCTCCCTCGATACAGACCCGTGTTGTCCTTGGTCAAGAACGGCGGCAGCATGAACAGTCCGCCATGCTTGCGGTGCAGATCCCATTCCTTGCCGGAGCCTAAATGATCCATGAGCGAATGATAGTTCTTCTGTGTAATCAGTCCCACGTTCTGAACGCCCGAATTGACCAACGAGGAAAGTATAAAGTCGATACAGCGGTATCTTCCTCCAAATGGGACCGCCGCGACGGAGCGCGTCAAGGTAAGCTCCTTCAGCTTGGGATTGTTTTCTCCTGTGTAGATAAGTCCAAACGCTTCGTTCAACATCGTCTCAGCCTCCCTCCGTTACAGTATTGACGCGGTGACCACCGCGCCCCTTGGGACGCGGGTACCCGCGGGTATCTTAACATCGTTGCCTATGAGCGTTATATCGCCCGTCAGCTTGTTGTCTATCTTCTCTCCGAACAGCGGTTCCGCGCCTATCACGCAGTCATCGCCTATTATCGCGCCCTCACCCACTATCGCCTTATTCACAATGCAGCCGTCGCCTATCATGGCGTTCGGGAATACGACGCTGTCCGAAGTGCGCGTCGCCCTGCCCACCTTACTGCCCGAGAACAGCACCGAGTGCAGCACGGTTCCTCTGACCACGCTTCCTTCGGTGACAAGGGCGTCGTGAATCACGGCGCTGCTGTCCACATAATGCGGAGGCATGACGGGGTTTCGGGAGTATATGCGCCAATCGGGGTCGTTAAGCTCGAACTTTGCAGGCTCGCCCAAGAGATCCATGTTGGCCTCCCAAAGGCTGCCCACCGTCCCGACGTCCTTCCAATAGGAATCGAAGGGATAGGCTACAAGCTTCAGTCCCGCGTTCAGCATACCCGGTATGATGTTCTTGCCGAAGTCATGCTCGGAATCGGGGGCGGTCGAATCGTTTTCCATGAACTCGGACAACAGCTTCCAATCGAAGATATATATGCCCATGGAAGCGTTGTTGCTCTTGGGGTTCTTGGGCTTCTCCTCGAACGAAACTATGTTGTCCTTCTCATCCGTATTCATTATGCCAAAGCGGTGCGCGTCCTCCATAGGTACCTTTATGACCGCTATGGTCGCCGCCGCCTTCTTCTCAATATGATGCTTTAGCATCTTGGAGTAATCCATCTTATAGATATGGTCGCCCGAAAGTATCAGAACATAGTCGGGATCGTATTGTATGATAAACTCGCGGTTCTGGTATATGGCGTCCGCCGTTCCGCTGTACCAATGGCCCTTGTTCGCGGTAACGTACGGCGGAAGCACGAATACGCCGCCGTCGTTCCTGTCCAAGTCCCAATGCTGGCCCGTGCCAAGGTAGGAGTTTAGAGCGAGCGGGCGGTACTGCGTAAGAACGCCCACCGTGTCGATACCGCTGTTAACGCAGTTCGAAAGTGGAAAATCAATTATGCGGTACTTGCCCCCGAATGGCACGGCCGGTTTTGCCATGTTGGATGTGAGTATCCCCAGTCGGCTGCCTTGCCCGCCCGCAAGCAGCATGGCCACTATCCGTTTCTTCTTCATGCTTCTTCATCCTTTCTTGCAATCGCTTTAGTTCATACACCCTTGGGTCTATATTGAACATACGGGAAAGCCCCTATATGTCATGCGTCTATGTCGGAAAGCTTCATGAAATATACCGCCGAGTATGGCGGAATCCTTATGCCAAGCCGCTGCCTGTAACCGTCCAAGGGCTCGGGGCGAGTTGTCAGGTCGTCATTGTGATACTTGCCCGTGCCGCCGAAGCGCTCCTCATCGGTGGAGAACAGCTCGGTATACGTCCCCTCCTCGGGGCAGCCCAGCATATAATCATCCCATGGAATCGGAGTGAAGTTGAAGCAGCATATGAGCTTGTTGCCCTTTAAGTCTATCCTTGCGAAGGTAACTATGCTGTGAATGGCGTCGTTGGGGTTGATCCACCGAAAGCCCTCCCAATCGTCGTCCCGCTCGTACAGGGCCGCAGTCTTGCCGTAGAAGGCGTTCATCTCCTCAACAAAGCCCGACAGCTCCTTGTGCTTTGGGTAGTCAAGCAGTATCCAGTCAAGCGACTCATCGAACTTCCATTCGATGAACTGTCCAAGCTCCATGCCCATGAAGGTGAGCTTCTTGCCCGGATGCGCCATGAGATAGCCGTATAAGAGGCGAAGCTGAGCGAACTTCTGCCAATAATCGCCAGGCATTTTGTTCAGCATACTGAGCTTGCCGTGAACCACCTCGTCATGCGAGAATGGCAAAATATAATGCTCCGAGAATGCGTACATCAGGGAGAATGTCAGCTTGTCGTGATGCCATTTGCGGTACAGCGAATCCATCTGCATGAACGAAAGCATATCGTTCATCCAACCCATGTTCCATTTGTAATCAAAGCCTAAGCCCTCGCTCGTGCGCGAGGTGACATTTGGGAACGCCGTACTCTCCTCCGCTATCACAAGCTTATGCCCGTCAAGCGCGTGAGCCGCCGCGTTAATCTTCTTAAGTAGCTTGATGGCGTCGTAGTTCTCCCTCCCGCCATCGACATTCGGAACCCACTCGCCGTCATTTCGCCCGAAGTCAAGGTAGAGCATACAGCTAACGGCGTCCACCCTAAGCCCGTCAAAATGGAATTCCGACAGCCAGTACACCGCGTTCGATACCAAAAAGCTCTGAACCTGTGTCCTTCCGTAATCGAACAGCAGCGTTCCCCATTGCTTCATGTCGCTGCGCCTTGGGTCGGGATGCTCATAAAGCGCCGTCCCATCGAAACGCGCAAGCCCGTATGAATCGCGGGTGAAGTGAGCGGGAACCCAATCCATGATAACGCCTATGCCCTGCTCGTGAGCGCGATCGATGAAGAACTTCAAATCCTCAGGCGTTCCATAGCGTGAGGTCGGGCTGAAATATCCCGTTACCTGATAGCCCCAGCTCGGATTGAAGGGATACGCCATAAGCGGCATAAGCTCTATATGCGTATAGCCCATCTCCTTGGCGTAGTCGATAAGCTCATATGCAAGCTCCCTGTAGCCCTTGCCCTTCTTCCACGAGCCCATGTGAACCTCATAGATATTCATGGGTCTTTCATGCGAATTTCCCAAGGCCTCAAGGTATTCACAGTCGCTCCATTTGAAAGGCTCAGGGTCGTAGATAACCGAAGCCGTTCCGCCCGCTTCGCTGTTGAAGGCAAAGGGGTCGGCCTTGTACACCAACGCGCCGTCCGCGCCCGTCACAGCGAACTTGTAACGATTGCCCTCGGACGCGATACCAATGAAGCACTGCCACACGCCGGTCTCTCCGACAAGCCGCATGGGATCGGCTCCAAGCGTCCAGCTGTTCCAGTCGCCTACCACGTCTATACGCTGTGCGGCGGGCGCCCAAACCGCGAAGCGCCACATAGTGATGCCTTCGTGAACGGTCTTATGACACCCTAAGGAACGATATGCCGAGGTAGTTGTTCCCTCATTAAAATAATAGAGTTCAAGTTCAGTCAAAAAGGACATTCCCACACCCCCATATATTCATCCGAATATATCATAACATATTTGTCGCAACAGTTCAAGAATTCTTTTGTTGACAATGGGTGAATTAATATACCGTTGCCATTTGATTCTCTTATCCATCCATTCAAAATGTGAAATAATTGTGCCTTCGTTGACAGGAAAGGTCGGTTGCGGTAACATACGGTAAGAACCAAACGGAGGCCAACATGAAGAACATTGTGGTTTTTGGAGACTCAATCCTTAAGGGCATACAGCTTGATCCGATTTCTCGCCGCTACACTATTGACAACAACATCGGCGTGGAGGACTTGGAGCATTTGTACTCCCTGCATATAGAGAACAGCTCCCGCTTCGGCTGCACTATAACCAAGGCGAAGCAGCTTTTGGAGCGCACTCTAAGACACGGCAAGCCCGGCGACATCGTCCTGCTTGAGTACGGCGGGAACGACTGCGACTACGATTGGGCCGCGGTCTCGGCCGACCCCGACGGCGATTATGAATGCAAGACCCCTTTGGCGGTGTTCAAGCAGACCTATAAAAGCGTAGTCGAGATGCTCAAGAGCAGCGGAGTTACGGTGTTCCTGACCAACCTGCCGCCAATCATCGCGGAACGTTATCTAAGCTGGATATGCCACGCGGGGCTTTCGCGTGAGAACATCCTAAAGTGGCTCGGCTCGGTGGAGACAATCTACCGTAAGCAGGAGCTATTCTCCCGCGCCACCGAGGAGATAGCCCGCGAATGTGATGTGCCGATAATCGACCTTCGCTCGGAATTTTTGAAGAATCGCCGCATCGACGGCTTCTTCTGCGAGGACGGGATTCATCCCAACAGCGACGGACAGCGGCTCATCGGCGACGCCTTCCGCCGCTATATCGACAGCTATCGCGTTGAGAATACGAAACTTATCCCCCAGCCGCAGGTTTAAGCCGAAATTGGCTTTTCCGCCGAAACCATAAGGCTTTTACGACAGGTTTACCAAAAAATTAATAAAATGTTGCCTTTCTGCCGAAAAAGCGGTGGTGACAAACATTGACGTATGGTGTATAATTCATTTAGTATGGGGTGGATTATACGCCTTTTTGATTGGAGGTGGGCCGATGGCCGAGATGCTTTGCGAATACCATGTGCCCATCATGGCAAAACAGGTCGTGGATCTGCTTGCTCCTGAGCGCGGCGGCGTGTTCGTTGACGGAACCTTGGGCGGCGGCGGTCACTCCGAGGCGATTCTGGAGCGTTTGCCCGAGGGCGCAAGGCTGTACGGCATAGACCGTGACGGCGACGCTATCGCCAACTCCACCGCAAGGCTTATGCGCTTTAGCGCCGCTTTCGCGGCGGTTCGCGGTAATTTCTTTGACATGAAGGCGCTGCTTTCGCAATACGATATATATGGGGTGGACGGAATACTCTTGGACTTAGGCGTGTCCTCGCATCAGCTTGACTGTCCCGAGCGCGGCTTCTCCTACCGTTACACGGCGCCGCTGGATATGCGCATGGACAAGGACGCAAAGCTCAGCGCCTATGACGTCGTGAACCGTTACCCCGAGGCGGAGCTTAGACGCATTTTCTTCGAATACGGCGAGGAGCGCTTCTCGTCAAGGATAGCCCAGACCATAGCGCGGCGCAGGGCAGAAAAGCCCATTGAGACTACTACGGAGCTTGCGCAGCTTGTGGCCGGCGCTATACCCGCGAAGTTTCGCAACGAGCCTCAGCATCCCGCAAGACGGTGCTTTCAGGCGATACGCATAGAGGTCAACGGCGAATTGGACGGCCTTAAGGCGGCTGTCAACAGCGCCGAGGAGCTTCTAAACCCCGCCGGGCGCTTGGTGATACTCACCTTCCATTCTTTGGAGGACAGGATAGTCAAGAACTGCTTCAAGACCTTTGAGCAGCCCTGCACCTGCCCCAAGGACCTGCCCGTGTGCGTGTGCGGCAAAAAGCCCACCGCCAAGATACTGACAAGGCACCCGATAACGGCGGACGAGGACGAGCAGCTAAATAACCCGCGCTCCTCCCCCGCCAAGCTCAGAGCCATAGAGAAGCTTTGAGGAAAACTGCCACGGCTCCGTGACGTCGGAAAGGAACTTATTCATGGATATACAGTTCGACCGAAGTAAGCACAAGCGCGGCGACGACAGACAGACGCGCATCTATAACCCGGGCAAGGCTGAACCCATCGTCAATGTGGACTTTGACGACCAGCAGCTTCCTTTGGTGCGCCCTCAACCCACGGGTAAGCAGACGGTAGTCAAGCCCGTGGAGCGTGAGCATTCGCGTTCGGAGTTCATGAGCCGCCTGCTTATTATACTCAGCGTCTTTCTGATGGCGGGAACGGCCCTGCTTGCGCTTTGGGGCAATGTGGAGCTGACCGACATCTATTCCTCCATCAACGACATTCAAGAGGATATCGACTCAACCAAGGAGGATATCTCCCTGCTGAAGAAGCAGCAGAGCCAGTACGACGACTACAACTCCATCAACGAGACGAACATTGAGTCGGGACGCACAAGGCTTTGGATAGAGGTCGATGAATAACATAAGCCTACCGCGGGGAAACAGCGGAGCTTTCGCTCGAGACCTGCGCGGTTAACCCACCGATTCAGTAAAGGAGACGGATTTGGCACGAAAGGATACACAGAAAAAGAAGCGTAAGCGCCTGTCCCCCGCCAGGAGCAAGCTAATGATTGCTTCCGTGGTGATGATGGCTCTTTTTGCCGCGCTTATAGCGAATCTGACCTATTTCGTCATCTTCAGAGGCGAGGACTACGCCGAGAAAGCTCTCAAGCAATGGACGCGCAGCGTCTCCATAGAGGCTGAGCGCGGTGACATTTACGACCGCAACGGCAACCTTTTGGCCTCAAGCTACACCACGTATCAGGTAAGCGCGAACCTTCAAAAGATAGGCAAGGACGACCTTGAGCGCACGGCGAACATACTGTCCGCGCTCTTGGATCTTGACTACGACGCCACGCTTGCCAAGCTGCAAAAGACCGATTCCAACGGTAATCTCAAGTCGCAAGTCAAGATAAAGGATCAGGTCGAGCAGGAGGTCATTGTACAGCTCTCGGCACAGCAGTTCTCAAGCGAGCTTTCATACACTTCCGATGTAAAGCGAAACTACCCCAACGGAACCCTTTTCGCCCAGCTTTTGGGCTTTACCAATACCGACGGCGACGGCCAGTCGGGTCTTGAGCTGACCTACAACAGCTATCTTTCGGGTACAGACGGTTACCAAGTGACCGAGACCGACCGCGACGGCAACACCATAGTCGGCAGCGATGAGCAGTATGTCGATCCCGTGAACGGAGCTGTCGTTACCACGACCACGGACACCACCATGCAGGCAATATTGGAAAACGCCCTTGAGGAGGCCTGTACCGTGAACAACGCCAAGACCGCGCAAGGGCTGCTCATCAACCCTAAGACCGGTGAAATCTACGCGATGGGAAGCTATCCGACCTTCGACCCAGCCAACCCGCCCAGAAGCGACGCTGCGCTGCTGCTGGAGCTTGCGAAGCTGCGCCCCGTCACCGACACCTATGAGCCGGGCTCCATCTTCAAGGTTGTGACGCTCGCTTCCGCTCTCGATTCAGGCACGGTCAACGAGAATTCAACCTTCAGCTGCGACGGCGATCTTACCGTTATGGGCAGCGATATACATTGTTGGAAATCCTCCGGTCACGGAACTCAGACCCTTACACAGGCCACCGAAAACAGCTGCAACTGCGCCTTCATGTCGATGGCGCTGAACGTTGGTGCGGAAGCCTTCTATCGCTACATATACGCTTTCGGCTTCGGTACACCCACCTCCACCGGGCTTACAGGCGAGACCTCCGGCAGCGTCACCCATATCAAGTATATCAAGGACGGCGACCTTGCCCGAATCGGTTTCGGGCAAAGCATATCCTGCACAGCCTTACAGCTTGCAATGGCGGTTTCCGCCACCATCAACGGCGGCGAGCTATTGCAGCCCTATGTCATTGACAGCATAGTCGGCTCCGACGGCACGGTACTGCTTGAGGGCGAACGCACGGTCATTCGCAGGGTTATTTCAGACGACACCTCTACCTTGGTGCGCTCCATACTCACCTCTGTCGTGGACAACGGCAGCGGCAGAAACGCGCAGGTCTACGGCTATTCGGTAGGCGGAAAGACGGGTACCTCCCAGAAGTATGCGGACGACGGCACGGTATCTTCTACTAAGCTCATCGCGTCCTTTGTGGGCTTTGCACCCGCCGACAATCCGCAGTATCTCTGCCTTATCATCGTTGACGAGCCTCAGGTCCCCGTGGTCTACGGAAGCACGGTTGCCGCGCCCTTTGTACAGCAGGTACTGAGCGATGTACTCACCTACTCCGGCACGGCTCCCAACCGCGACAACGAGGCCGTTATCGTCCCCGACTGCTCCAACATGACCGTTGAAGCCGCCGTCGCGCTTTGCAAGAGCAAGGGGCTGACCTGTTTATACATGGAGGATGAGCTTCAGGCGACCGTTGTAAGGCAGGCCCCCGCGGTCAATACAGTTGTGGTCAATGGCAGTATCGTCATTCTGTACACGCCTTGGACGACATTCCGCGCCGAGGATGAGGAGATATCCTACGTCGAGATGCCCGATATCGCGGGTATGACGCGAATGCGTGCTTTTGACGCCCTGCAAAAGGCGGGGCTTGTCATGGTCTACGACCGCAGCCAAAGCTACGGCGTTGTTACCTACACTCAATACTCAGCGGGCACTCAGCTCCCTGAGGGAACTACGGTGGAGGTGGGATTCACCTTTACACCTGCGGATTAGGAGGATCATTGGGATAACTATGCTCTTTTCCGATATAGCGGCACAGATTGAGGGAGAACAAACGGGCGGCGACGCCGAGATTCTCTCCGTAGAATACGATTCAAGGCGGGTAAAGCCAGGCAGTCTGTTCTGCTGTCTTGTCGGGCTTGTGTCCGACGGACACAGGTTCGCCGAGAAAGCCGTTCAAAGCGGCGCAGTCGCTCTCATAGTGCAGCAAAGGCTTCCGCTTGACGTGCCTCAGCTTGTCTGCCGTGACTCGCGTAAGGCCGCGGCTTTGGCGGCGGCGGCGTTCTATAAACACCCCGAACGCGAGATGACCATGCTCGCCGTCACAGGCACTAACGGCAAGACAAGCACGACCTACATGGTCAAGTCCGTCGCGGAACACGCCGGACTTACCGGGGGGCTTGTCGGCACCATACATAACGCCGTCGGCAATACTGTGTTCGAGACGGGCAGAACAACCCCGGAGTCCGTCGATCTGTACGCCCTGCTCAGGAGGATGCGCGACAGCGGCGCGACCCTTGTTGTAATGGAGGTATCAAGCCACGCCCTTGTTCAGGAGCGTGTCGCGGGAATACGCTTTAAGGCGGGGCTGTTTACCAATCTCACGCAGGATCACCTTGACTATCACAAGACCTTTGACAACTACCTTGAAGCCAAGAAGCGTCTGTTCGGTGTAAGTGATCTTGCCATAATCAACATGGATGACCCCTACGCCGAGCGCATGGCGGCGGGTCTGACCTGCCCCGTGCAGAGCATGAGCCTGTATCAGAACGCCGACTTTAGGGCCGACGAGATAGTTATACGGCCCGAAGGCGCGTCCTTCACCCTGTACACACCCAAGGGCAGCGCAAGGATAAGCCTTCATATCTCAGGTCTGTTCTCGGTCTACAACGCCATGTCCGCCGCCGCTCTGTGTATGGCGGCGGGGCTGGAGCTTCCCGACATCGCCGCGGGGCTGTGTCGGCTTTCTGGCGTATCGGGCAGATTGGAGCGTGTGAACACGGGCAGTCATCCCTTCTCCGTGTATGTGGACTACGCCCACACGCCCGACGCGCTCATGAACGTACTCAAGACCTGCGAAGGCTTTAGGACGAACCGCATCATAAGCGTGTTCGGCTGCGGCGGCGACAGGGACAGAACCAAGCGTCCCATCATGGGTAGGATAGGCGGGGAGCATTCCGACTTTGTAGTGGTGACAAGCGACAATCCTCGCACCGAGGATCCTCAGTCGATAGTGGACGAGATAGAGCCGGGAGTTAAGGCGACCGGCACGCCCTATGTGTGCATAACAGACAGGCGTCAGGGCATAGCCTATGCCCTTGAACACGCCGAAAGCGGAGATATCATCGTTGTCGCGGGTAAGGGTCATGAGGATTATCAGGAGATTAACGGCGTGCATACGCATTTTGACGACCGCGAGGTCGTAAGGGAGCTGCTGGGAGAAATTAAGCCTCAAGGCGAGGCGAAGGTTTAGCCCTCGGGCGATCTTCTTTGGGGGAGGATAATACTATGCAAATGATACGGAATTTCACGCTTGCCATAATGGTGGGCTGCGGGCTGTCATGGCTCATAGGCATACTGCTGTTGCCTATGCTAAAAAGGCTCAAGTTCGGGCAGCATGTGCGCTCGGACGGGCCGCAGTCGCATCTTGCCAAGGAGGGTACGCCCACCATGGGCGGTATTATGATGATAGGCTCGGTCTTGGCGGCCACGCTGCTGTTTTCCGGAGGCGACTACCTGATGGCGGTACCCGCGCTTGTCGTGTCGCTCGCCTACACGCTGATAGGCTTCCTCGATGATTTCATCAAGATTAAGCTCAAGCGTTCGTTGGGACTTCGCGCCTATCAGAAGATAATACTCCAATTCGGCTTCGCCATAGCCGCGGCGTTCTGGATTAAGTCCGTCGTCGGTACCAAGCTGTATCTGCCCATATCGGGCGGCGAATGGGATTTGGGTATCTTCTTCATCCCCTTTGCGATGTTCATCATCATCGCCGCCGTCAACTCGGTCAACCTGACCGATGGTCTGGACGGACTTGCGGGTTCGGTCACGAGTATATTCATGCTTGGCATGGGCTTCGCCGTCATCGTGATGGTCAACATACCGCAAGGCTCTGTATTCAGCTCAGGCTTGCAGTATACGGGTCTTGTCGCCTTCATCGGCGCGGTGATAGGCTCCTGCATGGGCTTTCTGCTGCACAACAGTTACCCCGCGAAGGTGTTCATGGGCGACACCGGCTCCTTCCTCTTAGGCTCCGCCGTGGCTATGGTCGCCATGCTGTCAAGGCTTTCGCTGCTGCTGCCCATAATGGGCTTCTGCTACGTCGGCTCATCGCTCTCCGTTATCATCCAAGTCGGCTCTTACAAGCTGCGCAACAAAAAGCGTGTGTTCAAAATGGCTCCGATTCATCATCATTTTGAACTCATGGGCATAAAGGAAACAAGAATAGTAACGGCTTACAGCGTAGTCACGGCTCTGCTTTGCGCTCTGTCAGTGCTGCTGCTGGCCATATGAAAGGCTAAGTTATGAAAACTGCACTCATAGTGGGTATGGCAAAGAGCGGCATAGCCGCCGCCAAGCTCCTATACAAAGAGGGCTATAAGGTCATAGTCAACGACATGAAGCCCGAAATCGCGGGTCTGAAGGATGCGTTGGACGGTACAGACTGCGAATGGCGTTTGGGTGAGGAGCCCGAGGCTCTGCTTGACGGCGTTGACCTCATCATCCCAAGCCCCGTCATTCCCATGACCAAGCCCTTCATAGTCAAGGCCCAAAGCATGGGCATAGAGGTCATTTCCGAGATTGAGCTTGGGTATCGCTATTCCCACGCGGAATTCGTCTGCATTACCGGCACGAACGGGAAAACCACCTGTACGGCGCTCACGGGCGAGATTTTTAAGGCCGCGGGCTTTCACACCTTCGTGCTGGGCAACATCGGCGTCGCAATATGCGAGCACGCCCTTGACACCCGTTCGGGTGATGTGATAGTGGCGGAGACCGCCGCGCTTCAGCTTGAAGGCAACGTGGATTTCCACGCGCATATCGCGGGTGTTTGCAACATCACCCCCGACCACCTTGACCACTTTGGCAGCATGGAACGTTACATCGCCTGCAAAGCCATGATTTTGAAGAATCAGACGGCGGACGACTTTGCTGTCCTAAACTACGACGACCCGATAGTACGTGACTTCCACAAGCTCACGCCCGCCAAGGCTCTGTACTTTTCCAGGAAGTCCGTCCCGCCCCGTGGGATGTACCTTGACGAAAAGGGTGACGTCGTCTACGATTTGGATGGTCGGCGCGGAGTTCTGATTAAGGCTTCAGAGATTCGTATACCCGGAGCGCACAACCTTGAGAACGCCATGCTTTGCGCCCTCTGCGCGATGGCTCGCGGCATAGCTCCCGAGGTCATCGCCAAGGTTTTGCGCGAGTTTGGCGGCGTCGAGCATCGCATAGAATACATCTGCACCCGAGGCGGTGTGGACTACATCAACGACTCTAAGGGTACGAACGTCGATTCCACCATAAGGGCCATTCAGACCATGACCAAGCCCACGGTTCTGATACTCGGCGGATATGACAAGCATGTTTCCTTCGATGAGCTGTTCAAGGGCTTTACGCCCAACATCAAGGCCTGCGTCCTCTTGGGCGCTACAAAGAACCAGCTCCTTGAGACGGCTCGCCGCTTCGGTTATGGGGACGTCTGCCACATGACCGAGAGCTTCAGGGAAGCCATGGACACGGCAAAATCGCTTGCGAAATCGGGCGAAACCGTGCTTCTGTCCCCCGCCTGCGCAAGCTGGGGAATGTTCCAAAACTTTGAGCAGCGCGGAGAGATCTTCGCCAAGATTGCAAGGGAGTATAAGGACTGATGGAAAGCGTAACGGCAACAAAGAAGAAGAAATTCTCCCTGCCCAAGCTGCAGTTTAAGCAGCGCGGGCGTATTGACTTTCTGCTGCTTTTATCGATAACCGTGTTATGCGCCATAGGTCTTGTCATGGTCTTTTCCGCAAGCTACTACTACGCCGCGCATACCCAAAACGACGGCTTCTACTACCTGAAGCGTCAGGCGGGATTCATGGCCTTGGGCTATGTCGCAATGCTGCTGCTGTCTCGGATGAATTTCCGCGTCATATCTAAGCTGGACTGGGTGTTTATTGCGGTATCAATCTTCCTGCTCGTAGCGGTGCTGCTGTTCGGTCAGGTCAAGAACGAGGGCAAACGCTGGCTTGAGGTTGGCGGCATCTCGCTGCAGCCCGCGGAGATGGCCAAGTTCGGAATGATGTTTTTCATGTGCTCCTACATGGCCAAGCACCAACGTGAGATGAAATCGCTCAAATGCTGTCTTGTGCTGCTCGGCATCATCGGTGTGCTGTGCGGACTCGTTATCCTGCAGCCCAACATGTCCATGGCGGTTATCATCGGAATGTCCGGCGTTATCCTGATGTTCCTTGGGGGCGTTGACATCAAGTATCTTGTCGTCATAGGCGTCCTTGCCATCATAGCTTTCGTCGTCCTTGTGCAGGCCGCAGATTACAGGATGGACAGAATGCTTACCTTCCGTAACCCTGAGCAGGACCCCTTGGGCAGCGGCTATCAGCTCATACAGTCCTTCTACGCGATAGGCTCCGGCGGTATCTTTGGCAAAGGCTTGAACAACAGCTATCAAAAGCTGCTGTACATGGTCTACGGTGAGTCGGACTTCATCTACGCTATCATCTGCGAGGAGCTTGGGCTTATCGGCGGCGTTACCTTAATCCTGCTGTACGCCTTCGTTGTGTATCGCGGAATGCGCGTTGCACTGCGCTGCCGCAGTCGTTTCGGAAGTCTGCTTGCGGCTGGTATTTCGATAACCTTCGGTTTGCAGGCCTTCATCAATATCGGCGTTGTTACGGGGCTTTTGCCGACTACCGGACAGACGCTTCCGCTTGTCTCTGCGGGAGGCACATCGCTGCTGGTCTTCTGCAGCGCGATGGGCATACTCCTGAATATCTCCCGTGAGATCGACCCCGCTGTGATGCCGGCATAGTACACTTTTTTACCTCGAACGGCATATGATGATGTATGCGTGTTTGAGGAGGGTTTATGTCGATACTCATCGTGCGGGGCGGAACGAAGCTTGAGGGCGAGATTTGTGCGCAAGGATCCAAGAACGCGGCGCTTCCCATACTGGCCGCTTCCCTGCTTTGCGGGCGGACAGTCAGGCTGACGAACGTCCCAAGGCTTTCCGACGTCGCCAATATGACGGCAATACTGTGTCAGCTCGGCTGTGTTATACAGCAGGACGGCGACGCGCTCACCATCGATTCTTCAAGGCTCACAACCTGCGTTCTTCCCGAACGTCTGAGTAAGGAGATGCGCTCATCCATCTTTCTTTTAGGCTCTGTCTTGGGACGCCTAAAGGAAGCTGTCGCCACCTACCCTGGAGGCTGTGAGATCGGCAACCGACCCATAGATCTGCACTTACAGGGCCTAAAGCGGCTCGGCGCGGAGATTCATGAGGACGGCGGCAGGATACGCATAAAGGGCGGGCGCCTAAAGGGCGCCGTGGTGCAGCTTGACTATCCAAGTGTAGGCGCGACCGAGAATGTCATGCTTGCGGCTTGCAGCGCGCACGGGGAAACCGTGGTGCAGAACGCCGCGAGGGAGCCTGAGATAGTGGCGCTTCAGGACTTTCTGAACGCGGCGGGCTATCACGTGAACGGCGCGGGAACCTCGACCGTTGTTATTCGGGGCGGGGGTACGCCGCATGAGCTGGAGTATAGGATAATGCCCGACCGAATCGCGGCGGGAACGCTGCTCACGGCGGGCGCGATAAGCGGCGGAAATGTGCGCGTCACTGGAATTTCTCCCGATATGCTCTCGGCGGTGGTTGACAAGTTAGTGGCAACCGGCTGCAAGGTCAGCTCAGAGCCGGATAGCATCGCACTCATCGCCCCCGAAAGACCTAAGGAGCTTGAGCGCATGGACACCCTGCCCTACCCCGGCTTACCTACCGATATGCAGGCGCAGTTCTTCTCGCTCTGTCAGGTCGCGGACGGCACAAGTGTAATCGTGGAAAACGTCTTTGAAAACCGCTTTAAGCACGCGCAGGAGCTGCGCATAATGGGCGGCAAGAACGTAATCTACGGCAGGACGGCGGTCATTCGCGGCGTTGATAAGCTCTTTGGCGCGAAGGTCACGGCACGCGATTTACGCGGGGGTGCGGCTTTGGTGCTTGCGGGGCTTAGGGCGGAGGGCGTTACCGTCGTGGAGCAGGCGGAAATAATTGACAGAGGATATGAGGCGTTAGAGGAGCAATTGAACTCCTTGGGCGCATCGATTGAACGAAAGGATAACTGATTTGAAGCGGACCGACAAAGACAGAAAACGCGGTTCAGAGCGGGGCATAGACCTCTTTGCCGAGGACGACGAGCTTGACACAGAGCTGTACTCAAACGGGAAGCGGTCAGGCGACAGCGTAAAAAGCACGGGTTCGAACCTTGAAAAGGAGGTTTCGGACTCGGGCTATCGTTTCGACCGCTACGGAAGGCGTTTGGACAAGCCCACAAAGGAATTGAAGCCCCGTGAGAATGCGCGGCAGGACGAAGCGCGGCAGAGCGACAAACGCAAGCCTCGCGACGAAACAGCGGAGCAAGTCCGCTCACAGCGTGATGAGCCTGCTGACGTCCAAAGCACACAGCAGCCCACCGACCTTGCGTACAGCGAGGACGATTTTGTAAACAATTCCAAGCGGCAAGGCTCTCAAGAGCGTCTCTTTGACGACGAGGACGCGGCAGCAGCAAGCCCCAAGTCCTCCGAGCGTCTCTTTGACGACGAGGTCAGGGAGACCGAATTCAGCTTTGACAGATATGGCAGACGCGCCGCCGAGCGCGGCAAACGCGGCAAAAAGAAGCGTTTCGGCAGGGGCAAGACAGACGAATACGGCAAGCGCAAGAATGTAAAGCGCGACATCTCCAAGGTTGTGACGCATCAGACCACGGCTCAGCGCGAGCTTGATGAGGCGCAAAAGCGTGCCAAGCTTCGTGAGGATCAGCGGCAAAAGCAGCGTGATTTGGAGGAAAAGCAGCGCAGAGCCGAACGCAGGGTGCGCACCAAAAAGCGTCTCGCTGTCATGGCTGTGCTTCTCGTTCTCATTGCCATACTGTGCGCCTTCCTCTACTTCGTCTTTTTGCTCAAGGGCGTGGATGTTTCAGGCACGCTGACGCGCACCACCGCCGAGGAGGTTATTGAAAAATCGGGCTTGACAATCGGCAGGCACATGCTGTTCCAAGACCTTGCCGAGGCTAAGACCCTCATCGAACAAGACCCCTATCTGAACGCGAGCGTGGAGTATGTATTCCCAAACCGCATTCAGATTACCATAGTTGAACGTAAGCGTGTCGCCGCCGTCATGTGGGGGCCAAAGAGCGAGTTTATCGCCATCATTGACTATGACGGCATTATACTCGAATCCTCCGCCACCGATTATGAGGATTTGCCGCTTGTTCGCGGGTTGAGCCTTACGCGAGCCGAGGTGCTTTCGCGTATAGGTGACGTCAACGACGAGCAGGTACAGGGTCTTTTGGATGTGCTTGAGAAAATCAACGAATACGGTATAGACAAGAAAACCTCAAATAGGATAGTTGAGATTGACGTTGGCGAGGCCATGAACATAATAATGCTCACCGAGAGCGGCTATACCCTGCTTGTGGGGCCGCCTGCCGAGCTTGACATGAAGTTCCGCAGGCTGTCCACCTACTGGGACGCCATTATGAGCGCGGCCGCCTCCTATAAGAGCGCGGGCAGCTCGACCGTTACCGTATATTTATACAGCAGGAACGGCGTTACCGTGTCGCAGTACTCCTATGACTACGTTTTGGTTGAAACGCCCGTGGGCGAGGTTATCCCGGGCGTAAGCCCGTCGGCGTCGCCCGACAATATTATAGACCCCTACGCCACGAACAACCCTGACAGCACCGATGACCCCAACACCCCCGTGGTCACGCCCGCGCCCACGAACGTGCCTTACGCCAGCGACCCCTTTACGGGCTAATCGCAGGCTTTGCGGAGCGGAATCGGCAGCTTTATTTACAATAGCAGGCATACAAAAAGCGGCGGGAGTTATCCTGCCGCTTCTTTAATATGTTCTGTTGTTCGGCTTACTCGCCCTTTGCTTCAAGGTGAGCGTTCAAAGCGGCAACAAGCGCGTCGCAGTCTATGCCATGAACGGCGCAGGCCTGCTCAAGATTCTCGCTGTGTGCCATCGCACAGCCCAAGCAATGCATACCCGCGTCAATAAGCAGGTCGGCAAGCTCCATGTCGGTGGTGATAATCTTCTGTATCGTCATGTCCTTGGTGATAGTCATTGTTGTACTCCTTTAATTAATCTTGGGCTATTATACCCTGTGTCACGCAGTTTTGCAACTACGATTTTACGATGAATTGATGCTTGCATCGCGTGCAGGTTATCTTGATTTTACCCTTTCCCTTTGGCACCCTGAGCTTCTGCTCGCATTGGGGGCAAACGAAGTACCTATACTCCTGCTGCTCCTTCCATTTGTCCTGCGCTTCCTTAGCCTTATCCCTTGCGCGTTTCCTTCCGCCTCTGAACAACTCCCGTACCGCCGTTATCGCGGTCAGATACCGCTGATTCTGACGATAACGCAGCTCCGGCGAAAACGCCGCTATGCGTATGATAAACAGTATCATCAGCACTCCACAGCATATGCGCAAGACCATTGCCGCGGTGTAGGCCGATTCGAACGCGCCCACCATAAGCGACGCTATAAACAGTATCGCCGTTGACGCTAATATGGTCTTATTAAGCTCATCAAGCTTAAACCTTGGAAACATTTAGGCCTCCCGTATGTACACGGAGTAGGACAGCGGCGGCAGCGTCGTCTCAAGCGCGGCGTCAACCACAACCTTACCGTCCCCAACGCGATAGCTTCCTGAGAACTCAACAGGAACGCTTCCGTCCGCGCCCTCATAGAGCAGGGCGGGAAACAGTATGACCCTCTGCGGCTCGCGGCTTCTTGACACGAGCAGGATTACTGTCTCCCTTTCAAGGTAACGAATGACGCAGAACACCTCGCTGTTCAACGCGCCCATGCGCATATGACCGCGCCTTACGGCTTCGCTGCCGTTTCGTATGGCGATAAGCTCCTTCACCTTCGAAAGACAGTCCTTATCCTCGTCGCCCCAAGGGTAGAAGCGGCGGTTGAAGGGGTCTCCCCCGCCCGTCATGCCCGCTTCGTCGCCGTAGTACACGCAGGGTACGCCGACATAGAGCATCTGTATCGCCGTCGCAAGTATGAACCTTCGCTTTCCCAACTCAACAAGCTCTGCGGACGGCTTGAACGCAAGCTGCAAAGCTCTGTCCGTGTGTCTGTCGGGTGCGCCCATGAGCGCGGACGCCATGCGTACCTCGTCATGCGAGGACATGAGGTTTAGGCTCGCCTCAAAGAAGGGCTTGGGGTAGCGTTCGCGCAGGCGTTGGAAGCTGTCATTCAGGTCGTACGCGTCGCTCTTTCCCGTAAGGAAGCTCAGCACTCCCTCTCTGAACGGGTAGTTCATGGCACAGTCCAAGGAATCGCCGTTGACATAGGCGCGTCTGCCGTCCGCGTCGAACTTGTCCGAGCAGTCCTCCCAAACCTCGCCCATCAGAAGGGCGTTTGGGTCCTCCGCCTTTATGCGCCTGCGGATATGCCTTATAAACTCATCTGGCAGCTCGTCCGCCACATCAAGCCTCCAGCCGCTGCCGCCCATGCGCATCCACTTGGTCAGTATGCCGTTTTCTCCACAGATAAATTCATCATAGCTCGGCTCAAGCTCGTTGACATTCGGGAGGGTGTCGAAGCCCCACCAGCAGTCGTACCTGTCGGGCCAGCTCATAAAGCGATACCAAGGGTAATACTTGGAGCTTTTACTGTCGCACGCGCCGCCGCCGTAGGTGTCGAGCTTGTCAAAATACACGCTGTCGCTGCCCGTGTGGGAGAATACTCCGTCGGTAATTATCGCTATGCCCAAAGCTTTAGCTTCCGCCGCAAGCCTAACAAAGTCCTCGTTACCGCCAAGTATCGGGTCTATGTTATCGTAATCGGCGGTGTTGTAGCGATGGTTGCTGTCCGCCTCAAATATCGGGTTCAGGTAGATATAGCTCACCCCAAGCTCGGCAAGATAGCTAAGCTTTTGGCGTATGCCCTCAAGGTCGCCGCCGTAGTAATCGTTGGGGGCATAGAAGTCCCTGCCCTCCTCAGGCGTTATGAACGGCTCCTCGCTCCGGTCAAGGTGTGCCCTGACACGCCTGCCCTTCATGCGGGCGGCTTCAAGCCTGCGCAAGAACTCATCATCGTCCATAGCGCGATAGAAGCGATCCGGAAATATCTGATAGCACACGCCCTCGCACCAAGCCTTGGGAGTAGCAAAATCGCCCAAGTAAGCGACTATGCGGTAGCGCTCACCCTCGGTTTCGGTGATCTTGCCCTTACCACTGTCGGCGCCGCACCATTTCCAGACCCCATCCTTGCAGATGAGAAAGCTGTAAAAGATCACTCCGGGCAAGTCCTGCACATGCAGGTTGTATTTTGCCGCGCTGCCCGAAACATCCATCGGGAGCAGTCTGCGCCCCGACGCGTCCTCTATGGAAATGAAGGCAAGAAAGTCGCCTTCACACTCAACGGTCAATGCGACTTCGCTTCCCACCGGCGCGGCCCCCTGCGGCGACCGATAACGAATATCGCGTGAATCATGATAAATCCTCATATACACACCTCTGCTTTTCTATATTATACCTTGAACCTCGCCCAATACAAGCTTTGTATAGAGGATGTTTCCGCATTTTCACATTTCGCGCTCCAAACACGCATACATTTTGATAAGTACCGTGAGATTCGGAGGTTCACCCATGATGAAGATTGTCGCCCTTGCCCTGTCACTATTGTTCCTCGCCCTGCCGCAGGGCTACGCGTCGGCAGCGTACGAGCCTTCGGGCGCAAAGGCCGCCGCTGTCAAGGCCGTAAACGGCTCCGTCATAGCCGAGCTGAACCTTGAAACAAGCTATCCCATTGCGGGTCTTTCAAGGCTCCCCGCCATCTTGACGCTTTGCCTTGCCTTTGACGACGGAATATTGAAGGAGGACGCCGTAATAAGCGTCTCCAATCGCGCAGCGGGTATATCAGGCCCCACCGCCTTCCTTGAGAAGGGCGAGCAGATATCCGCCGCCGAGCTTATTAAGGCTGCCGTCATGATATCGGCGGGAGACGCGATATGCGCCCTCGCGGAGGGCGGCTTCGGCTCGGAGGACGTTTTCGTGGGGAATGTCTCGGTAATATGCGAGCAGCTTGGACTTGAAATTCAGCTTGCCGACTGCGTGGGAACTGGGCTTACTCTCTCCTGCTTTGAGCTGCTGACGCTCTCGGAACGCGCCATGGACAGCCCGACCTTCATAAAATGGGCGTCTGTGTATATGGACAATGTGAACCACCCCGACGGCAGAAACACCGAGCTTGTCAACGCAAACCGCATGATACGCGACTATTCGGGCTGTGTCGGGCTGCTCACAGGCTCGTCTCGGGACGATGGCTACTGCGGAGTGTTCGCGGCGAAGCGCGGCGATACAAGCTATGTCTGCTGCGTAATTGGGTGTAAAAACAGCGAGGAGCGTTTCGCCCTCGCTTCAAAGATGTTCGATTATGCTTTCGCCAACTTCGACCTTGTATCCCTTTCACAGGCGGGTGAGATCGTAGCCGAAAACGTGCCCGTCAAGCGCGGCACGGCAAAGTCGGTAAACGTGGTGACGCACGACACCGAGGTCATGCTGCTTGAAAAGGGTCAGGTTTCGGGTGAGCGCAGCATAGAGCTGCCCCATGAGCTGTCAGCTCCGCTGTATACCGATGTGGCGGTAGGAAGGATATGCTACTACAACTCCGACGGCTCTCCCTACGCCGTGATAGAGCTGTACCCTGAGGTCGAGATACCCGGTAAAAGTCTTTGGGAGCTGCTGCAAAGGCTCATAAGCTCTTACCTTGCGGCATAGCTCGGCTGTATGCAAAGCTATATATCCGCACCCGTACACAGCATAAGCATCAGCTTGTATGTTAGGAGAAACTGCGGTATGCTAAGCTCCTCGCTGACGTCGTGCGCGTTGTGCATACCCGTACTTATATTTAGCACGTTTATGCCGTTTTTGAAGAGCCATGTGCCGTCCGAGCCGCTGTAAGTCCTTGCGGGAACGACCCTCTTCCCAAGCTTTTCGTACAGAGCCGAGAGCCTTTTATAGAAGTCGCTGTCCGCGGGGACATAAAGCCCGTCGGAATCGTTCGTGACCTCGACCCCGAAGCTCGTCCCAAAGGCTTCGCAGGCAAGGCGAAGCTGTTCTGTGGCGTCACGAACGCGCTCCTCAAGCAAGCCGCGTGAGAAGGAGCGAACCTCCATCTCGAATACGGCGTTTGCGGGAATGACATTGGTCACGCCGTTTGCTGTGAAGCTGCCGACATTCACCACGGTATCTGCGTCAACCCTGCCGCAGGGAATGTTGTCTATCGCCCTTGCCGCCGTCTTTATGGCGTGCCTGCCCTGCTCGGGCGCAAAGCCCGCGTGCGCCGCCTTGCCAAACACGCTGTACCTTAGGCGTATGTGCGCGGGCGCGTGGTTGATTATGGAGCCGTACTCAAAGCTGTCCATGATTATGCCCTCCTTGGCGGCAAAGACGCCAAAGTCGGCTTGAGCCGCGCCCAGCAGCCCGGGTTCCTCGGATATGGTGAACAGCAGCTCAATGGGTCTGTGCCGTATGCCGCTCTCTGTCAGACTCTCGACAAGCTCCATGGTGATGGCAATGGCGGATTTGTCATCCGCGCCCAAGACGGTTTCTCCATCGGAGCGTATGTACTCGCCCACTATTTGCGGTTTAACGCCGACGCCCGGGGCAACCGTGTCCATATGACAGCAAATGAGCAGGGGTTCGCCCTCGCCCTCCAGCTTGGAGTAGATGTTGTATCCGTCTGAGCCTATCGCGGCTCCCGCATTGTCCCTGTGGTACGCAAGCTTCAGCCTGTCAAGCTCGCCCTCCAAGAAGGCGCAGAACCTGCCCTCATGACCCGACTCGCTGTCAATCTGCACATACTGCATGAACCTCTGTATAAGTCTTTCCATATTCAGTCCTCCGCGCTCGTATCGATATCGGCCTTCTTAGCCTGTGAATGCTGCAGCTTTCTCGGGATCCTGTACAGTCGCCCGTCCTTTTCGAAGTTGGCTCCCGTCTGCTTGAAGTGGAAGCTCACCCCCGCGTTTATGCATTGCCGCCTAAGTTCAAGAATCCATTCATAGCGGCAAAGTCTTGCGTTTTCGCCGCTCTCCCCGCCTGCCACAAGCTGTACGACGCTGTCATTCAGCCAAGGCGAAAGATCTACGGCCTCCAGAAGCGGCTCGCAGGCTATGTACTTCTTCCTTGCGGGAAAGTCCATGAAAACGGGCATACGCTCCGCCGCCCGCTTCGCGTTCTCTATTGTACAGCAAAGCGCGACGTTCGGGTAGCCGTCCCCCCAATCCTCGGGCAGGCGTTCGCGGGCTATGGTGATGCGCTTGGTGATGATGAAGAACTCGACGTCGCGCCTTAGGCGTATCATATCCCACGCGTCCCGCCGCCACTCGTCCGCGTCGGGAAGAAAGAAATCCGAGGTCATACAGGAATAGAGCCGAGTGTTCGGCTCTATCCTATACCCACCCTCGCGCTTGGTCTTTACGGGAAGGTCGAAATCCTGGTTTTTTGTGACTGTTGAGGCGTCCCTGCCCACCTTGGTATCCCTGCGATAGACATAGCAGTTTAGACAGCCCTCGGAGAATTTATGGCAGCCGTGCCATGGGTTCCATACATCCTGCGCTATTTGTGCGCGCATATGAGCTTCAATGCTATCTGGAAGGCGCGTCCCTTGTAGGCGTCCACGACCTCCACTATGCTCTCCTCGGTCAAGTCAGCCGCCATGCCGGTGGCGTAATTGGATATAATGCCGATGGAAGCGTAGGCTATGCCTATCTCGGCGGCAAGCGGAGCTTCGGGAACTATCGTGAGACCCACAACCTGTGCGCCAAGCATCCTCAGCATACGCACCTCGGCGGAAGTCTCAAAGCGCGGACCATTCGCGCCCGCATAGATAACCCTGCCCGAATAGGGTACATCGTCGCGCACCATGAGCGCCTCAAGCTCGTCGTTCATGACGTCGTCGAACACGTTTTCCATGCCCGCGTGCTTTGTCACCCTGTGTTCGCGCAGGAAGCTGCTCTGCCTGCCCCTTGTAAAATCGATGAAATCGCACAGCAGGCAGGACGAGCCTATCTTGTGGCTGTAATCGCAGGTTCCGACGTTGGAAATGCTGATGATGTTCGTGACCCCGCACTCCTTCAGGGCGAAGATGTTGGCGCGGTAGTTCACGTCGCAGGCGTCCTTCCTGTCAAAAAAGCCGCTGCGGGTTAAAAAACAAAATTGCGTGCCGTCCAATGCACAGGCTTCCACAACATCCACGTCGCCGTAAGGCGTTTCAATGTGCAAAATCTCGTAAGGCAGAGTCAAGGCTTCGATTGTGCTTCCGCCTATGATTGCATACTTCATTATCCGACCTCCTTCATGTTTGCCAATAGCATAGCATAAAACGTAAAAAATGTGTATAGTGTCGAAAGATATATTTATTTGCTGCGTGAAGGGCGATTTGATGTTATCTATATTTTGTACAGGGCTTGAAATGGGCTTCGCTTTAGGCTATACTTAGTGCGTTATAATATGTTTGTGGAGGGAATATATGAAAGCCATTATAACCGTGAACGCACGCGACAACATAGGCAGCATGGCTGCGCTAAGCTCCCTGCTTGCGGCCTGCAATGTCAATATACTCGATATTTCGCAGACCATTATGGGTGAGTACTTCGTGATGATCATGCTGGTGGATTATTCCAGATGTCAGTTTGCCTTTGACGAGCTTCGAAATAAGCTCACAGAGCTTGGCTCTCAGCGTCAGATGAACATCCGCATACAGCGTGAGGACATTTTTGAAGCGATGTACCGCGTATAAGGGGCAGCTATGAGCATTATCAACACCTCGGACGTTCTTCAAACCGTCCAAATGATTGAGTCGCAGCATCTGGATATCCGCACCATCACCATGGGCATATCCCTGCTCGACTGCGCGCACCCCGACATTAAGGTTCTGTGTGAGAACATCTATCGCAAGATCACCACCTACGCCAAGGACTTGGTAAAAACCGGCGAAGCGATAGAGCATGAGTACGGCGTTCCCGTCGTAAACAAGCGCATTTCCGTTACCCCCATCGCCCTTGTCGGCGGTTCGCATGACAGCGACGAATACGTTCAGATTTGTCTTTCCCTCGACCGCGCCGCAAAGGAGGTCGGGGTCAATTTCTTGGGCGGTTACTCCGCACTTGTACACAAGGGCATGACCGTAGGCGACAGAAATCTTCTGTTGTCCATACCCGAGGCTCTTTCAGTCACCGAACGTGTCTGCTCCTCCGTCAACTTAGCCTCCACCAAGTCCGGCATCAACATGGACGCCGTGGCGCTCATGGGGCAGGTCATCAACCGCTCCGCCGAGCTTACGCGCTCAACGGGCGGTTCGGCCTGCTGCAAGCTTGTGGTGTTTGCCAACGCTGTTGAGGACAACCCCTTCATGGCGGGTGCGTTCCATGGCGTCGGTGAAGCCGAATGCGTAATCAACGTCGGCGTTTCGGGGCCCGGCGTCGTTGCCCATGCCCTAAAAAGCTATCCCGATGCAAGCTTTGACACAGTGGCCGAGGTCATTAAGCGCACAGCCTTCCGCATCACGCGAGTGGGTCAGCTTGTGGCGCAGGAGGCGAGCCGCAGGCTCAACGTTCCCTTTGGCATAGTCGATCTCTCACTTGCCCCCACCCCCGCTCAGGGCGACAGCGTTGCCGAGATACTTGAGCTTATGGGGCTTGAGCGCGTCGGTACCCACGGCACCACCGCGGCGCTTGCAATGCTCAACGACGCAGTCAAGAAGGGCGGCGTCATGGCGTCGGGACACGTTGGCGGACTTTCAGGCGCGTTCATCCCTGTCAGTGAGGACGCGGGCATGATAGCGGCGGCCGAAGCGGGTACACTAACCATGGATAAGTTGGAGGCCATGACCTGCGTCTGTTCGGTCGGCCTTGACATGATAGCCATCCCGGGCGATACCACGGACGAGACCATCGCCGCCATTATAGCGGACGAATGCGCCATAGGCGTCATCAACTGCAAGACCACCGCCGTGCGTATACTGCCTGTTCCGGGCGGCAAGGTCGGTGAGCGCGTCGATTACGGCGGACTCTTGGGCAGCGCCCCCATTATGGCCGTACACCCCGAATCGGCTTCGGCGTTCATCCGCCGCGGCGGCAGAATACCTGCTCCCATTCACAGCCTGAAGAATTAGGAGATTATATGAAAATCGTAATCGCCGGCAACGGCAAGGTCGGCTACGCGCTGGCAGAGCAGTTGTCTCGCGAAGAGCATGACGTTACGGTCATCGACAACAACGAGGACGTGCTTGAACGCTCTGAGGAGCTTCTTGACGTTATGACCGTTTACGGCAACGGCGCATCCTTGGAAACTCAGACGCTTGCGAACGTTTCCGAAGCCGATCTTCTCATTGCCGCAACCTCCGCGGATGAAATCAATATACTTAGCTGCCTGCTTGCCCGTAAGCTCGGCTGCAAGCAGACCATCGCCAGAGTGCGCAACCCCGAATATGGTGCGCAGCTGCAGTTTCTAAAGGACGACCTCGGTCTTTCCATGACCTTCTCGCCCGATCGTTCCGCGGCTCACGCCATATTCCGCGTACTTCAATTCCCCTCGTTTCTAAAGCTTGACTCCTTTGCAAGAAGCCGTATAGAGCTTGTTGAGCTGTCCATCACGCCCGGCAGCGCGCTGGACGGAATAGTCTTGGATCACCTATACGAGATTGCCAAGGTCAAGCTCTTGGTATGCTGTGTGGACCGTGCGGGTATCATCTCCATCCCTCGCGGCGGCTTTGTGCTCAAGAGCGGCGATAAAATCTCCGTCACTGCCGCAACCCGCGATTTGGCGAAGATGATACGCAACCTCGACATAAGCTCTCTCAAGATTAAGAACGTCATGATCTGCGGCAGCTCGCCCGTAACCGAGTACCTTGCCGAGGAGCTTATTGAGAGCAGGGTCAACGTCAAGATAGTCGCGCACAACTTGGAGCGCTGCAAGCAAATATCAGAAAACATCCCGCAGGCCATAGTCATCTGCGGCGACTACAAGGACGAAAAGCTTATGCTCACCGAGGGCATTTCCAAGGTGGACGCTTATGTCGCGCTTACCGACTACGATGAGGACAACATCGTTCTTTCACTGTACGCGGGGCGCATGGGCGCTAAAAAGTCAGTAGCCTGTGTCGATCGCTCCGAGCTTATCCCCATCCTACAGGGTTGGAATACTTCAAGCATAGTCTCCCCCAAGCACATCACCGTCAACGAGGTGCTTCGCTTTGTGAGGGCCTTGGACAAGTCGGCGGGCGGTTCTATGATAACCATGCACAGCATCATGGACGGCAAGGCCGAGGCTCTGGAGTTTGAGGCGAGCGAAGGCACAAAGCACATGGACGTCCCGCTTGCCAAGCTTAGGCTCAAGCCCAACATACTGATATCCTGTATCACGCATGGCGGGGACGTCATCATCCCCAAGGAGAGCGACTGCATACGCAAGGGTGACAGCGTGGTCGTCGTCACCAAGGCGGACAGCGTGCTTTCCGAGCTGAACGACATCTTCCTTGCGGAGTAAACGATGAACATCCGCGCAATAGTATTCTACATAGGCTACATATTAAGGCTTGAGGCGCTGATGCTCCTGCCGTCCATCGGCATAGCCCTGTATCGGCATGAGATGTCCTGCGTCGTAGCGTTCCTTATCGCCTTTGCCGTACTCATGATTGTAGGTCAGGGCATGGTGATGCTCAAGCCCAATGACAGGAGCATAAGAGCCAAGGAGGGCTTCGTCATTGTCGCTTTGGGCTGGATATTCATGTCCGTGTTCGGCTGCCTCCCGTTTATCCTGTCCGGTTACATCCCGAACTTCGTTGACGCGCTCTTTGAGACCACCTCGGGCTTTACCACGACGGGAGCCACTATACTCACCGATGTTGAGGTTCTCCCCCGCTCCCTGCTGTACTGGCGCAGCTTCACGCACTGGGTCGGCGGCATGGGCGTACTCGTATTCATGCTCGCGATAGTACCTTCAAGCAAGGGTTCCGGTGACAGTCTGCACATTCTTCACGCGGAAAGCCCCGGCCCCGTGGTCGGCAAGCTCGTCCCCAAGATGCGCTTTACCGCAAGGATACTGTACGCGATATACATTGTGCTGACCGTGATTGAAATCATTCTCCTTGTCGCCGGCGGTATGCCCTTCTTCGACAGCCTCATTCATGCCTTCGGAACGGCGGGTACGGGCGGATTCTCCAACATGAACCTTTCCGTCGCCGCCTATAACAACGTATACTTTGAGATAGTTATCGGAGTGTTCATGGCGCTGTTCGGCGTCAACTTCACCATATATCACTGCGCGCTCGTGGGCGATTTCAAATCGGTGTTCAGGAATGAGGAGCTTAGACTGTATTTTCTCATACTCGTCTGCGCCATCCTTGCCATCACCATCAATATACTGCCCCTGTACGGCAACAGCTTCTTCACCTCGCTTAGATACAGCTTCTTCCAAGTCTCGTCCATCATGACGACCACGGGCTTCTCCACCGCCGACTTCTCCGAATGGCCTGAGTTCTCACGGCTGCTGCTCATCGCGCTGATGATAATCGGAGCCTGCGCCGGCTCAACCGGCGGCGGAATCAAGGTGTCCCGCCTACTCATACTCGGTAAATCCGCCATGCACACCCTAAGGAAGCTGTCGCACCCACAAAGCGTTTCCGTCCTTCGAATTGACGGGCGCAAGATTGGGGACAATGTGCTGAGCAGCGTCAACGGCTTTTTGGTAATCTACCTTGGAATATGCGCGGCTTCCATAGTCATCGTATCGCTTGACAACCTCGATACCGCGACAACCATTTCGGCAGTGTTCGCCTGCCTGAACAACATAGGGCCCGGTCTGAACGTCGTAGGGCCATTGGGCAACTACAACGTCTTCAGCGGCTTGAGCAAGGTCGTTCTCATCTTCGATATGCTCCTTGGAAGGCTTGAAATCTTCCCCATCGTCATGCTTTTCTCGCCCATGACTTGGAGGCGTCTGTGATAGCCGGACGCACAAACAACATTGGAGCGTCCCCCGCCATGGATATAATGGACCGGATTCGCGTCCTCACCTCCACCGGCAGCGACATAATCAACCTGTCGGGCGGAGAACCCGATTTCAACGCGCCCGAACCCGTTCGTGCTGCGCTTGTTGCGGCGTTGAACGCGGGCCGAACGCACTACGCTCCTGCGCGTGGGCTTACTCCCCTAAGGCGTGCCATAGCCGATAAGCTCAACAGCAAGAATTGCATTGACTGCGATGAGGGCAACATACTCGTTACCCCCGGAGCCAAGTACGCCATCTTTGAAGCAGTAATGACGCTCATAAACGAGGGCGATGAGGTTCTTATCTTGGAGCCGGCATGGGTCAGCTACTCCGCCATGGTAAGGATGGCGGGCGGCGTACCCGTCCCTGTTCGCCTTGATTATGAGCAAAACTACGCCATAACGAAGGAAGCCCTGCTGTCCTTCGTCACCGAGAAAACCAAGCTTATCATCATAAACACCCCCTGCAACCCTACGGGCAGGGTTCTGAATGCGGACGAAGCGGAGGCTGTACGCGATGTCGTGCTGTCCCGTGGTCTGTATGTAATCGCCGACGAGGTGTACGAAAAGCTCATATACGACGGCAGAAAGCATATAAGCCTTGCCTCATATGGGGACGTCGCGGACAGGGTTGTGACCGTAAACGGCTTTTCTAAATTCGCCGCTATGACAGGCTTTCGCGTCGGCTGGCTCTGCGCCTCGGATGAGATAGTTTCCTCATGCTTCAAGCTGCATCAGCACAGCGTCACCTGTCTCCCCGAATTCGTGCAGGAGGCGGCGCTTGCCGCCCTTGACTGCAAGGACGAGGTCAACGCCATGTACGCGGCCTACGAACGCCGCCGCCAAATGTTCTGCCTTGAGCTTGCTCCGCTTAACCCCATGCTTCCCGAGGGCGCGTTCTATCTTTGGCTGAAATTCAGAGGTCAGGACGGCTCAAGGCTGTGCGGGAGACTGCTTGACGCGGGCGTCGGCGCGGTTCCCGGCTCCGCCTTCGGCGCGTCTTGTACCGACTGCGTTAGACTGTGTTTTGCAAAGGATGAGGGGCTGCTTTCCATTGCGGCAAAACGGATTCTGACAGTCTTAAGATAAAAGTTTTATTCTTGTTTATTTACTGCGGGACCTTTATGCCCCGCTTTTGTTTTGCTCCAAAAATGCATATTGCGGCGTAAAGGGCAGATACTATCGAGGTAAATATGTAAAGGTATCGGAGGATGTTCAATGAAAGCAACGGGCATAGTGCGCAGGATCGACGAGCTTGGCAGGATAGTCATACCTAAGGAGATGCGCAGAACGCTCAGAATTCGAGAATGCGACCCGCTGGAGCTGTTCACCATGGACGACGGAAGCATAGTCTTGCGCAAGTACTCGCCCGTAACGCAGCTGGGCAGCTTCGCCGATGAATACGCACAGGCGCTGTACGGCTGCTTCGGCTGCAACGCCTTCATTTGCGACGTCGAGACCATAGCAGCCGCGGCAGGTCCGCAAAAGCGGCTGCTTCAAGGCAAGGCTATATCCGCTTCGCTCATAAAGCTCCTGGAGAACAAGCGCGTCGCAAAAGCAAGCGACGGAGTGCGCATAGAGCTTACCTCTTTGCGTGACCCCGCCGAAGTATTTTCACAATACCTTATAGCACCCATCATCGCGGGCGGCGATGTAATGGGCGGCGTCGCTCTGTGTTCGCAGCAGAGCCTTCCAAAGTTTGACATAGCCCACGAGCAGGCGCTAAAAACCGCAGCTCTATACTTTGGAAAGATGCTGGAATCATAAGCTCCCCTCCCATTTCATCCGAACTCCCATATCGGTTTCTCAACAAACCAATCCTTTTGTCAAACTGCCTTATGCTAAGCGTCCGTCGCACCCTCCGCAGCGGGCGTTTCCGTGTTCTTCTCGGGAGCTTCATAAATGGTCTTAACTACCTTTCGGTTTCTCCAGATTATGAGCCAGCACGCTGTCATGGCAAGACCGCCGCATATCGTCACGCAAAGACGATAGTCAAGCACCTCACCCATCGCGCCCACCAAAAGGGCGAACACGCTGCAAGCCGCGGTCATAAGCATTCCGTCAAAAGCGTTTATCCTCGCTCTCAGACTTTCCGGAATATATTGCTGTACGGCGGCACTGCGAAGGATCGCGCTGTTGCTGCCTAAGAACCCGCAAAGCGCCCTGTTGACGAGCATCAGCGGATATGGCAGCCACAATAGGCACATATCCATTGACTCATACATCTGATAGACGAAGAACACAAAACCAAATTTCCTCTTGTTGGGTATTCTCACCCTGTACTGTACCGCGCTTCCTATGGTTCTCCCCGCGAACTCGGCGACCGAGAACAGGGAGTACATCGCGGCGGTCATTCCCGGCATGGTGCGGAAGAACGCCACAAGTATGGGCGAGTACCCGCTGCCAAGCCCATTCGTTACCGCCATATACTCGTATATGCTGAGCAGCCCGCGCTCCTTCTTCAGATATGCCGCCGCTTCCTTAATATCGTTCGCCCACAGCTTCAGCGTATAGCGTTCGGCTTTCTTTGTGTTAACGTCTACCTTGAGGAAGCTTTCCGTGAACGCGGCGAGCAGGGACAAACCTCCCTGCGCTATAAGCAGCCACGAGACCCCTAAGGTATCGAGCAGCACCGCCGCAAGCGGCATCATTATCACCTTCAGTATGGGGTACAGCATGGAGGATACCGAATACCCCTTCTCCTCCATCCCTTTGGGTAAAAGCCCCGGATAGATACTGCTGTATGCAAGCTGATCCACCGAACCCAAGCAGGCCAGAAGCAGCGACACGCCAAGATAGCCGACGTATGAGAAATCCATGAACATCAGCCATAGTCCCATGCCCGCGTAGATTACGCCGTTGCATATGTCGCCTCCGACAAGGAAGGCCTTACGCGGCAGTCTGTCCATCCACGGCGCGACTATTATGGGCAGAAGCACATAGGGTATAAGCTCAATGGCCACGATGAGCGCGGAGGCAAGTGTGCTTCCCGTCTCGTCGAATACCAAAAAGGATAACGCGAATCCTCCCGCTATCGCGCCCGCCGATCCCATAACCGTAGCAAGCGTTACGAGGCAAAAATTCTTCGTCCAAAGCATTTGTTTCATGTCATCACCTCTCATGAGCAATATGGTAACACGAAACTTAAGCAATTAAAAGACGGTATGTTGGGGAAATATCCCTCAAAAGATACCGTGTAAATACCGATAAAAACTATTTGTTAGGAAACTTTGACAGCAGCTCGTATGCCTCCTTGTATCGCCTTATGGCCTTGTACCACTCTATGACCCACGGCAGATGAAACGAAGCGTACCCGGCGGGAAGCTCGGCACGGCATCGGTTATAGCAGTCAAGGAGCATCTTGCCGTATTCCGACCTGTCAAGATAATCCTCATGCTCCAAACGGCAGCGCACAAGCTCGCACATCTGTCTTGCAAGAGATTTATCTATGGATTGCAGCCCGTTCGTTTCGGCTGCGTCCAAAGCGGACAAGGCCTCGGTCTTACGCCCCGTATTCTCGCAGCATATCGCAAGCTTGTGCAGGGTCATAACCGTATGCTCCTTCAACTCCGAGAAATACCTGTAGGCCTTTTCATACTCACCCGTCTCAATCTGCGCTGAGGCTGTGTTGTAGTTTATCGTGTCCAAAAGGTCCTGCCGCTTCAGCGCAGAAGCAAGACGATAGGCCACACGGTAATGAGCCTCCATGCCGCGCATATTGAGGGTGTTGCAATGGCAGTTGCCCATGACCATCTTAGCTTCGAGCATAAGACCTGCCCTTCCCTCCTGCGCCGCCATGTCGTAGGCGGTTTGCAGCGACTCCAGGGCGTCCGGGTAGTCTCCCTTTTCGTACTGTGAAACACCAAGGCTGAAGCGGGTGTAGGCATTGGGCGTCAGGCGTACCGCCTCCTCGTACCTGCCCTGGAGCATACGCTGAAGCATAAGCTCTCGCGGCTCCATGCAGGACTCGTACTCATCATCAAGCGGGCTCCAATCATCTGTTGCGTATTTATAGAGCAGTTCTATACTCAATGCCACAGTTGTCGCCTTGTACCTATCGTTGTCGAAGCTGTGTGCAATTTGCTTTAGCCCCTCAAAATCGCCCGAAAGCAGCCGCTCATAGCCCGTGCCGGCCGCGCTTTCGGCCTCCGCCTCGATTTCATCGTCCACATGCAGAGCGAGCCTTTCCAGCAGGAGCCGAACCACCTCGGTGGATGGGCTGGCCTTGCCCTGCTCTATCTTTGAGAGGTACGATACCGTGCAGATTCCGCGGCACAGTCCCGCTTGGCTCCAGTCGCGGCGCAGCCGCTCCCGCCGAATCAATAACCCATAGTAGTTCATGTTTCCTCCAACGAAAAAGCCTTGCTTCTTGCCGCATTATACCATACATCCTCTCGGAAAACCAATATATAGAGCGCACTGAGCAACGGCTTTGTGTGCATAAATTATTTCTGAGAAGAATATATCGACAAATTCTGTTGCAAATGAGTGAGAGTTGTATTAAAATATAGAAAACTCGGAGGTGAACAATGGTTATTGTGGGGATTTGCGGAGCTTCGGGCAGCGGCAAGAGCACTCTTGCCAAGCGTATTATGGACAGCCTCGCTTGTAGCTGTGCCATAGTAGGTCAAGACTGTTATTACAGAAGCTTTCCCGAACTGCCGTTTGAGGAGCGTTGCCTTTTGAACTACGACAAGCCCGACATTTTCGACTATGAGGAAATGCTTGCCGACATCCGATTGCTTGAGTCGGGGCAACCCATCGTGAAGAAGGGCTACGACTACGCCAGACACCTTCGCGCCGACACAACGGAGCAGATCTTCCCACCCGAGGTTCTCATACTTGAGGGTATTCATATGTTCCACGACAGCCGTTTGTGCGACCTTATGAGCCTGAAGGTTTATATGCATGTTGACGTTGATGTGTGCCTGCTGCGCAGAATCAAGCGCGACATCAAGGCGAGGGGCAGAACAATCGACAGTATCTCCACACAGTACCTTGAAACCGTCAAGCCGATGTACGAGAAGTACATTAAGCACTATATCAACGACGCGGACTTTGCCATCATGCGCGGAGGCAGAAACCGCATGGCAATCGACGCCATCTCCGCTTACCTTACAACCAAGGTTTTGGCGGAACGCTTCGAGGAAGAAAGCCGTATCTCACCCCGCCAAAGCGACGACGACTAAAGGCACTGATTGCTAAAGGTCGATAACCATAAAAAGCTCCATCACAGTTAATGCGTGGACATTTCAAACCGAAAGGTGAAAATCGGCATTGACAAAACCTTGAGCTTTGATATAATGAGTGTCGCGGCATGGGGCTTCGAATCCCGAAAAGGACTTAGAACCCATGAAACGCGTAAGGTTGCGGATAGCGCGTCCGCATCCAAGGTTTATCCCAAAACCTAATACCGTGTTTCCGTAGCTCAGCCGGATAGAGCGTCCGCCTCCTAAG